>Ga0187894_10000360_pt1 | contig 61714 bp, 53 predicted proteins | sample GBC1701081metaG_FD_136650 | JGI IMG/M metagenome (GOLD analysis project Ga0187894, IMG submission 136650) | White microbial mat communities from a lava cave in the Kipuka Kanohina Cave System on the Island of Hawaii, USA - GBC170108-1 metaG ...
ATCCGGGGCCGCGCAACCCGGTGCGGTTCCGCTCCTTCGCGCCGCACTGCTGCAACGCAAACCCGTTGCCCGGAGGCGAGACCCCCGACGCGAGTTTTTGGGTGCCCATGCGCTCGTGGCCCGTCGCGCGCTGGCAGCTATCCGTCTTCGCTCTGCGAGCTTCGCCGCGACTAAAGAAGGAGTGGCAGCAGGCACCCCGTCACGCGGCGGGATCGGCGGCCGGAACGGAAGCCGGATTTTCCCCCCGGCTCAGCAGACCTCGACCAGCCGCGCACCCTCGTCGAGCTGCCGGGTGATGTCCAGCCAGGCCCGCTCCAGCGTCGCCAGCAACGCCGCCGTGCGGCAGTTGCCGACCCGCAGCCACACCACCGCCACCGGCTCGGGCCGCAGCAGCGTCATCCGGGCAAAATCCTCGTCCTTGGAGACGATCACCGCCGCCGTCTCCGCCGCCCGTTGCCAGAGGTCCGCATCGGGCGAGCGCGCGAGATCGAGCGCAAGCACATGCTCGGCCGCGCACTCTCTGGCCTCCAGCCAGCGGGCCAGCGCGGCGGGCAACTGGTTGTCGACGAGGAAGCGCCTCACGATGCGCGCAGGACCACATGGTCATTCTGCGCGGCGGCAAACTCCAGGCACGCGCGGATGTCGTCGGCCTCCAAAAACGGATAGTCGGCGAGGATTTCCTCCCAAGAGGCGCCGTGCGCGAGCAGCTCCAGCACGTCCTTCACGCGCAGCCGGTAGCCGCGGATGCAGGGGCGGCCGCCACACTTGCCGGGTTCGACGGTGATGCGGGAGAGCAGCGGGTTCATAGGCGGGACAGTAATCATGGGGCCGCTAAAGGGAAGGCTGCGTTTGCGGCTCCTCCCGGCCCGTGGGAAGGCACCGGGCGTGGACCTCCTGGAGCTGCTTGATCGAGACCTCGGTGTAGATCGCCGTCGTCTCGAGGCTCTCGTGGCCGAGGAGCTGCAGCCCGTTGAACTGCTTGCGCATGTCCACCGGCTGCACCGCCACGAAGATCCGAATCCCGCCCGGGAAGGCCAGCATGGCTCAGGCCCTCAGCGCCCGCGCCAGTTTCGCCAGCTCGGCCGCGCTGCCGCCGCGCGGCGGTCGCTCCCCCGAGTGCGCCGATCCGCACGATGCGTTTATCCTTGATGCCGACATCGGCCCGGGGCGGCGCGGCACCCGTGCCATCGTAGATGAGTCCCCCGGTGATGATGAGGTCGTAGTCCGCGGCGGAGGCGGAGAGGACGGTCGCAAGGGAAAGCAGCAGCGTCAGTCGCATGGGTGCGCGGTAGTTTGTCACCGATCATCCACCGGCGGTGCGACAGAGATACCGGAAGAATCAGCCAGTGGATGACCCTTGTGGGGGGCTTGGGGGAAGCGCACCCTCCCGCAGCCGTCGGGCTACGAACAGTTTGTGAGCAAGTTTTCACAAGTTCAGGGGGCTTTTTACTTGATGTAGGGCAGGGAAATGGTGAGAAATGGGGCGTTCTGGTGGACGAAGCAGCGGAAATCCCCGGAGCACTCCCTTCATGGCGCAAGCAGGCACAACCGTTTACTCGGGGCGTTTCGAGCACACGCTCGACGACAAGAATCGTCTCACGATTCCGTCGCTCTGGCGTTGGGTCCATAGCGACACCGAGACGTTCCTCGCGATGCCGCACCCCGACGGCTACATCGCCGTGCTCCCGCCCGCCCGCGTCGCCCGCCTCATCGCGCAGATCGCGGAGATGAAACTCTCCGACCGCGACGCCCAGGCCGTGAAGGCCCGCATCTTCTCCGAGGCCCTCTCGTTCACCTTCGACAAGCAGGGCCGTTTCGGTGTCACCGCCGACCTGCTCAAGCACGCCGGCATCACCAAGGACGCGGTGCTCATCGGCATGGGCGACACTTTCAACATCCTCAGCCAAGCGCGCTGGACCGACCTGCAGCGCGCCACGGCGGGCGAGAACTTCGGCGACATGATGCGCCGCGTCGGCCTGTAACCGCAGCTCCGGACCAACCCATGCACACCCCGCTTCCCATCCGCTCCCAACCCCTCCTAAAGCTCGCGGTGGTCAGTTGCGCGCACCGGCGCGCGCTGAAGGAAGCCGTCCCGGCCGTCCTGCGCCGCAGAAAACACCATGTCCGTCGCGCTGCTTGAGCACCCGGCCCACAACATGACCGCTGGGCACGAGCCGGTTCTCCTTCGCGAGGTCCTCGAATACCTCGTGCCGGAGAGCGGCCGGGCCATCCTCGATTGCACCTTCGGCGGCGGCGGCCACACCCGGGCGATGCTGCGCTGGGGTGCCACGGTCGTGGCGCTTGACCGCGATCCGGCGGCGGCTCCGCGCGCCGCGGAGGTGGCTGCTGAGTTTCCGTGCGCCTTCCGCTTCGTAGACTCGAACTTCGGCGACCTCGCTGCGTTGCCGGATCGCGACTTCGCCGGCATCCTCTTCGACCTTGGCGTCTCTTCGTTCCAGTTCGACGAGGCGGAGCGGGGCTTCTCCTTCCGTAACGATGCGCCCGCCGACATGCGGCTGGACCCGCGCGCCGGCCAACCCGCGGCGGTCTGGCTGGAGAAGACGCCTCACGGCGAGCTCGTCCGCGCCATCCGCGACTACGGCGAGGAGGCCAACTGGCGGCGCGTCGTCACCGCGATCGAGTCCGCCCGCGGCACCGGCCGGCTGGCCCGCACCGGCTCGCTCGCGGAGCTGATCGCCGATGCCATCCCCGCTCCCGCGAAGCGCGAGAGCCGCATCCATCCCGCCACCCGCTCCTTCCAGGGCATCCGCATTGCGGTGAACGACGAGATCGGCGCCATCGAGCGGGCGCTGCCCGCGGCGTTCAGCCGGCTGGCGCCCGGCGGCGTGCTCGCCGTCATCAGCTTCCATTCCCTCGAGGACCGGCCGGTGAAGCAGTTCTTCCGCCGCCAGTGCGGGCTGCCCGTGGACGCCAGCGACGCCACCCCGCAGCAGATGCGCGAGAAGCATGCCGAACTGCTCACCCGCAAGCCCGTCACGCCCGCCGAAGCCGAGATTTCCGCCAACCCCCGCAGCCGCTCCGCCAAGCTCCGCGCGCTGCGCAAGCTCTGACCCGCCGCACGCCCCATGAGACCGCCCCCGCCTAACGCCCTCGTCAGCAAGCTCATCGCGCTCACGCTGACCTTCCTCGTCTTCGCCGGCACGCTCGGCCTCGGCGCCGTCTGGGTGCGCCAGGAGATCTTCCAGACCGCCAACCGCAGCCGCGGGCTAGAGGTGAAGCTGGCCGACATCGAGCGGCGCCTTGACGAGGTCAACGCCGAGGTGGCGACCGCGCTCAACCCCGACGCGCTGCTCCGCCAGAACAAGCACATGCGGCTCGGCCTCGTCATGCCGCAGGAGGTGCGGGTCGCCCGCGTCGAGCTGTCGCCGGAGCGGATGCTCGCGGCGCGGCGCAACCGCGAGATTTTCAACGTGGCCGCCATCGACGCGTCGGAACGGCCGGCGGTCCGCTTCGTCCAAGCCTCGTTGCGCTGAGCCATGTCGAAGGGTTTCGCCGCCAACCCCCGCATGACCCTGCTCGCCGCCGGCGTGCTCGGCTGTTTCGTGGCGGTGGCGGTGCGCCTCGTGAGCCTCCATGTCGTGGACCGCGACGAGCTGCTCAAATTCGTCGAAAAGGCCCGCAACCAGATCACCGTCGAGCAGGCCCGCCGCGGCGCCATCCTCGACGCCCGGGGCAACGTGCTCGCGATCAGCCGCTCCGAGGTCACCCTGGCGGTCGATCCCTGGGCGGCGGTCGAATACCTGGAGGCCGACCGCAACCCCGCGCGCCGCGAGCGCAAGCGCGCCGAGGAACAGGCCAAGCGCGCGCAGCTCGCCGCCATCCTCGGCCTGCCCGCCGCCGAAGTGGACCGGTTCTTCACCCCGCTCCGGCGCAATGTCCCCCTCGAGAAGGATCTGCATGACGACGCGCAGGACGGGCTCATCCGCGACCGCTGGGTCAAGATCCGCGAGGGCCTTGACGAGTCCACCTACGACCGCATCGCCGCGCTGAATCTCCGCGGCATCGTGCGCGACCGGCATTACCAGCGCGTCTATCCGGGCGGGCAGCTCGCCTCGCACTTGCTCGGCTTCGTCAACCGCGAGAACTCGCCGGTCACGGGGGTCGAATACCACTTCGACATGTATCTCCGCGGGCAGGATGGCTGGATCGAGACCGAGCGCGACGGCGCCCGCCGCGAGCTGGCGCAGTTCCGCTCGCGCGACGTGCCCGCGCAGGACGGCTCGGACGTGGTGCTGACCATCGACTCGGTCGTGCAGCACATCATCGAGGAGGAGCTGCAGGGCATCGCGGCGAAGTTCCGCCCCAACTTCGCCACCATCATCGTCAGCGAACCCCACACCGGCCGCATTCTCGGCCTGGCCAATTATCCGAGCTTCGACCTCAACCACTACGGCCAGGCCCCGCTCTCGGCGCAGCGCAACTACGCCGTCACCGACGTCATCGAGCCGGGCTCGACCTTCAAGATCGTCGCCGCCGGCGCCGCGCTCAACGAGGGGCTGGTCACGCCGTTCACCATGTTCGACTGCGGCAACCCCGTCATCGATTACAAGGGTCGCAGCCTCAAGCTGCCCCGGGACGACGAGCCCTTCGGCGTCCTGAACGTCGCCGGCATCGTCTCGCACTCGAGCAACCGCGGCGCCGCCCAGCTCGCCATGATGCTCGGTGAGCAGCGCTTCTACGATTACGTCTGCAAATACGGCTTCGGTGCCCCGACCGGGTTCCAGCTCGGCGGCGAGGTGCGCGGCCTGCTCGAGCCGCCGCTCCGGTGGGACGGCCTGACCATCTCGCGCATGCCGATGGGCCACGCCATCGCCGCCACGCCGTTGCAGATCCACATGGCCATGGCCGCCGTCGCCAACGGCGGCACGCTGCTCCGGCCGCAGGTCATCCGCGAGGTGCGCGACCCGGCGGGTCGCGTCGTTCGCACCTTCGAGCCCGAACAGCGCGGGCGGGTGCTGCATCCGCAGGCCGCCGCCACGCTGGCGCGGTTGCTGGCCGGCGTCGTGCGCGAGGGCACCGCCAAGGGTTTCGACCTCCCCGGCTTCGAGATCGCCGGCAAGACCGGCACGACGCAGAAGATTGTCGACGGCAAATACTCGAGCAGCCGCCATATCGGCTCCTTCGTCGGCTTTTTCCCGGCCAGCCGGCCGGAACTGGTGCTGACCGTCATCGTGGACGACGCCCAGGTGGCCGGCGGCACCGCCTGGGGCCGCGTCGTCGCCGCGCCGGCGTTCAAGCACATCGCCGAGCAGCTCATCCAGTATCTCGACATCAAGCCTGTCATCCAGCCCGCGCCCGGCCGGCTCCTGGCGCAGACCGGAGGTGGAGAGTGATCGGCTATCTCACGCCCAACTATCCGCTCGTCGCCGCCTTCCGCTCCCTGCCGCCCGCGCGCCCGACCGCCCACCGCCGCCGACTCCCCGGCATATTCAAAATGGCCCCGAAAATCTCCGACTATTTCCCCGAGGGTGAGCTGCTCTCGGTCAAGGGCGACCGCGAGCGCCCCATCTCCGGCCTCGCCATGGACAGCCGCCGCGTCCTGCCGGGCAACCTGTTCTTCGCGCTCCCCGGCCGGCGCGCCGACGGCGCATCGTTCATCGACGAGGCCATCAACCGCGGCGCCGTCGCCATCGTCTGCGAGCGCATCCCGTCCGGCACCGCGGCGCGTGTCACCTACCTGCAGGTCGCCGATGCCCGCGTGGCGCTCGCCCGCGTGGCGCAGCGCTATTTCAACTTCCCCGACAAGTCGCTCGAGCTGGTCGGCGTCACCGGCACCAACGGCAAGACCACCGTCACCAACCTCATCAAGCACTTCCTCGCCTCCGCCACGCAGCGCGTGGGCCTTGTCGGCACCGTGAGCTACGACCTCGGCGCGCGCACGGTGCCGTCCTACCGCACCACGCCCGAGTCGCTCGAGCTCTACGGCCTGCTCGCGCAGATGCGCGACGCCGGCTGCCGGCAGGCGGTCATGGAGGTCAGCTCGCACGGCATCGACCAGCAGCGCGTGCTCGGCATGCAGTTCGGCGTCGCCGTGTTCATGAACCTCACGCGCGACCATCTCGATTACCACAAGACGATGGAGGAATACTTCGCGGTGAAGGAGCGGCTCTTCACCGGCGCCACCGGCGCGGCCCCGAAGGCCGCGGTCGTGAACCTCGATGATCCCTTCGGCCGCCGGCTGGCCGGCAGCGTGCCGTCGACGGTGAAGCTCGTCACCTTCGGCGAAGCGCCCAACGCGATGGTGCGCGCCGAGAAGATCGACCTCGGTTTCAAGGGCACAGCCCTGCGCCTCGTCTGGCCCGGCGGTTCGCTCGACATCGAGAGCCCGCTCATCGGGCGCTACAATGTCAGCAACCTGCTCGCAGCCTTCGCCGCCTGCCACGCGCTCGGCCGCGACCTCACGGTCGTTGCGGCGCGGCTCAAGACCTTCCCCGGCGTGCCCGGCCGCATGGAGCGCATCGAGGAGGGCCAGCCCTGCAACGTGCTGGTGGACTACGCGCACACCGACGACGCCCTCCGCAACGCCCTCGGCATGCTCCGCGCCATCACTCCCGGCCGGCTTCTCGCGGTCTTCGGCTGCGGCGGCAACCGCGACCGCGCCAAGCGCCCGCTCATGACCGGCGCCGTGCAGGAGTTCGCCGACTTCGCCTGGGCCACCGCCGACAACCCGCGCAACGAGGCGCTCGCGCAGATTTTCGCCGACATGAAGACCGGCGTGAAGCACCCGGAGAAGATCGCCTTCGTCGAGGACCGCCGCCGCGCCATCAGCCTCGCCCTCGACGCCGCCCGGCCGGGCGACTGCCTGCTCATCGCCGGCAAGGGCCACGAAACCTACCAGGAGTTCGCCGACACCATCGTGCCGTTCGACGACCGCCAGGTCGTCCGCGAACTCATCGCCATCAAGAAGATCAAACAGCCGTGATGTTCGGAAGAGAAACGCAGCGTGCCGTAGCCGCCTTGGAGCAGGGCGACAAGGTGGCCACGCTTTCGGCCGGCGGCCTCAAGCGCGGCTACAGGAGGCGTCATGCTTGAGTTCAAGGCATCACAGCTCGCCGCTTGGACCGGTGGCCGCTGGACCCGTTCACCGGAGGGTGCGCTCAGCGGCTTCAACCAGGACACGCGCACGTTGAGCGCGGGACAGGTCTTCGTCGCGCTCAAGACTGACCGGCGGGACGGGCACGACTTTCTCGGCGAGGCGCAGGGCAGGGGAGCTGTCGCCGCGCTCGTCGGCCGGGAGGTCGCCGGCAGCAATTTGCCCCAGCTCGTGGTGAAGGATCCACTGGCGGCGTTCCAAGTCATCGCGCGCGAGCATCGCCGGGGCTTCGGCGGCAAGGTCGTCGGCATCACCGGCAGCGTCGGCAAGACCTCCACCAAGGACTTGATGGCGCTGCTGCTGGGTGGTGCGGTTGTAGCCGGGGTCGCTGACCCCGGCCCGGCCTCACCGAGGCCGGCTACAGCTGAGGCAGGCCAGCACGTCCTGAAAACCGAGGGCAACCTCAACAATCACATCGGGGTCCCGCTCACGCTCACACGGCTCGACCCGGCGATCCACAAGTTCGCTGTCATCGAAGCCGGCATCGGCGGACCGGGTGAGATGTCCCCGCTCACGGCGATGATCCAGCCCGACCACGCCATCGTCACGCTCGTGGGCGCCGCGCACCTCGAGGGGCTCGGCTCTCTGGACGGTGTCGCGCGAGAGAAGTCCGCGCTCCTCACCGCGGTCCGGCCGGGCGGCTGCCAGGTGTTTCCCGTCTCGTGCTGGCAGTATCAGCCCTTCCGCGAGCTCGCCAACCCGCTCGTGCTCGTGCCGGCTAACGAGAAGATGGTGCCGGTCACGGGTCGCACGGTCACCTTCACGGTCCTGCACCGGCCCGAGCGCACCGAGGTGACGCTCGACCAGCGCCGGCCGTTCATCCTCCGGCGGGTTTCCAACGGCATGGCGCAGAACGCCGCGCTCGCGCTCGCGCTCGGCTCCGAGCTCGGCGTTGCCGACGCCGCGCTGCAGGAGCGGCTCTCCCGCTGGACACCCACGAAGTGGCGCGGCGAGCTGCAGCGCCACGGCGGGGCCGACGTCTATTGCGATTTCTACAACGCCAACCCAGCCTCGATGGCCGACGCCATCGCCGCCTTCGACGGACTCGCCCCGGCGGACCAACCGCGGCTTCTCGTGCTCGGCGGGATGGAGGAACTCGGCGCGCACGCCGCGGATTTCCACCGCCAGCTCGGCCGCTCGATCCTGCTGCGACCGGGCGATTTTCTTTTTGTCATCGGTGATCACGCCGCCGCGCTGCGCGACGGCCTGCTGGAGAACGGCAACGACCCGTCGCAGATCTCCGTCATCGCGGACCTCGCACCCGTGCGCGAGCGGCTGGCCGGCTTCCGCGGCGCCGTGTTCCTGAAGGGCAGCCGCCGTTACCGGCTCGAAACCGTCTTGGCTCAGTCCTCGCCCTCCCATGTGTCGTGAAACACCGCTTTCCCCCGATGCCGCCCGGTTGCTCGCCGCGCGGGACGAGGCGCTGCGCCATGTGGCGGAGCATTCGGCCGCCGCCTGGCTCAAGATCAGCCGGTGGAACTCCCGGGTTCGGATCGCGCAAAGGCACGCCGCCGATGCACCCGGCCGGCAATTCGCCCTGGCCGGTCCGGTGGAGAACCCGGCCCCCAAGAAAGGCCCGGACACCCATGCTTAGCTACCTCGCCGATTTCGAGCATCACTTCGGCCCGTTGCGCCTGCTGCGGTATATCACGGTGCGCACGGTCGGCGCGTCGGCCACCGCGCTGGTCATCGGCTTCGTGCTCGGCCCGTGGCTCATCGCCCGCTTCCGCGCGCTCAAGTTCGGCCGCGGCTACATCGACGAGCGCACGGGCGAACTCGGCGCGACCTACTTCGACAAGAAGCACACGCCCACCATGGGCGGGCTCATCATCTTCCTCGCGGTGTTCTTCAGCGCCGTGCTCTGGGCCGTGCCCAACATCTGGGTCGTCACGGCGCTGTTCGTCTACACCGCGCTCACCGTCCCCGGCTGGCGCGACGACTACCTCAAGGTCGTCCACAAGAACAAGGACGGCATCAAGTCGTGGGAGAAGATCGCCTGGCAGACGGCCACGACCGTCATCGCGCTCGGCCTCCTGCTCTGGCATCCGCAGAGCGCCGCGAAGATCCGCGAGCTGTGGGTGCCGTTCCTCAAGACCGCGCTCATCCCCAACATGCACTGGTCGCTGTTGCTGGTGCTGATCTACCTCTGGATCGTCGGCTTCAGCAACGCCATCAATCTGACCGACGGCCTCGACGGCCTCGCGGCCGGGTGCACCATCACCGTCGCGCTGGTGTTCGCCATCATGGCCTACGTGGCGGGCAACAGCATCTACTCCCAATACCTGCTCATCAGCTACGTGCCCGGCACGGGGGAGCTGACCGTCATCTGCGGCGCGCTCATCGGCGCCTGCATGGCTTTCCTCTGGTATAACTCGCACCCGGCCGAGGTCTTCATGGGCGACACCGGCTCGCTCGCGCTCGGCGGGCTCATCGGCGTGATGGCCTTCATGATCCACCAGCCGCTGGCGCTCGTCATCGCCGGCGGCGTGTTCGTGGCCGAGGCGCTCTCGGTCATCCTGCAGGTGGGCTGGTTCAAGTTCACCAAGCGCCGCCGCGGCGCGGGCCGCCGGCTCTTCCGCATGGCGCCCATCCACCACCATTTCCAGAAGCTCGGCTGGCCGGAGACCAAGGTCGTGCTGCGCTTCTGGGTCCTTTCCCTCGGCTGCGCGCTCCTCGCGCTCGCCACGCTCAAGATCCGCTGACGCGAAGCGAACCTCCAAGCCTGCAAGCTCCAACCTCCAGTGAACTCACAAAGCTCAATCTCCCAAACTCCGGCACCGGACCTTCGTCGGTTCGCTGCTTCTCTGGAGCTAGGATGTTGGAGCTTGGAGCTTCGCTCCCATGTGTCGGCCTGAATCCAAACCATCAGCCATCATGCCCATCGACCATAGCTTCGAGCACACCCCCAGTTTCCGCGATCTCACCCAGGACGGCCTCGTGCTGCTGAGCCGCCCGCTCGTCCGCTCGCTCCGCAAGCTCGACCGGCTGCGCCGCGGCGACGCCGTGCTCGAGACGCCCGCCCCCATCAAGTCCGCCAAGCTCTTTCGCAGGAGTCCGCTGTCAGGTTCTTTATAATTCCAACCGGAACCAAATCATTGCTGACAGCGGACACCCTGCGTCTTCCCCATGTTGCCTCAACCGCCCCCTGACATCTCCGCGCTGCTCGCGCGCCCGGTCGCCGTATTCGGCGCGGGCGTGAGCGGGCAGGGCGTGCTTGCGCTGCTCGCGGCGCTCGGGGCGAAGGGCGTGCTCTTCGACGAGAAGGCGGAGGGCGCGGCCTCGAAGTTCACGAAGAAGACCGCCGCGGCGCACAAGCTCGTGGTGTTCAGTCCGGGCTTCGAGCCGGAGCACGCGTGGCTCGCCACCGCCCGCGCGGCCGGCTGCACCTGTCTCGGTGAACTCGACTTCGCGTCGCTCTTCTGGCGCGGTGAGCTGCTCGCCGTCACCGGCACCAACGGCAAGACCACGCTGACGGAATTCCTCGCGCACGCGCTGAACTCCGCCGGTCGCCGCGCCGCCGTGGCCGGCAACGTCGGTTATCCGCTCAGCCGGTTTGTCGTCGAACATGCGGGCGCCGCAGTTCCTGTAGCGGCGGTCTATGACCGCCGTGAAAGCCCGGAACGGCGCTCACAGAGCGCCGCTACAACCAAACCGAGCGACCTGATTGCCGTGTGCGAGGTCAGCTCGTTCCAGGCCGAGACGCTGCAGCACCTGCGGCCGGCGGCGACGCTCTGGACCAATTTTGCAGAGGACCACCTGGAAAGACACCCCGGCATGGACGCGTATTTCGCGGCCAAGTGGCGGCTCGTCGAGCTGACGCCGCCCGGGGCCGTCTTTGCGGGAACATCCGTGCAAGCCTACGCCAGGCGGACCAACCGTCCCCTGCCGCCGTCCGCGGGCGTCGCCTCCGAAGGCCGGCCCGCCGACGCGCGGCTCAGGGGCACGGTGTTCGCCGGCTACCCGCAGCTTGAGAACTTCCTGCTCGCCGCCGCGTGGTGGCGCCATGCCGGTCTGCCGGAGGAGAAGCTGTTCGCCGCGGCGCAGAGCTTCCGGCTTGGCGAGCACCGGCTCGCGCGGGTGGGAGAGAGGCGCGGCGTGACGTTCTGGAACGACTCGAAGGCCACCAACTTCCACGCCGTCGAGTCCGCGCTCGGCAATTTCAGCGCGCCGGTCCTCTGGATCGGCGGCGGCAAGGCCAAGGGCGGCGATCTCGCCGGTTTCATCAAGCGCATCGCGGCGAAGATCCGCCACGCTTTCCTCATCGGCGAGACCGCGCCGGTGCTCGCGACCTTCTGCAAGGCCTTCCACGCCCCCGCCACCACCTGTGCCACGCTCGAGGAGGCCGTGCGCGGGGCATTTGCGATGGCGGCTCCGGGGGATAACGTGGTGCTCAGCCCCGGCTTCGCCAGCTTCGACATGTTTCGCGGCTACGACGACCGCGGCCGCCAGTTCCAAAACCTTGTGGGCAACCTGTGAACAACCCCGCTTTTTAGATAGCAATCCGCCAACCCTGATACCCATATTCCCGCCATGAAAATCCTGAAGATATTCGGAGCAGTTCTCGCCGTGCATCTGCTCGCCTTTGTTTTCATTTTCACCAGCCCGGGCTGCCAGACCGGCCCGCGCTCCATCCCCACTCCCGACTCCACCGTCGCCACCGGCATGGGCGGCGCACCCGCGCCGTCCGCGGCCTTCAACGAGCCGGTCTCCACCTACACGCCCGCCGCCTCGGCCGGCCGCGCCGCGCCCACGCGACCGGGCTCGCCCAACGCCGCCGCCATCACGCCCGCGCGCCCGGTGGTGAGCAACGTCACGCCTGTCTCCTCCTACACGGTCGAGCGTGGCGACAGCCTCTGGAGCATCGCCAAGAAAAACCACCTCACCGTCGCCGAGCTGGCCAAGGCCAACAGCCTGTCCGTCAGCAGCACGCTGCAGCCCGGCCAGAAGCTCATCATCCCCGGCCAGTCGGCCTCCACGCCGATGGATCTCTCGACCGGCTCCGCCGACGGTCCCTCGACCTACACCGTGCTGTCCGGCGACACCATGGCCACCATCGCGCGCAAGCATGGCATCACCACCGCCCAGCTCCGCGCCGCCAACAACCGCAGCAGCGACATCGTCCGCCTCGGCGAGACTCTCAACCTGCCCTCCAGCGCCAGGCCCGCCACCACCGTGAACGAGCCGACCGCCACCGCCGCGGCCCGCGGCGCCGACGCCGTCACGCACACCGTGCAGTCCGGCGAAGTGCTCGGCGCCATCGCCCGCAAATACGGCGTGACCGTCGCTGAACTTGCGGCGGCGAACAACATCACCGATCTTTCCAAGGTCCGCGCCGGACAGACGCTGGTCATCCCCGGTTTCAAGACGCCCGGCGGCAGCCGCCCGGCCTCCACTCCGGCGACGACCGCGGGCACCGCCCCGGCGGAGGCGCCCGTGAACATCCAGCTCACCCCGCCGCCTCCCGGTCAGGACCTCGATGCCGGCCTGAAGGAGGCCACCACCGAGGTGCCCACCATCAAGGTCGAGGATCCGCCGAAGAACTGAGCATCCGATGGTGTGCACATTGATGCGGTCTCATTCTTGTCCAATGTCCCGATCGTTGGAGGCGGGGTGCCCTCACCCCGCGGGATATGGGCAGCGACACCTGAAATCCGCGGGGTGAGGGCACCCCGCCTCCAATAAAGAGAAGAGCACAGTGAGTTCCCGGAGCGCCGTTCAACGCCGCCATTTCGTGGTCACGCCCGCCAGCGTGATCCTTATGTGTGTCGCAGCGCTGCTTGCCATCGGGCTGGCCGTGCTCTTCAGCGCCAGCTCCACGCTCAAGGGCGGCCCGCCCTACGCCTATCTCTACAAGCAGATCATCTTCCTCGGCCTGGCGCTCGGCGCCGGCTGGATGGCGGCGCGGGCCGACCTGGAGCAGTTGCGGAAATTCGCCTGGGTCGTCGCCGCGGTCGCTCTGGTCGCTCTCGTGCTCGTGCTCATCCCCGGGCTCGGCACGGAGGTGAAGGGCAGCCGCCGCTGGCTCGGCTTCGGCGGGTTGCGCCTGCAGGTGTCGGAGTTCGCCAAGCTGGCGATGGTGTTCTCCCTCGCGCACTACCTGGCCGTCAACCAAAGCAAGCTCGCCGACTTCCAACGCGGCTTCCTCTACCCGGCGGCGTGGGTCGGCCTGTTCGCGGTGCTCATCCTCGCCGAGCCGGACTTCGGCACGGCGTTCCTCACCGGCGCGCTCGGCATGATCCTGCTGTTCCTCGCCGGCGCGCGGCTGCGCTTCATGCTCCCGGCCATCGTGCTGGCGCTGGCGGCGTTCACGGTGCTCGTGCTGCACAATCCCGTGCGGCTGCGGCGCATCACGTCGTTCCTCGACGTCGAGGCCAATCGCGGCGACGGCTCCTACCAGCTCTGGCAGGCCATCCTCGCCTTCGCGGCGGGCGGGCCGACCGGCGTGGGCCTCGGCAACGGCCGCCAGCAGCAGGCGTTCCTGCCCGAGGCGCACACCGACTTCATCTTCGCCATCCTCGGCGAGGAGATGGGCCTCGTGTTCACGCTGCTCGTCGTGGCGCTGTTCATCGCCATCTTCGTCGCCGGCCTGATGCATGTGCGGCGCGCGCCGAACCTGTTCCAGTTCCTGCTCGTCACGGGCTGCCTGCTGCTCGTGAGCCTGCAGGCCATCATCAACCTCGGCGTGGTCACCGGCATGCTGCCGACCAAGGGCATGTCGCTGCCGTTCATCAGCGCGGGCGGCTCCAACCTCCTCCTCATGGGCCTGCTTGTCGGCATCATCATCAACACCTCGCGCACCTGGGAGCGGCCGAAGCCGCTGCTCCGCCGCCGCGCGCTCACGGAGGTCACCGCCTGACGGCGGAGAAAGCTCCAAGCTCGCAACCGCCAACCTCCAATGAAGATTCAATCCGCCAATCAGCAATCCCTCGCATCAGTGGGCGCGGTCTCGGAAGGGTTGAGGCCTCGTGATTCACTGGAGCTTGGAGCTTGGATGTTGGAGCTTTCCCCGCCCGCCACCGCATGAACGCCCCGCCCCGATCCTTCCTCATCGCCTGCGGCGGCACCGGCGGCCACCTCTCGCCCGGCATCGCGCTGGCCGCGGCGCTGATGGAGCGCGGCCACGGCACCCGGCTGCTCATCAGCCACAAAAAGGTGGATGCGAGGCTGAGTGACAAATACCCGGACCTGCGCTTCGACCGCGTCCCGAGCGCGCCCTTCGGCTGGCGCCCGGACGTGCACCTGCGCTTCCACTGGAAGCAGACCCTCGGCCTGATCTTTTCCCTCAAGCTCATCCGCCGGATGCGGCCGGACGCCATCGTGGGCTTCGGCGGGTTCACCAACGCCGGCGTCGTCATCGCCGGCCGTCTGAGCCGCGTGCCCGTCGCGCTGCACGAGGCCAATCGCGTGCCCGGCCGCGCCATCCGCGTGCTGTCCCGGTTCTCCGAGCGGCTCTACCTGCCGCCGGGCGTGCGCCTGCCGGGCCGCCTCGGCCTGCTTGTCCGCCATGTCGGCCTGCCGGTCCGCAGCGAGATCGTGCGGCTCACCCGCGCCGAGGCGCGCATCCGGCTGGGCTTCGACCCGATGCAGAAGCTGCTGGTCGTGGTCGGCGGCAGCCAGGGCTCCGAGCCGTTGAACCAGTGGGTGGACGACAACGTCGCCGCGCTGGCGCACGAGGGCGTGCAGGTCTTCTGCCTGACCGGCCTCGGCAAGCGCCCGGCCGGTGTCCGCGAATTGAAGTCGAAGATCGGCGAGACCGTGCGCGCTTGGTCCGAGCCGTTTTCCGACCGCATGGGCGAGCTGCTCTCTGCCGCCGATCTCGTGGTCAGCCGCGCCGGCGCCGGCACGCTCGCCGAGCTCGTGCGGTGCGAGAAGCCCGCCATCCTCATCCCGTTCCCGCACGCCGCCGACAACCACCAGTGGGCCAACGCCCGGTATTTCGAGCAGCAGGGCGGCGGCCTCGTCATCGACCAGGCGCGGATGGACACGCTGCGGCAGGAGGTGCTCGACGTGCTCTTCAACGACTGGCTGCTGAACAAATTCCGCGACAATCTCTGCCGGATGTCCCGCGCCAACAGCATCGACACCATCGTGCACGACCTCGAGCAGCTCGCCGCGCGAATCCCGCCTGCGCGCCACCTGCGCCACACGCCCGCCCCGATGCCGTCATGAGACCCGGCCCACTATGGCTTCACTGGTGGAGCGCGTTGCCCTCAACGCGCTTCGAGCGGCTTGGGGACAAGCCGCTCCACCTCGACCTGATTGTTGTAGCGGCGGTCTATGACCGCCGTCCGGCGACGGCTTTATTTTGTCATTCTGAGCGCAGCGAAGAATCCAGCAGCGCGGCCGCTTGCGGACATCATCATGGATTCTTCGCTGCGCTCAGAATGACAGGCATGGGTGTGCCAAATCGTCGTGAGGGAAGGGAGGCAACGTGGACATGAACCAGCCCCCCGCAGTCTTCGGCCTCCGCGTGAACCGCGTCCATCTCGTCGGCGCGGGCGGCATGGGCATGGCCCCGCTCGGGCTCTACCTTTCGCAGCTCGGCTTTGCCGTGTCCGGCGAGGACGACCAGTGGAATCCCGCCGTGCGCGAACTGCTGGAACAGGGCGGAGTGGCGGCCGTTCCCTCCGGCTTGCTGCCGGACGACGCGGAGCTGCTCGTGTTCTCCTCGGCCGTGGGGCTGACGCATCCCACCCGCCGCGCGGCCACCGCGCGCGGGCTCGCGCAGGCGCGCCGCGGCGAGATGCTCGCCGAGGCCGTGCGCGGCAAGAAGCTCGTCGCCGTCGTCGGCTCGCACGGCAAGACCACGACGACCGCCATGTTGATCACCGCGCTCGAGCGCGCGGGTTTGGCCTGCGACTGGGTGGTGGGCGGGCTTTTCCATGACAACGCCCTGCCGCCGGCGCATGTGCATGCGGCTTCGCCGGGGCACATGCACCCGGCGCCGCCGGCCCGCCTTTCCGACGGCGAGTGGGTCGTGGCCGAGGTGGACGAGAGCGACGGCACCATCGGCGGTTTCGCGCCCGAGGTGACACTCGCCGTGAACCTCGACTGGGACCATCCCGACCACTACGGCGGGCTGGCGGACCTGGAGGCGGCGTTCGGCTCGCTGTTCGCCGCCACGCGCGGCGCGGTGTTCGTGAGCGATGTCTGCGCCATCACCGCGGGCGTGGTGGCGCGCGGCGGCCTGCAGGCGCCGGTGTTCTCCTTCGGCCGCACGGGCGATTTCCTCTACTCTGTCCGCGGACGGAAGGAGGGCGTGCAGGAGCTGGCGCTGTCGGGCCGGTTCACGCTGCGCGAGGCGGTCGTGCGCGCGCAGGGCGAGTTCAACGCCGCCAACGCCGCCGCGGCGCTCGCGGTCGCGCAGTTCATGGGTGCGATGCCCGGCCGCGACGCGCTGGCGCAGTTCGCCGGCGTGCGCCGCCGGCAGACCTTGCTCCACAGCTCGCCCGCGGTAAAAATCTACGAGGACTACGCGCACCATCCCACCGAGATCCGGGCGCTGCTCACGAGCCTGCGCAAGAGCGGCCGGCTGGTGGTGGTGTTCCAGCCGCACCGGTTCACACGCACCGCGCAGTTCACGGCGGAGTTCGCGGCGGCGCTGGCCGGCGCGGCGCGGATCTTCCTGATGGATGTCTACGGCGCGGGCGAGAAACCGGTGGAGGGCGGCACCTCGGCGGACATCTACGCGGCGTTCAAGCGCAGCGGCAGCGAGACGCCGATCACCTACCTGCCGGGCGGCGATGCCGCCATCCCGGGCGCCCTGCGCACGGCGTTGGAGCCGGGCGACGTGCTGGTCTTCGCCGGCGCGGGCGACATCGAGCAGACGGCGCGCGATTTCGCCGCGGCGTTCAAGGCCGCGGAGGCGCGCGAGGCGGCATGGGACGGGTTCCTTGCCGCGGTGCGTCCGCGCCTCGGGACGGAAACCAAGCTGCTCGAGCGCGAGATGCTTGCCCCCAGGACCACGATGCGGGTCGGCGGCCCGGCGCGCGTCTATGCCGAGCCGGTCTCGGAGGAGGAGCTGCGCACGCTGCTGGCGGAGGCGCGGGCGCGCGCGCTGCCGGTCTATCTCCTGGGCCGCGGCTCCAACCTCATCGTGCCCGACGAGGGTGTGGACGGTCTCGTCCTCAGCCTGTCGCACGAGAACTGGCAGAAGTTCGAGCCGCAACCGGACGGACGCATCCGGGCCGGCGCGGGCCTGCGGCTGAAGAATCTGTGCGGGCTCGCGACCAAGGCCGGGTTGAAGGGATTCGAGTTCCTCGAAGGCATCCCCGGCTCCGTCGGCGGCGCGCTGCGGATGAACGCCGGCGCGATGGGCGGCTGGATGTTCGACGTGGTGGACGAGGTGCGCCTGATGACGTTCGACGGCGAGGTGCGCGTGCTGAAAAAAGGCGAGATGCATGTGGATTACCGGTATTGCGGCGAATTGCAGTCGGCGATCGCCTTGGGCGCGGTTTTGCGACCGGCGGCGACCGCGGAGGCGACGGACATCCGCCGGCAGATGGACGTCTATCAGAAGAAGCGGCACGAAACCCAGCCGCGCGAGCCGAGCGCGGGCTGCATCTTCAAGAATCCACCCGGCGGCTCGGCGGGCCGTCTGATCAACGAGGCCGGGCTCAAGGGCGAGCGGGTGGGCGACGCCGAGGTCTCGACCGTTCATGCCAATTTCATCGTCAACCGCGGCCACGCCAGCGGCGCCGACGTGCTGGAGCTCGTGCGCCGCGTGCGCGCACGGGTGAAGGAAGCCAAGGGCGTGGACCTCGAGCCCGAGGTGCTCCTCTACGGCAAGGAATGGAGGGACGTGCTGTGAAGCAGCCTGGGATGCGATTTCGCGCGGTAGCGCGGGTAGGGCGCGTTGTCCCAACGCGCCGCGGCGCTTTCGGAGAAAGCGCCCTACCTGTCGAATGGAGGACGGGAGCATGAAAACCCCTGTCATCGCCGTGCTGGCCGGGGGCACCTCCGCCGAGCGCGAGGTGTCGCTCGGCTCGGGCCGCGCCGTGGCGCTGGCGATGACCTATTCATATCCGACGCAGCTTTTCGTGCTCGATGCCGACGCGCTGCCGGAGGGGCTGGACCCAGAGCGGCACATCGTCTGCTCGACCTTGCATGGCGTCTTCGGCGAGGACGGCGGGATGCAGCGGCTGTGCGAGGCGGCCGGATTGCACTATGCCGGCTGCGATGCGGCGGGCAGCGAACTCACTTTCGACAAATGGCGCACGCGGCAAAGCGTCACCGCCATGGGCGTGCGCGTGGCGCCCGGCCGGTTTTTCAACGCGACAGAGAAGCCCACTGCGCAGGCGCTGGCCGGTGAACTCGGGCCGCAGGTGGTCCTGAAGCCCAACCGGGAGGGCAGCAGCGTGGGCCTGCAGATCGTCACGAGCCCGGCGGGCCTGCAGATCGCGCTGGCCGGCATCCGGCAGGGAGACTGGCTCGCGGAGCGCCGCATCATCGGACGCGAGCTCACGGTCGGCATCCTCCGCGGCCGGGCGATGGGCGTGGTGGAGATCGCGCCGAAGTCCGGCGTGTTCGACTACGCCAGCAAATACACCAAGGGCCTGACCGAATACACCGCGCCGGCGCTCCTGCCCGACGCGGTGACGGACGAGGTGCGGCAGGCGGCGGAGAAAGCCTTCGCCGCCTGCGGCTGCCGCGACTACGCGCGCGTGGACTTCATGCTCTCCAACGACGGCGAGCTTTATTTGCTGGAAATCAACACCCTGCCCGGCATGAAGGAGACGAGCCTTCTGCCGATGAGCGCTCGTTGCGTGGGGTTGGATTTCGCGGCGTTGTGCCGCGAGATGGTGGCACCCGCCGTGGAGCGTTTTCAGGGCCGCAAGGCGGTGAGGACATGAGCCATTCCGCGACAGATTCCATGCCCCGGGGCCGCTCCTGGCGGAACATCCGCCAGGAGGTGACGCCGCACGCGCTCTCCTCGCGCGGCCGGAAGCGGCGCCACCTCAACTGGCTGAAATCGGCGGCGCTCGGCGCGCTCGTCCTCGCCGCCGCCTGGGGCGTCCATTGGGCGGCGGTCACCTGGTCGGATCGCGCCGCCCTGGCCAAGGTTGTCCACAGTCCCAAGCTGGCCGAGCCGGTGCTCATCACCGACGGCGTGCTGCCGCAGAAATGGGTGAAGGACGCGCTCGCATTGCCGGCGTCGGCGCGGCTGATGTCGCTCGATCTGGCCGCGTTGCGCGCCAGACTGCAGGCGCACGGGCAGGTGCAGGTGGCGGTGCTGACCCGCAGTTTTCCCGACACGCTCGTGGCGACCCTGCGCGAGCGCACGCCGGTGGCGCGTCTGCAGGTGCAGGATGGCGCCGGCACGCCGCAGCAGCTGCTGGTGGCGCGGGACGGCACGGTTTACGAAGGCGTGAATTACGATCAGGACATGATCACCACGCTGCCGTGGCTGGCCGGCATCACGCTCAGGCGGCAGGGCGCGGGCTACGCGCCCATCTCCGGCATGGATGCGGTGGCCAGGCTGCTCGCCACCGCGCAGACGGAGGCGCCGTGGCTTTACCGCGACTGGATCATCGTGTCGCTGGCGCGCCTCGCCTCGCATGGCGAGCTCATGGTCAGGACGCAGGATGTCGGCGGGCACCGGATGGAGGAGATCGTGTTCAGCCGGAAGCAGGATTATTACAAGCAGCTCGCGCGGCTCGACTTCATCCTCGAGCAGTCGCGCGACCGGGTGGACCGGCTGCCGGTGCGGGTGGACCTCACGCTCGACGGGCAGGCCACGGTGCTGTTTGACGGCGAGGTGCAGGCCCGGCTGCCCGCGGCGCCGGCGCGCACGTTTTTCAACCCGCAACCCCCGGCAGTTCAACCGAAGGCCAGACGTGATTTCTAGCAGCAGTCGCATCATCGGCGCCGTGGAGATCGGCACCGGCAAGACGGTGGCCCTCGCGGGTGAGATCACCCGCGGGCGCAGCCTCAACATCATCGGCGTGGGCGTGGCGCCCTCGCGCGGCGTCATGAAGGGCGAGGTGGTGGACTACAAGGCCGCCTGCGAGGCGGCGCACCAGGCCCTGGAGATGGCCGAGAAGCGCGCGGGCGCGCGGCTGGAGGAGGTCTGGCTCGCCCAGACCGGCGGGCACCTCGACGCGTTCTACAACGAGGCGTCGGCGAACGTGAAGTCCGCCGACAACACCGTCACCGCGATGGACATCTCGACCGTCTGCGCGCTGGCCAAGGAGAAGGAGCTGCCGGCCGGCCGCACGCGCATCCACGAGATCCGCCGGCCGTTCCGGCTCGACGGCCGCGCCGTCCCGGACCCGGAGCACCTGACCGGCCACCGGCTGGAGGTCGGCTATTGGATCGTCCACGGCCACGAGGGCAAGGTGAGCGACAACATCCATGTGGTCGGCGGCTACCATCTCGAGGTGCGCGAGCTCGTCCTTTCGAGCCTCGCCAGCGGCTCGCTGCTCACCAGCGCCGAGGAGCGCGCGCACGGCGTGCTGGTGCTCGACATCGGCAAGGGCATCACCGACTACGTGCTTTACCGCGACGGGAGCGTGGCGGCCACGGGCACGCTCGCCGTCGGCGGCGACCATCTGACCAACGACATCGCCATCGGCCTGCGCATCACCACCGCCCAGGCCGAGACGCTCAAGCTCCGACATGGTCGCGCCACCGTGCAGACCCGCGACAAGTCCGAGAAGGTCTGGCTGAACGGCGAGATGAGCTTCGGCGACCGGCAGGTCTCGAAGCTGGCTTTGGAAACCATCGGCAGCGCCCGCGTTTGGGAGCTGCTGGAGGTCGTGCGCAAGAAGCTCGGCGCAAAGTTCGCGCCCGAGCATTGCGGCGCCGGCGTCGTGCTGACCGGCGGCACCTCCCGGCTGCCCGGCATCGACGAGGCCGCCGCGCGGGTCTTCGGCCTGCCCGCCCGCCGCGGCGAGGCGCCCGGCTGGGTGAAAGACGAGTTGCAGAACCCGATGTTCAGCACCGTCCTCGGTGTCTTCCAGTTCGGCCTCCGCAACGCGCACGACCATGTCGTCCCCGTCCGCCCCAAAGGCGGGCTCCTCAACTCCCTCGGCCGCATCTTCGCCTGAACATGAGCCTTTTCTGTCATTCTGAGCGCAGCGAAGAATCCAGTGAATGGTTCCTTGGCGGCCGCGTCGCTGGATCCTTCTCCCGCCACGGCGGGATCAGGATGACTGTCGTCACATGAGCCTGCCCCCCTCGGAACTTCCCCTCGAGCCGCTCGCCGACCGCAACCCCGGCCTCAAGCTCATCGGCGTGGGCGGCGGCGGCTCCAACGCCGTGGACCGGCTCAAGATGGAGAACCTCGCCCGGCTCCAGCTCGCCGTCATCAACACCGACCAGCGCGCGCTGCAAAGCTCGCCCGTGCAGGACAAGGTGCTCATCGGCGCGGGCCTGACCCGCGGGCTCAGCGCGGGCGGCGACCCCGCGCTCGGGTTCGCCGCGGCCGACGCCGATCGCGAAAAGATCGCCGCGCTCGTGCGCGACACCGACCTGGTGTTCCTCGTGGCGGGCCTGGGTGGCGGCACCGGCTCGGGCGCCGCGCCCGTGGTGGCCGAGGTCGCGCAGGAGGCGGGCGCGCTCGTCATCGCGTTCGTCACGCTGCCGTTCACCTTCGAGGGCGGGCGCCGCCGGAAGCAGGCCGAGGACGCGCTGGCCGAGTTGCGCTCCCGGTGCCACGCCGTCATTCCGCTGCCCAACGACATCCTGCTGCAGGAGGGCACGGAGCAGACGAGCGTGCTCGACGCCTTCGCGCGGGCCGACGAGTGGATCGGCCGCGGCGTGAAATCCGTCTGGGGCATGCTTTCGCGCACCGCGCTCATCAACCTCGACTTCGCTTCGCTGCGGTCGGCTTTCGCCTCGCGCGGCGGCAAGACGCTCTTCGGCCTCGGGCTGGGGGAAGGGCCCGACGCCCCGGCCGACGCGCTGGAGGACCTCAGGCTCTGCCCGCTGTTGCACACGCCCGAGTTCGCCCGCAAGGCCGACCGCCTGCTCGTGAACATCGTGGGCGGGCCGGACCTCAGCCTCACGCGCGTCAACGAGCTGATGACCGCTGTCAGCGAGGAGTTCGGCAAAGAGGCGCATGTCATCATGGGCGCGGCCATCGACGAGAACATGACGGGCAAGGTGGAGATCTGCGTCCTCGGCGCCACCGACGCCGGCGCCCGGACGTTTGCGCGGCGCCCTTCCTCTGCCGCCAAGAAGGCCGACAAGCCCGCCGACTCGGCCACCTCGCATGCACCGGAGCACAATCCCACCTTCAAGTCCGACATCTCGCCCGCCGCTGCGTCCAAGCCCCCGGCGGCGCGCGCGGCGAAGGAAGTCCACACGGCGAAACCCACGCAGGAGGAGTTCGGCTTCGACGGCGAGCAGGCGGAGTCCCGCGGCTCCTTCGACAAGTCCGACCGCAACCTCTTCGAGGGCCAGGACCTCGACGTGCCCACCTACCTGCGCAAGGGCATCAAGGTCGTGGCTTGAGGCGCGCGCCCGATTGCGCTTTACGCCGCGATAAGGGACTAGCAGATAGCGCAATGTTCATCGACGAGACAGTCATCAAGGCCCGGGCGGGCGACGGCGGGCGCGGCTGCGTGAGCTTCCGGCGCGAGAAATACGAGCCGTGGGGCGGCCCCAACGGCGGCGACGGCGGCAAGGGCGGCGACGTCATCCTCCGCGGCGACGACGACCAGAACAACCTCGTGGATTTCAAGTTCAAGCCGCACTGGAACGGCGAGCGGGGCGAGCACGGGCAGGGCAAGGATTGCAACGGTCGCGAGGGCCGGCCCGCCGTGCTGCGCGTGCCGCCCGGCACCATCGCGTGGCGGCTCGACACCGGCGGGATGGCGGCCGAGGTGCTGGAGGACGGACAGGAGGTGGTGCTGTTGAAGGGCGGCAAGGGCGGCTTCGGCAACACGCGCTTCAAGTCCTCCGTCAACCGCGCGCCGCGCAAGACCGGGCCCGGCGAACCGGGCGGGCACGGCGAGTTCCGGCTCGAATTGAAGAGCATCGCGGATGTGGGCCTCGTCGGCTTCCCCAACGCGGGCAAATCCTCGCTGACGAACCTCATCACCAAGGCGCGGCCGCGCGTGGCGGCATATCCCTTCACCACGCTGCACCCGCAGATCGGCGTCATCGAGTATCCCGCCGGATACGACCGGCTCGTGCTGGCCGATGTGCCGGGCCTCATCGCCGGAGCGCACGCCAACAAGGGCCTCGGCCACCGCTTCCTCCGCCACATCGAGCGCTGCGCCGTGCTCCTGCTCATCCTCGACCTGGCCGGCACCGACAACCGCGACCCGCGCGACGACTACGCGCAGTTGCTGGAGGAGCTGAAGCTCTATGGTCCCGCGCTGCTCAAGAAGCCCCGCATCGTCGCGGCCAACAAGATGGACGAGGACGCCGCGGCGCCGAACCTGAAAAAATTCAAGGCGCGCCACAAGGTCACCGTGCTGCCCATCTCCTGCCTGTCCGAGGAGGGCATCCCCAAGCTCAAGGCGGAGCTGCTCAAGAAGGTGCGCAAGCTGAAGCCGCGGAAGGGGTAGGAAAGTGTTCGCCAAATCCGGCTGCGCGTTCCAAGGTAACGCCCGACGATGTCACCCACCGAGCAACGCCCGCTGCTGATGCGCGCCAACCGGCAGCTCGGCTCCGCGCTGGTCGAGCACAGTCTGGTGAAGATCGAGGATCTCGAGGCCGCCAACGAGCGGCTGCTCGAGCATGTGGCGGCCGGCGAGATGCGCCGCGCCTCGCTGCTCAACGTCCTCGTCTATGAGAAGAAGGTCTTCCGGGAGGAGGACGTGCTCCACCACGTCGTGGACGACCACGGCCTCGGCATCGTGGACCTGCGCGGCTACGAGGTGCCGGAGAACATCCGCAAGGATCTCGACCTCGCCGAGTGCTGGGCCACCTGGTCCGTGCCCTTCGACCAAGAGGAAGATTTCCACTTCGTCGCCACCGCCTATTACCTGAGCAGCGCCGTCCGCGCCTACTGGGAGAAAATGCTGCCCGGCCCGATCGTCTGGCAGGCCACGACGATGGACAACATCGGCGACTTCCTCGAGCGCCTCCAGGCCGAGCGCGACGCCGCCGCCAAGAAGGCCGCGGCCGCCGCCAGCCCCCCCGCCAACCCGGCGGCCAACCCCGCCGCCTGAGCCATGCCCCTCGGACGCATCCAGACGCAGATCTTGGACAAGCTCGTGGAGATGGCGAAATTCTCCGCCGAGGCCAAGACCGCGCTCGTCACCCGGCCCGACGAGCTGACCGGCGACCAGCTCGACCAGGTCCTCCAGTCCGACCACAACATCTCGACGTTCCAGCTCATGCTGGCCAAGTGCCGGGCGCTCGGCCTCTCGCCGTTCAACGTCGCCCGCTACCGGATGCAGCCGAACACCTTCGAGAAGGTGGACCTCGAGTTCTGCCAGAAGAACACCATCCTGCCTGTCGGCCACGTCGGCGACTACCTGCTGGTCGCCTTCGCCAACCCCTTCGAGACCTCCGTCGCCACCAAGATCTCCGAGAAGACCGGCCTGCGCGTCGTCCGCCTCCTCGGGCGCGACCAGGACATCCGCGAGAAGCTCAAGAAAGACTCCGGCGCCGAGCAGGTGCAGTTCTCCGACGTCGTGGACCAGCTCGGCGAGCAGTTCGGCGACGAGGAGACGGCCATCAAGGAGGAGGATCTCGAGCACGAGGACTCCGCCCCCGTCATCCAGCTCGCCAACCGCATCATCGAGGACGCGTATTTCTCCGGCACCTCCGACATCCACATCGAGCCGCAGGAGAAGGAGCTGATCGTCCGCTACCGCATCGACGGCCTCTGCCAGGAGAAGCTCCGCCTGCCCAGCCGGGTCTCCGGCGCGCTCATCGCCCGCCTCAAGATCATGTGCAACCTCGACATCGCCGAGCGCCGGCTGCCGCAGGACGGGCGCATCGTCTTCAAGCAATACAACAAGAAAAACATCGACATCGATCTCCGCGTCTCCACCGCGCCGCTCAACCACGGCGAGGGCATCGTGATGCGCATCCTCGACAAGCAGAAGAGCACGCTGCCGCTCCCCGCCCTCGGCTTCAGCGAGGAGAACCTCGCCAGATACCGCGAGTGCGTCCGCCAGCCCTACGGCATGATCCTGCACTGCGGCCCCACCGGCTCGGGCAAGTCCATGACGCTCTACTCCGCCCTCAACGAGGTGAACACCTCCGACGTCGTCATCCGCACGGCCGAGGACCCGATCGAATACACCCTCTCCGGCATCAACCAGATGCAGATGCACCGGCAGATCGGCCTGACCTTCGCCGCCGCCCTCCGCGCCTTCCTCCGCCAGGATCCCGACATCATCCTCGTCGGCGAGATCCGCGACAAGGAGACGGCCAACATCGCCGTCGAGGCCGCGCTCACCGGCCACCTCCTCATCTCCACCCTCCACACCAACGACGCCCCCGGCACCGTCGCGCGCCTCGTGGACATGGGCATCGAGCCCTTCATGATCTCGTCCTCGCTCGTCTGCGTCTGCGCCCAGCGCCTCATGCGCCGCCTCTGCAAGCAGTGCAAGGTCGCCTACGAGCCCGAGGGCCGCGAGCGGGAGATCCTCCAGCGCGCCATCGGCTGGAGCGGCCCCATCTTCAAGGCCAGCCCCAAGGGCTGCCCCAAGTGCAACAGCACCGGCTACAAGGGCCGCATCGGCATCCACGAGCTGATGATCAACACCGAGGAGCTGATCGAGGCCATCAACAAGGAGGCCGAGACCGCCGAGCTGAAGCGCATCTGCATGAAGAACGGCATGAAGACGCTCCACCAGGACAGCGTCTACAAGGTCAAGGACGGCATGACCTCCCTCGCCGAGGCGCTCTCCATCGTGCCGCAGGATCTCGAGCTGCGGATGTGAGCGGGCAGCCGGTCCGGCCACGGATCCGGAAGATACCCCGCGCGGGTGGCGCCGCACACCGGCGCCTTCCTCCCTGTTGTAGCGCGGTCTGTGACCGCCGGCCCATGGCCTGCCGCCAGCGGCAGCCCTGCAAAGTCCGGATGCTATAGCGGTTTAAGAAATCCTGTAGCCGTCCTGTAGGTCGGGCTTTACGCCCGACTCATCGGGGATAAACCCCGACCCACAATTCCGCTGGCTACAGAAAAATTAATCCGCGCTAGCGGCGCATGGGCTCAAGCCCCTCCTGCAGTTCCTGACGAGGCATCGGTTAGCGCAGTTTCAGAAAAAGTGTGGCCTTTGCGCGAGGTGGAACGGCCTGACCTCAGGCCGTTTCCCAAGGCAAGCGCGCTGGGGTCAGCGCGCTCCACCTTTTCGGTCGGCTATACTTCAATTTGAACCGCTCTAATCTTGAAGATACGCCCTGGTTCAAAGCGCGGGCGGGGTCGCCACACTCCATCCGCTTACACCCCCGGCTGGAAAAACTCCGTGACCTTCCTCCCTGCTCTGTGCTCTCTGGGTCTGTCCAATGTCCTATCTCCCCGAGTTCCTCACCGTGGCGGTGGCGCACGCGCTGGCGGTCGCCAGCCCGGGGCCGGACTTCGCCCTCGTGCTCCGGCAGAGCCTCGCGCACGGCCGGCGGACCGCGGTCTGGACGAGCCTCGGCATCGGCACCGGCATCTCGCTGCACATCGGCTACTCGCTCCTCGGCATCGGCCTGCTGCTGAAGGGCTCCGCCGCGGCCTTCGTGGTGTTGAAATACGCCGGCGCGGCCTACCTGGCGTGGATCGGCGTGCAGGCGCTGCGGGCGAAGCCGCGCGATCCCGCCGCCCTCACCGCCGGCCGGGCGCCGGATGCGCCGGCCGACGGGGCGGCGTTCCGGGTGGGATTCCTCACCAACGCCCTGAACCCCAAGGCCACGATGTTCTTCCTCGCATTATTTCCGAATGCCGTCAGCCCGGAAACCCCGAAGGTAATGCAGGCGGGCTACGGGCTGTGGATCATCGGCTACACCGCCGCGTGGTTCTGCTTTGTGTCGGTGGTGTTCACGCGGCGCGAGGTGCGCGACCGGTTCCTGCGGCACGGGCATTGGATCGACCGCGCGCTGGGCGTCGTCTTCCTCGGCTTCGCCGCCAGCCTGGCGTTCGCCACGCTCGGCTAGATCGGGTCAGAACTCCCGGAATTTCTTCATCTTGAGGGAAACGCCGTTCATGGCGAGTGGCGGCGCGCCGGCCGCGGCATCCGGATCCTGCAGCACCACGACGCCGCGGAGCATGTCGCGGGTGAACTTCTCCAGCCTGGCCTTGAGCTCGATCTTACGCTTCTTCCTGTCGGCGGTGACGTCCTTCTGGTCCACGATTGCGAAGTCCATCTCCTTGTCGTGGTCGAGGGCGAGCTTGAGCACGGCCTTGGGCTTGGACGTCAGGGCATACTCCACCTCGAGGGTGATGAGGAAGGTGTCGGGGTGACGGAGGCTTGGGACGCTTTTGAAACCCGCGACCGAGTGGTCGATGACCTTCACGGAATCGGGAGCGGCAGTGACCGCAGCCGCGCCGAACGCAAGGAATGCGAGGAACGAGGAGAGGAATCGGATGGAATTCATGGTTTGGAGATTGATCACGCTTTGTTTCCGCGCGCGGGCTCAGGCGGCCGGCTTGATTCTCGCTTCGTCAGGAGCGCGGCGCGGATAAGCAGCCATACCGCAATCCACCAGATCGAATACCCGATTTCCACGTAATTCTTCCATGGGATCGCCCGCATTGCTTGGTAAGCGAGCAGCCCGATCGAAACGAGGCATCCGATGCTAACAAGCCAAGTTTTCAGCTTCTTCTCTTCGTCCCCGACAATAATCCGAAATGGAGCCTTCAACTTTCGGAACACGAAGAAAGGGCGATGCCGGTGGCAGGTCCCCAAACAAGCCACGCCATGAAATTCCCCATGATCGGAATCGCGATGCTGTCTGCTTCGGGAGCATATGCACCCTGCTCAAGCATCCACGAATAGTAATGAGACGTGAATCTCAGCTGAGATAGCACGGCTGCCAGACAGAACAGGAAAAGACCGACGCGCCAGAACTTCATTTTCTGTGCGGCCGGGGGTGTTTGCGGTGCATGGATGAGCTGAAAACCAAAAAGCCGGCGAAGGTCAATTTCTGGCTCTGCGGGTTTTCCCCGAACTACCGGGATCGCCGCCTACGCCGGTGGCGACCAAGATTGCTCCAGCTTGAGCGAGCTGCGCTGACGGAAGATGTCGGGGTAAACCCCGACCTACAAATGAACAGCCAAAAGAGCGCGCGCAAGCGCTGGCCCACAACAACCGGCGCCGGCTCAGGCGCCTTTGCGCTTGAGGAAGAAGGTCCGCATGGGGCGGACGTTCTTCAGCTCGATGATGCCGACGGGGTCGAAGTCGTATTTGCCCTCGAGGAGCTTCATCGTGGTCTCGGAGACCTGGATCTTGCCGGGCTGGCCGTGGGATTCCATGCGGGAGGCGAGGTTGACGGTGTCGCCCCAGAGGTCGTAGGAGAATTTGCGGGTGCCGATGATGCCGGCGACGACGGGGCCGCTGTTCAGGCCGAGGCGGATGGACCAGTCGAGCTCGTGGCGGCGGTTGAAGGCGCGGAGGGACTCGAGCATCTCGAAGGCGGCGCCGGCGCAGGCGGTGGCATGGTCGTCGCGGATGACGGGGACGCCGCCGACCATCATGTAGGCGTCGCCGATGGTCTTGATCTTCTCGAGGCCGAACTGGTCGGCGATGCGGTCGAAGTTGGAGAAGATCTCGTTGAGGAGCTGGGCGGTGCGCTGGGGGGACTGGCGGCCGGCGATGAGGGTGAAGCCGACGATGTCGGCGAAGAGGACGGTGGCCTCGATGAAGCTGTCGACGATGGTGCGCTCGCCGGCTTTGAGGCGGTCGGCGATGGGTTTGGGGAGGACGTTGAGGAGGAGGCGCTCGGATTTGGCGCGCTCGTTCTGGATCTCGGCGATGAAGGCCTGCTCCTGGTCGCGGAGGCGCTTCTTTTCGAGGGAGGCGGCGATGCGGGCGCGGAGGACGATGGCGTTGAAGGGTTTGGGGACGTAGTCTTCGGCGCCGGCTTCGATGCAGCGGACGGTGCTGGCGGCGTCGTCGAGGGCGGTGAGCATGATGGCGGGGATGTGGCGGAGGCGCGGGTCGGCTTTCATGAACTCGAGGGTCTGGAAGCCGTCGAGGCCGGGCATCATGACGTCGAGGAGGACGAGGTCGCAGGAGTTGCCCTTGAGTTTCTGGAGGGCGTCGTGGCCGTCGACGGCCTCCTCGACCTCGAAGCCGAGTTTGCGGAGGCGGCGGGCGAGCATGTCGCGGTTGGCAGGGTCGTCGTCGACGGCGAGGATGCGGCCGGTGAGGAGCGGGGGCGCGCTGGCGGCGATGTAGTCGGCGGGGGAGGCGGGGGCGACGGGGAGGGGGAAGGGCGGCTGGCTGAGGCTGTGGAGGCCGAGCTCGGCGGCGGCGTCCATTTGCTGGGCGAGGGGTAGGGCCTCGTTCTTGAGGGTCTCTTCGAGGTTGCGGGCGGCCTGGAGGATTTTGCGGAGATCCTCGGCGAGGTCGGTCTTGCCGGTGCTGGCGGCCTCGTCGTGGCCGAGCTCGGCGTAGCCGATGACGGTGTTGAGCGGGGTGCGGAGGTCGCGCTCGAGGCCGGCGATCTCGACCTGGCCGGTGTCGATCTTCCAGAGGGCGAGGGCGTCGTTGATGTGGGCGAGGAGCTGGCCGCCGGCGTTGTGGATGCGCTTGAGGTCGCGGAGGAGGGAGGAGGCCTTCTGCTCGGCGGCGGACTCGATGAGCATCTCGCTGTAGCCGATGATCTGGTTGAGCGGGGTGCGGAGGGAGTGGCGGAGCTTGGAGACGGACTCCTGGTAACGCTGGCGCATGGCCGGCGTGAAGGGGCTGATGGTGGACGAGGGGACAGGCGAAGCCGCGCTGGCGGCGATGGCGGCGGCGGCCTTCTCGTGGGGCGGGCGGGAATGTCCCTTCTTGCTCATGCCGGGGGCGGGGAGGCGGGCGGGGGCGTGCGGCCGCCCGCGCCGGTCTTTTTGAGCAGTTCGTCGATCTTGCCGAGAAGCCTCGGCAGCTCGACGGGTTTGGTGTCGAAGTCGTCGCAGCCGGCGGCGAGGGCCTTGTCGCGGTCGCTGGTCATGGCGTGGGCGGTGAGGGCGATGACGGGGATCTTCTGCGTGGCAGGGTCGGCCTTGATGCGGCGGGTGGCCTCCCAGCCGTCGAGGACGGGGAGGGACATGTCCATGAGGATGATGTCGGGCTTCTCGCTGGTGGCTTTCTCGACGCCGGCGCCGCCGTCGACGGCGATGGCGACGGTATGGCCGCGCTTCTCCAGGCGGCGCGAGAGCATGTCGCGGTTCATTTCGTTGTCTTCGACGAGGAGGATCTTGGCCATGGGTGCGGGGGGTTAAGCTGGGGCGGGTTTGGCGGCCGTCAAGTGGGCCTGGACGGCCTCGTGGACGCGCTGGAGGAGTTCCTCGCGCGAATAGTTGCCTTTTTGGAAAATGCCGGCGGCGCGGCCGGCGAGGCGATCGCGGATCTCCTGGGTGATGTCCATGGAGGTGAAGACGAAGACGGGGATGCTCTTCCAAGTGGCGTGGGCCTGGACGCGGTCGATGAACTGGAATCCGTTCATGATGGGCATCTTCAGGTCGAGGACGACGGCGGCGGGGACGGTCTGCCCGAGGACGTGGAGGGCGAGCTGGCCGTTGGCGGCGGCGCGGACGCGCCATTTCTCGCGCTCGAGGATGCGGCGCATCATGTCGCGGGTGGGCGGGTCGTCCTCGACGAGGAGGACGTCGCACTCGACGGCCTCGGGGCTGAGGTGCTTCTTGAGCTCGGCGGCGATGACGTGGAGCTCGGAGGGCTTCTGGATGATGCCGGTGGCGCCGAGGGCGTAGGCCTTGTCGGGGTCGGCGATGGCGCTGTGAAGGACGACGGGGACGCCGTTCAGCGCGGGCATGTCGCGGATCTGGGTGAGGGTGGCCCAGCCGTCCATGCCGGGCATCATGATGTCGAGGAGGACGAGGTCGGGGGTCTGCTGCTTGAGAAGCTCGAAGGCCTCCTCTCCGCTGCCGGCGGGGGTGACGTTGAAGCCGCTTTTCTGGAGATACTGGGTGATGGTGCGGCGGAGGGTGGGGTCGTCGTCGACGAAGAGGACGGAGCCGGCGGTGGAGGCGGTGAGCCGGGCGACCATGGGGGGCACGGTGTCGCCGGCGCTGGTGACGATCTTGGATTTGATCTGCTGGACCTGCAGCGGGAGGGTGATGGTGAAGGTGGTGCCGACGCCGGCGGTGCTGTCGACGGTGACATCGCCGCCCATCATCCTGGCGAACTGTTTGGAGATGACGAGGCCGAGGCCGGTGCCGCCGTATTTGGAGGTGGTGGAGGCGTCGGCCTGGCTGAAGGCCTTGAAGAGGCGGCCGACCTGCTCGGGGGTCATGCCGATGCCGGTGTCGGACACCTTCATGTGGATAAGCACGCCGTTCGGATCCCGCTGGACGGCGAGGGTGACGCTGCCCTTCTCGGTGAACTTGCTGGCGTTGCTCAGGAGGTTGAGGAGCATCTGCCGGATCTTGGTGGCGTCGGCCTGCATGATGCCGATGTCGGCCGGGCAATCGACGTTGAGGGTGTTGCCCTTCTTCTGGACGAGCGGGGTGATGGTGGTGGCGACGTCGGAGACGAGCTGGTGGATCTCGAAGGACTCGATGTAGAGCTCCATCTTGCCGGCCTCGATCTTGGAGATGTCGAGGACGTCGTTGATGAGGCCGAGGAGGTGGCGGGCGGCGCTGAGAACCTTGTTGAGGTCTTCGCCCATGGCGGTGTTGCCGTCGTCGCCGGCCTCCTCGAGCATCATCTCGGAGTAGCCGATGATGGCGTTGAGCGGGGTGCGGAGCTCGTGGCTCATCTTGGCGAGGAAGGAGCTCTTGGACTTGTTGGCCTCGTCGGCGGCCTTGGAGGCCTGGGCGAGCTCGCGAGTGCGCTCGGCGACGCGCTGCTCGAGGGTGAAGTTGGCCTCCTCGAGCTTGAGGTTGATCTGGTGGATGCGCTCGCGGGCCTCCTCGGCGGTCTCGCGGGCGGCCTCGACCTCGGCGGTGCGCTGCTGGATGGTCTCCAGCATGGAGTTGAAGGAGGTGATGAGCGCGCCGATCTCGCCCGAGGCGCGCTGGTTAACGCGCACGGTGAAGTCGGGCTCCTTGGCGAGCTTGGTGGCGGCGGTGGCCAGCTCGGTGATGGGCTGCGAGATGGCGCCTTGCAGGCGGTAGGCGACGATGAAGGCGAAGAGCGAGGAGATGAGGAAGACGATGCCGAGGCCGCGGATGAGATTGTCGAGCCGCTCGGCCTCGGCCTCGGACAGGCTGGCCTTCAGGTAAAGGGTGCCGAGAATCTGCTGGCCGGAGGACCGGAGGGTGGCCAGCACGACGCCGCGATCGGAACTGAAGAGCCGGCCGAGGCTGCTGGCGGGATGGGGGATGTATTCGTCGCCGGCGCCGGGCCGGATGTAGCGGGCGAGCAGCTTGTTGTCGGGAGCATAGACCGCGGCGGCGACGATGTTGGAGTCACCGGCCAGCAGGGTCGCCAACTGGCGGTCGCTGACAGCCTGTCCCCCTTCCAGCACCGGGACAAGGGCGTCGCCGGCCACACGACGCGAGTCCTCCAACCTGCGATCCAGCTCACCCTGGAACTGGATGGTGTCCTGGATGTAGAGCCCAAAGAACGCCAAGCCCAGGGTCACGCCGCTCACGAGCATGATCAGCAGGGTCAGTTTCCAGCGAAATGGCAGTTTATTCACTTCGGGTCGCGCTCCGCCGAAGTAGCTTATGATATTGCGGCGAAGTCAATTGGGATTCCCGGGGCGCGCCCGGCGGGGTCATGGCTGCCCGGGCGACCACGGGGTGGTGCGGGTGTAGTCGTGAAAGCGGGCCTCGACCTGCTCGGTGACCGATTTGAAGAAGATGCGGCCGCGGAAGAGCGAATGGGTGCGCACGGGCCGGCCCTCCGCATCAAACTCCGCCCCCGCCGACATCTCGTGCATCTTCACGAAGAGAACGGGGCTGTAGGGCTCGCGCAACTTCAGCGTGTAGGCGGTAACGGCGGCCGGTTCCTTGCGGACGACCATGGAGAGATCGAGGTGGCGGAGCATCTTGTCGGCATCGCTGGCGGCGGGAGTGAAGCCGATCGTGATGGCGGCCTGGGCCTCATCCCCGCGGACGATGCGCACGCTGCCGCGGTCGAGCTGGCGGGTTTCGATGGTGGCATTGAACGCCGGATCGAACACGCCCTGGCGCTGGCGCCGGTAAAGCTCGAGATCCTCCGCCGTGGGCGGCCGGCCGTTGCGGGACAGCAGCGTCCAGCGCGTGGCGGGAGGTTGAGACGGGTCGAAGCGCTCGCTGGTGGTTTCGCCGTTGCGGGTGAGGTCGACGGTGTAGGCGCAGTCCGGCGGGATGGTCTGCGCGAAGCGGTCGAGCGCCTTTTCAAGCCAGACCGGACCCGCGGCGCGCGAGAGAGGCGCGGCGAGGAGTGCGATGGCGAGCAGGGAAAGTGATTTCCAAGTCCGCATATCACGCGTCCGCCGGACGGATATACCAGGTGAACCTGCCGGCGAACGTGATGGTGCCGTCGGGGGAGCGCAGCTCGACCTCGACGGCGGCGAAAGCCGGCTTGCGGGCGGCCAGTTCGCGCTCCAATCCGTCGACGGTCTCGGCGGCGGGCTTGGCAAAGGCGTGCAACTCGCCCGTGGCCGCCTTGCGGTAGCGCACATCGACCTGCCGGACGACGGCGAACGCCTTGGCGGCGATGCCGGGAAACGCGCGCAAGAGGCACTCGGCGCTGGCGGCCTCGGCGAGGGCGAATTGCACGGCGGCATGCACGGTGCCGACATGATTGCAGAGCCGGTCGGACCACGGCAGCGCGAGGAGGTGCGGCGCGCCGGCGGGGGCGTTGCGGATGCCGAGCGACTGGTTGAAGGCGAGATCGACGGGGCGCACGGCGGCATTTCGCGGCAGGAGCCGCGGCGGCGCAACGGGAATGTTCTAACAAATGGACGGCTGGCGCGTGGAGATGATGGAGGCATTCATGAGCGCAAACCGTTACGTCATCCCCGCATTGGTGGCCGCGGCGGTCCACGCCGCGTTGTTGCTGGCATTCCCCGGCGGTCAGGCGCCGGACCCGGACAACGGCGACAGCACGGACAAACGCATCCTGTGGCAGCCGCCGGAACAACTGATCATCGTCCCGCCGGCGCGATCGGCGGAGCGCGAAAAAGCGGCCAGCGCCGGCGGCGAGCCGGTGCGGTCATTGCCGGAGGATCCGGCGCCGCCGGCCAAATCGGACTTCACGATGCCCAAGCCGCCGGATGTGCCGGTCGAGCGGAAGATCGAGACCGGGAAGATCCCAACCAACCCGGGCCTGCCCGGCAACCCCGACCTCGGCCGGAGCTGGATGCAGGGCGACGGCGCGATCGGATTGGAACTGCTCGACAACACGCCGCGCGCTCGTTCGCAGATCGAGCCGGTCTATCCCTACGCGTTGCGGCGCGAGGGCGTCGAGGGCTCGGTCGAGGTGGCGTTCGTCGTCGGCCCCGACGGCATGGTGCGCAGCGCTCACGCGGTGCGCTCGACACACCGCGAGTTCGAGGAGGCGGCGCTGCGCGCGGTCCTCAAGTGGAAGTTCGAGCCGGGCCGGAGCAACGGCCGGCCCGTGCCGTTCCGCATGACCGTGCCGCTGCACTTCCGGCTGGCGGCCGATTGATCCCTTGCTGTTCAGCCTGCGCGGGCGCCGACGAGTCGGTTCACGCGCTCGACGAGCTCGTGCGGGCTGAACGGCTTGGTCAGGTAGTCGAGCGCGCCGAGCTCGAGGCCGAGCTGGCGCGAATCGGGCGAGGCCCAGGCGGAAATGATGACGACCGGGATGGTGGCGGTGATAGGATTCTGCCGGAGGATTTCGCAGACGCCGAAGCCGTCGAGGTCGGGCAGCATCAGGTCGAGCAGGATGAGGTCGGGCCGCTTCTGTTTGACCGACTCGATGGCTTCCCAGCCGTTGGCGGCGGTGACGACGCGGTAGCCGGCGCGGCCCAGATGATAGCGGACCAGATCGGTCAGCTCGGGCTCGTCGTCCACGGCGAGTATCCTGGCGGGTGAAGTCACGCCCGAGTTTCGCCCGGGCGGGTGACAGGCTCGCGTGCAGTGCGTGACAATCACGCAAAGTTCCGTCGAGCGCCGGGCGTTACCAGCGGTGGTAGGCCGGATGCCCCGGCGGCACGGCCACGAAGGTGCCGCGGCAGGTCGCGCGCGGCTTGCCGGCGGCGGTGAGCGTGCCCTCGATGGTGGCGCGGGCGGCCGCCGATCCGGCCACGCGGGCGACGAGTTCGATCGGGCCGTCGGTCGGAGCGGGGCGCAGGAGCTTGATGGCGTAGTCGGCGGTGACGGTGCAGGGCGGGCGGTCGAGCCGGTCGCGCTGCATGAGGTGCCAGGCGGCGGTCCAGTTGCAGTGGCAGTCGAGCAGCGAGCCGATGATGCCGCCATTGAGCATGCCGGGGAAGGCTTCGTGGTGTTTCTCGGCCCGCCAGGTGGCGACGACCTCGTCGCCGCGCACGATGCTGCGGAGGCGCAGACCCTTCGGATTGGCCGGCCCGCAGCCGAAACAGATGCTTTGGGGCGAGTAGAGCTCCTGGAGGCTGGAATCGTTCATGCGGGATGAATAGCGGGTGCGGCGTGCCCGGCGGAAGGCTAAAGCCGGGCGGGGCGGGGGAACTTAATCACATTTTTAACTCGCGCTCTCAAGCTGGCTTGCCATGTTCGGAACCGGACTTTTATACATCCAAGCATGGCGCGGAAAATAGCATTCATCAACTACAAGGGCGGCGTCGGCAAAACCTCCCTGATTGTAAACACCGCGGCCTGCCTCGCGTCACGCGGTCTGCGGGTGCTGATGTTCGACTTCGACACGCAGTCGAACGCCAGCATCTGGCTGATGAAGCTGGACCGCTGGAACAAGATCAACGCCGGCGGCGCGGGCTCCATCTATTCCATCTTCGACCCGGGCAAGGCGCGGGTGAAGGATCTCATCATCAAGGACGTGCTGGAAGACAAGGACGGCAAGAAGCTCCTGCCCGGCCTCGACCTCGTGCCGACCGCGTTCAACCTCGTGGACCTCGAGGGTGAATACAAACCGGACCCGAAGCGCCCGTCCTACGTCATTTTCCAGGAGCAGCTCGCGGAGGTGGAGAAGGATTACGACATCATCCTGTTCGACAATCCGCCGAACATCCTGCGCGCCTCGCAGAACGGCATCTACGTGGCCAACGAGATCTACGTGCCCTCCAACCCCGATGCGCTCAGCCTGATCGGCTTCACCCTGCTCATCGAGAAGCTCATGCGCTTCCAGCAGACCTCGGCGAGCTTCCGCACCACCGCCATGGGCCCGGCTGCGCAGGTTTACGGCATCATCTTCAATTCCATCAAGACCAACGTGGACATCGAGGTGCCGAAGATGCGGATGCAGCTTCGCCTGAACCAGTTCAAGACCCAGAAGCGCGGCTGCGCGCCCGCGGCCAAGATCTTCACGAACCAGGCGCGCGACGCCACGGTTGTCCGTCGCGCGGTCACGCTCGGCCTGCCCGTCATCCTCATCGGCACCGAGGGCGCCGAGGAGGACAGCGTGGCCAACGACTACCGTCAGATCGCCAACGAGATCATCGAGCTCGCCCCCAGCGCCTGATTTCCCCCAACTCAAGCAATCAGGATCCACCATGCCCAAATATACCGCCGCCGACTGGGATGATATCCGCAAGAAATTCAAGAGCTCTTTGATGGTCGACACCTCCCTCAGCAGCCTCGCCCAGAACCTCGAGGGCGAGGACTGGGCCGTGAAGGGTGCGGATGAGAAGCCGTCCAAATACATCGATTTCACCTGGGACGAACTCCAGATCCTGCCCGAGATCGCCGGCAAGGCCGATCGCATCGACCACCTCATCAGCATCCTCAAGGAGACGCTGGCCTTCGACGACCCCTTCGGCGAGATGGCGGCGCAGGTCGAGGAGTCCTCGGCGAAAGAGAACCCCATTCTCAAGACCCTCTCGCGGCTGAGCATCCCCGAGAGCTATCCGCTTTCGATGGTCAATGTCAGCGAAGCCACCCGCGCGGTCTGCGCCTCCGAGGGCGTGAAGACCATCGGCGAGTTCGCGAACCTGGCGCAGCAGATGTCCACCCGTGTCGTGCTGGGCGGCGACTTCCGCACGCTCCTCAATGTGCTGACGCACGGCGACGAGGGCGGCATCGGCCAGTTCCTGCCCTACCGGAAGGGCTCCACCGGCCTGCATCTGGCCGAGGCCCTCGGCCTGGCCTCCGCCGGCCTGCCCCGCCCGGAGCAGCTCGGTCTCGCCAAGGCCTATGGCGCCAAACTCACGCCCGCTGATGCCGCCGCCGCCAAGACGCTCGCTTCCGACCAGATCGCCAAGCTCGAGAGCACCGTGAAACTCGCCGTCAACGCCGCCTTCGATTTCTTCAAGGACGAGAAGGCCGCCCTCGTGAAGCAGCTCGGCGAGGGTGTTTCGCTCGATCGCTATCTGGTCGTGGTCGGCGATCAGGCCCGCGAGGTCATCGCGGCCCGTCACGCCGCGGCTGCACTCGGTGGCGCGGCCGCGGCCGGCTCCGTTGCAGCGGCTTCCGGTGGGGACGATAAAAAGGGTGGATTTTTCTCGCGGCTGTTCAAGAAAGGGTAGTTCCCTTTCTTCAACACCGTGGAAAGCCTGCCACCCAAACCGCCCGATTTCCCGCCGCCGCAAGCCGCCGCCGGGCCCAATTTTCCCCCGCCCAAACCGGCGGCAGGTTCCAATTTCCCTCCTCCTCCGTCGTTTCCGGCTCCTTCCGGTGTAAAATTCCCCGCGGCCCCCGCGGGCGGGCCGAAGCCGCTGGTGCTGCCCCGCCGGGTCAGCCCCTTGCAGCGCGCGCAGGAAGCCCAGGCGGCCACCGCCGAGGCCCGCCGCTCCATCGGCGCCATCATGTCGCAATCGCGGCCGCCGTGGGGCGGCACGCCGACCCTGAGCGGTCCCCAGATCGAGAAACTGGAGAAGACCATCCGCATGCTCGAGGCCAAGGTCACCGAGCGCGAAATGGCGCTGGCCGAGGCGGAGAACAAGCTGCTGGACCGCGAGCGCGCCCTGGCCGAGGCCGAAGCCCTGCTCAAGGCCCGCGCCCAACTGGTCGAGGCCGCCCAGAAGCAGGGCGGGGCGGCCGAGAGCGGCGGCACCGTCTCCAAGGAGCAGGAGGAGGCGCTCCGGCAGCTCAAGGAGGAGCTCGATCGCCAGGAACAGTCGCTCAACGAGCAGCGCGACGCCCTCAAGGAGCGCGAAGCGTTCCTCGAGCAGAGCGAGACCTCCCTCTTCGAGAAGATGCAGGCCCAGCAGGAGCGCGAGACCGAGCTCGAGCAGAAGCACGAGGAGCTGAAGCGCCTGGCGCAGAAAGTCGGGGTGGCGCAACCCGAGCCGGAGGAACCGAAAGAGAAGGCTTGAGGGAACCGCGGGGTTTTTGCCTTTTCCAACCCCCAGCCTTAGTATCAACTCACCCCGATGATTTACCGCCCCGCCTTCCGCCTGCTGCCGTGGCTCCCGGCCTTGGCCGTCACCGCCCTGGCCCAGCCGCGAGACGAGCGCTCCGCCGCCTTCGACCTCCTCTCCCGGGACAGCTCCGAATGGTATGTGCCGAAGACCACGGTCTCCTTCGGCCTGCGCGTGCTCTCCTCCGGCGCCGAAGTGCGGTTCGGCAACCTCGGCAGCATCCCGCTGAATCTGACCGTCGCCCCGATTTCCGAGGGCGAGGTGGACCGGCTCTATCATAACGGCGCCGTGTTCAGGGATCTCCCGCGGGCCAACGAGGTGGACGCCGACGGGAACCAGACCTCCACGCCCGGCGGTCGCTACGTCGGCAGCGTCCCGGATCAAGACGGCAACCCCGTGGTCGTGGGCGATTTCCTCAGCTACACCCCGGGGCGCACCCGCGGCTGGAATTACCGCAGCTCCGCCCAGCTTTCCACCCCGGGCTTTGTCGGCCAGAGCGTCTATTCCGCCACCTCCGACGGGGGCACCGCCAGCAAGGACCAGGGGCCCACCGGCGGCATCGACGTGCAGCTCGCCCGCGCCCTGAACAAACCCGGCGGCCGGCTGCGCTGGAGCCTCGTGGCCGGCCTGGCGCTCAGCGACATCAACGCCAAGACCAACGGCACGGTCTCCTCCACGCTGCGCACGCGCACGGATTTCTATTCCCTCAACGGGCAGACCGCCCCGGACGCGCCGTATACGGCGCCGTCCTTCGTGGACATCCTCGACGCGAGTGGCAATGTCCTCTCCTCCCTCGGGCGGGAGACGACCGTCCCGCTGGCCGCGATCCCGTCCCTCACCACCAACTCCGCGGTGGCCGGCGCCGCCGCGGTGCAGGGCAACTGGCAGATCCGGGGCGCGTATTTCCTGCTCAAGCTCGGACCGTCGGTGCGGACCCGCCTGTCCGACCGTCTCGGCCTCAGCGCCAGCGCCGGCGTGGCGGGCGCCTACTCCGGCAGCCGCTACAGCGTGGTCGAGTCCCTGACGCTCCCCGACGTGCTGGATCCCATCAGCGTCACCGAGGAGAGCGTGGAGAACAAATTCCTCGGCGGCTTCTATGCCGACGTGACCTTGGACTGGCTCATGAACGAGCGCACCGGTCTCTTCGGCGGCGTGACGATGCAGCAGCTCGGCGACTACGACCAGGCGGTCGGCGGCCGCACGGCCAACATCGACCTCGGCAATCGGGTCGGGGTGCGCGGCGGCATCAACATCCGCTTCTGAGGCGCCGCCCGCGGTCAGCGCAGCTCGGCCAGCACGTCCTCCACGCGGCGCAGGCGGCCGGGCGGGAAGAGGGCGTTGATCCGCGCGACCACCTGCTGGATGAGCCCGTCCGGGCACGACGCGCCGCCGGTGAGCAGCACGGTCCTCGGCCCGGCGGCGTCCTCCGGCCAGAGCGGATGCACCTCGACGCGCCCGCCCTGGCCCGGCCCGGCCGCGGGGAAGACGTAGTGCTCGATCTCCCGCGCGGAGCGGATGTTGGCTTCGGACTGGACGAAGAAGGCCCGGTCGCCCAGCCGGCGTTCGCACAGGCGGTAGAGCTGGTAGGTGTTCGAGCTGTTCTTGCCGCCGATGATGAAGGCGGCGTCGAGCGGCTCCGCCAAGGCGCGGCTGAGCGCGTCCTGGTTGACCTGCGTGGCGTAGCAGAGCGTGTCGCGCCGACCGGCGCCGCCGATGTGCGCGGGGCCGTCGGCCTCGCCGTGCTTGGCGGTGAAGACCGATTTGAAGTAGTCGATGATCTCCGCCGTCTCGTTCATCAGCAGCGTGGTCTGGTTCACGACCGCGATGCGGTCGAGGTGCCGGGCGGGATCGAATCCGGGCGTGCTGACGGGCCCGAACTTCTCCAGCAGGAGCCGTTTCTTTCCCCCGTCGGGCGCGGCGATGTAATCGCCCAGCAGGCGGGCCTCGTCGAGGTTGCGGATGATGACGGAGGGGGCGTGGCGGCGCGAGTTGGAGAAGGTGGCCTTGGTCTCCTCGTGCTCGCGCTTGCCGTGGATGACGATGGTGTAACCCTCGCGGCCGAAGGCGTGCGCGGCCTTCCAGACTTTTTCGACGAGCATGCAGGTGGCGTCGTATTGGGCCACGCGCAGGCCTTTGCGGACGAGGCGGGCCTTGTCCTCGTCGGTGGCGCCGAAGGCGGGGATGATGACCACATCGTCGCTGCTGAGCGCGTCCCACCGCAGCGGGGCGGCTTCGCCGGGCTCGGCCGGACGGCCGTCCACGGTGAAGGGCACGCCCTTGTCGGTCTGCAAATAGCGCAGGCCGCGGCGGAGCAGATCCTCGTTCACGAACGGATTGTGGATCAGCTCGCTGAGCATGAAGACGCGCCGGCCGGGGTTCTCCGCCAGGCTCTCGTAGGCGCGCTCGATGGCGTTTTTCACGCCGAGGCAGAAGCCAAAGTGACTCGGGATGACGTAGCGCACGGCGCCGAAGTCGAGCAGGGCGGGGCGGGTGGCGCTGCGCTCGTTGGTGCGGGCGAGCGCCTTGATGGCCTCGCACAGCCGGCTCTGGTAGAGGCTGCGCGAGTCGGCGTCCTGCTCGTAGATGCCGCGGTTGCGCTGCTGCTCCACGCGGAAGCGGTAGATGTAGTCGTTCTCCCCGAGGTGCAGGTAGGGGACGTGGATGAGGTGGGGCCGCAGGGCCTGCAGCGCGGCGGCGAGCAGGGGTGAGAGGCGCGCCGGGTCGCCCTCGAGCCGCTCGACGGGATGAAACTCGAGGCCCGCCGGGGTCGCGCCGTCGGGCAACTGGGTCAGGGCCACCTCGTAGCGCCGCCCGTCGAGCGTGCCGGCGAAGCGGTGCCGCGGCGGCGCGCAGCCGGGGCAGGCGGCCGCGAGCTGGTCGAGCGCGTCGGCCCCGGCGAAGGCGGGCGCCAGTTGCCGGCCCGCGGCCCGCACGGCGAGCTGGTTGCTCGGGTTGAAGGCGAGGATGAGATCCGGCGGGGCCATGGAGTGGGTGCAACGGGCGTGCCGGGTAGGTGTATTCGGGACTGGTCAACTGGCAAAGACCAATCCTGACTGGAGCCGCCGTCAGCAGGCCGACGGCCTGGCCGGGCTCATGCTCCCATCCCCCATCATCATACCGCTCCTGCTCTTTCTCCTGGTCGCCGCGCTCCTGCTTTGGTGGCAGGAGCGACGGATCCGGCGCCGGCACGAGGAGGCGGAGGCATCCCGGCGGGAAGCGGAGCGCCGGATCGCGGAGCGCATCGCCCGGACCGAGCGCGAACTGGAGCAGGCGGCGGGAGCCTTCCGCACCCAGCGCGACCTGCTCAACCTCGTGGGCCGCGAGGTCCGCGGCGCCCTCGACGCCATCCTGGGCTCCGCCAGACTGCTGCTCGACACCCAGCTGCAGCTCGCCCAGCGTTCCCAACTGGCGACGCTCAAGGCGGCGGGCGAGGCGCTGCTCTACACCCTCAACGACGTCCAGTCCGTCTGCGAGACCGAGGCGGGAGAGAGCGAGGCGGCGGAGGTGGACTTGCGCGGCGAGGCCGCGCGGGCGTTCGAGGTGCTGATCCCGCGCGCGGCGCTCAAGCAGGTGGAGATGGTGCTGCTGATCGAGCCGGACCTCCCGCGGCTGGTGCAGGGCGACAAGGCGCGCCTGCGCCGGTTCCTGTTCAACCTCGCCGCCGCGGCCCTGCGTCTGGCCGGTCCCGGCCACCTGGTCCTGAAAGCCGCGCGCTCGGCCGCGGTGGGCTCCCCGGGCGCCAACGGCCGGCTCTGGCTGCGGTTCAGCGCGCTCGTCGGCAACCCGGCAGCGCGCGAGACGGAGGGCGGCGAGAGCCCGTTCCTCATCCACGACCACATGCCGCTGGTCTTCGCCCGCCGGCTGGCCGAGGTTCTGGGCGGCAGGCACGGGGAGGAGTGCTCGCCTGAGCGCGGGATCGAGCTGTGGTTCGAGCTGCCGGCCGGCGCCGAGCTTCCAGCGGCCGCCGCGGCCTCGGCTCCCAAGCTGCGCGACGTCCACCTCGTGGTCTGGGACGACCTGCCGGCCGCGCGCCTCGCCGCCACCTATCTCTTGGGCGGGATGGGTGTGTCCCACGAGATCGCCAAGTCCGCGAGTGATGCGGTCGAGGCGCTGAAGTCGGCGCTGGAGGAGCACGAGGGCGACGTCCTGCTGCTGCTCGACGAATCCCAGCCCGCGGCGGAGATGGCCGAGCTGGCCGCCGCGTTCGCCGCCCGGCCCGTGATGCAACCTGTCAAGCTGGTCCTTCTCTCCCTGCGGCCCGCGAAGGCGACCGTCGAAGCCGGCCTGCCGGTCTATGGCATCCTGCAGAAGCCGCTTTTGTGGCCGGAGGAGCTGGGGCATGCGGTGGCGGTGGCGCGCGCGGCCACCAGCCTGGCCACGGTGACCGAGCACACCTTCTCGCAGTTCCCCTTTGCCGGCGTGAAGGCCCGCACCGGTCCGGCGCTGCTGCTGGTGGAGGACGACGAGATCAGCCGGCAGGTGAACAGCATCATGCTCCGGCGGCTGGGCTACCAGGTCGAGTCCGCCACCGATGGCATCGAGGCGGTCACCCTGGCGAAGCGCCGGCGCTACGCGCTGATCCTCATGGATTGCCGGCTGCCGCGCCTCGACGGGTTGCGGACGGCCGGCCGCATCCGCGCCATGCTCGGGCGCGCCGCGCCGCCGATCATCGCGCTGACCGCCGAGAACTCGCAGTCCGCCCGGCGCCAGGCGCTCGAGGCCGGCATGTCGGATTTCCTCACCAAGCCGGCCACGCGGGACGATTTCACGCGCGTGCTGGAGAAGTGGATCGTGCCGGAGCAGCGCCCCGCAGCGGAGCAGTCCTGAACGCCCCCCTTCGCGGTCGGCGGGGTTCTGCTGGATGCAGCCCCCGGGGGGGGGTGCTGCCCGCGATGGCCTGGCAAATTATGCATCTTGCCGACAGCGGGACATCCATGTTGCCATCGGGGCACTCCCCCATGAACCCGGACTCACAACTGCCTTGGGTGATCACCGGAGCCATCGCGGCCCTGTCCGCGGTGGTCGGGTGGTGGCAGGCGGCGCGGGCCAGGAACCTCATCGACACCGCCGCCGAGGCGCGCGCCGACGAGCTTGATGCCGCCCTCACGCGCTCCAGCCAGTTGCAACGGGAGCTGACCGAGGCCCGGGCCACCATCCGCACCCAGAACGAGCTGCTGGCGCAGTTGAGCCGGGAGGTGCGCGGCCACATGGACGGCATCATCGGCTCGGCCAACCTCCTGCTCGACACCAAGCTGCCCTCCGCCCAGCGCACGCAGTTGATCACGCTGCGTGCCACCGGCGAGTCGCTCCTCTACGTGCTGGGCGACGTGCAGGCCATCGTGCAGGCCGAGGCGGGCGGCGTCCGCCACGAGCCGGCCCCGCTCGAATTGCGCGGCGAGATCGCGCACGTCTTCGAGGCCCTCGCCCCGCGCGCCGCCCTCAAGGGCGTCGAGATCTCCCTCATCATCAGTCCCGACGTGCCGCGCAACTACACCGGCGACGTGCCCCTGATGCGCCAGTTCTTCTACAACCTGCTCGCCAGCGCGCTGCGGCTGACGCCCTCCGGCAGCATCATCCTGCGGGTGGACCGGGCGATCGGGCCGGCGGAATCGCGCCGGCAGAACCTCGCCTGGCTGAGGTTCTCCGTCACCGATGCCGCCCATCTGCAGGCCGCTCTCGGCGAGCCTACGGGCTCGCTCAATCCCTTCACCGGCGAAGTGGGCCGGTCGGCCTTGGAGACCGGCGACAACATGGCCCTGACCGTGGCCCGGCGGCAGGTCGGCATCCTGCGGGGGCGCTTCGGCGAGGCGACCACCCCCGAGCGCGGACCCGAGATCTGGTTCGAGGTCCCCTTGCAACCCGACTTCAGCCAGCCGGCGCTTCCGCCCGGGGAGGAACCGCTGGATGGTTTCATCGTGCTCTTCGACGATCTGCCCTCGGCCCGGGTGGCGGCGTCGAACCTGCTCAACGAGATGAAGGTGGAGCACGATGTGGCCAAATCCGCGGCAGAGGCGGTGGAAGCCCTCGAGGATGCGCTCGAGGACCGCGCGGGCCACGTTCTCCTGATGCTGGACGAGTCCATCCCGATGCAGGACATGGCCACGCTGGTCACGGCTTTTCGCGAGCAGAGCCGGTTCGACGAGATCAAGGTGATCCTCATGTCGCTTCGTCCCGACAAGGCGGTGCTCGACCTGGGGCTGCCCGTCTCCGCCGTGCTGCAAAAGCCCTTGCTCATGCCGCGGGAGATCCGGGAGTCCATCGAGAATGCGCGGCTGGCCACCGGGCCGGCCGGGCGCGCCGAGCCCTCGCTCTCGAGCCCGCCGTTCCCGGTGCCGGACCGCTCCGCCGCGCCGCAGGTGCTGATGGTGGAGGACAACGAGGTGAGCCGGCAGGTGTGCGAGACGATGCTCAAGCGCATGGGCTGCCGCGTGGACCTCGCCGTGGACGGCGTCGACGCGGTCGCGAAGGCCGGGCAGAAGCATTACGACCTCATCTTCATGGATTGCTGGATGCCGCGGCTCGACGGCTACGGCGCGGCGCGCAAGATCCGCGAGCAGCACGGCGACCAGGCCCCGCCCATCATCGCGCTGACCGCCGACGATCTGCGGGAGAACCGCGCCAAGGCCGAGCAGAGCGGCATGTGCGACTTCATGGTCAAGCCCGCCAGCCGCGCCGAGTTCACGCGCGTGTTCACCACCTGGCTCAAGCACAAGAAGCTCGCCGACGGCAGCAACCCGACCGCCTGAAGTGGAACGCCGCGGGGCCGCGCCTCAGGCCGCTCGCAGGCGGCGGCGGAGCGCGAGAATACCGCCACCCACGAGCAACAACAGCGCGCCGTAGGTTGAGGGCTCGGGCACGGGCGTGACCTGCTTGTCGTAGCTCTGCCAGACGGTGTCGCTGGCGCTCGCGCCCGAGAAGACGACCTGGTTCATCGGCGCGGCGCCGCGGAGGTTGAAGCTCCCGCCGCTCCAGTTCTGCGCGATGAAGTAGTCGGAAGCGTCGATCCAGTTGGCGATCGTCAGGGTCACCCCCGCGGCGATGCTGAAGTTGGTGACGTTGAGCGACGAGACGCCGGCAAAATCGATGGTGGAGTTGCCCGTGATCTGCAAGTCCGCGAGCGACAGGCTGAAGTCGCTCAATCGCAGCGTGCCGGCGTTGAGGATGAAAGTGTCCGTGAACGTCGGCAGGGCGGTCAGGGCCAGCGTGCCGGCGCCGGTCTTGGTGAGCGTGCCGGAGCCCGCGAGTTGTCCGGCGGTGCCCAGCGTGAGAGTCAGGCCGGAGGCGACTTCGATGCCGCCGCTGCCGCTCACGGTCACGGTCCGGCCGCTGTCCATGGTGAAGGAGCCGGTGGTGCCGAGGGTGCCGCCGCTCAGGGTGACATCGTTGGCCGTGTCGCCCAGGTTGGCGTCGGCGGACACCCGCAAGGCGCCGGCGTTCACGGCGATGTCGCTGGTGAAGGTGCTGGCGCCGGAGAGTTCGAGCGTGCCCGCGCCGGTCTTGGCCACGGTGGAGGCACCGGCGCCATTCTCGCGGATGACCGAGGAGATGGTGAAGGAGCCGCTGCCGCCGATGTTGAAGGCGCCGTCCGCCCGCAGGTCGAGGTAGGAAAAATCAAGGCTCTGCGCGCCGGAGCTGCCGGTCGTGCGGGTGATCTGCCCGGAATAGAGGTCCAGCGACCGGCTGCCGTTGCCGTTGATCAACGCCAGACTGTCACCGGTATCGAAAGTCAGGCTGCCGGCCACCTGGTTGCCGCGCAGCTCGATCAGGGCGGGCAGGGTGCCGATCTGCGAATTGTCGAAGACCACGTCATCCGAGGAGGTCGGTTCTTTATTGCCCGTCCAGTTCTTCTTGGTGCTCCAGCGGTCGTTATTGCCACCGCCATCCCAATAGACCTGCGCCATGGCCAAACCGCCCCACAGGAGCAGTCCGGTGGCGGCGAGCTGGCGCAAAATCATCGCACGATCTCTCATTCCATGTGCAGTTTACCTCTGAAACCATCGCTTCGCGAGATAAAATTGGCGTCAAATGTCGCCACTATGCCCTGGGGATCAATGGTTTTCCCCCTGTGTTATCGGCCGACGGAGTCTTGCTTTTGTTTCACGATAGCCGTGGATCGAAGCTGAATGGCTCAGGCTTGCCGATTTTCACGTGTTTGAAGCCCGGGTGCTGGGGATTGAGGAGGAAATTGAACTCGCCCGGCACGACCACGCTGGGCACGCGCAGCGCCACGCTGCGCCGGGCTTGCACCCAGGCTGCGCCGAAGGCCTGGGTGTCGGGTGAGTGCGGATATTGCCTCCAAGTGTCGGGGAAGCGGGCAGGCTTCTCGATCGCCTCGGCCGGCACCTCCGCCGGGACCAGCACCCATTCCCGCTGAAAAAGCCGCTCCGCGTCGTCTGTGCCCGCCAGAACCTCGACCAAAGCGAGCGAGCGCGACTCCGCGCTGTAAGCGACCGACATCCCGGGGGGCGACCAGCGTCCGCCATGGAGTTTGGCGCCCTGACCGGAGTATATGTCGCCGGCATATTTCGCCAGGCTGAGGCGCCATACGGTCATGTGCTTACATCACAATGCCGTGTTCGAGCCGGCCGATGATGTTCTCCACTTCCCGGGCGCCGGGTTCAGTCTGTGCGTATTCCAAGGGCGTTTTCCCGCCGAGCACGAGCAGCCGGGCGTTGAACCAGCCCCGGGTGTTTTCATCCGTGACGAACAACTGCTTCGCGCGGTCGAAGACCCGCATCAGCCGGGCGGCACGCTCTCCCTCGTGGGTCTTGAGCCGGGCCCGGTCCGCCACACGGCGGGCATAGGTGCGGGCGGGGATCTGGATCAGCCGGGCCAGTTCCTCGTTGGTGAAGCCGGCCAGCTTGCCGAAATGGACGATGTCCATCACCGGGAGTCCATCCTCCACCCGCTGGGCCATGGCATGGTTGTCCTGGATCTCCGGATAGGTGAGCGGTCTGGCCTTCTTGGTCTTCATGTCCGTAGTTTTCCTCATCCCGTCGGAAAGACAAGGTCATAATGCCATCTGGCATGATAAATAATGCCAAATGGCGCGACACCGAAGGGCGGGTTCCCCTTGCAACAGGTTGTCGGAAACGGGGTGTAAAGCCCGTCCTACAGCTTCAGCGCCTCGGCGAGCTTGGTGGCGTCGCCGCCGCCGCCCTGGGCGTAGTCGGGCTTGCCGCCGCCCTTGCCGCCGAGCCTGGTCGCGAGCGCGGCGATGAGCTTGCCGGCGGCCTGCCCGGCCTTGATGGCCTCGGGCGAGCAATACGCGACGAGGCTGACCTTGCCCTCGAGCAGCGTGCCGAGCTGCACCACCGCGCCGGGGCCGACTTTGTTCAGCACCTGGCTGCCGAGCGAGCGGAGCGCGTCCTGGCTGTCGGCCGTGACGACGGCGGAAACCCACCTGAGACCGTCCTTGGCCACGGCGGCGGCGGCCAGCTCCTCGGCGAGCCCGGCGGAGGCCTTGGCCTCGTAAGCCTTCAGTTTCTTCTCCAGCTCCTTCTGGTGGACGAGGAGAGATTCGAGCTTGGCGGCGACATCGTTCACGCCGGCGTTGAGCCGGGCGTTGACGGTCTTGAGCGCGGCCTCCTCGGTGGCGACGAAATCGTAGGCAGCCTGGCCGGCGACGGCCTCGATGCGGCGGGTGCCGGCGGCGATGGCCATCTCGGCGGTGATCTTGATGAGCCCGATCTCGGCCGTGGTGCCGACGTGCGTGCCGCCGCAGAGTTCCTTGGAGTAGCCGCCGATGTCCACGAGCCGGACGAACTTGCCGTATTTGTCGCCGAAGAACGCGAGCACGTCGTCGGGCTTCTTCGCGTATTCGATCTCGGCGGAGACCACGCGGGCGTTTTCCAGCACCTTCTCGTTGATTATCTGCTCGCACTCCCGGATCTGCGCGGCGGTGAGCGCCTCGAAGTGGGTGAAGTCGAACCGCAGCCGGTCGGGCGTCTTGTGCGTGCCGAACTGGCGGACGTGCGCGCCGAGCATCTTGCGCAACGCCCAATGGACGAGGTGCGCGGCGGAGTGGTGACGGTTGATGGCGAGCCGGCGCTGGTAATCCACCTTCAGGACCGCAGGCGCTCCGATCTTTGGAGCTTGGAGGGTGGAGCTTGGAGCTTCCGCCGTCGCGACCTTGTGAAGATGCCGTCCCGCCTTGTCCTTCACGCAATCAGAGATCGTGAAATCCACGCCCTCGATTAAGGCGGCTCCGGAGTCGCCGACCTGGCCGCCCATCTCGGCGTAGAACGGGGTCTGGTCAAACACGAGCCAGGTGTCCTTTGAGGTCTTCACCACGTCTGTGACATTGGCGTGGATGACCGTGGTGGCGTCGATGTCGTAGCCGGTGAACTTGGTCGCCTCGGCGGAGGATTCACCCTCGGTCGCGGCAACGATGACATCCTTCTTCTGCGCCGCGCGTCCGCGCTCGCGCTGCTTCTCCATCTCGGCCTCGAACCCGGCGACATCGACCGTCAGCCCGCGCTCGGCGGCGAGAAGCTGGGTCATGTCGAGCGGGAAGCCGTAGGTGTCGTAGAGTAGAAACGCTAGGCTGCCAGTTACCTTCTTGTTTTTTAGATCAACCTCCAACTCTTGGCCCTTTTCATCGTAAATGGAGTATCCAGTAAGGCCAGATTGCGGGACCTGTCCGACCAAGTGTTTTCCGTGGGCAGATGCATCGACGTAATTCTTAAACAACCCCAGTCCTTTATCGAGCGTCCTACCGAAAGAATCCTCCTCCGCGCGGATCGCCTTCTCGATCATCACGCGCTGGGACTTGAGTTCGGGGAAGACGTCGCCGAGCGACTGGACGACCGGAGCGACGAGTTGCTCGAAGAAGCCGGTCTTCAGGCCGAGGTTCTTGCGGCCATACATGATGCCGCGGCGGAGGATGCGGCGGATGACGTAGTTGCGGCCGTCGTTGCCGGGCAGGATGCCGTCGGCGATGGCGCACGAGACGCAGCGGGCGTGGTCGGCGAGCACGCGGAAGGCGATGTCGGTCGTCTCCTGCTCGGTGAGCCCGGAGCGCTCTTTCGGGACGGAGCCGGTGTATTTCCTGCCGGAAAGTCCGGCGACCTTGTCGAAGGTCGGTTTGAAGACGTCGGCGTTGTAGTTCGACGGCTCGGCGGAGAAATCCTTGAAGCCCTTCGTCGTGGCGTGGATGCCGGCGACGCGCTCGAAGCCCATGCCGGTGTCGATGTGCTTGGCGGCGAGCGGCGCGACGGAGCCGTCGGCGTTGGCGTTGAACTGGATGAAGACGTGGTTCCAGATCTCGATGCAGCGCGGGGAGGCGCTGTTCACCAGCTTGCGGCCCTCGGCTTCGTCGTCGGAGGGCAGGAGGTTGAAATGAATTTCCGAGCACGGGCCGCAGGGGCCGGTGTCGCCCATCATCCAGAAATTGTCCTTTTTGTTGCCGGGGACGATGTGAACGAGAGGATCGAGTTTCTCTGCAATGAATATTTCGGCCCACCAGTAAGCTGCTTCAAGGTCGGGGTTCTCTCTTAGGCCTAGCTGTTTAACGGCAGGAGACTGCTCGCCAAAGTAAAGATCTTGGCGATCAGTCTCGCCCCAAGCCTTCACGGCGTTGGCTTTAGCCTGTTCGCATATCCATCCGATAATGCCGTCCCAATGAGGGCGTGCGTCTTCAGGACAATAGACTGTTGCGAATAGCCGTTTGGCTGGAATTCCCCAACATTTCTTCTGTGGATTACCTGTAAGGAGTTCCCATCCCCAATTGATAGAATCCTTCTTGAAGTAGTCGCCGAAGGACCAGTTGCCCAGCATCTCGAACATCGTGTGGTGGTAGGTGTCGAAGCCGACGTCCTCGAGGTCGTTGTGCTTGCCGCCGGCGCGGATGCATTTCTGCGTGTCGGCCACGCGTTTCCACGGGGCGGGCTGGTCGCCGAGGAAGTAGGGCACGAACTGGTTCATGCCGGCGTTGGTGAACAGCAGGTTGGGTGCGGTCGGCATCAGGGAGGACGACGGCACGACGGCGTGCTGCTTCGACTGGAAGAAATCGAGGAACGACTGGCGGATCTCGGCGGAGGTCATGTGGCGGATGACGGAGGACAAAAGACAGAGGACAGCTGTCAGAGGGCAGAAGACAGTGGACCGGGGGCGGGGCGGCGAGAGCAAAGTTTGGCGCGAAATCACTCTGGGCCAAGCCGTTCGTGCCGATAACCGGCCTGATACCCCGGCAGGTGACTGTCCGGCCGGGGGACCACGGTTTTTGAGTTGGCGGATTCCCTCGTCTCTGGCGTGGAATCCCGCCAGCCTCCCCGCCGCTTCCCGCCAACCTTTACCCGTATCATGCCCAAGATTCTCATCATCGAAGACGACGATACCGTCCGTGATCTGGTGCGACTGCTGCTGGAGCGGATGGGGCATGAAGCGGTGGTCGCCGCCAACGGGCGCGAGGGTCTGGAGAAGGCGGGGAGCGCGAGCTTCGACCTGGTCATCACCGACCTCATCATGCCCGAAAAGGAAGGCATCGAGACCATCCAGGAGCTGCGCAAGGCGCAGCCGGGGCTCAAGATCATCGCGATGTCCGGCGGCGGCCGGGTGGGTGCGCATGACTATCTGCCGCTGGCCAAGCTGCTGGGCGCCAGCTTCACGCTGGCCAAGCCGTTCAACCGCGAAGAATTGACTGCCGCGATCAAGGAAGTGCTGGGCTGAGGGGGAGAATTTGCGTTTGCGAGGCGGGCCGGGTCGGCGCATCACGGGCGCGTGAAGATCCATGTGCTGCCGAGCGGCCCCATCCAGACCAACGGCTACCTGCTGACCGAGCCGGAGACCGGCGAGGCGGTGCTGGTGGACGCCCCGGGCGGCATCATGGAGAAGATCCGGCCGCGGCTGGCCGCGGAGGGCTGCAAGCTCACCGAGCTGTGGCTGACGCACGGGCATTGGGACCACATGCAGGACGGCGCGCTGGTGAAGCGCGAGACCGGCGCCCGGGTCGTCGCGCACCGGGCCGACCAGCCACTGATCGAGACGCCGGAGATCATGGAGGGCTTCATGTGCCAGAAGATGGGGCTCGAAGGCGTGAAGGTGGACGCGTGGGCGGAGCAGGGCGGCAAACTGAGCGCACTGGGGCGCGAGTTCGAAGTGCGCGAAGTGCCGGGACACTGTCCGGGCAACGTGCTGTTCTATTGCGCCGCCGCGAAGGCCCCGGCTGCCGCCGAGGCTTCGGCGCGGCAAGGCTTCGCTTTTGTTGGTGACGCTCTTTTCGCAGGCGGGGTCGGGCGCTGGGATCTGCCCGGCGGGGACTTCGAGATGCTGGCGAAGTCCATCCGCGGGCAGATCTACACCCTGCCGGACGATACCATCGTGTTTCCGGGGCACGGCTCGCGCACCACGGTGGCGGACGAGAAGGCGGGGAATCCCTACGTGGCGGAGGTGGCTCGGTGAATGGGAAGATTCATCTTATGCATGCCATTCTGAACGAAGTGAAGAATCCATCGGCATGTGCGAAACGGACATCGTGCTGGATTCTTCGCCGCGCTCGGAATGACAGGTGGACGGAGGTGGCGAGGTGAGCCTTTGAAGGAGTATCTCATGCATGTCATTCTGAACGAAGTGAAGAATCCATCGGCATGTGCGAAACGGACATCGTGCTGGATGATGCTGTCGCTTCGCTCGGGACTTCGCCGCGCTCGGAATGACAGAAGGGGTCAGACGGCTTTTCGTTTATCCATTCTGAACCATGTCTGACCACGAGCACTTCATGCGCCGCGCGCTGGAGCTGGCGCGGCGGGCGTGGGGCGACACGCATCCCAATCCGCTCGTGGGCGCGATCATCGTCGAGGGCGGCGCGGTGGTGGCGGAGGGGTTTCATGCCAAGGCGGGCGAGCCGCACGCCGAGGTGAACGCACTGCGCGCGCTCGGCCGGAAGCCGAAGCCCGGGGCGACGCTCTACGTGACCCTGGAGCCGTGCTGCACGCACGGCCGCACGCCGCCGTGCGTGGAGGCGATCGTGGACACGGGCATCGCGCGAGTGGTGGCGGGCGCGACCGACCCGAACCCGGCGCACGCGGGCAAGGGCTATGAACTGCTGCGCGCAGGCGGAGTGGAGGTGACGACCGGCGTCCTGGAGGACGAATGCGCGGACATGAATCTCGTGTTCAACCAATGGATCAGCACCGGCCGCCCGCTGCTGGCAGCGAAGGCGGGCGTGACGCTCGACGGCAAGGTGGCCACGCGCACGGGGGACTCGAAATGGATCACGGGCGAGGCGGCGCGAGCCAACAGCCACCGGTGGCGGCGGTATTTCCCGGCCATCGCGGTCGGCGCGGGCACGGTGCGGGCGGACAACCCGCGGCTGACGGCGCGGACCGGCGACAAGGAATGGTGCCCGTGGCGGCTGGTGTTCGACGGCCTGCTGCGCAGCGTGCTCGATAAATCCATGCCCAACGTCTACACGGACGAATTCCGCGAGCGGACGATCGTGGTGACGACGCCGCACGGCGGGCTGGGCTACGCGCGCAAGCTGAACTCCCTCGGGGTGAAGACATGGGTGCTCAATTCGTCGTCGCCGAAGGTGAACCTGGCGGATTTCCGGCGGCGGTGCGCGGAGGAGAAGATAGCGGGCGTGCTGTTCGAAGGCGGCGCGCAGATCCTGAGCGAGCTGCTGCAGGCGCGCGAGCTGGACTACCTGTTCAGCTACCAGGCGCCGATGTTCTTCGCGGACGACAAGGGCAAGAGCATCCTGCGGGGGATGCGCACCGAGACGCTCGACAACGGTTTCCGGCTGGAGCGCGTGCGGCACGAGGTGCTAGGGCCGGACGTGCTGACGCGCGGGTTCGTGAAGTATCCCGAGAAGATGTTCGTGGACGAGGCGGTGTTCACGCGGAAGCTGTATGGGGAGTGAAAGTGAGAGTGAAAGGGAGATGAGAGCACCAAGCCACGGGGTGGGGGCACCCCGCCTCCGGCTGATCCATCTGGCATCGGGGAATCCGCATAAAGCGGCGGAGCTGCAGCGGATGGCGGACGAGTCGGGGCTGGGCGTGCGGATCATCCCCGCGAAGGCGATGCCGGCGGTAGAGGAGGATACGGGCACGTTTGCGGGCAACGCGCGGAAGAAGGCGCGGGCATTGCGGGACACGCTGCCGGGCGGCGCGTGGGTGCTGGCGGACGACAGCGGCGTGTGCGTGGACGCGCTCGGGGGCGTGCCCGGCGTGGAGTCGGCCTACTATGCCGGGCCGCAGGGCGACGGCGCGGCCAACCTGCGGAAGCTGGTGGATGCGCTGCGGGACATGCCCGAGGAAAAGCGCGGGGCGCATTTCCTCTGCGTGCTGGTGCTGTTGGGGCCGGGCGGAAGCGAGCAGGTCTTCGAAGGCCGGTGCCAAGGGCGGATGATCCGCGAGCCGGCGGGCGGCGGCGGGTTCGGCTACGATCCGCTGTTTGTGCCGGATGGATTCAACCGGACGTATGCCGAGCTGGGTGACGAGGTGAAGAGCCGGATCAGCCACCGGGCGGAGGCGTGGCGGAAGCTGGCGGAGTGGTGGAGAATCACCGCAGAGACAGGAAGGGCGCGGAGATGAGGCGGAGTGGAGCGGATTTCTTTGCGCTTTTCCCGTCGCTGCGTGGGGAGATTATCCGGGTCAGTATGGCAGGGCTTCGATGGTGGTCTTGAGGCTGGCGTATTCGGCCGCGGTGATCTCCTTGTAGCCGAGGCGGCGGCCGCCGAGCAGGATGGGCTCGAGGGGGAGGTCGTGCGAGGGGCTGGTCAGGTTGAAATGGAGGCCCCAGGTGCGGGACGGGGCGGAGTAGACGCGCAGACTCCACGGCTCCATGGCGACGCGGCTCTCGAACATCGCGACCATCGAGCCGCGGATGTAGAGTCCGGCCGAGCCCCAGATTTCCGACAAGCGGGGGAAGTTATGCAGACCGCCGGCGCCCTGACCATTGGCGCTGCTGGAGGGTTTTCCATCGGTGAGACCGCTGGGATCGTGATTGGTGGGCACAATGCCGACGAGCAGGGCGGAGGAAATCTCGGTGGTGGACGCGCCGAATTTGGCGTCGCGGGCCGGGCCGGCGGTGCCGGCCGTATAACCCATCCAAGGCAAGGCCGCGGGGATGAAGGAGGAATTTTTGCCCTCGGAACGGTTGGTGCTGCTGGGTTGGGAGGTGGCCCAGTTGCTCACCCAGTTGGAGCTGGTGCTGGCGCGGTGGGCGCTGAGCGAATCAGACCAGCCGGAGGTCTGGGAATAGGGCGCGGTGGAGTTGGTGTAAACGGGCTGCGAGAGAATCGTGATCGCGTCGGCCATGACGGCGCAGAGCGTTTCGGAGGAGGAATCAGGATAGCGGGCGCTGTAACCGCCGTAGTAGTTGGGCGGGCCGGTGCCGAGGTCGGTGGAGGACGAATCTATGATGCCATCAGCATTGAAGTGACCGATGATGTAGGCGGCGTCGTTGGTGCAGAAGGTGAAGCCGGTCTTGTTGGGATAAACACCGCCATCGAGCGAGATGGCCGCTCCCCGGCCATTCCAAAGCCGGACGGCGGAGTCGATGCGCTGCGGCACGCCCGCAGTGAGGGCCCGGACCTCGGCGTCCACGGAGTGGATGTAGACGGTGATGCCGTCATACCAAGGCCTGGTCACGGAATTGCTAACCAAATCAGAGCCGCCGACCGCATAGGCGCTGGGATCGGTCGCTAGCTGGGTGATGGTTACCACGGACGTGGGGTCGGAAGGAGCGAAATAAATCCGGTAGGGATCCTGGGCGGTCAGGGTGGTGCTGGTGGGGAAGGTGGCGAAGGAGGCGCCGAGGCCGAGGTTCTTGGCGGCAGGAGTGCCGGCGCTGTTGTAGATGGAGTTGGTCCAATTGCCCGCGGCTGGGGTGCTGACGTCGTAGATGGTGGCGGCGGTGTCGCTGGCGGTGTAGGTGCCGGTCGAGCCCGAGATGGAGCGCTCGACGCACATGCGGAAGCGGGTCAGGTCGAAGTCGATCTTGGCGATGGGCCGGGGGGTGTAGGCATTGGCAGAGCGGAACGAGCCGCTGTCGTTGCCGGACGCGGCGCCGGAGTTGTTCGTCGCCCGCCGCAGGTCGAAGAAGTAGCCGTCGGTGAAGCTGGCCATGATCGGGGTGCCGGTGGTGTAGCCGGCGCCGTTGGGCAAGGTGGCGGCGTCGGTGACAACCCAAGAGGTGCCGTTGTAGCGGCGCACCTTGGTGTAGTCGGGCTGCAGGGTGCGGAGGATCTGGTTGTGACCGACGACCGTAGTGGTGGCGTAGCGGTTCGGCAGGTTGTTCACATACATCCAGTCGTCGGTGGTGTCGGCCAGCGTGTTGTTGTTGTTGTAGCCGTAGGCGGGCTGGCCGGGCAGGATGACTTCCTGGATGGTGTGGGAGAGGTCGGAGGCCACGGTGTTGAGAAAGCAACGGTAGGTGCGGGGCAGCATGGTGATGTTATTTCCGTCAGGGAGCTTGCCGACGCGAATCCCGCTGTCGGGATTGACGACGATGTAGAGGCCGGCCCGGCGGGAGATCTTGATCTCCTTGATGGCGCCGGTGTCGGTGGTATCCACCCAGGATGTGCCGTTCCACAGACGGTGATTGGCCGGCTGGATGATCTCGCGGCCGTTGTTGCGCTCGTCCACGCCGGTGGTGGCGGGATCATCGGTCTTCTTGTAACCCGATACCGCCGGCAGCACGAGATCGGTGACGCCGTGGACGCTGGTGCGGAGGTTGATGCCGTAGGTGTTGGTGGCGAAAACCTTGAAGTTGTTCTGCGTGGTGGTGGTCTCGGAGGAGGTGCCGTATTTGTGATCCCGCCAGACGTTGGAGCCGCTCTTGATGGCGGTGGTCGTGCCGGTGGTGGCGTGTCTGAAAGTGACGGGTCCTTCTCCGCCGACGCCGGTCTGGACCAAGCCGGTGTTCAGATACCACGGCCCCTGCTTGTTGTTGTCGGCATAGAAACCCTTGGAGGTCGAAACGCGATCCAGGAACGCGATGGTGTTCGTGTTGAAGTCCTGCTGGGTGCGCACGCAGAGTTCACCATTGGTGTGCACGGGGCCGGCGAGGGTCAGATTGGCACCGGGCCAGATCTCAAGGTCCATGTTGTAGAAGACGCCGAACTGGAAGAGCGGCACGAAGTCCACGGCCAGATCCTGCCGGGCGTAGGAGGTGATGCTGCCGAGCGAGGGGTGCCAGCCGGTGGCTTTCGAAATGACCGGGACGGTGGCGGTGTTGACCTGCAGGCCGGCGTTGGGGTCGTTGGGCGAGGTGGCGGGGTCGATGAACTGCAGGCCGGTGGAGGTGGTGAGGCCGGCGCGGAGCTCCATGGTGGTGGCGCCAGCCGAGTAGTTGATATTGGCGGCCTGCAGGACGTTGGCCGGGGGCAGCTCCACCTGGTTGGTGCCGCCGATGAAGGCCATGGGCGAGGTGCTGCGCAGGCGGTAGAGCTTGGTGGTGATCTGCTCGGCGCCATAGATGCAGATGTTCTCGGCGGCATTCTTGGCGCGGAGGATGAGCCGGTTGCGCTCGTTGCCGCGCCGCTCGCTCATGGTGTAGCGAAGCATGCTGGCGGTGAGGATGGCCATCATGGCCGTGAGCATCACCACGGTGAGCAGGGCGGAGCCGCGCCGGGAGCGGGGGAGAAGGGAACTGCGGGGGGAGGTTTTCATGGGTCACCTTCTGGGAGAGACGGTGTAGTTGAAACTGGAGCTGGAGAGCAGGTTGTTGACGGTGGTGCCGTTCACGACCTCCATGTTGATGGCGATGAAGCCGTTGGTGGCGGTGGCATCGGGCGACTCCGAGGAAAAGACGGGATAGCGGTCGCCGGGGGCGAAGGGCGTGTAGGGCGACGGGACGGCGCGGCCGATGGTCTTGGCCACGAGTTGCTTGGTATTGGCCCGGACCGGGTTGGCGGCGAGGTTGATGGCGTTCAGTTCCGCGGCCAGGCCTGAGAGCGGGTGGCCATTGCCGTCGTTGGTGCCCGGGTTTCCGTCGTCCGGGCTGCCCTCGCCCCAGCCCAAACCCGGGCCGGCGGTGTCGGGAGTCTCGTAATAGCGGATAGTCGCCTGCGAGTTGCGCTGGGTCTGGTTGGTGACCACCCGGTAGTAGATCCGGATCTGCCGGATGTCGGTGGTGCGATATTGCGAGGTGGTCGTGACGAGGACGAGGCAGTCGCCATGGGCGACCCATTTGTCGTAGTCGTCGTCGGCGGCGTTCTCGATCTGGATCATGGTGGAGGGGTCGGCCGTCAGGTTGACGTTGGTGTCGATGGCAGTGTAGTAGGGGAAAAGATAGAAGAAGGAGGCATCGAGCGTCTCCTTGGAGATCTGGGCCATGAGCGAGCGCAGGCTGGCGTTGGTCTCGAGGCGCTGGCTGTCCTTATACATCGTGCGCAGCCCGAACAGAAAGGTGCTCATGCACATGCTCAGCACGATGGTGACCACGCCCATGCTGATCAGGACCTCGACGAGCGTGAAGGCCGCGGGGCCGCGGCGGGAGTTGGTGAGGGTTTTCATTGGTCGAAGCGGGTGCGGATGATGACCTCGCGGTCGCGGACGATGCGCTCGACGCTGCCGTCCAGGTAGCTGTAGGTGTAGATCACGGTGACCTTCTTCACTTCGCTGGCGTCGCCGTCGGGGATCTCGTCGATCCAGACCCAGATGTTCAGGTTGATTTGCTGCGAGGAGGTGCCGGTGACGGTGGAAAGCGGGATGTTGCCGATGAAGTTGTCGATGGCGGGTGAGGCGACCGGTGTGCCGGCGGTATAGTCTATTTTCACGTTCGGGGCCGTGGTTTGCGGCAGCGGCGTCACGGTCGGTCCTTTGGGGGTGCTGCCGGCCGTGGTATGGACCACTTGCAACCATACGACGGTGGACTGATTGATCCGGACGCGGAAATACGGCGGTGTCTTGCTGCCCGGAGCGAAGGGATCTGTTTCGTAGCTTGGCAGCAGGGTTGTGTAGTCCAGCTGCTTGATCTGCTCGACAATGCCGTAGAGCATACTGGTCGCGGCGGCGTGCAGCACGCTCGACTCGGTGACCCGGCGGCTCTGGATGAAGGTGCCGATGAAGCCGAGCATGACGCCGGCCATCAGGGTCAGGGACACCATGACTTCCACGAGGGTGAGCGCGCGGCGGCTGGGAAGGCCGGGTCTCTTGGAAACGTCCTCGGGGCAGGATTTCCACGGCAGGCCTGCTGCGGCCTGCGTTTCTGTCGGGGCAGTGAGGTCTGGGAGCATGCGGCTTTATACCTCACTGCCGGAAACCGCGGTATGGCACTAGGCCTGCCGATTTGGACTCTGCCAACTATGGAGGCTTTGGCCTCTGGGGCTGTAAAACTATGAATTGGGAGTCTGCTGCGCCTCGACAAACAATGCCGCAGCCTGCGCGCGCCGTGAGATGCCCAGTTTGTCGAAGACCGTGGCGAGGTAGTTCTTAACGGTCTTCTCGGTCAGTCCCAACTGTCCGCCGATTTCTTTGTTGGTGAGGCCGCTGGCCAGCAGGGCGACGACCCGATGCTCCCGCGAAGACAGCTGTTTGAGCTTCTCGGCCGCGGTAGCCCCCGGCCGGTGTTTCATCAGGTTGACCACCTGATCGGTCAGCGTCGGGTCGAGCACGGAGCGGCCGGAGGCGACCTGCAGGATGGCCGCGGCCAAAGAGGCGCCGTCGTTGTCCTTGAGCAGATATCCGTGCGCGCCGGCGGCGATGGCCTGCTGCACGTTGCGCTCATCGGTGGACGACGTCAGGATGAGCACCCGCACACCGGGGCAGCTGGCGGTGATCTCGCGGCAGGCGGCGAAGCCGGGTTTGTCGGGCAGGCGCAGGTCGAGCAGGACGACGTCGGGCTTCAGTTGCACGGCCGCCTCGACGCCCTTGGCCGCCGTGCCCACTTCGCCGACGATGATTATATCGGTGCGCTCCTCCAAAGCCGCGCGCAGCCCCAGGCGGATCAGCGGGCTGTCGTCCACCATGAGCAGGCGCACCGGTTTGGTCGTGGCAGGCGCGTTCATGTCGTGGCGGTGGAGGCAACCGGCAGTGTCAACAGGACGCGAGTGCCTTTTCCCGGCGCGGTCGTCACCCGCACGCTGCCGCCGAGGCTGGCGGCGCGCGCCTCCATGTTGGCGAGGCCGTGGCCGGCCTTGCCGGCATCCGGATCGAAACCGGCCCCGTCATCCATGACGGCCAATGCCAAGCTGTCGTCGCTGCGCTCGGCCCGCAAGGTGATGCGCCGCGCCGCGCCGTGCCGCAGGCTGTTGCTGATGGCTTCCCGGACGATGTTGATGATGTCGGGAGTGTGGGCCTGCGGGACAAGCGCGAGGGCCTCCTCGTCGAGCCGGCTCTCGATGCTTGCCGCGCCGCCGGCGACGAAGCCGTCCGCCAGCTTGCTCAGCGCGCCGGCGAGCGACTCGCGGTTCACCTGCGCGGGCTCGAGTTCGCGCAGATGGGCGCGCACCTCCTGGTTGAGCCGTTTCAGCTCGGTCATGCAGTGTGCGAGGCGCTGCGTGGTTTCGGGCGAGGCGCTCAACTTCCGCTGCACGCTTTCCAGCGTCAGCGTGACGGCGTAGAGGGTCTGGCTGACATTGTCGTGCAGCTCGCGACCCAGGTTGATGCGCTCGGTGAGCGAGCGGGTGAGCTGGGATTGGGAGACCAGGTAGTTCTCCTCCGCGCGCACGCGGGCGCCGTGCTCGCGCTCGAGCGCGTCGCCGCGCTCCACGGTGAGCCGGGCGAAATGCTCCAGTCCCGCTCCCTCCGAGCGCAAAGCACGCCACGGGGCGCGGGTGACTCCGGCACCGGGCTCGCTCTGGCGCGAGCCGAGGATGCCCAGCCAGACCGGCACGAGCACGATGACCGCGCCCAGCAGCACGATGGCGACGAGCGCGCGCTGATGCAGCAGGTGCAGGCGCTCAAGGGTGGCGAGCTGCAATTCCGCATGGACCGTCCAGCCGGGATGACCGGGCAGGGCGCGGTCGAGACGCAGCAGGCCGCCCGTCCGCTGGCTCCGGGACTCGACACTCTCGTCTCGCACGAGGGTCGCGGTTCCGCCGATCAGCCGGCCGAGGCGCGCGCGGTGCGCCTCGTCCCAGTCGGCCGGCGGCCGGGGGGCGAGCGCGAGGGCTTCATCGAGCTGGCGCGAACGGGCGGCCACGGTTTCGTCTTGCAGCCGCTGGGTTTCCTTCAACACCCACCATTGCACGCCGAGCGCCACACCCAGGAAGGCCAGGAGGAGGACGAGGGCGAGGACGACCGAGCGGGAGAGCGAAGTCATGGGCGGGGGTCGGCCCGACCATACAGGGCCGGGGGGCGGCGTCAAAGTCTTCGACAAACGCCCCGCGCCCGCTACGGTTTTCACCCTTTTATGAAGTCATTCTACATCACGACCGCCATTGACTACGTCAACGGGTCGCCACACCTGGGCCATGCCTACGAGAAGGTGCTGACGGACGTTATCGCGCGTTTCCGGCGGCAGATGGGTGACAGGGTCCACTTCCTCACCGGCACCGACGAGCACGGGCAGAAGGTCCAGGCCAGCGCCCGCAAACGCGGCGTGCCGGCGCAGCAGTTCGTGGACGAGACCAGCGCGGAGTTCCGCGCGCTCTACGACAAACTCGGCGTGTCCTACGACGATTTCATCCGCACCACCGAGCCGCGCCACAAGCAGGTCGTGCGGGACGTGCTCCAGCAGCTCTTCGACAAGGGCGAGATCTACCAGGCCGAATACAAGGGTTTCTACTCGACGCGACAGGAGCAGTTCCTGCAGGAAAAGGACCGGCTGCCTGACGGCTCGTGGCCGGAGCTCTTCGGCGAGGTGACGGAGATCGTGGAGGCGAACTATTTCTTCAAGCTCCGCCAATACCAGGACTGGCTCATCGCCCACCTGAAGGCGCACCCGGACTTCATCTTCCCGGCGTTCCGCCAGAAGCAGGTGCTGGAGTTCCTGAGGGAGCCGCTCAACGACCTGTGCATCTCGCGGCCGAAGGACCGGCTCGAATGGGGCATCCCGATGCCGTTCGACCCGAACTACGTCACCTACGTCTGGTTCGACGCGCTGCTGAACTATTATTCCGCGGTCGTGGACAAGGGCCTCTGGCCCGCGACGTGGAACCTCATCGGCAAGGACATTCTCGTGCCGCCGCACGCGGTCTATTGGCCCATCATGCTGCACGCCGCCGGTCTGCCGCCGCCGCAGGGC
>Ga0187894_10000361_pt1 | contig 61485 bp, 64 predicted proteins | sample GBC1701081metaG_FD_136650 | JGI IMG/M metagenome (GOLD analysis project Ga0187894, IMG submission 136650) | White microbial mat communities from a lava cave in the Kipuka Kanohina Cave System on the Island of Hawaii, USA - GBC170108-1 metaG ...
CATCGATTGTAGTTCAATGTCAGGAGAAACCGTCTTTTTAACATCAAAGAACGCAAAGAAAACATAAACAATAGTTCGCCCTCTGATTCTTCTCATCTTCTTCTTTGCGTTCTTTGCGGCTTTGCGTGGAAAAATCTTATCTCACGCAAAGACGCGAAGAACGCAAAGAAAAGCATAAGCTGCACAGTTACACAACCGACAGTCTGCAAACGATGACTTTTTGACAAAATTGCATTACATTCAGAAAGATGCAAACGTGTGAAATAGCCGAGTTTCTCAATGCCGAACTCATTGGCGACGGCGATGTCGAGATCATCAGCGTCGCCGCTCTCGATGTCGCATCTGCCGGTGAAATTGCGTTTGTAGAAAAGGTTGACAGCGAGATCAAGACAGCCGCTTCATGTCTGATCGTTCCGCTTGATTTCTCTAGTGATCTGACGCAAGCGGTTATCAAGACCGATAACCCGAAGCTCGCGTTCTCGCGCATCGCGGCCGTGCTTCACCCGTCATATAAACCGTCGCCGTTCATACATTCGACGGCGCTTGTTCGCGATTCTGCGAGCATCGGCAAAGGCGTGGTCATCGAGCCGTTTGTCTGTGTCGATGAAAATTCGTTTCTCGGCGACGGCACCTATCTTCATGCGGCGGCGATAGTCGGCCAGAATGTCCGCATCGGCAAAAATTGCGAGATACATTCACACGTGGTCATCCGTGATAACTGCACCATCGGCGACAACGTTGTTCTTCACGCGGGCGTGAGTATCGGCGCGGATGGTTTTGGTTATGTAAAAGATGATGCAGGCACATATCACAAATTTCCGCAGATCGGCACGGTCGTTATCGAAGACTATGTCGAGATCGGTGCGAACACGTGCATTGATCGCGGGGCTCTCGGCGAAACGCGCATCGGTGAGGGCACAAAGATCGACAACCTCGTTCAGATCGCACATAACGTGATAATTGGAAAGCGAGTTATCATCGCATCGCAAACCGGTATCTCAGGCAGCACGGTTATCGAAGACGATTGTGTGATCGGCGGCCAAGTCGGCATGGGCGATCACGCTCACGTGCAGAGCGGCGCTGTCATCGGTTCGCAAGCCGGTGTTTTGCCCGGCAAGATTGTTCGCGCAGGCATTTGGTGGGGCACGCCCGTTCAGCCGCTCGACGAATACAAACGTCAAAATGCGCACGTCAAAGGACTTGGCCGACTTATCGAAAAAGTAAAAGAACTGCGCAAAACCATCGACGAACTGAGAAACAAGCCGCAGTCATGATCTACGTTGCAGCTATCGCACTGATCCTCGCAGTTGGCGGATTTGTTCGCCGGTCACGCGAGTTTAGTGTCCGCAGAACGTTGCTCGACACGATCGTATCTGCAACGTTCGGCTGGCTCGCGGGAGTTTTCATCGGCGTCGGCGCGCGAGTCGGAATGTGGGCGATACCTTTTTTTAACGGCGCCGAACCGAGTGTGACGTTCGACGGCACTCTTCAGGTGATCCTCGCCTTTTCACTCTATGGCATCGGTCTGGGAATGGTGTATGAGCTGGTATTTCGCGGTATGTTGCATAAAAGCGGTCTGCTCTTTGGCGCGATAGTCGCAGTTTTTACGTGGTATCCGCTCGGAGCCGCGGGAGTGCAGCAATTGAATTTTACGCCGCAAATCCTGCCGCTGGGCGTCGTCACCGGAGCGATAATGTTATTAATGTTCGTTCCGTTCGGATTTGTTCTCGAAGTTTCGTTAGCCGCTTGGCATCGATGGCATGATGTTCAAGTCACTTCGCCAGTTCACGCAAAATGACCTCGGCGGCGCGTTTCGATGCTCCGCCGTGACCGAGCTTGTCAGCGGCAATCTTCAGTTCTTTTCGCATAGCCGCGTTGACATTTTTTTGCAAAAGATGAGCTAACTCGTCGCTTAACCTTTGTCCGCTAAGATCGTCCTGTATCAACTCTTTCGCAAGCCGCTTCCCCGCGATCAAGTTGATCAGGCCGTAATGCGGCACGTCGATCAGCGGTTCGAGTAGTTTGTAATTCACCGCCGATGTTTTGTAAACGACGACCATCGGTGTCCCAATAATTCCCGCCTCGAGCGTTGCGGTTCCGCTGGTTACTGCAGTGGCGTCCGCAGCATTTAGAGCGTCGTAAGTTTCGTTATGGACGATGTGCAGGTTATCTCTAGCGATCTTAAAAGTTTCTTTTACGTACGCGACGTGCTTCTCAGTTGCAAGCGCAAGAACCAGCTGTGTGTCTTCGAGTCGTTTGTCGCGAACGGCTTCAAGCATGATAGGTAAGATCCGTGCGATCTCTTTTCGACGGCTGCCGGGAAGTAAAGCAATGGTCGGGCGTGACGGATCGAGGTCGTGATCGCGGCAAAATTCTTCTTTCGATCTATCAGCGTGCACTTCGCGTGCGAGCGGGCTGCCGACGTACTCGACGTGCTCGACGCCGTGCTCGCGATACCAGTCTTTCTCGAACGGCAAGACCGTGATCATCAGATCGACATATTTTTTTATTGTAGAGAGACGATACTTTCGCCAGGCCCAAAGTTGCGGCGAAATGTAATAGACGACTTTGATCCCAAGTCGTTTCAGGTGTTTTGCAAGCTTCAGATTAAAGTCCGGGAAATCGACGAGCACCGCAACATCCGGCTTTTTATCTGCGGCGACGGCGCGCAACTTTTTCATCACGCGCAAAAACATCGGCAACGCTCGGCCGATTTCCGCCAGTCCGACGATCGACAGGCCGTCGGCCTCGACCGTCGCCTCGACACCGGCGTCGCGCATCCTTGGTCCCGCCGAACCAAAGAACTCGAAATGAGCGTCCGGCCGCACCTCTCGCAAAGCCATAACCAATTTCGCCGCGTGACCATCGCCGGAATCTTCGCCCGCGACTATCATGATTTTGAACGATTCACCCACTCTTCTCGTCTCTAAATAATTAGTAATAAATGATATATACGTTTGCCGAAATGACAACCCAATTGCAACCGTTAAGCATCAAATCTTGCGATTTTAAGATACTGAATTGGAATTTTACTTTATCGGATAGGTTGCAGAACTTCGTTTTTGCAAATAAAATCTAATGCTTTGGTAACTTCTACTGTTTCTCGGAGGAATTTTGTGACGTTTCGCTATCGTATTCTTTTTTTACTCATAACTATTTTTACGCTCGCCGTGTCGAGTTTTTCGCAGGTTGATTCGCTGGTCGGACAAGTTTCGAATTCAGGTTTCGAATCGTTTGCCGGCGGCATCAGCGGTGACGGCAGATTCATCGTCTTTGAATCGCGCGGCAATGTCGCAACGGAAAATCCTCGTAACGCCGACGGTAATCTTGAAATTTTTCTTTTCGATTACGCACAGCGCCGCATCTTTCAAATCACAGATACAAAAAGCGTCTTTTATGACGACAAGGTTGCGACCGAAATTTCTTTTAATGTTCGCGTCGCTATTTTGAGTACGCGTCCCGTTATCAGCAATGACGGGCGGTGGATCGCGTTTAGCTCGAACGCAACGCGTGCCTTTCCGGGTGATCCGACCGCAATGCCCCCTGTCCCTGCATTTCTTAGCACGACAAATCCTGGTTCCTTCGATGGCAACGCCTTTACGTCGCCGACGCCGACACCGGTTCCGACCGCTTCGCCGACACCGACGCCCTCACCGTCTCCAACGCCCGGTGCAAATCCGCTCACGATCGACGCCAACCTCGAAATGTGGATCTATGAAATTCCGCCATATGCACCTGTCGCCGATCTTTCGGCGGGCGACGAGATTGCTTTCACCGAGCTTGCGGGCGGAACGTTTACGCGAGTAACCAACTCGCTGCCGAGCCAGTTGCCACGTCCGGGCGGCGGATTTAATCAGCCGGTTATCGCCGATGATAATCACGACGCGAGCATCACCGACGACGGCAGCATCATCGCATTCGGTTCGACGCGCGATCTGGTGCCGACGGTCGGCAACGCTTTTCCGACCGAGGATACCGACGAGATTTATGTTTACAGCCGAGCCGGAGCAGTCACTAACCAAATAACAAAAACACCGCGCGGACCGATCTCTAACCCGATCTACAATAAATATCCGGTGATCTCGGGCAACGGCGGACGCGTCGCGTTCGCAAGTACCGGCGACGACCCGATCGATAATCCGGCCAGCACGACAAACTTCGATACAGGGAGCAATCCCGAATCGAGCCGCAACGAAGAAATTTTTTACGCTGATCTGGTTGGAGGAATTCCGCAATCGACAAGTAAACAGATAACCACGACTACGTCGGCTAACCTCGGAGATCCGGTTAATATCTTCGAGCGTGGCGGTCGAATGAGTCGCGACGGACGATTTATTGCATTTGACTCGTTCGCGGATTTTCCTGCGACCCCAAATCCGCCGAATCAAACTTCTTTGACGACATTTGCTCTCTATGTTTACGACACGACGCCGGGCAGTTTTAGACGCATTGGCCTGCGCAGCGACGCGGATTCGGCAGCACTTGGCGGCGACGTCTCGCGATATCCCGGTTTTACCGATTACCCTGACGGTTGTGTCGGCACTTCGTGCGTCCCGACGACTCTCGTGCTCGAGACGCGCATGAACATACGACCCGACGGCACGATACCGACAACGGCATCCGAAGGACTCAATCCCGATCCGACGCGACCGGCTCAGATTTATTCCTACGCGCTAAATCTCGCTCCGATGGATGCGACCTTTATGCGACTTGCAAGGTTCCCCGAGCCGTTTTTCGTACTCGCCTCGACACAGCCGATACCGAGCAACAAACTACAGAGGATGACCTTTAACCTTGCGCTCTCTGAATTGGGAACAGGTAATTTCGATCAGCAGACCGAAGTCTATTATTATCTGAAACCCGAAAGGGACACCGATTCGCCCGTAAATCTAAGTTTCTCGACCGGTGCGACGCGACAGGCGGTTACCGCATCGCCGACACCAAGCCCGACGCCGACGCCAACGCCCAGCCCGACGCCGACACCGACGCCAAGTCCGACTCCGACCGGTTCGCCAACGCCGACACCTTCGCCCACTCCGTCGCCTACACCGACAACTCCGCCCGCGGTTTTCGGAATATCGCCGGGCATGCTTGCAACTCTCGATTACCAGGCTGGTATCGACCGCCCCGTCGTCGCGCGAACCGCGGTCGGCTCGGTATCGAGGCAATTCGATCTGCCGATCGAATTGAGCGGCGTGACGTTATCGATCAACGGAGCAGCGTGCGGTCTAAAATCCGTCAGTCAGCGCCAGATCGTCTTTGTCGTCCCGCCCGGACTTGCCAGCGTGGCCGCCGGCACAAGTTATCCGGTGACCATCACAAACAATGGCGTGGTTATGAAGCGAACCGTGACGATCGTCCCCGCGAGACCCGATATCTTCCGCTCAGACGGGGCGATCTTTGCCGGCGGACGCACAAAGCTATTTAATGTAACAAACACCGTTCCGACAACCGAGCCGTTTACCGTGAGGACGATCAGACGAAGAGGTAATCGGCTTGTTCCGACGGTTTTGAGAATTCATGTCACCGGCGTTACCGATCTATTATCGCCGGCCCGAATCAGAGTGAGAATCCGTGATCGAACGCTGACCGCATTGACGACACCGGTCATGATCGAACCGGGCATTTGGACATTCGATTTCGAACTTCCACGGGAGCTTGAAGGAGCGGGCAATGATTTGCCAGTCGTCGTCTTTTACGAAGAACCGAGCGGATCGATATTCTTCTCCAGGCTCGACGATACGACATCATTTGTTTGGATTCTTTGACGGAGCGTGACATTTTTGTCGCGAAAAAGGGCGTGTCTTGACGGCACGCTTTTTTTCGTTGCGATTCGATTGCGGGTCGGTCGGCTGTGGGCTACAATTTAACCCGGATTACGCGATAGGAGCTTTTATCCTAATTTTTCTTCCTTTGCGTCCTTTGCGTCCTTTGCGTCCTTTGCGGCTTTGCGTGAAAAAAATCTTTTATCTCACGCAAAGACGCAAAAGAGAGGCAAAGAAATCACAAAGAAGAAAGAAGAAGAAAAATCATTACTCTTTCTAATGCTTAATCTGGGTTTAATCTAAACAAAACTTGCGTAAGAAAAGATTTTTTTTGAGAAACGCGTGTTTGTTACGCATTTTATTACACAACAAAAAAATATGGCCGGAACAGATGTAAGCACGATGAAGATCGCGCCAAAGGTTTGGAAAAATGGCGAGTTCATCGCTTGGGACGACGCACGGATACACGTGATGTCGCACGTTATCAATTATGGTTCGAGCGTGTTCGAGGGCATTCGCTGCTACGAAACGAGCAAGGGCCCGGCGGTTTTTCGTCTGACCGAGCACATGCAGCGGCTCGTCAATTCGGCCAAGATCTATCGGATGGATTCTGAATATTCGCGTGATACGTTTTGCGACGCGGCGGTCGAGCTTGTGCGCCAAAGCGGTCTTGAGAGCTGCTATCTGCGACCGCTGATCTTTCGCGGTCTCGACGAAAACAAACCGGCATTCGGCGTTAATCCGTTCGGCAACCCGATCGATTCGTACATCGCGGCATGGCAATGGGGCAAATATCTCGGCGAAGAGGCTCTCGAAGCCGGCATCGACGTCTGCGTGTCGAGCTGGACGCGGATCACCTCAAACGCTATGCCCGCGATGGCAAAAGCCGGTGCGAATTATATGAATTCGCAGCTTATCAAGATGGAAGCGATCCTCGGCGGCTTTAGCGAAGGCATCGCACTCGACGATCGCGGTTATGTCAGCGAAGGCTCGGGCGAAAATATCTTTCTCGTCAACAACGGCCGTCTGATCACGCCGCCGCTCGGCGCATCGATCTTGCCGGGCATCACCCGCGATTCGGTCATTCAACTGGCCCGCGAGCAAGGCATCGAAGTCGTCGAAACTCAGATTCAACGCTCCGCTCTCTATCTCGCCGACGAGGTCTTTTTCACCGGCACGGCGGCCGAGATCACGCCGATTCGCACCGTCGATCGCATCACGGTCGGTGCCGGAAAACGTGGTGAAATGACAAAACTTTTGCAGGAAGAGTTCTTCAAAGTGATCGACGCAACCCGTCCGGCACCGCACGGCGCATCGTGGCTGACATTCGTTCACGCCGACTCAGAAAAAAAAACAGCCGTAGCGTTATAGACCGGGAAAATTAAGTTGAAAGCGAAGCGATTTTAGAATGCACCTTTGACCGCCGCAACCAACTGCCCGGATTGTGGCATGACTTCGATGGCTTTTAGGATTTGCGGATCGGTTTCGAGTAGGACCTGAGTGCCGGCTTCGGTCGAGTAGTTGGCGGTGGCGATCTCTTCGCGCAGACGTGTGCGGGCGTAGTCGGCCATCGAGTTAATGTTCTCGGCGGTGAGGCCGTTCTTTGGCTCGGCGACGGTGAAGGAGCGAAAGGCTTCGAAGAGGCGGTCGGTCGCGTTGAATTCGTTCGGCTGCAGCACCTGTTTGAAACTTTGCTTCTCGACTTTCATCGCGTCGAAGCCCGCGACTTTACCTGCGACAACCTGACGAACAAAGTAGAACGCGGCTTCGTTGATGCGACCGCGAAGCGCGTTGAACCTCTGCGCCGGCACGACGACATCCGGCTCGATGCCGCGACCGCCATAAAGCGTGCGACCGCTCGCCGTCGTCACAGGGTTTCCCGCGGGTTTTGGTTTGGCATCGATCGCACCGTCTTCCCGACCGCCGTTGTCGTGCGAGTAATAGTCGTAGATCGATCCGCTCGAATAATCACGCTGTAGCGAGCGACCGAACGGCGTGTAATAACGAGCGGTCGTCAACGTCAGCCCGCTGCCATACGGCAGCCGAAAAACGCGCTGAACAAGTCCTTTGCCAAAGCTGTCGCTGCCGACGACGAGGCCGCGATCGTAATCCTGAATCGCCCCGGCGACGATCTCAGACGCCGACGCCGAACCGCCGTTGATCATCACGACGAGCGGAAAATTCTCCGAATTGCCGCCGGTCGAACGCAATTCGCGCAGATCCTTCGCATTCGCGCCCTTTACCGACACGACCGTCTTGCCGCCGGGAACAAATTTACTCACCACGGCGATCGCCTGTTCAAGTATGCCGCCCGGATTGCCGCGAAGATCGAGTATCAAACTTTTCATCCCGCGTTTTTTAAGGTCGGCGAGAGCGACGGAAAGTTCCTCTGATGTTGTTTGCTGAAAGCCGCCCGTCAACCCGACGTAGCCGATCGAATTCGGCAGCATAAAAAAGTTACGTATCGACGGCAGCGGAACTCCGCCGCGAACGATGTCGAGTTCGATCGGCGTCGGCGCGCCCACGCGCTCGATCTTTACATTGACGCTCGTGCCGCGCGGCCCGCGCACATTTTTAGAAACTTCGGGACTCGTGTATTCGGTCGCGTCTTTACCGTCGATCGCGAGAAAGCGGTCGCCGTAACGCAAACCGGCTTTGTCGGCCGGAGTGTCGGGAATCACCGATTGCACATAAACGCCGTCGCGATGCTGCAAGATCGAAACGCCGATGCCGTAGAATTGTGAAGATTGTTCTTCGTCGAGTTTGCGAAATTCCTCTTGCGTAAAATACGACGAGTGCGGGTCGAGTGTCCACAACATCGCCTGCATCGAGCTGTCGGCGACTTCGTCGTGATCGACCGTGCCGACGTAATTCGCGTCGATGACATCGAGCGCCTCTTTATAATCGCCGACAACGCCAGCCGTCGTCGGCCCGTGCTCAGCCTCTGTTCGCAACGGCATCCGGCCAAAAAGACCGCCGATAATTACACCGGTGACGATCAGCAAAATCGCAATAAGCGTGAAACGCTTTTCCATAAATACACTTATAAATATAGCACAGCAGGTAGTGTGCTAATCCTACGGTGTCCGGCTTTGTGCCCTTTGTGTCCCGACTTCGTGAACTCTGTGATTAAAACAGAGTGCACGGAGCGAGGACACAAAGGACACAAAGAAAAAGTCATTGGACACCACAAGTTTAGGTGACTGCCGCACAGCGTGGGTCACGATCGCCCTTTTACTTTTTACTGACAAAAATTTACCATTAGCTCTTTATTAACGCGGTGAAACCTGAACTTTCCATCGTGATTCCCGCTTACAACGAATCGTCGCGACTCGGCGAACCGCTGCGAAAAGTCATCGACTTTATCGTTGCTTCGAAACTGAATGTCGAGATCATCGTCGTCGATGACGGCTCGTCCGACGACACTGCGCAGATCGCGGAAAATGTGTTTGCCGAATTCGCCGACATCGCTTCTCAGGTCATCCGCTACGAACAAAATCGCGGCAAAGGCTTTGCCGTCAAGACCGGTTTACTCGCCGCGACAGCCGACGTAGCAATATTCAGCGACGCCGACCTTTCGACGCCGATCGAAGAATTACACAAGCTCGTCGAACCGATTCGACGCGGCGAATACGATGTCACATTCGGATCGCGCGCGCTCGACCGTTCGCTCATCGGCACGCATCAACCGTGGCAACGCGAACAAGGCGGCAAGGTAATGAACCTCATCATCCGCACGATGTCCGGCCTCAAATTCTCCGACACGCAATGCGGTTTTAAGGCATTCAACATGACAAAGTTTCGTCCGCTGCTCGACGTGATGACGATCGACAGATTCGGCTTCGACGTAGAGTTTTTATTCGTCGCAAACTATCACGGCCTACGGCTCGCCGAGATTCCCGTTCGCTGGAACGACGTTGCCGGCTCAAAGGTCAACCCGCTGCGCGACACGCGCCGCATGATCGGCGAACTCACGCAGATTCGTCGTAATGCGCGCCGCGGCCTGTATGATTTACCTTCTCGCAAGGCGTATAATGATTAGCATGTACTGGGAAGAAAGAATCGTATCCAACCCTGCAATAATGGTCGGCAAACCGTGTGTCAAAGGGACGCGAATCACTGTTGAGTTTATTTTGGGACGCTTTGCCGACGGTTGGTCAGAGAAAGAGGTCTTGGATAGTTATCCGAATCTAACGCTGGACGATCTACGAGCAGTGTTTGCATATGCAGCGGATTGCATGAACGATGGTTCGCCATTCGAGAAACCAGTGGCCAACTGATGCCCTCCTTCGTAGCTGACGAGCATATATCCTCGACGACCATCGATTTGCTAAGAAAGGCCGGCTATTCGGTAATCTCGATCCGAGAAGAATGCCCCGGTGCAACAGACTTCGAGATTTTGACATTAGCGGATCAAAGTTCCTGCGTGGTTATCACTAACGACGGAGATTTTGGTGAACTGATTTTTAAAGATAAAGTTCAGTTCTCCGCAGGTCTCATATTCTTCCGTTTCGTTAGTTTTCGATCCGACGAGATGGCTGAAATGATTCTTCATCGTATCGAAGAATATGGCGATGAGTTCGAGGGGCTCTACACCACGATTTCTCGGGAAAGATTTCGTCAACGACCCATAGCAACCTAATTGTCGTATAATGATCTAGCTATGAATACGATATATCAAACGAACGCCAACGACTTGAATGTTGAATTGATTGAGAGCATAAAGGCGGCATACAAAGACAAAGATATTGAAATCGAAGTGTCCGAGATAAGCGAGATCGACACTACGGATTATCTGCTCAGCTCGCCTGCAAATAAAGAACATTTGATGCGCGCTATCGAGCGTGTCGAGGCCGGTGATGTAATTATTCCTGATCAGGAACAGTTCAGATGAGAGGTATCTCATTCGACCCCGAAGCATTCGAACAATATAGCGACTGGGCAAAAGCCGATAAAAAACTGTTCGAGCGGATTCGTCGTTTGATCATTGATACTGCGAGAGATCCATTTCTAGGTATTGGCAAACCGGAACCACTTAGAGGATCGTTACGTGGCTACTGGTCCCGACGCATCACAGACGAGCATCGCCTCGTTTATAAAGTTACCGATTCCCACATCACGATACTCAGCTGCAAATTTCACTACTCGGAATGACCGCAAGACTAAACGTCAACATCGATCACGTAGCGACGATTCGCGAGGCGCGAAAGACCGTCGAGCCGAGCGTGATGCAAGCCGCACTCATTTGTGAGCAAGCCGGTGCGCACGGAATAACGGTGCATCTTCGCGGCGACCGTCGGCACATTCAGGACAGCGATGTCGAACAGCTAAAACAAAACGTCACGACCTACCTCAATCTCGAAATCGCAGCTTCGACAGAGATGATCGCCATCGCCACGCGCTTCAAACCCGACGCCGTTTCGCTCGTCGCCGAAAATCCGAACGAGATCACCACCGAAGGCGGCCTCGACGTTGTCGCAAACTTCGACAACGTAAAAAATGCAGTTGAAAAACTAAAAGCCGTGGGAATCACGGTCAGCATCTTCATCGACCCCGCTACCGAGCAGATCGACGCCGCAAAACGCGCCGGTGCCGACCAGATCGAACTCTGCACCGCCGAATACGCCGAAGCCACTCTGAGCTCCCCTCCTTACAAAGGAGGGGTGGCCGCCGCTTCGGCGGACGGGGTGGTTCTTGATTCGGACGCCGAAGCCACTCCGTCAGAACCGGGAGCGATAGCGACTGGGTTGCCCGCAGCAACTACCGAACTCGCGCGTCTCACCGCCGCCGCACGCCACGCTCATTCCATCGGTCTCATCGTCGCCGCCGGCCACGGCCTGACAACCTCAAACGTCACCGCCCTCGCCGCCATCGACGAAATCACCGAATTCAACATCGGCCACCACATCATCAGCCGCTCCGTCTTCGTCGGCCTCGAAAACGCCGTCAAAGAAATGCTCGCCGCGATCTCAAACTAGTTATTGCCTACGAATAATTCTGTAGTATCATTTGAACATTCTCGTCAACGGCTGTTTTAAAATTCACTCTTCCCGGAGTTTACTTATGAAACGTTGTCTTTTCGCGATCGCATTCGTCGTATTTTTTTCAGTTTTTCAATATGCTCAAACGGTCTCGTTTGGCCCTCCTCCTTTTCCGGCTCAGGCGCCTAAGGTCGATCCTGCGAAAGAAGCAGAAAAACTTGCGAAACAGGTGACTCTCGCCGAGCAAGCGTTGGCGGATGCTCAAGGACTGAGGCTAGGCGAGAATCGTGCATTTGTTTTTGCTAAGACCGGAACGCTGCTCTGGAAGAGTGACAAAAAAGCTGCGCAGGAAATATTTCAACGCGCGATAAACGAACTTGGAACCGCTCAGATGACCGCTGAGGCCGAAGAAGTTCGCAAGACAAATTTTCAAAACGATCTGCGGTTAATACAAATGGTCAGGCCGACAATTCTCAGCACTATCGGAGCTTGTGATGCTGAATTTGCTCTCGATGCAATGTATCGAACGCGAACCGCATCGATTCAAAAAGCGCTTGCGATCGCAGCCGAACCGACAACGACGCGTATCTCTGATTTGAATGGAGTGAGTCTCCAGCTTGCCCGAGCAGAGCTTAACCTTGAACAACGACTGATCGGACTCGCTATCGAACAAAATCCTGAGCGTTCCGCAAAATTGGTGCAGGAAACAATACGAAAGGGTCTGTCGAATGAAACACTCTCACTTCTTAAGAGGCTATACGTGAAGGATTCTGAGCTCGCCACGTCACTTGCTGTCGAGGTTTTGGACAAGCTCTTGTCGACATCGTTCACACCGAGCCCGACAAACCAAGCACCGTTCATCCTTGCATTCGCGATACTTAACGATTCGCTGCGCACCCCAAACCCAAATCTCAAAGAATTGCGGTTCGAAGAATCGGGTCTTCGCTCGCTCGCCAGCAAGCTGATTAGTCAAGCAATATCGCCCGATAGAGACGTCCGTTACAATTACGGAATGTTGCCACAATTGATAAAGATCGCTGAGAAATACACGCCGCTATCCGTCGCCGCTCTGAAAAAACAAGAAAAGACTAGTATGCCACCCGGCGCTCGTTCATTGCCTGCCTCTGACGCGCGGCGATTAGCAAGCATGACCGCGCCTCAGCTCCTGGCCGAGGCAAAAAAACTTCCGGTCGAATCGCGTTCGTCAATTTATCAGAACGCTGCAAACAAGATGTCGCAGACCGGCGATTACAACGGAGCACTCGACCTGCTCAACTTGAATTTTTCGGGGCAAGCACTTGATCACGCTGTGAACAGCCTCAACTGGTATTACGTCGCACATCTGATGAATCAGGCAAAGTGGGACGAGGCTGAACGGTTGATCGACCAGTTTCCGGACAGCAATAAGCGCTCGGCATTGATAGCGCTCGCGACGAGATCTTTTGCAAAAGATCCGGCCGAGAACAAAAGCTATGCGCTTTCTGTGCTTTCAAAGCTTCGCTCTATGATGCCGGACAAGCCGTCGGACCAGACAGAGATGAATCAGGTAATGCAGCTTGCCGAGGCCTACGCTGGCATCGAACCCGACGAAGCCTTCAACACGTTCGACCCAATGATGCCGATGCTAAATGAACTTGCCGACGCCAACGCCATCGTGCAGGGATTTCAACACTTCGGCAATGTAAAAATGGGCGAGTTCCTAATTATCCACGGCGGTAATTGGGGCTTCCATTTCGACCCGAACCTGCTCCGCTCGCTCGCCAAAGCCGACTTTGATCGCACGACAAAACTAATCGACCGCTTCTCCCGCCGCGAAATGCGCATCGCCCTAAAACTACAGGTTGCCGAAAACGGATTGAATTAAGGTGTCGGAGCTTTCTTGCTCGGCGATTTGTATTCGCTCTTTTTCTTGAGGCCGACGGATTAATCCCAAACATATTTCTCGTCAAAATCGATTTTGTATTTGCAATAGAAAGCACGCATTTCATCTTCGAACAAATGATTCTTGTGATGTTCCTTTAGGTTTGCGATGTATTTTTCTATGACGGGAATTTGTGAATAACCGACTGAGAATGCCGAATAGCCATCCTGCCAGGCGAACTTCGAGTATCTTACTCCCTTAGTTTTTATCCATTTCGAACTATCGCGTTTTACTGCGCCGACCAAATCGGGTATGAGGTGATTTTTGCTCATTGAGACGAGCAGATGATCGTGGTTTGAGGTGCCGCCCGCCGTTAAGAGCTTCCCGTCAAAATTTCTGATGATTCCGCCAATGTAAGCAAATAATTCATCCTCGATGTCGGCATCAATGAAGTTGACGCGATTTTTCGTCGAGAAAACTATGTGAAAATAGCCGCTGAATAGGGTTTGTGCCATATCGACATTTTTTCCCTGAAAGGGATGTATTTAATAGCGTCGGGTGCAACCCGACGGTGCGAGTCCGCAAATCTATCTGTCCCTGAAAGGGACACATTTCCCGACGTTCAATTCGTCCCTTACAGGGACCGGACCGATTGTCTTGCCGTGACCGTCGGGTTCCACCCGACGCTATTGAATTTTTCCCCTTCGGGGTCAAGTCGAGCCGCTTCATGATGCACTCCGACGACTTCGTGAGCAACTCCGACCGCTCGGCTGCAATTTCAACGGCTAGTCTGGAAATTCCCGTCTTTCGTCAAGGAAGAGAGATTGTGTGCATAGAACAGTTCATAATCACTTATTCCTTCCGAAATGATTCCCGCCAATTCGATTCGTTCGATAAGGTTGCGATCGACATGTCTAAATACTGGGCCGCCGCTGCAGCCTCCAAGTTTGAACCGTGGAATAATTCCATTCCTCGTCAGTGGATTCGAATTCCCCACATCTAAAATGACCCGCATCTTCCCGTCGACCGAGCCATCAATATGCCCGGCATAAAAGAAAAACCCAAAATCGATGTCGACATTCTTTTCCATTCGGAACATTCCGGGAAAGCCACCGAGCAGCACGACCTCATTATCCCTTGCTTGTTTCAACGGCCAATCTGAGATCGATACTGGTTTAGCCCCAGCAACCGTTGCGAATCGCTCCCCAACGGGATAGATGGCAAGGTCGATAGTGGGATCTGGATGTCTGACGAAGGACAAAGGCGGAAAGAAGCTTGCCTTGCCGATTCTACAGGCCGTTCCTCCATCGCTCAAAAAGTTTTCTAATCCTTCGGCGACGTGTGCCGCCGTAATTGCTATTGTTTGTTGTTCCAGTTTAACGAAAGTAACGGTACCCTGATCCTCTACAACTCCCGTTTCTTCGCTTCCCCAAAAAATTGGGGCGCACGCTTCGTGGGCCATCCTTTGATAAGTCTGAATCAAAGCTCGACCCTCTCGGGTGATTTGTTTGTTGATAACCAGCTCTACCACAAATCAAAATATGATATCTACACAGAAAGTCGTATCCACAATTCACTCAACGTCGAACTAGACCGCCCCATTTCCATTCTTTGTGATCTGGACGACGTTGCCGACACTTCGTGAGCGGTCGTTACTGCTTCACGTCGGTTTTTGTCGGGCAAGGTTGAAGTTTCGAGCGAAACGCCTCTTCTTCTACCTTGCTCGGAAAATAATAGATAGCCGTAACGCCTAACTTTGTTGCATCACTATAGCCGAAACCAGTAAGTGCATTGATAATTGAGCAGGACGAACTTCCTTCGCCCATCAGACAATTAACGTCTTGCTCCAACCACTGCTTATACACAGTCTTGATGTCCTCATTCTCCGTTGGAGGCGGCACAGGCTTTTCGTATTCATCAATAGATTTGAGAAAGGCTTTCGGCTCGAGAGTGATCTGGTAAACGAGCGCCGTGTCATTGGCGTCCTTTTCGCTCCAAAGAAAATCCTTGGACAAACACTCTGGGCGTTTCCAGCTGATTGTCACTGTCCCATCGACATGAGAAAAAACCGCGCGGTTCTTCTCATCGATTCCGGTCGGTTTTCCCAGTAGCCGCACAACCTCGGCACGTGTAGTCTTGAGTGGCACAATGTCTTTCCAAGGCTTCGCCAGTGTTGATGAAGCAAAGACTAGCAGCACACATGAGATCGTCGTGATAAATGCACTTACTCTCATAAATCAATTAAAACTCCAACACACACTTCATTCAACGTCGAACTAGACCGCACCATTTCCATTCCTCGTGATCTGGACGACATTGTACCGACAGAGTACTTGATTAAAGGACGGTTTTCAACGCTTGGCCGGTGTAGCTTTTCTTTACCTTAGCGACTTCTTCGGGTGTGCCGGTGTCGACGAGTTCGCCGAATTCTTAAAGGTTTTCCAGATCATTAATATCCTTTGGACGACCGCTGGCTAGTTTGTTAATTTTCAGATCGGCGAGACTGATAAGGCTTACGTGACAGCCGTCTATCATCACCAACTCTTTTCGCCCATAGCACTCGTCAAATTGAACCCCGTCAATGTGAGTGATGATCTCGAGCTTGAACGGTGGCACGCCCATGCGGACGATACTTTTTTCGAGGGTAAATAGCTTGGGTGTGATGTCGGGCGACGAAAACCCGAATTCGTTTAACGTGGCAACGATCTTTTCGGCGTTTTTTGGTGAGCGAGAGATCCAGATGTCTATATCGCCCGTTGGACGCGGATAGCCGTAAAATCCGACCGCATAACCCCCAACGAGAAGATAATCGACCTCAAACGCCTCTAACAATTTCAAGAACTCTTTGAAGTCTTCTTGTAGTCGAATCGTCGTATCCATAGGCGCTTTGACGCATTAATTCGAGGGCTTCGAGACGTTCGGCAGGTGATTTTGAGTGCCAATATTTCCGGTCCGCATCGTCCGATTCTTCAAACGAAGAAAATATCCTGACCTGCGTCTTGTCCAGCTTTGTTTCACTCAATTTCACAGGTTAATTGTAGCAGATTTAGCTTCATTTTCATTTATTTAACACTGATTTGAGGGCTTGGCCGGTGTAAGACTTTTTGACGCGAGCGACTTCTTCGGGAGTGCCGGTGGCGACGAGTTTGCCGCCGCCGGAGCCGCCTTCGGGGCCGAGGTCGATGATGTAGTCGGCGGATTTGATGACGTCGAGGTTGTGTTCGATGACGATGACGGTGTTGCCGGTGTCCACCAGCTTTTGGAGGACGTCGAGCAGCTTGTGAACGTCGGCGAAGTGAAGTCCGGTAGTCGGTTCGTCGAGGATGTAGATCGTCTTGCCGGTCGCTCGTTTCGATAATTCTTTGGCGAGCTTGATGCGTTGAGCCTCGCCGCCGGACAAGGTGGTGGACGACTGGCCGATCTGGATGTAACCGAGGCCGACATCGAGCAGCGTTTCGAGGATCTTTTTGATCTGCGGAATGTTCTCGAGCAGCGGCAAGGCGTCTTCGATAGTGGTGTCGAGCAGGTCGGCGATCGACAGGCCTTTGTATTTGACGGCGAGCGTTTCGCGATTGTAACGCTTACCACGGCAGACATCGCACGTGACGTAAACGTCGGGCAGGAAGTTCATCTCGATGCGCTTCATGCCGTCGCCCTCGCAGCCTTCGCAGCGGCCGCCTTTGACGTTGAATGAAAATCTTCCCGCTTTGTAACCACGTGTGCGAGATTCGGGCAGCATCGCGTAAAGATCGCGAATCGGCGTGAACAAACCGGTAAAAGTCGCCGGATTAGAACGCGGCGTGCGGCCGATCGGCTTTTGATCGATCTCGATGATCTTATCGACGAGTTCGAGGCCGTCAACTTCGTCGTGTGCAAGCGGCTCGCCGCCGACGGTCGATCTGTAAACGTGTTTGTAGAGCGCCGGATAGAGAATTTCCTCGACCAGCGTCGATTTGCCGCTGCCCGAAACGCCCGTGACGACGGTGAGCAAACCGAGCGGAAATTCGACATCGATGTTTTTTAGATTGTGCCCGCGCGCGCCTTTTACTCTTATTCGGTTGCCGTTCGGCAGACGGCGAACATCGGGAACTTCGATCTGCAATTCACCTTTGAGATATTTGCCGGTAAGTGAGTCGCTATTATTTTCAATCTCACGCGGCTCGCCGACAGCGACGACTTCGCCGCCATGCGTGCCTGCGAGCGGGCCGAGATCGACTACGTAATCCGCGTGCTCGATCGTCTCTTCGTCATGCTCGACGACGAGCACCGTGTTGCCGAGATCGCGCAATTCGTGCAGCGTTTCGAGCAAGCGTTTGTTATCGCGCGGATGAAGCCCGATCGATGGCTCATCAAGAACATACAAAACTCCGCGAAGCTGCGAGCCGATCTGCGTCGCAAGCCGAATCCGCTGACCCTCGCCGCCCGACAGCGTCGCCGACGCGCGTGCGAGCGTCAAATAACCCAACCCGACCGCGTCGAGAAACTTCAGCCGGTCGTTTATCTCTTTGAGCACAAGGCCCGCCACTTTTGCGTCACGAGCGTTGAGTTTGATCGCGGCGATTTTTTTTGTAGATTCCGAGATCGGAAGCTCCGTGTAATCGGCGATGCCAAGCCCGGCGACTCGGACAGCGAGACTCTCAGGTTGCAAACGCGCGCCCATGCACACCGGACAAGGCGCTGGTGCGATCAGCTCTTCGAGCGCGGCTTTAATCTTTTGGGACGGCGGATTTTCGATACGTTCGCGCATCGCACACATCGCTCCGCGCCAATCGCGCTCGAATTTGTAATCGCCGTGGCGAAATGCCAGCCGCCGCTTTGTGCCGTTGAAAAACGCATCGCGGATCTCCTGCGGCAAATCATTGAACTTGACGTTGAGAAGCTCGTTGCGACCGCCGCCGAGCAGATCTTCGTCGAATTTTTTACGCTTTGTTTTTCGCGGCTTTTGATTTGCACTCGGCGGTTCGAGCGAATCGCCAACGGTAAACTTCTCAATGATCGCGACGAGCGCGCTGCGCAGAAAACTCGCGCCTGATTTATCAACTCCATTCAAAAAATTAACTTTGCCGGCGGGCACGTCGCCGTCGGGAACGATCTTCGCAGCGTCGATCTCCATGACGGTGCCGATTCCCTGACAGCGTTTGCAAGCGCCGTAGGCCGAGTTGAAAGAGAAGACGCGCGGCTCGAGCGGTGCAATGTTTATGCCGCAATTCACGCACGCCATCCGTTCGGAATACAGCTTTTCGTCACCGTCGATGATCGAGACGAGTACTGCGCCATCGGTAAGTTTGAGAGCGGTTTTTACAGATTCGGCCAAGCGGTCGGGAACGACGGTCTTCATCAGCAAGCGATCGACAACGACCTCGATCGTGTGATTTTTACGTTTATCGAGCAGGATTTCTTCGTCGAGTTGTCGCATCTTACCGTCGATGCGGGCTCGCACAAAGCCGTTTTTATGCAGCTTTTCGAGTTCTTTCTTAAACTCGCCCTTCCGTCCGCGAACTATCGGCGCAAGTATCATCACGCGCTCATTCGCATCGAGCTCCATCACGCCGGCGACGATCTGATCGACCGACTGCCGCGTGATAGCCGCTCCGCAGTCGTGACAATGCGGCTGGCCGATGCTCGAAAACAGCAGCCGCAGAAAGTCGTAAATTTCGGTCACCGTTCCAACCGTCGAACGCGGAGATCGCGAGACGGTTTTCTGCTCGATCGAGATCGCGGGACTCAAACCTTCGACGCTGTCAACGTCCGGCTTTTCGAGCTGATCGAGAAACTGTCGAGCATACGCAGACAGCGATTCGACGTAGCGACGCTGGCCTTCGGCATAGATCGTGTCGAATGCGAGCGAAGATTTACCGCTGCCGGACAAGCCCGTTATCACTACAAACTTGTCGCGCGGAATATCAACGTTAATATTTTTGAGATTGTGCTGACGTGCCCCACGCACGCTGATTTGCTTGATACTCATTACAGACGCGACTTTCGATTCTATCCGAAACGAGTATTTTAACAGGTGGCCGCACGTTGCAGAAGCCCGCACGAAGTAAGGGCATAGCCCAGCCCAATGTCTCGTTAACAAAATAACGACGATGAATGTAGCAACCACACATGAGAGGCGTCGCGAGCTTATACCAAACTCAAAACTGCCCACAGCGAAACAGACGCGATCACGATCCAAAGCATCGCGCCGAGCAGAAACGGACGCACGCCGACCTTTTTCAACATCTCACGCGAAAGACTCAGACCGATCAAAAACAGCGTGACAATGAATCCAGCCTTTGCGAGATTGACGAGCGCGTCGAACATGCTCGGCCATAGAAACGTCGGTGCAAAGCTGCGAATCGCTGCGGCCAGCACGAACAAAAAGATAAACCACGGGATCGTGATCTTCGTCTCTGCACCTTTTTCGCGGAAGAAAAAAGCGAGTGCCAACGCGATCGGAATAATGAACAACGCGCGTGCGAGCTTCACCGTCGCAGCGAGAGCGAGCGATTGCTGACCGTATGCCGACGACGCGCCGACAACCGAACTCGTGTCCTGGATCGCGATCGCCGCCCACATTCCAAACTGAGCTTGCGACATGTCGAGCGCGTTGCCGATCAAGGGAAACGCGAATAACGCAACCGCATTCAGCACAAAGATCGTGCCGAGCGAGACGGACATTTCGTCCTTCTCGGCTTTGATCGCGGGACCGACCGCCGCGATGGCGCTGCCGCCGCATATCGCGGTGCCGGTCGAGACGAGTGTCGTAATTCTCTTTGGAACGTTGAGAAATTTGCCGAGCAAAAATCCGAGCACGAGCGCGCTCGAGATAACCGCGACGATAAACGTTATTCCGCTTTTGCCCGCTCGATACACGGCACCGAGATTCATCCCGAATCCGAGCAGAACCACCGACGCTTGCAGCAAATAAGTTGTTGGTTTGCCAGTAATTTGCGGGAACGGATTGCCGAGCGTCAATGCCAACGCAAGACCGAGCAAAAGAGCGATCGGCGCCGAGGCGAAAGGCGTTAGGCAAAAAAAGACTAACACCACGAAAACGGCCTTTCGCCACCAGCCGTTCACTTCGCCTTTCCTTGATTCGCGACCGCCTCTTGCGCGGCCTTGATCGCGTCGGCGTCACCGAGATAATAATTCTTGATCGGCTTCATGTCGTCGCCTATCTCGTAAACGAGCGGGACGCCGGTCGGAATGTTGTGCTTAATAATGTCGTTGTCCGAGATCGCGTCGAGATACTTCACCAACGCTCGCAAACTGTTGCCATGCGCCGCGATCACGAGACGCTTGCCCTCGGCGATCTTCGGCATGATCTCAGTTTGAAAATAAGGAACGACGCGCTCGACGGTTTGTTTGAGAGCTTCTGATCTGGGAAATTTCGCCGCTTCGATCCCGGCGTATCGCGGATCGTTGCCGAGCCAGCGCTCGTCTGTTTCCTCGAGCACGCCCGGCGGAATGTCGTAACTTCGCCGCCAGATCAAAACTTGCTCTTCGCCATACTGCGCGGCGGTTTCAGCTTTGTTTAACCCTTGCAACGCACCATAATGACGCTCGTTCAATAGCCAACTTTTCGTTTGCGGGATCCACATCAGATCCATCTCATCGAGAATGATCCACAGCGTGCGGATCGCTCGTTTGAGCACCGAGCAATACGCCTCGTCAAAGACAAAACCCTCTTCTTTCAACAACTTGCCAGCCGCATGTGCCTCTTCCCTGCCCTTGTCTGACAGGTCAACGTCCTTCCAACCGGTAAAGCGGTTTTCCTTGTTCCATTCACTCTCGCCATGCCGGATCAAAACCAGTTTATGCATAAACTAATTATTCAATATTCTCTTCGCCTCGCCAACCAGATAGAGAGAACCTGCAACAACGATGAGGTCGTTTGCCGCCGAGATCTCGCGAACCGCGACAAACGCATCTGCAACCGACTCGCTCAAGGCGATCTTTTTCCGATCAAATGTTTTTGGAATCTGATCAAGCAGCTCACTTGTCGGCATCGCTCGCGAATTATCAGGTCGCGTCAATATCACTTTATCCGCGCGCGAAACTAAGATCGCCAACATTTCCCCAACATCTTTATCATCCATCGCCCCGAAGATCAGCGTGACCGGCTTGTCAACATATTCATCAAGAAATGCGGTTAGCGCTATCGCCCCGCCCACGTTGTGGGCGCCGTCGAGCAGAACGTTACCGACAAATTCGAGCCGCCCCGGGTGCCGCGCGTTGCGCAAACCCAAGATAATGTCCGACTGCAAAAACGTGAACCGTCGTGCCAATTCTTCGGCGACGAGCAACGCTACCTTCGCGTTCTCGATCTGGTGGCGGCCGGGAGGGCCGAGAGTGCCGATGTTGTATTCCGCAAGGTCGGTCGCGAGCGTGAGGCCACCCTCATCCTCTCGAACACCCACAAAATCCCCATACTGTGGCGTCACGCCTACCTTCTTACAGTGATCCACGATAACCCGACTCGGCTCGACCGACTGTTCGGCGACCACCACAATCGAATCCGGCCTGATGATCGCCGCCTTTTCAGCCGCGATCTCGGTAAGCGTTTTGCCAAGGTATTGTTGGTGGTCGATGTCGATTCGGGTTATCGCGGTGATCTCGGCGTTTGCTGCAGTTGTAGCATCGAGCCGTCCGCCGAGTCCCGTTTCGAGAATGGCAACCTCGACCTTTGCGTCGGCAAATGCCAGCAATGCTATTGCGGTGACCTGTTCGAAAAATGTCGGGTTGCCGTCGATCTCGCCGTTTGGGGCAAGACGCTCGGACATTTCGCGCACCTTGGTCGCCAGCCTCGCAAACTCATCCTCGCGGATATCAACGCCGCCGATATTTATTCGCTCGGTGATCGAGATGAGGTGAGGTGATGTGAAAACACCGGCGTTGATGCCGGCTTCGAGACAAATCGATTTTAAGAACGCGCAGACCGAGCCTTTGCCGTTTGTGCCGGCGACCTGCGCTTTTAAATAATTATTTTGCGGATCACCAAGCGCGGCCAGCAGCTTGCGAATGTTGTCGAGGCCGAGTTTCATCGCCTCGACTTCGTTGCCGAGTGAGAAAAGATAACTCTCAGCTTCGTGAAAGTTCACTGCTTTGTCGCTAACAATCGTCTGTGGTAATTGATGTGGCCGAGATGCCAATTGAGATGCGTTGCAAGATGCGTGAGGAAAAAGCCCGTGGTCATCGGCTTGCCAAAAACTTCGATCGAATAAGTTTTTGCATAATCTTCGTCGGTTAATTTTTCGAGCGTTGTGAGTACGACGGTCTTCGCCTCCTCAATGCCTTGAAGCAACTCGCCTTTCGCAACATTTTTTGTCGCGAACTCGGCGTCGCGATCGCGAACATACCCAGTGTTACCCAAGATTGCACCAAAAAAATGTTTTAGATTACCCGTCATATGCAGGCACAGATTGCCAGCCGGATTGATAATGTTGCCGCTGACTTTCCATAGATCGGCTTCGTCGGCGTAGAGTTCGATCTCTTCTTTTAGCTTACTGAGATCGCGTTCGTAGAGTTCGGTTAGAATTTCTTTTAGCATAAATATGTTGTGCAAACCTTCGTGTCCGTAGCCCGCACGTAAGTAAGGGCTCGACTATAGCAGGCCGAGCCCTTGCTTACGTGCGGGCTACTGACACAGACTTATTCATCATAAAATCGAGCATCCGAATTATCGTGTCGCGCATTTCACGGCGATCGACTACCCGATCGATCATGCCGTGGTCGAGTAAAAATTCGCTGCGTTGAAAACCTTTTGGCAGTTTTTGCCGAATTGTCTGCTCGATCACCCGCGGGCCCGCAAAGCCGATCAACGCTTTTGGCTCCGCAAGGTTTACGTCGCCAAGCATCGCAAAGCTCGCTGTCACACCGCCGGTTGTCGGGTCGGTGAGCACAGAGATGAACGGCAGACGAGCTTCGTGCAGACGCGCGAGCGCCGCCGAAATTTTACCCATCTGCATCAACGAAAGTGTGCCTTCCTGCATCCGCGCGCCACCTGAGGCAGCAAAAATTATCACCGCACCGCGATCGCGAAGAGCGTATTCGACAAGCCGCGTGATTTTTTCGCCAACGGCTGAGCCCATCGAGCCGCCGATGAACGACATGTCCATCGCTGCTGCGTAAGTCAGATGTCCGCCGACCATTCCTTTGCCTGAAATGATCGCTTCGGGCAAGCCGGAAGTCTCGACGGCTTGATCGATACGGTCGGTGTAAGGCTTCGAGTCAAAGAACCCGAGCGGATCGCCCGAGGTCACGTCTTCATCGAGCTTTTCGTATCTGCCGTCGTCGAACAAATCCGTCAACCTTCCGATCGCAGTGTAACGAAAATGGTAGCCGCAATGCGTGCAAACCTCGTGGCTGTCGGTCAGCTCACGTTTGTAAAGCGCGTTCTCGCACTCGGGACATTTTACGAAAATGCCCTCGGTTTTGACGGTGCGTTCCTCGTCGCTTTCCTGTTCGTCGATCTTCGGTTTGTCTCTGCGAAACCAGGCCATGTGTAAAAGGATAAAGGATTAGGGATGAAGGATAAAGTGCGACTAGCTAATAAGCACGCGTGACATCTGCGTGTGAATCAGGCCGTTGCTCGCGAGGATCGGCGGCTTGTAAATGCTGAACTTCGAACCGTCATAGCCACTGACTTGACCGCCGGCTTCTTCTATTAGCAAAACTCCTGCGGCCATGTCCCATGCGTTCAGGCCTTCTTCCCAAAAACCGTCGAAGCGGCCGCACGCAACATACGCCATGTCGATCGCCGCCGAGCCGTCGCGACGAACGCCGCGTGAATTTAGCAAAAACTGAGTCAAGTGACGCGCGAAATCTTCGCGGCGTTTGAAGTCGTAGGGAAAACCCGTGACGATCAACGCCTCGCTCAGATCTTCGCATGACGAAACGCGAACAGGCATGTTATTGAGACTCGCTCCTCGTCCGCGCTCGGCGCTGAACAACTCGTCGCGCGTCGGATCATGCGTCACGCCGACGACAACTTCGCCGTCGCGTTCGAGAGCGATCGTCACGCACCAGCACGGATAACCGTGTGCAAAATTCGTCGTGCCATCGAGCGGATCGATGATCCACTTCCAGGTCGTTTGGCCATCGACGATCGCTTCGCCCGACTCCTCTGCAAGTATCGCGTGTTTTGGAAAGTGCGATTTTATTCGCTCGACGATCAGCTTTTCGCTCGCGAGATCGGCTTCGGTGACGAGATCAATGTCGCCTTTTTTTGTAACAGCAATCCCGCGACCGAATTTTTCGAGCAGTAAACGCCCGGCATCTCGCACCGTTTCGATTGCAAAATTGAGCATAAAATAATTTTGCCACAGAGAGCACAGAGAGATAGAGATTTGAATTGTTTATCTCAGCGATCTCGGTGTGCTCTGTGGCTATTTTTGCGAACGTCGCTCGGCGACGGCGAGAAACTCGCGAATCTGATCATCCCAAAACGCCCAAGTGTGACCACCGGGCAGTTCACGATACTCGTGTGCAACTTTCTTTTCGATCAAGAGTGCGTTGAAGTCACGGTTGTTCTGAAAGAGAAAGTCTTCCGTTCCGCACGATACGTAAATAAACGGCAGCGACTTTTGCTTTTCCGGAGACATCTCGCGAATCATCTTAAAGATGTCGTTACTATATCGCGCGTCGCTATCGATGGGGCCGAAGATAGTGTCGATTCCTTTGCCAATATTACCGGCGTTCTTCTCTGTAAAAGTCGTCGCACCGAGAGCACCGCTAAAGCTGCCGGCGAGCGAAAACATTTCTGGATATTTAAGCCCAAACTTTATCGCGCCGTAACCGCCCATCGAGAGGCCGGCGATCACGCGTCCGCGACGATCAGCGACTGTCCGATACTTTTTGTCGATCTCGGGAATCAGCTCTTTGACGATATAACTTTCGTATTTGTCGTTTGCGACGCTGACGCTGTCCGTGTACCAACCATTTCCGCCTTCCGGCGTCACGATGATAACGCGATGCGTCGTGGCATATTCGCCCAGCTTTGTCTTGTCTGTCCAGTTGTCGAAATGGCCGGTCAGTCCGTGAAGCAAATAGACGACCGGAATGTTGCCGAATCTTGCCTTCGGGTCGGAATATTGCGGCGGTAGAACAACGCGATATGGCATTTCGCGATTCATCAGTTTGCTGTTGAGCTTTAACGTCTGAACCTGCGCTCTTGTGTGATCGACCGTTTGGCCATGCGGCGTCGAAACAATCGCTGCGATCAATAGCGCGACCGGTAATAGTAATCGAAAGACTGTTCGATCTTTTACAAAAATCATTTGAATAACCCGCCGAACCAACCGCCCGATTCGTCTTCCTTTCCGACAACCTGTGCAAGTTCGCCCGCGTCGAGCCACACGCCGGAGCATTTGTTGCAGACGTCGATCTTGATTTTTTCAAAATCGGCTTCGACGAGCGTGCCGTCGCACTTAGGACAATTTATCTCGAGCGGTTTTGCATTTTCCGCTTCGAGCTTTGCCTTCATCTTGGCGATGACTTCCTGTTCCTTGCGACGAAAATACTCGTTTTCGAGAGCCTGTCCGCGATCTTCTAAATCAACTGGCATAAAATCACTCCTTTCAGTCGTTAAGTTAAAAGTAAAAAGGTAAAAGTCAAAATCATTCAGGTCTTAGTCTTGCCTCTTGCCTTTTGCCTTTTGCCTTTTGCCTCTTGCCTTTTGACTTTTGCCTTTTGACTTTTGACTTTGATTTTTGCCTCTTGCCTTTTGCCTTTTAACTTTCCGTCTTGTGGACGGAACGCATTCGCTGACGCGCTTTTTTCGAACGTCGAATCGTGTTCCGGCGTTTGAGACTGCTCTCGGCCCAATCGGAAACTTGTTTGAGCGGGTGCCATTCAAAATCTTCGAGTGGCAGCACTTCGCTTGACGAATCTTTGAGCTTCAGTGTGCTGAACGCGACAAAAAATATGATCAGATTAAAGATCGCACCGACCATAATCACAAGCCAACCCGGCGCGAGTCCGATCTGTGCTCGTGAAAAAATAATGTCCCAAAATACGCGACGGTCCGCATCCGAATTTAGCAATATAGGCGACGGATGGATGTAAATCTTCAATGTCCACGACAATGCGAGCAGGATAAAAATCCATAGATAGTTTGCACGCAGACGGCGACCGACCGCTTCCCACGTGCTGATCGTAAAGTGCGGCGCGATCAGATCGCCCGAAAGATGATCAGCCCACTCTTTGTCCGGCGGAATCGTGCGATGCGACAACATCGGAGCGAAATAACCAGTCTCGAGCACACGCACGCGATTGGCCCAAACCTCGTAATAACGGTATCGCCTTGCTTCCATAAATAGAAAGATCGACACCAGAATCGAGTTGATCGGAATCGCGAAATGCGGATTGTCGGCCGAGGAAAATACAAACGATAGCGTCGCACCTGCGGTGATCACTGCCCAGTTCGTCGTCGCATCGAGGCGGTTACGCCAGATATTCGAGCGCTGAATTTCGCCGCGATAGAAATGGACCATCGCGGTGTTAAATTCCGCCGGTGCGAGTTTTGTGACGATAGTTTGCGGGGTCGGTTTCGGCTTTTGTCCGCGGCGACGCACCTCCTCGGCAAAGGCGCGAAAGCCCTGCGGCACATTCGTTATGTGAATGTCGTCGTCGATGGTTTGGGTTCCGGAGCGAACCTCTTCGTTCATAGTTTTTGCCCGGGTGCGTAAGCGTCGAGGGGCCGATTGCTTTTACATCTCAAACTTTAAACCAATGGCCGCGCTGATGCAAGAATGTTGCGTTTTCGGCTACACTCTCTCTCGATGAGTGAAAAGGACGAAGATTGGATGTGGCACGCGATCGGTCTTGCGCGCGAAGCTGAAAAGAAAGGCGAGGTCCCGGTCGGCGCCGTTATCGTCGATGAAAAAGGTTCGATACTCGCGGCGGCCTCAAACTTAACGATCAAAAACGTCGATCCGACCGCACACGCCGAGATACTCGCGCTTCGCACAGCAGCGATCCGCGTCGGCAATTACAGACTCAACGGCGCGACGGTTTATACAACCATCGAACCGTGCGCAATGTGCGCCGGTGCGCTTGTCAACGCGCGAGTCGCGCGTCTCGTTTACGGAGCGGCCGACGAACGCTTCGGAGCCGTCGAGACAAACTTTCGCATCTGTGACAGCCCCGATCTTAATCACCGTATCGAGATAACCTCAGGCGTGCTCGCCGACAAATGCCGCGCGCTGATGCAGGATTTTTTCAAAGCTCGCCGCAAATAGCGTTAACAAGCCGCTTGCCGATTTCGCCTCTAACCTTTATATTTTATATTTCAACTCACGCGGAGAGGTGCGAGAGTGGTTGAATCGGGCAGTCTCGAAAATTGTTGTACCTTTGCGGGTACCGTGGGTTCGAATCCCACCCTCTCCGCCACTCAATTTCGGAAAGGTGCAAGAGTGGTTGAATTGGCAGCATTGGAAATGCTGTGAGCCTTAACGGGTTCCGTGGGTTCGAATCCCACCCTTTCCGCCAGAACTTTGAAAGGAAAAAGGATAAGGGATGAAGGATAAAGTGTTTTCGGCTTCATCCTTTATCCCTCATCCTTCATCCTTTAACTTATGGCCTCAGGCTCCGCACAACGCTTTATTGTGAACTCCGCTAGGCGAGGAATCGAGCAACGGTAGCAATTTCAAGCGTGTGTTGCGATCAAGTCTGGGGCCTCCAACTTTAGTCAATCGTAAATCGTGAATCGTAAATAGAACTGCTCTTTTACTATTCACAATTTTCGATTTACAATTCACTAATCGATGAGCTATCAAGTAATAGCCCGGAAATGGCGACCGCAGGTTTTTGATGAGGTCACCGGTCAGGAAATTATTACGCAGACGCTGCGTAATGCTCTTGAATACGACCGTCTGCATCACGCGTATTTGTTTTCGGGTGCTCGCGGCGTAGGAAAAACGACGACGGCCCGCATCCTCGCGAAAGCTCTTAACTGTCACAAAACAAAGGACAAACCTAATCTCACGCCGTGCAAAACAGATGCTAAAGATGCGTGTCCTTCGTGCATAGAGATCAGCGAGAGCCGCTCGATCGACGTGCTCGAGATCGACGCCGCGTCGCACACCGGCATCGACGACGTTCGCGGCACGATCATCGAGAATATCAACTTCAATCCGGCTCGCGACCGCTATAAAGTTTTTATCATCGACGAAGTTCACCAACTTTCAAAGGCAGCGTTCAACGCTCTGCTCAAAACCCTCGAAGAGCCGCCGGCGAATGTCGTTTTCATAATGGCGACGACCGAGTTGCACAAGGTGCCGGAGACGATTCTTTCGCGTTGTCAGGAATTTGAGTTTCGGACGATTCCGTTACAAAAAATATTTGATCGGTTAAAACTGATCGCCAACGCCGAGAAGATCGACATCGACGACGAGGCTTTACGTGAGATCGCGCGCTCGGGCGATGGCTCGATGCGCGACGCGCAAAGTAATTTCGATCAGGTCATCAGTTTCTCAGCGGACAAAATAACATCGGCCGATGTGACAAACGCACTCGGTTTCGCAGGCGTCGAAGTTCTTTCAAAAACCATCGAGGCCATCGCAAATAAAGATGTAAAGGCCGTGCTGTCTGTCGTTGACGACTTGATCTCGCGAGGCCACGACCTTCGAAATTTTTGTCGCGATCTGCTCGCTTTGTTCCGCGATCTTCTTGTTTTCAAAGTCGCGGGCGGCGAACAAAATCTTTTCGAAGCCGCGGTTTTTAGCAGCGACGATATGAACCGAATGTCGGTGAACTTTGCCGAAGCCGATCTGATTCGCTTTTTCAATTCGCTCGCCGAAACCGAGACTTCTCTTCGCGATGCCGCTCATCCGCGTTACATGCTCGAGATCGGTCTCGTAAAGCTGCTCGAAATGCGCGATCTCGTCTCGCTCGAAAATATAATCGAACGTCTCGATGCTCTCGCTGCCGGTGCGACTTTGCCTGAAAAATCAAAACCGGCATCGACACACGCTGCCGCCGCTCAATCTGCCACGTCGGAAAAAAAAACTCTAAATGACGAGCCTGAACTTTCTTCGACAGAATTTTTAGATGAGCCGCGCGACGATTTTTCTCAGTTTGATGAAACTATCGCCGAAGAACTGCCCGCCGAACCTGAGCCCAAGCCGTTTGTCGTTCCGCAAACCAAACTCACGCCCGCGACCTCAGCCGAGCTTGAACACATCGATGACGAAAGGCTCGACAACGCATACGAAGAAAAACTCACGTTTACCGGCGACGATCTCATGCCGATAGGAAACGCTGCTAAACTGGCTGAAGCTTTTTCGCAAGCTTCGCCAAAACTTGTTCAGACAACTTACTCAAACGGTAGTTCGGCGACCGCTGCGGCTCCTGCGATCGACGTAAGCGCGATGATTCCAGATCACGTTCGCGAACCCGAAAACATAGATATTCCAACACTTAGCGACGATCCAACCGACGAAGAGCTTCGCGCATACGCCGAGGCTCATCCCGCTGTTCGACGCGCGATGCGAGTCTTTCAGGCAAAGATCATCAACGTCGAGCGCTCGTAAAGCAATTTCGGTCGTGTCTTGACCCTGTGGTTTTCGTTCTCACTTTTGTGCCCTTTGTGTCATGACTTCGTGGACTCTGTGATTAAAAAGAGAAGTAATCACAGAGGACACAAAGCGAGGACACTAAGGCACAGAGGAAAGTTACGGAACATCACAAGTTCGGCACACTACTCTATTTTCCGAACCCCACGAACCGCAGTTTCGTAAATCAACGCTTGATTTGGCAGAATAAGTTTAATTTGATGAAAAGCCGCCGGATGATTCGATTTGTTCTGACTGCCGCAGCGATATTGTGCGCTGCCATTGCCGGCATTTCGCAAGATTCCACGTGGTCGCAGAATGTCTCGCCGTTGCCGCAACCGACCGGTTTTGTGAACGACTACGCCGGTGTGCTAAGCGAAGCGACAAAACGCGATCTCGAAGCAACGCTGAAAAATCTCAAGGAAACCACCAGCCCGCAAATCGAGATCGCGGTCGCGATCGTCCGCACGACCGGCGAACGCCCGATATTCGATTACTCGCTCGCCGTTGCACGCGGCTGGGGCATCGGCTCGAAGGCGGACGACAATCCCAGCGGCCTGCTGCTAATCGCGATCGACGACCGCAAGTATATAACGCAGGTCAGCAAGGATCTCGAAGACGAGTTGCCCGACGGCATACTCGGACAACTACAGCGGCAATATCTCGTGCCCGAATTCAAAAAAGGCAATTACGACAAAGGCGTCAGCGACATCGTTGCGGCGTACATCGCGACGATTCGAAGTCAGGGCAACAAATCGGCAAACGCGAATACGGCGACGAGCAACAATGAGTCCGTGAGCGGGACAATGTTCGGCGCATTTTGCTGTTTGATAGTCGTCGTGGTGATACTGATAATTATCTTCAGCCGTTCGGGCAGAGGGCCGACAAAACGCGATCGCGACCGATGGGGCGGCGGCGGATTTGGATCGGGCGGCGATGTCGGCGGTGCGTTGCCGTGGGTGATCGGGGGCATTTTAGGCTCAGGCGGTTCGAGCAGTTCGTCGTCAAGTGATTGGGGCGGCTCATCGAGCGACTGGGGCGGATTCGGCGGCGGCGGCGATTTTGGCGGCGGCGGCGCGGGAGGAGATTGGTAAAACATGGAGCACTTTTTTGCAGATTTTATCGACGATTTACGATCGACGCACGGCAAGAATTTGTCGTCCGTGATACTTTACGGCTCGGCCGCGGCGGGCGATTTTGTTCCGCATCAATCGGACTACAACATTCTGGTCGCCCTCGAAAAAATCGGCCCGGAAGACCTTCGCAACGCACATGCAACGGTGCGCGAATGGACGCGACTCGGCAATCCGCTGCCGGTTTACTTCACAGTGGATGAGCTGCAAAATGCGGCCGATGTATTCCCGATCGAGTTTCACGCGATGACGGTTGCACACAAGGTGCTCTTCGGCAAAGATGTGATCGCGGCGATAAAAATAGACGACCAGAATCTGCGAGATCAGGTCGAATACGAACTGCGAAGCAAGCTGATTCAGTTGCGGCGACAATACATTCGCGCGTCCGCCTCGGTCGAGGGATTGCAGAATTTGATGGCAAACAGTCTGGCGAGTTTTGTCTCTCTGTTTCGCGCAAGTTTGATACTTCAGGGCATCGAGCCGCCCGCGACAAAGCATGAGATCGTCGCGATGACGGCGCGGCAGTTCGAGATTAACGCCCTGCCGTTTGAAAAAATATTCAACATTCGTGAAAATAATTTCACCGAGACACTTGATGAAAAAGCTGCCAACACTCTGTTTGGCGAATACATGGAGCAAATCGAAAACGTGATCAGCACCGTCGATAACATCGGCAAATGACACGTTCAGGAGAACATTATGAAAAACGCAATTTTACTTTCAGTTATTTTTATCGCGAGCTTTGCGGTAAGCGGCTGCAGCTACAATGAGCTGACGGCAAAACAGCAGGGTGTTCGCGGTGCGTGGTCAAATGTTGAGAGTTCACTGCAGCGACGCGCCGATTTAATTCCAAACCTCGTCGAGGCAGCTAAGCTTGCGGGCGTTCAAGAACAAGAAGTTTTCGGCCAGATAGCCGAAGCACGATCTAGGTTACTCAATGCACAGCAACAACCCGCAACCGGTGAGGGCGGCGACCGTTCGCCAGAACAACGGCAAGCAATTATCGAGGCGGCAAATAGTTTTGGCGGAACGATTGGAAGACTATTGAGTCTACAGGAAAGCTATCCAGAACTAAGCTCGGCCGAGGCCTTTCTAAAGCTGCAAGATCAGCTCGAGGGAACGGAAAATCGTATAAACGTGCAAAGACAGGAATATACAAATGCTGTGCGTGATTACAACACTACCCGAAATTCATTTCCCGCTGTTCTGACTGCCGGGCTACTGGGATTTAAGGAAGAGCCGTATTTCGAAGCTGATCCGAACGCGCGTCAAGCCCCAAGTGTCGGCGATGCAAACTCGCTGCGGCGAAATCAGGCTCCGGCGAACAAACAGTAACGAATATTTAATTATCGCGGGTCGTCTTTGAAATCGAGGACGTGAGCTTGATCATTTCGAGGCAGTCAGCATTCAGTGACGTGTACTGATCGTCACTCAGAAAGTCCGCCTCGCTGAGTAATAGCAGCCAAAGTTCTGTCTCAAGAGAGCGTTGCAGAGCAAGAAACATTTCCGACGAGAAAGCTTGTCGCGACTGACTATGCAGCGCCGCCTTGACATGCTTCGCGATGAACGCGCCGGACACAAGGACCTGTTTTGAAATAACAAACTCGTGTTTTTCCGTGGTGAGATACTTATAAAGTTTTACAATCCGTAGCGCAAATTTGATTGCCTTGTCGAGAACAATGCTGTCACTCATACTATTTTCTCCAGTGGATAATTTGAAGTTAATAGTGGCTAGTCAAAACTATCCACTGACAACTCATAACCATTCACTGAAATAATTTGTCCTGTCGAGAACAATGCTGTTGTTCATACAATTTCCTCCAGTTGATAGTTAGCAGTTTCTAGTGGCTAGTCAAAACTATCCACTGACAACTCATAACTATTCACTGAAATAATTTGTCCTCTTACTTCAAAAGATCGATGTAATCAACCACTCCCACGATCGCCGAATCTATAGCGGCTCCGGGCCTACCCGTTGCCGCCGTCGAGGCTGACCAGCCTTCTTGAGCGATGATGACAATGTCGCCTTCGCCCGCGTTTACCGAGTCGAGCGCGATGCAGGTGTAGTCCATGTCTTCGCCTGTCGGAGTGATCTGACGACAAAGCATCGCACGCGTTCCCTCATAACGCTGATTCTTTTGCGTTGCAACGACGTTACCGATGACACGGGCAATGAGCATATGTAAGTCTAGGCAGTCGAGAAAGTCTTGGAAGTCTAGGAAGTCTTGGAAGTCTAGGCAGTCGAGAAAGATTTTGCTTCCCAGACTTTCCAGACTTTCAAGACTTCCCCGACTCCGACTGATTTACATGGGCGTCCGAATCGATGATCCCGACGATCGTGCAGTCAGTGGGCGTTTCGTCGCGCTTGAACGGAAAACTCGCCTCTTTTCCGCGACACCAAAAGACAAGTTCGCCGACGCCTGCTCCGACGGCGTCGAGCGCAACCATCGGCTTTCCCTTTTCTTTAAGATCGGCGTCGAGAGTTTGCACGATAAGAAACTTGCGCCCGTGAAGTGATTCGTTCTTCACGGTCGAGACTACGTTCCCAATGACGCGGGCAATTTGCATAATTTAGCGACTGGAGCGGCGAGCATCCTGCTCGCCTTCAACGACGGGCGAGCAGGATGCTCGCCGCTCCAATCAAGACTGATAGTCGATTTCATCGATCACGCCGATGATCGCGCTATCGACGGGGCAATCTTTATTGCCCTCGGCCATGCGCGCGCTTGATCCGCCGACCACGATGACTTTTTCGTGAAAGCCGGCGCCGACAGTATCGACGGCAACAAGATAGCCGCTCTGGTCAGAGCCGTCGAGGTTGATCGGCTTGACGATGAGCAGCTTTTTTCCCTGCAGCCGTTCGTCCTTTTGCGTTGAGACAACGGTGCCTAATATGCGTGCGATTATCATTGCAGTGGTCAGTGTTCGGTGGTCAGTGGTCAGTGATCTTTTCTGACCACCGGCCACTGACCACTGACCACTATTTCCTAACGACCGGCAGTGTCTCATCCACGCTCGAGTGCGGACGCGGGATGACGTGAACGCTGACAAGTTCGCCAACGCGGCGCGCGGCTGCGGCACCGGCGTCAGTCGCGGCTTTTACGGCCGCAACGTCGCCGCGCACGATCGCCGTGACAAAACCTGCGCCGATCTTTTCATAGCTGACGAGCTGCACGTTCGCAGCCTTGACCATGGCGTCAGCCGCCTCGATCGTCGCAACCAAGCCCTTTGTTTCAACCATTCCTAATGCTTCTTGCATCTAGTTTTGCTCCTAATTTTTTTGTAAAGCTCGCGGTCAAGCTAGTTTAACCCAATTTGGCCGCTTGGCTCAAAAGCTCGATCAACTCTTCGCGCGTAAACGAGATCTTTCTGCCGTTTGTGCTGCCTGAATCGGGGTAATTCACGTCCATGTCGCACGTAATTCCCACGTCGTGAAGATAGCCGCAAGCCTGACAGCGGGCGTTTTCCTTTAAGTAGCCGGCCTTTTCGCGAATCTCGACGAGCTTTGCGATCGCGTCCTGCGGCAGGTCGTTTGCACCGCCGAGCGCCTTTGCGAGAATCGCGATCTTCGCCGTGTGTTCGAGAGTTTCGAGTCTGTCCCAAGCTTGCCAGAGGTCTTCGCCGTAAGCGACCGCTCCGTGATTCGCCATCAAAAGCGCATTGTGATGAGCGACAAACGGCTTCATCGCCTCAGTCAGTTCGTTTGTCGAAGGCGTTCCATAATCGGTCAGCGGCACGCAGCCGAGCGTCAAGATCACCTCGCTCAAAATCGGTTTGTCGATCGCCAGACCGGCAACCGCGAACGCCGTCCCGTGCGGCGGATGCGCGTGACATACCGCCTTAATTTCGGGCCGCATCTTGTAAATCAGCAGATGCATCGCGAGTTCTGACGACGCCCGTTTGTCCGAAAGCGGTTTGCCGTCCATGTCCGTAAGCGCAAGGCAATCTTCCGTCATGCGGCCCTTGCAAGTCATCGTCGGCGTCGCCAGCACCGAGTTCTCGTCCAAGCGGATCGACACATTGCCGTCCGACGCAACGACATAGCTGCGTTCATAAAGCAGCTTGCCGACCTCAACGATTAGTTTTCGCGCCTGTGATTCGTCCATTAATAAAGAAGAAACCACAGATTAACACATCCGTTTCGGCGGCGTTAACCTGTGGTTCTAATATCGCAGAATTTATTTACTATTTTGCAGTCGGCGGCGGTGGCACCGTCAATTCGAGCTTTCTAAGATCGATGTTCCATTCCTCGCCCGAACGCGTGACTGAAAGGCGATAATTCTCAAGCTCGTTGCGAAGGCGAAGATTTTCATTCTTCAAATCTTCGTTCTCGACTCTCAAATGCTGAACTTCATGCCATCTATGTTTGCCAAAACGCGGGCGGCTGAGATCGACAAAAAAGCTGGTAATAAAAACACCGATGACGAGCGCCGCAAAGAACGGCAATGCTCTCTTAATAAAATCTGTAAAGCTAAATGAACGCATGATAAAACTCCTAACCTTGTTTACGACGTGATGACGAGATCGGTTTCGTCGCCCGCGTAATTTAAATTCTTATCTTTCAACTCGCGAAGCAAAAGTCGTGAGAATTTGTTGCCGCCTGCCGCTGATGCGTTGCCCTCGCGCATGATTTACACTAGACTTTTTCAAGCGTGACGCAATGATCGCCTATTTAAGCGGCAAATTACTGGAAAAGCAGACAAGCACGGCCATCGTCGACGTTGGCGGCGTCGGCTACGAAGTGTCGATTCCGCTCTCGACGTTTTACGAGCTTGGCGAAGTCGGTTCGGATGTAAGTTTGCGCATTTACACGCACGTTCGCGAAGACGCGATACAGCTTTTTGGCTTTAAAACGCTGCGCGAACGCGATCTTTATCTGCGGCTGATCTCGGTTCAGGGCATCGGTGCAAAGTCAGGAATTACAATGCTCTCGGGCATGAGCGCGGACGAGATCATCATGGCGATTCGCACAAACGACCTGGCGAGATTAACGTCGATTCCCGGCGTCGGACGCAAAACCGCCGAGCGAGTCGTAATCGATTTGCGTGACAAGATCGGCGAACTTTCTTCGAGCTCAAAAGCTCCGCTCGATGCAGAAACCTCAGCTTCGCTGCCATCCGACGCCGTTTTCGACGACGCTCTGTCGGCGCTCGTCAATCTCGGCTACCAACGCGCCGCTGCCGAAAAAGCTCTGCAAAAAGCCGCAGAAGAAGGCACCGAGATTTCGGTTCAAAAACTGCTGCGTCGAAGTCTGCAAATTCTGGCGAAGTAATTTTTTGTCTCCGACATCTCGCAGTGCGGCGAAGCTCTGCTTCGCCGTCGCGGCCCAAATTGATCTTGCGGCTATGCCGCCGCACGAGGCGTAGCCTCGGGAGTTTGTCTGGCTACTCACATTGAGGCAAGCCTCACCGCACTGCGATGTGGCAAGCCGCCAGTATTTTGGTCTGACTGACGGAAAAGCTAGCTTTTCCGCAAATAGAGCGGCAAGCCGCCTAAGATGTGATGCTCGAAATCATTTCACACATCCGCAGGGACTTCGCCAAGCTCGACCGTCGAGCTGTGTTCGCGCTCGTTTACGCAGCTATTGGTTTGACCTGCCTCACATATCTCAAAAATCCCGATTACCTCGCTGCAATTCTCGCAAAAACACCGCTCGCGCAAATTGGTTTCGAAGCGGCGAATCCGACAGCGAACAATCTTTACAGCCTCGTCTGGTGGGTTTTTGTGTCGATGATGTTTTATTTCGTCGTGCCGGCGCTGTTTGTCCGGTTCGTGCAAAAGCGCGAGCTTAGCGAGGTTGGTCTCAAATTCGCGATCGATCCCGGCTTTATAAAACTGCTGGCGGCATGTATCGCCGCGATGCTGCCGCTCGTTTATCTGATGTCGCTGACCGCGGGTTTTGCGGCGAAGTATCCGTTTCTAAAAGTTTACAACGGCGACCCGTATCTGAGCACGACGCTGCTCGTTTGGGAACTCGTCTATTTTCTACAATTTTTTGGCCTCGAATTTTTCTTTCGCGGCTTTATGGTGCACAGCTTAAAACCATCGCTCGGCTTTTATTCGATCTTCGCAATGACCGTGCCATACACGATGATCCACTTTCAAAAGCCGATGGCCGAAACGTTCGCCGCCGTTATCGCCGGCTTGTTTCTCGGTTGGATCAGCTATCGCAACGGCACGATCTGGCTCGGCCTCGTGCTGCATTGCGCCGTTGCGTTCTCGATGGATATTTTGGCCTTGTGGAATAAAGGGATCTTGTTTTAGCCATAAGATTTTCAACGCAAAGACGCAAAGGGGCATAAGCCGCAAAGAAATAACTTTAAGTCTTTTACTTCGCGTCTTTGCATCTTTGCGTCTTTGCGTTAAAAATTACCTTGTGACAATTACTGCCGCCATCAACATTCGCAATGAGGAGCTTTCACCCGACGAGTCTAAATTCGAGGCGACGCTGCGGCCGTCGCAGCTTACTGAATACATTGGCCAGACAAAGGTCAAAGAAAACTTGCGCGTTTTTATGAAGGCCGCGCTCAAGCGTCGCGAAGCGCTCGATCACATTCTGCTCACCGGCCCGCCGGGCGTCGGCAAGACGACGCTCTCGAACATCGTCGCAAACGAGATGGGCACGAAAATCAAAGCAACGGCCGGCCCGATCATCGAAAAGGCGGGCGACCTCGCCGCCATCCTCAGCAATCTCGAGGAAGGCGACGTGCTTTTTATCGACGAGATCCATCGTCTCAATCCCGCGATCGAAGAAATTCTTTATCCGGCGATGGAAGATTATTGTCTTCCGATCATGATCGGACAAGGCCCGGCCGCGCGACCCGTAACACTTGAGCTGCCAAAGTTTACGCTCGTCGGTGCGACGACGCGGCCGGGTTTGATCACGGCGCCGCTTAGAGGCAGGTTCGGCATAATTTTTCATCTCGATTTTTACGGCGTCGATGATCTGCAAACGATCTGCAATCGCTCGGCAAAAATTTTGAATGTCGATATCGAGCTGCAAGGTTCGCACGAGATCGCGCGACGCGGACGCGGCACGCCGCGAATTGTGAACCGACTTCTCAGACGCGTGCGCGACTTTGCCGAGGTCGATCACGACGGCAACATCACTGAGAATGTCGCCGCAAACGCGCTCGACCGCATGGAAGTCGACAGCTACGGCCTCGACGAAATGGACGCGAAGCTTCTCCGCACGATCATCGAAAAATTCGATGGCGGCCCGGTCGGTTTGGGAACGCTCTCAGCCGCGATTCACGAAGAAAAAGATTCGATCGAAGAGATCATCGAGCCTTACCTTCTACAGATCGGCTTCCTCAACCGCACGCCACGCGGCCGCATGGCCACACGCCTCGCCTACGAGCACTTCGGCCTCGAACAACTTGTGCGCGAAAGTCAAACTCCTTCCCTTTTCAAATAAAGTAATTAGCGCTGTTAACGTACTTACACGACGCCCTTGCATTGATTTAAGCGTATGTTAAGTGTTAATTTAGTGCATTACCTCTCCGAGATAACAATCTGAGTCAACGATTTGAAAATCTAGTTGCATTTCAACAGGAGTTAGTTATGAATACCAACATCAAAGTATCGTTTGTAGTCCTCACGATGCTCTTTGTTGCCGTTACTCTTCCGGTTTCGGCCCAGAATAGCAGTTCAAGCTCGAGCGGAAAGCGGATCACACGCACCAAAGCAGAGGAAGAGCGCGAGCGCGAAAAAAAGATCAAACAAGCTAAGGCTTATTGGACGCCGGCTAGAATCAAAGCGGCACAAAAAGGCAAAACTATAGTGGTGCCGATGGAATATCATGGCGAATCTGAGCCTTTGTCCGCACTTGTTCTAAAACAAAAACCGGTTGCCAAAGAAAATGGACCGATTTTTGAGAATGAGAAAGAAGTGCTTTTCGAGTTTCCTGGCAATGCCAAAGAAAAGCCAGCTCCGGGCAAATCTTTTGTACAAACTGAAACCACTACGCCTTTTGCACCCATAGCTGGAACTAGTTTTGAAGGTCCTGGAACGGGACTTGGCGGCTTCACATTGACCGGTGCACCGCCCGATACGACGATGGCGGTTGGTCCAGATCATATTGTCGCTTGGGTTAACTCACAGTATGCCGTATTCAATAAAACCGGTACCGTTCTGCTCGGCCCGATAAATGGAAACACTTTATTCACCGGTCTTGGAAATGTCTGTGAGACGACGAATCGCGGCGACCCGATATTGCAATATGATCGACTGGCCGACCGCTGGATTCTCAGCCAGTTCGCATTTAATTCGACAACCGCAGCACCGTTCTTGCAATGTTTTGCGGTTTCGACGACGGGAAATCCGACGGGGACATACGTCCGCTACTCGGCGTCATACACACAATTCAATGACTATGGCAAGATCGGAATTTGGAACGACGCCTATTACACTTCCTATAATATGTTCAACTCCGCAGGCTTATTTACAGGCACGGCGTTGTGCGCTTCTGACCGAACCAAGATGCTCGCCGGCGATCCGACTGCAACCACGCTTTGCGCGCCAATTGCAGTTTATGCCGCCGGAGGGTCGTTTTTACCTGCGGACATTGACGGACCTAACATGCCGTCGGATACGACTCGCGGCGGATTATTCTTGAGACTTAGGACTGGCACTCCCCGCGAATTACGCTTTATGAGACTCAAACCTGACTTTACGGCCAGTACGGTCACGTTAACCGATGGATTTGGTGGAGCGGCAGGATCATTCATAACGCTTTCGATGCCTGCAACGACGCTGGCATGTAACGGTGCTGCCGGAACCTGTGTCGCACAACCGGAAACAGCACAAACGTTGGATACTCTGGGTGACCGTGCGATGTATAGACTTGTGTTTCGTAATCGTGGTGGCGTGGAAAGTTTAATGGTATCTCACGCAGTCGATCCGGACGGAGCAGGTGCTCGAGGTGCGGCAGTTCGTTGGTATGAGATTCGAAGTCCATTAGGCAACCCGGCCGACACCGACACAAGTAAACGCCCGTTTATTTACCAAAATGGAACTTATGATCCGGGCTCGGTCGCAGATAGGTGGATGAGCTCGATGGCTATGGACAAGTATGGAAATATACTTGTTGGCTACTCTAAATCTGATTCAGTAAATGCCCTCAAACCTTCTATTTTTGTTGCGGGACGTTCGCAGTGTGATTCGCTTTCAACATTGCAGGCAGAGATCTCCGCTGTCACCGGCACTGGATCGCAGACAACAACTTTATCTCGTTGGGGTGATTATTCGACAATGCAGATCGACCCCGCAGATGACCGAACATTTTGGTACACGACGCAATACCTCTCCGCTAACGGCACGTTTAATTGGCGAACGCGAATCGTCAGCTACTCATTCCCCATTACAACGGCGACAACGAGCGGCGACTTTAACACGGCTGGTAACTGGTCGAACGGCATCCCGTCAGGGACAACCAGCGGAATTGTCCCGACGGGCACGACGATGACGGTCAATGCTCCGACGACCGTCTGCAATCTCGATGTTCAAGCGGGCGGAAACGTCGTTATGAACTCGAACCTTGACGTCACAGGCTCACTGACGCTCGGCAATTCCATAAATACTTTATCGAGCACGCTCGGCATCGGCTGCAACGCAACCGTTTCGGGAGCTTCGTCGTCCATCTTTGTGACGGGCAATGTGCGAAAGGATTTTTGCTCGACCGGAGGATTTATCTTTCCGATCGGCAACGGCGGTTACACGCCCGTTGATGCAAACGTTACGACGCTCACCACAAATCCGTCGAGCCTGACAGCAACATCGCACGATGCGTTCTTAACTGGCTTCGATCCGGCACAAACTCTCTCGCGAAACTGGCAGCTCGAAGAAACCGGAGACCTGACCGCAAGGTTGCTTTTCACCTATCTCGCGGCTGACGTAAATGGCACGGAAGCAAATTATCGCGTGTGGCGACGTCAAGACAACGGATTAGCCACGGACATGTGCGGAGCGCCGTGCGTAAATACGACAAATCGAACCGTCGGCCCCGTCGCCGGCGTGACGACGTTTTCGCGTTGGACCGGTTCGGGACCGCTCGCTCCGACAGCGGCAAACGTCTCGGTGTCAGGTCGGGTTGTCACAGCTAACGGCAGCGGTATCCGCAACGCGATCGTTACATTGACCGGAACTGACGGTGTTGTTCGCACTGCACGAACGACCTCATTCGGTTACTATCGCTTGATTGAAATACCTGCGGGGCAGACATATGTATTGAATGCGAGTGCGAAACGCTACAGCTTCGAACCCCGAACGTTGGTTGTCACTGACGAGCTAACCGACGTGGATCTCGTCGCATCGCCGTGACCGGAGTGGCGAGCATCCTGCTTATTACGACTGGAGGGCGAGCATCCTGCTCGCCTTAAACATAACGACTGGAGTGGCGAGCATCCCTGCTCGCCTTCAACATAACGACTGGAGGGCGAGCATCCTGCTCGCCTACAAAGATTGGCGAGCAGGATGCTCGCCCTCCAGTCAGTCGAACGAAGCGATGGCCTTCTCGACCGCTTCGTCAAGTTCCCTCTTTTCCGTCGGGCCAAAGCCGATGATCTTCGTGATCATCGCTCCCTTGCGGTCGAACACTGCGGTCTGCGGAATGGCACTGTTATGAGCAAAGATAAATGAGGTCAGATCGCTCTCCGGAAAAGCTATCGCATAATCGATCTTTGTCGTTGTGGTGAATTGCGGAATTTCAGCGCGATCTTCGTCACCGCCGACGTTGAGACCGACGATGACGATATTATCGGCGCCGTATTTTGCAACCAGCGAATTCAAGTGTGGTATCTCGCGTTTACACGGTTCGCAATACGTCGCCCAAAAGTCGAGAATGACAGCCTTGCCTTTCAGATCGCCGAGTTTCTGCACGCGATCGTCTTCGAGTGTCCAACTCATCTCCGCAAACGGTTTCGACGGCGGCATCGGCAGATTCGTCGTCGGACGGTCGTTGATCGAGATCGGTCGATTCGAAACCGCCGTCGGCGACGCCGCGTTACCGCAAGCGGTCAAAAGTAAAAAGGCAAAAGTAAAAAGGCAAAAGATCGCGATGCGCATGAGCGTAATTTTAACACGACTCAAAGCTCCCCTCCTTACGAAGGAGGGGTGGCATCCCGACGCTTTTTGTCGGGATGACGGGGTGGTTTTTAGAGAATCATTTGGCTGTCAGCTTTCTTCGCAACAAAAGAACCACCCCGTCCGCCGAAGCGGCGTCCCCCCCCTCCTTCGTAAGGAGAGGAGCTTTGAGTAAAATCTTACGGTATTAAAAGAGTGGTCTATCCTGAATCAATTCGAATAAAGCTCGCAAATCTCACGCGTTGTCGCGAGTTGCAAAATTCAAACGGCGAAGGTGTCGGAGTAAATCTCTCGTGCGGCTCGACCGTGCGCTTTTTTTTGCGTATCGACGACGATGGCCGAATTGCCGACGCAGCTTTTCGCTCAAACGGCTGTGGCCACTCGCGAGCGGCTGCTGACGTTTTGGCTGAATGGGTTACGAACAAGCAACTCATTGATCTGCACGGACTAAATGCTGCGGAGATTGATGTCGTCTTACAAAGCGAACTGGGTGATCTAGCCGACGAACACAACGCGTGCGTTGCCGCCGCAACTTCGGCGTTAAAGGTTGCGTTTGCAAATTATAGAGCGATGCGATGCGAAGAGTTTCATGGTGAAAAAGCTCTTATCTGCACTTGCTTCGGAGTTACGGAAGAAAAAATTGAAGACCTCATAGCAACATCTCACCTAACTTCTGTCGGGCAAGTCACGGCTGCGTGCAACGCCGGCAGCGGCTGCGGGTCGTGCCGTATGTTGATACAGGAAATGCTCGATGCAAGCCACGATCACGAAGCTGTGTTATAATTTTTTCGATTTAGATTTTCTTCTTATTTAATGGACGACCCTGCTAGTTTATCCTTTCTGTTTTTTTTCGCTGACGTAACAGAGACCATTACGACGCCATCCATTGGACGGGCGGCGTTTAATATCTTTCTGGTGATCTTTCTCGTCTTGGCGAATGGCTTTTTTGTCGCGAGCGAATTTGCGCTCGTCGCCGTGCGCAAATCGCGGATCGCGGCGCAAGCAGCCGAGGGCAACAAGGCCGCGATCAGGTTGTTGGGAATGCTCAACAACCTTAACGCCTACATTTCGGCGACTCAGCTAGGCATCACGCTTTCATCACTCGGCTTGGGATGGATCGGCGAACCGGCCGTCGCAGCTCTCTTAGAACCTGTGCTGATCTGGCTGGGCCAATCGACCGGTCTGACGTTCCTCGAATCTGGAGCTTTGCTGCACACAGTCTCTTTTGCGATCGCGTTTTCGTTCATCACATTTTTGCACATCGTGTTTGGCGAATTGGCGCCAAAGACCGCGGCATTGGAACTATCTGAGCGTGTCTCTTATGTAATTGCGGTGCCGCTGCTTCTGTTTTACAAGATCTTTTATCCATTTATTCGCGTGCTGGATTGGGCGGGCACAAAGACCGTTCGGCTCTTTGGCCTGCACCCGTCAGGCGAGCACGGTTCGAGTTACACGGAAGATGAGATTCGCCAACTTATTCTCGTCTCTGAAGAAAGCGGGCATTTGAACAAAGAAGAAAGCACGCTGATAAATAAGGTGTTCGAGTTTTCTGAGACGACGGTAAAAGAAGCGATGATACCGCGCACCGAGATCATCGCCATCGCCGAAACTTGCACGCTCGAAGAAATTTCAAATTCGTTTCGTGATAGCGGTTATTCGCGTCTGCCGGTTTATCGCAACTCGCTCGATGAGATCACGGGCTTTATTCACAGCAAAGATCTTGTCAGTTATTTGCAAAAAGCGAGTGCGTTCAAACTCGATGACGTACTTCACAAACCAAATTATGTTGTCGATACGGCGCGGCTTGAAGACGTGCTGCGACAGATGCAAAAAGAAAAGTTTCACTTCGGCTTTGTTGTGGATGAACACGGCGGCGTCGAGGGCATCATCACGCTCGAAGACCTGCTCGAGGAGATCGTCGGCGACATCTCAGACGAGCACGACGTCGAGGTCAGCGAACAGATCGACAAACAGCCCGACGGCAGCTACATCCTCGATGGCGGACTCGCCGTTCGCGACCTTAACCGCCGTCTTGACATGAATTTACCGGTGTCCGAAGGCTACACGACCATCGCCGGCTTTCTAATGTCCGAGTCCGGACAAGTCCTGACCGAAGGCCAAACCGTGCCGTTCAACGGCCACATTTTTAAAGTCGAAAAAGTCGATAAGCGCCGGATCAAACAAGTGAGAATGGAGCCGGTCACGGTAGAAGAAAGTTAACGTTTTTTTTACTGCTTTCGCGGTGTTTGCGAAACAGCTCTCTCGATCGAAGAATATATCTGCAAGTATATCTTTGTTTCGCGAGGTATCAATGTGCTCCAGTTAGCTCCGCCGCGATTGATGTAACCGGGCAACTTTGCAGGATTCGAGTTGTAACCTGCCGACATCAATTGTTCCTGCGTCGCGATGCCGTCCTGCATCGCAGAATAAACCGTCGGGCTCGCGATGAGATCGTTCCACGTCATCTGCATATAGAGCAGCATCGCTTGCGAAGCGTTGACGTGATTGCGCATTCCTTCGACAAAGTCTGGCATTAGCAACGCGTTCGGAAAACGGGCGCGAACCATTCGATATGTCGAGGGGATCATCTGCACCATTCCGCCCGCACCGGCCGAGCTGACCGCATAGCGATACGTCTGGCCTTCGTTTAATGCGAAGAGCGTGTAAATGTCGTTGTAAATATTCGCGTGAAGCTCAGTGCGAAAACGAAAATGATCGACGTGCTCGACCGCCGCAAGACGCTCGGCAATATCGGCAACTTTCGGCTGGATCGAAAAACCTTTTACGCGAAGCTGCTCACGCGCTATGTCGATCACGTTACGCACATAAAATCGACCGGCGCTTACAACCTCCGGCGTTACCAGGCCCGGATGCGTAGAAATGTAATACGCAGTTTCGATAAAGCGTCCGCCGCGCTCGACCGGATACTGAATCAAAAGCGGCTGCTGCGGCTGGCCGGTTTCGTCGGTGATAACGATCGGCGTGTTGACGCCGTTTGCACGAATCGTGCGCGCGGTCAACGCACGACCGCTAGACGATACGGCCATCGTCCCGACACCGGCGGTGAGAAATGTTTCCTTGTCCAAAACAATAAAATCGATGTTCCTCGTTCGAAAATCGTAATAAGCGATCCGCACAAGCGTGTTCATAGTCATCGGCTCGCTCATCGTCGTCGTCAACGGTCGCGTCTGCAACATGCGTTTCGCCTCGGCGATCTTGCTCTTCATTTGCGAGAAAGAAAGACCTTTATAATTCAAGTTGCTGGCTTGCGACGGCTGCGAATTTGTTTGCGAGGGCGCCGAGGGGACGATGATCGTTGGTTTTGGCGATGATGCGGGCGTCGGTGTTCGCGTCGGCTGGATCGGCGGCATCGTGTTCGTAACCACAACGCGAACCGGCGTCGGCGTCGGATCGGGCTGCAACGAATCGCCTTGAGCCGAGATTGAGATTGCGCAGGAAGTTAGGATAAGGGCGTTGACGATGGCTTGTTTCATAAGATTTGTGCGGAGAGTGTAGCTGCTTTGGGTCAGCGTGCTATAAGATTCGCTCAAAGCGGTCGTCGTTGTCAATCACTTTTCGATAATTTTATCGCATATACAATTTTTGCTTATAGACTCATGTTTTGTTTTAGCCGCGAGCATAGGGTATAACTATTGTTTCCTGATACTTAAGCCAGATTATGAAGAGACTTTTCGGCACCGACGGCATCCGAGCAAAGGCGGGCGTGTTTCCACTCGACGAGCGAACCGTTTGTGTTATCGGCAACTCGCTTGCACGCATCTTTCACGAAAAACTCGGTCGCGAACCTCGATTTGTCACCGGTCGAGATACGCGTGAATCGAGCGAGGAGATCGAGACCGCATTTCACCTCGGTGCGAAAGGCGGCAACGCGTCTTGCGAGTCTGCCGGCGTGATCCCGACGCCGGGCGTTGCCTTTCTGACGAATGCATTCGATTTCGATGCCGGCATTGTCATCAGCGCGTCGCACAACCCGTATGAAGACAACGGGATAAAGATTTTTTCGCCAAGCGGAAAAAAAGTGGGCGAAGATGTTGAACGCGTGATCGAAGCTGATATTCGTGACGACAAAAACATCGAAGTCGCGACGGCGGAGATTAGCGCGTCGAGAGTCGAAGAGTTTAAAAACTCGTATCTTAAACACTTACGACAAAAGATTGGCGACCTTTCGTTATCGGGATTAAAAATTGCCATCGACTGTGCAAACGGAGCCGCATCCGAATTTGCTCCCGAACTCTTTTCGAGTCTCGGAGCCGACGTTCAGGCGATCAACAACTCGCCAAGCGGTCGGAACATCAACGAAAATTGCGGTTCGCTTCACTTAGAGCATTTGCAGGCAAAGGTTCTCGACGAACAAGCCAATTTTGGAGCGGCCTTCGACGGCGACGCCGATCGCGCGCTTTTCGTCAACGAGCGAGGTGAGATCGTTGACGGCGATGCGACGCTCTGGATATTGGCCAAGTATCTTAAAGCACACGGCAAGCTCGCGAACTCGATCGTCGTCGCGACCGTAATGAGCAACATCGGCCTCGAACTTGCTCTTAAATCCAAAGGAATCGATCTATCACGCACCGATGTCGGCGACAAATACGTTCTCGACAAGCTGCTCGAAACCGGCTCAGAGCTTGGCGGCGAACAGTCGGGTCATATAATTTTTCCAGAGATCAGCCTCGTCGGCGACGGCATGATGACGACGTTATCGTTGCTAAAGGCCGTGACGGAAACGGGCTCGACGGTCTCCGAGGCTGCGACAGGTTTCTCGCGGTTCCCACAAATACTCGTAAATGTAAAAGTCCGCGAAAAACGTCCATTCGACGAGGTAGCCGAGATTTCCAAAGCCGCCATGGAGATCGCCAACCAACTCGAAGGCGAAGGCCGTCTGCTGCTTCGATATTCCGGCACCGAAAATCTTGCACGTGTCATGATCGAAGGAAAAGATCAAAACATGATCGAGGCGCAAGCCAACGGACTTGCCGATGTGATAAAAACGGTTCTCGGCTAATGACAAAAAGAATTATAAAAATCGAATTTGGACGCTCGAGTGCAAGCTACAAAATTGCGATCGGCGCGTCTCTCGAACACGTCGGCCGCTGGGCTCAAACTTCGCTAAACCGCGGCGGCGGGAAGATCGTGATTGTCTCTAATCCAACTGTTTGCAACCTTTATGGCGCAATCTGCGAACGTTCGTTAAAAGATGCCGGCTTTTCCGTCAGCACCTTTCTGATGAAAGACGGCGAGACGCATAAATCGCTTAAAACTGCCGAGGCGGCGTTAACCCACTTTTCAAAATCAGGCCTCACACGCAGCGACGCCGTTGTCGCGCTCGGCGGCGGCGTGGTCGGCGATCTCGCGGGGTTCACAGCGTCGATGTATCTTCGCGGCATTTCATATTTACAAATTCCGACGACGCTGCTTGCGATGATCGATTCGTCCGTCGGTGGCAAAACGGCTGTGAATACCGCGTTTGGGAAGAATCTCGTAGGTGCTTTTCACCAGCCGAAAGGCGTATTCATCGACGCGAAGATGCTCTCGACGCTGCCAAGACGTGAGTTGACGGCCGGTCTTTGCGAAATGGTGAAACACGCCGCTTTGAGCGGTCTAGAACTTTTGAGACAAACCCACAAACACTTGAAAACACAAGAGAATGAACTTACCGACCTGATCGCCAAAAACATTGCTTTCAAGGCGAAAGTTGTAGCAGGCGACGAACGCGAAGCCCTTAAAAGAACAGATGCGAAGTCGCGCAAGATCCTAAATTTCGGACATACACTCGCACACGCACTCGAAAAAGCTACAAATTACAGCTATTTCAAGCACGGCGAGGCCGTCGGCCACGGCATTCTTTACGCCGCCGAGCTGTCAAAAAGTCTTGCGCTGCTAAAAGAAAAAGATGTAGAATTGTTGAACGATGTTTTGCAATGCGTCGGTCCATTGCCATCGCTCGCAAACATCGATGAGAAAAAGGTTTTCGACGCCTTTTCTCAGGATAAAAAGAACATCGACGGTGCGCTTCAAATGGTTTTGCTAAAAGGCATAGGCAAGCCGGTGATAGTCCCAACAACCAAAATTCCAAAATCTCTCATGCAACAAACTCTCAAACAACTCTTTAAGAAATGGTCGTGACCATTTCCCCGTCGGGAGTAAGGAACATGAAAAAAGCAGTAATAAATAATGAAGCCGAGCGCGGCAGCGCCGGGACAAAGTTTGCGGTAGTTTTTGGGCTGATCGCGTTGCTTGTGCATGCGGGCATCAACTATGTACCCGTGGCTTACGATGCGGAAAGCCTCAGGACCGAGATGGAAACCGCCGTCGTTCAAGGCCTCGCATTACCAACCGGCAAAATGAGTCCCACCGACAACGTAAAGGCACGCATCCAGAAAGCGATGCAAATAAATAACGCCCCGCCGGAAGCAGTCCTCGACGTTAAAATGGCCGGCAACCAAACGATCACCGCGCGTGTCGCGTTCACCAAACCGGTAAACATGCTGCCGTTCGGCATCTATAAATACAATTACGTTTTCGACCACACGGCAACGCCGACAGGTTTTCTGCTGAAGCAATAGTGTCAGTAGCCCGAAGTGTCAGTAGCCCGCACGTAAGTAAGGGCCACGTCGAATATATTCAACGCGGCCCTTACTAACGTGCGGGCTACTGACGCAAACTTACTTCTTCTTATCCGCCTTCGGTGTCGAATAAAACGGCCTGTGCTGGACGACAAACGCTTTGTCGTCATAAGCACCGTCGCCATCGACGTCGACCTTGACCTCGATCTTATACTTCTTGCCCGGCTCTTTTTTGTCGTCGAGATCGTATGCGAGCGAATACTGACTGCGAAGAAGGGCGTTGATACTATTCAGAATTCCGGGAATCTCACCCTCGAAAGTCATCGGATAATGTGTTCCGCCTGACTCTTTTGCAAACGTATTCATCGTGTTCTGCGCCTGTAAAAAAGTTAAACGACCTGGCATGCCCGTCAGACCGTCGGTCGCGCCTAACAGATGTTCGTATTTTTTGAAAAACAAATTGCCCGTGCTGATGATGTAAATCGGAACGCCTGCTTCCTGAATGATTTTCCGAGCCTGATCGTAATTGGTCTTGCTAAAAGTATCGATGCCCGATGCAACGAGTATGATCGCGCGACGTTTAGATTTCACATCGACTATGCCGGCGTAATCCGTCTTTTCGCTCTTTGAATTTTCGAGAACGACCGAATCGGCACGCCCACCGATAAGAGCAAGCTTAAGCGCGTCGAAAAGATTGTTTTCTCTAAACGCCGGACGATTTCTGAGCAGAAGATTAACCGTCTCGTTCAGCCGCCGAGGATCGTTTGTAAAATCCGTTATCGGCGTCGGTCGCAGATCGAACGCAATGACCGAAGCGTAATCGTCCGGCGGCCTGATAAACTTCGAGAGAAAATATGCGACCGGCTTGATAACCTCGTAAGCGCCGGGTTCAAAAAACCCACCGGCCGCAGAGCCGAACAACTCGCTCCACTTGCTGTATTCCACGACGAGCGTGACCGTTATCGGCGATTCTGGCTCGGCAAAGCTCGAGATTTCTTGCTTAACGCCATTCTCGAAGATCGCAAAGTTTCCTTTTTTCAAACCGGCAATAATCTGTCCGCTCTTTTTGTTATAGACGACGGCATCGACTTTGACGATCTTCGTGTCGATACGCTCGACGGTGTCGTCGATTATCGCGTTCCTCTCTTCCTCGAGCTGCTTCTTTTCTTCCTCAGCCTTTTTGCGCTCTTCCTCACTCGGTCGCTGGTTCTTCTTACCCTCGCCCGTCGGTTTCTCGGTCTTTTGCGGTTTCGATTGAGCAGAGACATCTGCAGCAGCGAGGCCGGACAATACAAACAAACAGCTCAGAACTGCTACGGCGATAGCTTTGCGATTAAATGGCAGCATAATTTCCCCTTTTGAATAACTTCTCGGTTAGATACAAATTGTCCGCCTTTAGTTGGTCAAAAGCAAGATAAACGTAAAAAAGCGAGCCAGAAGTTCCCAGCCCGCAATTCTGAAAATGCAATCCTCGATTCGCTATGATCTACACGTCATAATACATCGAAAATTCAAGTGGATGCGGACGCAGACGCAAGGGCGTGATCTCGTTGTCGCGTTTGTATGTGATCCAGCGTTCGATGAGCGCGGGCGTGAAGACATCGCCTTTGAGCAGAAATTCGTGATCGTCTTCGAGCGCTTTTAGAGATTCGTCGAGACTGCCGGGCAGGCTCGGCACGTTCGCCAATTCCTCGGGCGGCAGATCGTAAATGTCTTTGTCGAGCGGCTCGCCCGGATCGATGCGGTTCTGGATGCCGTCGAGACCGGCCATTAAGAGTGCAGCGAAAGTCAGATACGGATTGCACGATGGATCGGGCGGACGAAACTCGAGACGCTTGGCTTTTGGTGACTGCGAGAACATCGGAATTCGCACTGCAGCGGAGCGGTTGCGCGCCGAGTAAGCGAGATTGACCGGTGCCTCGAAGCCGGGCACGAGACGTTTGTAGCTGTTAGTAGTCGGTGCGGCAAAACCTACCAGAGCAGGCGCGTGTTTGAGCAAGCCGCCGATATAAAACTTCGCCATTTCGGAGAGGCCAGCGTATTGATCGCCGCCGAACAGCGGTTTGTCGTCCTTCCAAAGCGACTGATGCACGTGCATGCCCGAGCCGTTGTCGCCGTAGAGCGGTTTCGGCATAAACGTCGCAGTTTTGCCGGCGGCGTGCGCGGTGTTTTTAACGACATTCTTAAAGAGCATCAAATTGTCGGCCGTGTGCAGCAGGTTCGAAAATCTAAAATCGATCTCGCACTGTCCGGCGGTCGCGACTTCGTGGTGATGGCATTCGACATCGATGCCGACTTCGCGCAACGTCGTCGAAATATCGTTTCTCAGATCGATCAGCGAATCGAGCGGCGCGACCGGCACGTAACCTTCTTTCGCTCGAATATGATAGCCGTTGTTCGGCGTAAATTCATCGCCCTCGCGACCCGAATTCCAATGGCCTTCTTCCGAGTTGAAGTAATAACCGGCGCTGTTTTGGTTATTGTGAAAACGCGCTTCGTCAAATACAAAAAACTCGGCTTCGGGTCCGACGTAAACCGTGTCGGCTATGCCCGTGAATTTCAGATAGCTCTCGGCACGCGTCGCAACCGAACGCGGATCGAGCCAATAGCCTTCCTTAGTGATCGGATCGACGGCGTTCGCGATCAGACAGATCGTCGGGCCGCTGGCAAACGGATCTATCCACACTCGCGACGGATCGGGCACGAGCAGCATGTCCGATTCGTGGATCGCCGCCCAGCCTCGCAAACTTGAAGCGTCAAAACCGAAGCCGTCCTCGAAGCTGTCCTCGGTCAACTGCGAGATCGGAAAGGTCAGATGGTGCCACGCACCCGGCAGATCCGTAAACCGCACGGACACAAACTTCGCGTCGTGCTCGGCGGCAAATTTCAAAACATTTTTGGCGTTCATTTATTCTCCTGAATGGTTTTTTCTTAAAAGTTCGAAGTGTCAACTGAGTGATTCTAACCCAGCGAATTGTTTGAGCAAATTCTGTATGACGCTCACGCCACAAAGCAACTAAATCCGACAATATTGTCGGTTTGCCATCGTGTGAATGACGTGCCCTTCGCCAATAACTTTCACTTAACGTAGTGATTTATTGACTCGAATGCAATTTAAGTCTAATATCGACACTCAATCAGCTTGATCAATCGCTTCACGCGAGGATGATACGAAATGAAAAACTTCGCAACTATATTCACCGTCCTCGTTGCCGTCGAGCACATCGGCATTATGATTCTCGAGATGTTCTTTTGGGATCACCCGATCGGACGGCGAATCTTCGGAATGACGCCCGAGGTTTCGCACCTCTCGGCAGTGCTCGCGATGAATCAGGGACTTTATAACGGATTTCTGGCGGCGGGACTCATTTGGGGATTACTCTCAAAAAGAATTCACATCCAGATATTTTTTCTCGCGTGCGTCGTCGCCGCCGGAATATTCGGCGCCCTGACCGCGAAGCCATCGATATTTTTTACGCAGGCACTACCGGCCGTGCTTGGCTTGATCGCAATATTGCTGTCGCGAAGGAATGACGAAACTTAGCCGAAAAAAATTAATGAGTAAAAAATACAAACACATCGATACGAAACTGATACATGCGGGCGAGCCACATCCCCGCGTCGAGGGTTCTGTCAGCATCCCGATATTTCAGTCGGCGATGTTCGAATACGCAGGCGAGACTGACTATCACGATCTCAAATATATTCGTCTCAACAACACTCCGAATCACGATGCCGTGCATGCAAAGCTCGCCGCGTTAGAAAACGCCGAAGCCGCTATCGTCACCGCCAGCGGAATGGCTGCGATCTCGACGGCGCTCTTGACCGTGCTTAAGGCCGGCGATCATCTGCTGGCTCAAAATTGTCTCTATGGTGGAACGCACGATTTGATAACGAAGGATTTTCCCGCGTTCGGCATAGAATACGACTTCATCTCCGGAGACGATCCGGCTTCATGGAAAGATAAGCTGCGACCGAACACAAAAGCGATCTACGTCGAGACGATGACAAACCCGCTGCTAGAGGTCGGCGATCTAAAGGCTGTCGCGGCATTTGCGCGCGAACACAAACTCGTCTCGCTCATCGATAACACATTTGCGAGTCCGGTCAATTTTCGGCCAGCCGAACACGGCTTCGACATTTCCCTGCACAGTGGAACGAAGTATCTAAACGGCCACTCAGACATTGTGGCTGGTGTGTGTATCGGCAGCGCCGAGATAATCACGAAGATAAAGAAAAAGCTCGATCATCTCGGCGGCTCGATGGATCCGCACGCGGTTTTTCTTCTGCATCGCGGAATGAAAACGCTCGCACTTAGAATGCGTTATCAAAACGAAAGCGCGCTGTCGATCGCGCATTTTTTGCAAGATCATCCCGCTGTCGAGCGTGTAAATTATCCCGGTCTCGAAAGCAATCGCGGCCATCGTCACGCCGCCGAATTGTTCGACGGCTACGGCGGAATGCTGAGTCTGGAATTAAAAGACGATACGAAAACCGCCGACGAATTTATCCGCACCACGACGCTGCCGATCATCGCACCGAGTCTCGGCGGCGTCGAAACTTTGATCACGCGCCCAGCGCTCACCTCACATACAGGCATGTCGCCAGAAGATCGCCGGCAACTTGGAATCAGCGATAAGTTGATCCGCCTCTCTGTCGGCATCGAAGCGACCGAAGATCTGATCGCCGATCTCAAGCAGGCACTTGATAAAACTCAAGAGGCCGAAATCGTGGCCGTCGCGTAACGATTTTTAGGCTGTTGACTGTCAATAGGAACAATTGACAGACTGTGCTCGTAGATTGTTTTCATATTGCAAGCTATGTATTGTCCGCGATGTGCCAACGAATTTGCCGCTAATACGAGCTATTGCCGTGTGTGCGGTTTGTCGCTCGATGGCGTGAGCGAGATTGTAGTCGGAGAGTCAGTGACTGCACCGGAAATATTAACGCGTCCGAACGGTCGAGCCATTCGTATCGGCGTCGCGCTATTTATTTTTGGAACGGTTTTGGGACTGGCGAATATAATCGTCCGTGACCTCAACTTGTTTCCCGAAATTTACGGCAAAGAGATCTTTCTCGCATTTGTGATCGCGGGACTTTTAAGCATTGGGATGGCATTTCTGTTTCCGAAAAAAGTTTACAAAAAGCGAAAGAAGATTAGCTCCGATGTTGCCGAGTCACTAAACACAGGGCCACTCGACGCACAACTTCCGCCCGCGAAAATTATCGACGCGGACATTTCATTTCCAAAAGATTCTCGCGAACACGCCGCATCCGAGCCCGCCAGCGTCACCGAAAACACTACTCGCCAACTTAGTTAATCTCTTAATTCGGATTTGTTACATAATAATCAACTTAGTCATTTTGGTTTAACCCGGATTACGCGATAGGAGCTTTTATCCTATTTTTCTTCCTTTGCGGCTTTGCGTGAAAAAAATTCTTTTATCTCACGCAAAGACGCAAAGAACGCAAAGAAATCACAGAGAAGAAAGAAGAAGAAAAATCATTACTCTTTCTAATGCTTAATCTGGGTTTAATTATTTCGCTGTAGCATTTCGGCACCATGTAGGCTGGCAAATTGTTCTGAACGTGATCGTCGTCCCGGATTCGAGAGCCGATGAACTGACGGGAATCACCGGCATGATGAACATCATCATCAAAGACGGCAACCATCTCTACAAATTCGAATATTCACTCACCAAAAAAAGTAATTCAGATTTTATAAAATTGCTCCGATCAGATCGTAATCGTGGGCTTCGGTGATTTTCACATCGTAGATCGCACCGATCTGCGGATCGAAATTTTCGGGCATGTCGTTGATGAGAATGTAGCCGTCGATCTCTTGCGTTTGCCCTTCGAGGCGGCCTTGGAATAGCAGATCGGACTCCTGCGACAAACCTTCAAAGATAACTTTATAGATCTCGCCGATCTTTGCTCGGTTAAGTTCGCGGCTGATCTTCGCCTGCTCTTTCATCAGGCGGTTGCGGCGTTTTGTCGCGGTTTTCGCATCGACTTTGTTCGGCAGATCGTAGGCGGGCGTGCCCTCTTCGTCGGAATATGTGAAAACGCCGACGTTATCGAAGCGGCAGTTTTGCACGAATTTGATCAGCTCTTCAAAATCCTCTTCGGTCTCGCCGGGAAAGCCCGTGATAAAAGTCGTGCGAATCGCGATGCCGGGAACTTTTGCGCGCACGCGAGCGATGAGCTTTTCGAGCGACTCGCGCGTGCCGCCACGTTTCATCAGTTTGAGAACATTGCGCGACGCGTGTTGCAGCGGCATGTCGAGATATTTAACGGCTTTCGGGGTTTGATGAATCGCGGCGAGAAATGCATTCGAGATGTGCGTCGGATATGCATACATCACGCGAACCCAAGACAATTCCTCGATCTCACCGAGAGCGCGTATCAATTGCGCCAGCAGATCGACCTCGCCAAAATCTTCACCATATCGCGACGAATCTTGTGCGATAAGCACGACTTCTCTTACGCCTTGCTTTGCGAGGCCGCGAGCTTCTTCAATGATCGAACCAAATCGTCTCGATCTAAAGCTGCCGCGCATCGACGGTATCGAACAAAACGCGCACGGCCGGTCGCAGCCTTCGGCGATCTTGATGAACGCAGTGTGCGATTGCGTCGCTCTCAGCCGTGGCGTGTATTCATCGTAAAGATATGTCGCGGATTTATTGCCGATCGGCGTGATCGCGAGCTGATTCGCATCAAACTTATCATCCGCGGCCTTGAGTATCTCGCTGACCTGCGAAGTCCCGATAAACGCATCGACCTCGGGCAGCTCCTTGATCAGATCGTCGCGATATCGCTCGACCAAACACCCCGCCACGATCACGCGGCTCGCCTTTCCCTCTTCCTTCAGCCGCGTCGCCTCGAGTATCGCGTCGATCGACTCCTGCTTCGCCGACTCGATAAACCCGCAAGTATTCACCACCACCGTATCAGCCTCGTCCGCGCGGCTCGTGATCTCATAACCACTCTGCGCGAGGGTGCCCATCATCACCTCGCTGTCCACAAGGTTCTTCGGGCATCCGAGACTGACAAATCCGACTTTCGGCATATACAAGAAAGCCTTGATTCTACCACTTTCCGTGAAGTTTTAAAGAATTTGACTGTTGCCGAAAGGCACACGCCAACAACCCCGCCGCAGGTACGATCTTGCGGATGGGAAGATCAGGCCACCGAAGTTAGCGTGAGTATGTTTCCCGTCACCTAAGCAGTTTAGGCGTGGTGCCAGGATCGGGGCTGAAGGCAACGCCTTTTTCAAGGAGGAGTTTTCCGAGTTCGCTTTGGTTTAGATAGAGTTTCCGAAATCCAACCTGATTAGAGTCGATCATTTCAAACCACGTCTCGCCTCTGTGTTGAAATGTCCTGGACAAGACGACTTCATGTCCGGATTTATTATCGAACGTTATACCGAACATCAAGGGACGGCCGGATCTGATAGTTTTTTCGAAGTCTGCGCTTGGGACAATTTCCGCACTACCCAGTGTTTCAGCAAGGAAAACGACCTCATAGTTGAGCAACCCTCCCATTTCCTTCTTTAGCGCAAGGACCGGATCGGCGCGCTCCACGTCCGTCCGCCATTCGCCTTCGCTGATGTTTTTTGTCGCCATCGCGGCTATGAAGCTGTAAGGCCGACCCGTCGCGTTTGCCAAGGCGAAAACTCCACAATCATTGAAACTCTGTTTTCCCGCAGGGAAGAGCGTCGCGCCCTGGGCCGTGCGGATGCTTCGAGCAAGCGCGGGAGTTATTTTTCTATTCTCGATATTCTTCCACGTCTCGAGGATCTCAGCGGTTGTAGCAATATCGCCGTCCCTCCCGAAATCGTAAAGGGCTTTCATTAGGCGCTTGTACTCGCTTTCCGACCAATTACGCTGTTTGGCCAATGTCAGTATTCCCTTGATTATCTTGAGGTCACGCGGGTGAAGACTATCGTCAGGTGGCGGCTTGAAATCGACGATCTCTTTTTCCTTTCTGCATAGATTAACAACAGAAGTATCCTGCGACGGCGGACACGGGTCGGTGTCAGTGGAGATCTCTTTCAGCTGCGGCTTCGAGTCTGACCCCAAACCCTTTAACTCAGTTACAGCCTCATCGCGTTTCTTCAGAAAATCTGCTGCCTTCGCCTCTTCTTCGGCCTTCCGTAATGCGTCCTCGCGCTGCTTGCGCTCCTTCTCCTTGCGAACCCGCTCGGCCTCACGCTCACGAGCCTGACGGTCGAGTTCTTCCTGAGTTGGCCCGGACGGTGTGGGCTGCGAATTTGGCGCTGGACTTTGGTTAGGATCGCGCCATCCGCAAGCATTTTTGCACGCCTGATCGCTGCAAGGTGGAGCGAGCACCTTGCCGCAGTAGCAAGTGCAGCTAACGGCTCGACCCGGCACCTGAGCCGCCGTCGTCGACGCCAGTACGAGAACCGTCGAAGCTAAGAACAGGGCACTGAGTTTGGCTCCCACGCTACTTCTTATAAATATCCACATATGCATAGCCGCGTGCCGGATCGTAATAAGTATTTTCTACAGGTCGATCACAGCTCGCCCGAATCCTTTTTCCGTCGTCCCAAGTATACGTCCATATCCGACGTGCGGGACCTCCATTTTTCGGCCTAAACTCCCAGTTGATATCTGAAAAGGAAGTCCCGTAGGGTGTGCCTATCACCTCTCCCTCGTCTCTGCATCCCGCGTGGAACCAAGCCGCGAACTTTACCGTTCCGTTGCTCAGCAACTCGAATGTAAGCGGCGCCGGTCGAGCACCCGTAGGTCGCCCGCTCGCATCAAATGTAGGTTCTAAAACGTCGTACCAATTCTTACCATTGCGTTGAGTTTCGTTGCACGAATGTCTATATTCATTCTTATTCCAATTGCAGTATCGTCCGAACCACGTTCCCTGAAGCCATGTTAACGATGCAGCCAGTCGTTTTTTCCTCGCTTCTTCGTCTCGCTTAGCTTGTTCTGCGGCCGCGGCCGCCGCTCGCTGCTGAGCCTCCTTGTCAGCCGTCGCTTTTGCCTCGTTCTCGGCAAGTTTCTTCTGCGCGCGTAGCTCGTAGATACTGTCCTGAGCCTTGCGTGCCTCGGCTTCTCCCGGCGCCGAAAGGATGTAGAATTTCAACGAACTCTCAGCGGAATCGATTTGCCCGGCAAGTTCCTGAACTCGCGCAAGGTTGTAATACGCATCACCCCACCACGGAGCGATCTTCAACGCCTCATTAAAACTATCAGCAGCAAGCTTCTGACCTGCCGCGTCCTTGGCATTCTTGGCTAGCGTGTTGCCCATGACGAAATGTTCTCGTGCCGCCTCAGGTATAGCCGGCAGCGGCTTCATCTCGGACGCGGTTCTGATGATCTGTTCGCGGACAGCAGTATTCGACGGTTCCACTTTCAGGCGCGCGACAAGATCGTTAAAGGGCGATTGAGCCAACATATACGTCGAAAACGTGATAACGATCAAAACAATCCAAATCACACGCCTCCCCATTTGAGTCATTGGGCGTCCTCCTCTCCAAAAACTATCCTAACCCCGCACGAGCGAGTACGAAATTCTCTCCGCTAGTCAGTAACGGCTCAACTACTTCTTCGTGACCACTGTAAGGATCATCGACCCTTCCCAAAAAAAGACCAGTCTCGGCCCGCTCGAGGTCATTTGGGGCGTCGGTGCGATCGCACAACCCGGCGCCATGAACTCGAATCGTCGTCTGTCAGCACTTGCGGTGACCGTCACCGGTCGATCACCACAGCCCACCGCGTTATACGTCCAGTACTGAACATTTCCGTCCTGAAGCGTACCGCGTAAAAAAGGGCCGTCCAGATTTGAATCATGGTGAAATCGCACAGTCTGGCCGTCTTTCTGGGCCGTTCCATTCAGATTGCGTTTACCGAACAGGACATTCCACGCACTGTTTTGCCAAAGGGCTGCCTCCTCGTCACGCAAACGCTGTTGTTCCTCAGCCTTCCTTCGTGCGGTCTCGGCTTCGTTCGTAGCCGTTGCCTGAGCCAACTTCTCTTTCGCCTCAAGCGAATAGATCCTGTCTTGTGCTTCGCGCTCTTCCTTTTCGCCCGGCTTCGTCTTGATGAACCAGCCGAGCGATTCCCGCGCCGCCGCAAACGAGCCAATGAGTTCTTCCGTACGGGCGAGGTTAAAATAGGGATCTCCCCACCACGGGGCCGCGAGAACCGCATCCTTATAGGCGGCGATAGCGAGCTGCTGGCCGGCAACATCCTTGGCTTCCTTCGCTAGCGTGTTGCCCTGAACGAACGCCCGCCGCGCGGCTTCCGGTATTTCCGGCGGCGGCTTCATCTCAGACGCGGTTTTGATGATCTGCTCGCGGACAGCAGGATTTGAAGGATCGGCCTTGAGCTTCGCGATCTGTTCGTCGAGATTAGATTGCGCTTGCAGACCTGCAGCGGCACCTAATGCGGTGATCGCAAAAAAGACAATGTTAAGGAACCATTTATACACTTCTGATGTTCCAAATAGTGAATGTATTGGACTGGCCGCGACTGGTCAGTGAACGCGCCAAATATTACTCTGATCGGATAAGAAATGCAAACGAAAAAAGCCCGCTCGAATTGAGCGGGCTTTTTGTTTGAAATAGATCCGGCGGCTTCCTACTTTCCCACACCTGAAAGATGCAGTATCATCGGCTCAAACAGGCTCTATTACCGTGTTTGAGAAGAAAAGATTGGTCAAATCAATGGTTTATCTGAAGAAGGTGATCTTGCAAACACTCAAATCTGCCAGAGCATCGAGTTCGTGGTGGTCGCTTGTGACGAGTTCCGCGTCGAGCCGGTTGGCAAGGGCGATAGCGCAGCAATCGGCCAGCGAAACTCTTTTGTGGATCGCCTTCAACTCACCGGCGTAATGCCAAAAATCAATGTCCATATCATCGCGTAGAATCACGCCTAAATCGAGAAATTCATTGACGACTCTGACGGCATCCTGTTTCGATGACCGGCGATGTGCCTGGCAGAAAAATTCGCAAAAATTTAGCGAGTGGGCGAAACATGTATTTTCATCACTCGCCAGGCAGGTTTCTATAAAATCTGCTCCTTCTTCGTCGTAAGCAAAGGCTACAAGGGCGCAGGCGTCGAATACTAGCGACGCCATTTTTGTTCCTCAAGTTCGACTTCCAACCGTTTTTCCGCCATAAATTCTTCGGTGCTTGGCAGCATTTCTCGATACTTGCCGCGAAAAGCCCGAATCTTTTCGAGCCGGCTTTGAAACGTGCCGTTCTTTTGAGTACTCGGACGCGTCAGCTCTTCCACAAGTTTCGCTCGTTCATAAGGACTCAAACTCTTCACTTGTTCCAATACTAATTCTAATGTTGCGGACATAACCACGTACCTCGACAACTATTTTATCATCAAAAGCCGGATCACACAGACAAAAAGCAGAGTGGTGAATTCTGAACGAAGAAAAGCCCACTCAAAACGAGCGGGCTTTTTCTTAAATTAAATCCGGCGACTTCCTACTTTCCCCGGGTGCTGAAAGCCACAGAATCATCGGCTCCAGTAGGCTTAACTGTCGTATAAGAATCGATTATTTACCAAGCCTGGCGGCGTAAGCGTGGCCGTCGAGGTAGGCCTGTAGGCGGGCGTCGGGCTGCTGTTCGTCGATCAGAGTTCGAGCAACTTCTTCATTCAATCTGCAAAGCTCTTTCAGAGCGGGTTTTCCCCTCCAGCGCTGGTCGTCAACAGTAAGCTCGCAGAGTTCTAAAGTTCGGTCGCAAGCATTTTGATAGCGGCCCGGATCGCTTTTCCGTTTCGCTGCGATAGCTCGATTATATTCGCTGCCGATATTACCTAACTGCTCGCTCAAACTTAGTTCGAACCAACGTCCGGCCGCGAGATTTTTGTGCATGTATTCTTTTATCATCTACGTAACTTTTCTTCGATCAGCTTAAGTATCCGTTCGCGGAGCTCCCCGTCTTCCACGTCACGGCTTCGGTTGTTTTGACGCGGGCGAATATTTATCAAGGAATCAAATTCCACCATTTCCGGCCAGCTTTCATGAGGATGTAGATTGATGCCCCAAAGATTTTGTTGAATACTGCCTTGGCTCAGCAGCAGTCCTTCTATGTCCGAATGCAGTTCACCGCCCAAGCCCAACAACTTTTGCTCAATATCGACTACGCCTTTAACATAGTCGCCAAAAGTCTCTTCGGCCATCTGAGCTATATTTGACAAGTCAATTGCATCCTTGAAAATTCTGATTTCCCAATCCATTAGCTTATTGTTTCTGATTGTAACCGAGCATCCTATGAATGCGAAAAGCCCGCTCATTTCTGAGCAGGCTTTTAGAATTTAATCCGGCGGCTTCCTACTTTCCCACATCTGAAAGGTGCCGATATCAAGGCTCCGGTAGGCTTAACTGCCGTGCGTTTTTTCAAATAGATCAGCCGCGGCGATTCACGCGGATAAGTTGTCCGTCCGCGTTTTGAATTTGTGAACACATTTTGTCGATGCGGACCGCTAGTCCGATAAAGTCAATATCGAATGTGCATATTACGACACCCGCGTGTTCGCGACCAGACTCGTGA
>Ga0187894_10000362_pt1 | contig 61481 bp, 63 predicted proteins | sample GBC1701081metaG_FD_136650 | JGI IMG/M metagenome (GOLD analysis project Ga0187894, IMG submission 136650) | White microbial mat communities from a lava cave in the Kipuka Kanohina Cave System on the Island of Hawaii, USA - GBC170108-1 metaG ...
AACTCTCGACGCCCTCTGGCGAGCCGTCGGCGACATCTGCGACCTCTACTCGCCGAAAGAATGCTGGAACTACCTCAAAGCCGCAGGCTATGCGTCAAATTAAACGCACGATGCTCTAGATCGCGTTGCCGTTCGGATCGGGCGGGAGCGGTGCGACCAGCCGACATTGCGGCAGACGGAGGACCCGCATCTGCGCGCAGTCGCGCACCTGGATATCGGCATTGGGGGCAATGAAGATCGCCCAGTGGCGCCCGTCATTGCAGAGCGCGACCCACATCGCCAGCCCCCGATAGTCCTGCTGGAAGCTGCCGGCCTCGACCCGCCGGCAGCGCTTGCCGCTGTCGCGGATCGCGCGCATCAGCCCGAGCTTGCGGAGCGGCTCCGGCAGCGCGGCGAGCTGCGCGCTATGCGGGTTGGCGATCCGGATATGCTTGACGTCCTCAGGCGGACGGCCCTGGTCGCACCCGGCGACCCCGAGCAGCGACAAAACGGCGGCGGCCGCGACGCGCGTGCTAGCGGCTTGGGGCATCGTGCGCGGCGACCTGATTGCCGTCATCGGCGAGTCTGACTTCGGCGGCGTTGAGCACCTGCGCATTGCCGTTGTCGGCGATGACGATCGTCCAGGTGCCGCCACCGGCGCAGGTCGCATTCCAGACCGGAAAACCGCGATGCGTACCGGCGGGCTCGGAACTCTCGACGTGCTGGCATTCCTGACCGGCGTCGCGGATCGCGCGGATGAACACGCCGTTGCGCTGTCCTTCCGGCAGCGCCTGAATCTGTTTCTGAATGTCCTCCGCGCTGCTGGCTTCGTTGCTCGGCGCGGGCAGCGGCGGCGCTTCATCGCAGCCAGCCAGCAGGACGGTCAGCGCCACGGCCGTCACCCTCAGCATCGAATTCATTACAGTCTCCCAACAGCGCCAACGCCGATAATGAGCGAAGCCCGGATCGGTTGCACCGACCCGGTTCAAGCCGGGCCGGCCGGCTTTCCGCCATAGGTCTTGCGCAGCGTCAACTTGTCGATCTTGCCCGTGCCCAGCTTGGGCAGCGGCTCGGCGCTGAACCAGATCTGCGCCGGCAGCTTGAACTGGGCGAGATGCGCGGCGACGAAGCCAAGCAGCGCCTGCTGGTCGAGTCCGCCCTGCTCGCTATAGACCACCGCCACGGGGATCTCGCCGAGCCGTTCGTCGGCGATACCGAACACGGCGGCTTCGGACACCAGAGGATGGCCGTAGAGCGCCGCCTCGACCTCCTGGGCGCTGATATTCTCGCCGCCGCGAATGATGATGTCCTTCTTGCGGTCGACGATGAACAGATAATCGTCGGCGTCGAGATAGCCGACGTCGCCGGTCCTGAAATAGCCGTCGGCGGTGAAGGCCGCTTCGGTCGCCGCCGGATTGTTCCAATAGCCGCGGATGTTGGCCGCCGAGCGGATCGCGATCTCGCCGCGCTCGCCCTGCGGCAAATGGCGGTCGTCTTCGCCGAGAATGACGAGATCGACGATCGGCCGCTGCGGACGGCCGGTCGAAGCCGGCTTGTCGTGATAATTGGACCAGAAATTGCCGCAGCCGACGGCGTTGGTCTCGGTGAGGCCGTAGCCCTGAGCCGGCTTCGCGTCCTTGAAGCTCGCCTCCAGCCGCTCGACATGGGCGACCGGCCGCGCCGCGCCGCCGGCGGCGATGTCGGTCAGCGAGGACAGATCATATTTCTCGCGATCCGGATGCTGCATCAGCTCGAGACTCATCGTCGGCACGCCGACGAAATAGGTGATCTTTTCCTCCGCGATCAGCCGCAGCGCCTCGCCCGCGTCCCATTTGGGCATCAGCACCATCGTCCGGCCGATGACGAAGCTGTTGAGCAGCACCGGAATCTCGCCCGTGACGTGGAACAGAGGCAGGTTGACCAGGGTCCGCGGCGGCGGCGGCGATTCCCCCTGGCTCTCCTTGATCGCGATCAAAGTCGCCAGGGTGATGGCATAGGCATAGGTCGCGGTGGTCACCGCGCGATGGGTCGAGACCGCGCCTTTGGCGAGCCCGGTCGAGCCCGACGTGAACAGGATCGTCGCATCGTCCTCGGGGGCGATCGCGGGCAGATCGGCTTCGGTGCCGAGCAGCGACGCGATCGCCTCGCCGATCGGCCGCTCGACCGGCAGGGTCACGGTGGCGAGGCCGAGGCCGGTGGCCTCGACCCGCTTGGCGCGCGGCGCGTCGGCAATGACCAGCTTCGGCTCGGTCAAAGCGAGCGCGTGGCGCATCTCGTCGGTCTGCCACCAGCCATTGATCAGGGTCGCGATCCCGCCGGCCTTGAGCACCGCCATCCAGGCAACGATCCAGGCCGGGCAATTGCGCATCGCGATCGCGACCCGGTCGCTCTTGCCGATGCCGGCGCCGGCAAGCGCGCGCGCGAGCCGCGTCGCTTCTCGATTGAGATCGGCGAAGGTCAGCCGCTCGCCGCCAGCGATCGCCGCCTCCATCGGGCCGTAAAACGCGCAGAAGACGTCGAACAGGACGGGCACCGTCGCCGGAAAGGTGGCGGCGACCGCCTGGCCCCCGGCGTCGCGGCCGAGCGGAATCCGGCCGCCCTCGCCGGTCACCGCGGCGAACGCCGCATCATATTGGCGATCGAGCTCGCTCGGCATTAGGGTCCGGACCCTCTTCCTTTGCCTTTTCCGGTCCCCCCACTATGAAGGCGCGAACCCGGAGGGGGAAGCCTTGATCGACGCGTTGCTGACATCGATGTCCGTAGCCGACAACGCCGTGCGCTGGACCGACCTCGGCCTCGATCCGGTGGCGATCGACCTCGGCTTCTTCCAGCTGCGCTGGTACAGCCTGGCCTATCTTTTCGGCATCATCATCGGCTGGTGGTATTTGCTGAAGCTGCTCGCCCAGCCCGGCGCGCCGATGGCCCGCCGCCATGCCGACGACATGGTGTTCAACACCACGCTCGGCATCATCCTCGGCGGGCGGCTCGGCTACGTGCTGTTCTATCGACCTGTTTACTATCTCGAAAACCCGCTCGAAATCTTCCAGCTCTGGGATGGCGGCATGTCGTTCCACGGCGGGGTGATCGGGGTCAGCCTCGGCATTGTCTGGCTGGCACGACGCCAAAAGCTCGATTGGCTGCGGATCCACGATTATGTCGCCTGCTGCATTCCGCCCGGCCTGTTCCTCGGCCGCCTCGCCAATTTCGTGAACGCGGAATTGTGGGGCCGGACGACCGACCTGCCCTGGGGCATCGTCTTCCCCGGCGACGGCGCAGGCCCGCTGCCGCGCCATCCAAGCCAGCTCTACGAAGCCGGGCTCGAAGGCGTGGTGCTGTTCCTGATCCTCGCCTTTCTGTTCTGGAAAACCCGCGCCCGCTACCAGCCCGGCAAGCTCGTCGGTACCTTCCTCCTGGTCTACGGGATCAGCCGCTTCCTGCTCGAATATGTCCGCGAGGCCGACAACCATCTGATGGAGTTCGCGCGCATCACCCATCTCCATATGGGCCAGTGGCTGTCGCTGCCGATGATCCTGGGCGGGCTCTATCTCGTGCTAAGCGCGAAGCGGCGCGCGGAGCGGGTTCGCCCGATCCCGGCCGAGGGCGGCCCGGCCGATGCGCCCGCTTGAGGACAGGCTGAAGGCCCGGATCGCGGACGAGGGGCCGATCAGCGTCGCCGACTATATGGCCGAGGCCAATGCGCATTATTATGCGACGCGCGATCCGCTCGGCGTTGCCGGCGATTTCACCACCGCGCCCGAGATCAGCCAGATGTTCGGCGAGCTGGTCGGGATCTGGCTCGCCGATCTGTGGCAGCGCGCCGGACGGCCCGACGGTGCCTATTATGTCGAGCTCGGCCCCGGCCGCGGCACGCTCGCCGCCGACGCGTTGCGGGCAATGCGCGGAGCCGGGCTCGATCCCGCGGTCGAGCTGGTCGAGGCCAGCCCGCTGCTGCGATGCGCCCAGGCCGAGCGTGTCGCTTATGCGCGCTGGCGGGACGATATCGGGTCGCTTCCGCAGGACGGGCCGCTGCTGATCGTCGCCAACGAATTCTTCGACGCCCTTCCAGTCCGCCAGTTCGATCGGGCCGGCAACGAGTTGATCGTGGCGATCGGCGGCGATGGCTTCGTTCGCGAGGGCCGGGTCGAGCGCGAGGTTTCGCCGGCTTCGCTCGACGTGGCTGACGCGCTCGCCCGGCGCCTCGTCGCGCAGGGCGGAGCGGCGCTGGTGATCGACTATGGCCATGACCGTCCGGGCACCGGCGATACCCTGCAGGCGGTCTCGGCGCATGCTTATGCCGACCCGTGGCGCGCCCCGGGGACATGCGACCTGACCGCGCATGTCGATTTCGCCGCGCTGGGCGGCGCCGCGCGCGCTGCCGGCGCCCGCATATTCGGCCCGATCGGCCAGGGCGACTGGCTCGAGGCGATGGGGATAAGCATGCGCGCCGCCGCGCTGGCACGCGGCGCGCCGGACCGGACCGAGGAGATCGAAGCGGCGCGGGCGCGGCTGACCGCGCCGGAACAGATGGGCCGGCTGTTCCGGGCGATGGCGCTGGTCGCGCCCGACTGGCCGGCGCCGGCGGGCTTTCGCGCATGAACGCCGTCACCTATCGCGACGCGACTGCGGCCGACGCGCCGCTGATGGCCGACCTTGGCCCGCGCACCTTCACCGAGACGTTCGGCCATCTCTACACGCCCGAGAATCTCGCGGTGTTCCTGACCAATCATGACGAGGCCAAATGGCGGGCCGAGCTGTCCGATCCGCGCTACGCGGTCCGCCTCGCCGAGCTTGAGGGCAGCGCGATCGGCTACGTCAAGCTCGGCCCTCCGTCGCTGCCGTTCGAACCAAAAGGCGCGGCCGCCGAGCTGCGCCAGCTCTACGTGCTGAAGCCCTGGCAGGGCGCCGGGATCGCCGCGGTGCTGATGGACTGGGTGATCGGCGAAGCGCGGCGGCGCGCCGCCGCCCAGCTCTATCTTTCGGTTTTCGTCGACAATCCCCGCGCCCGGCGCTTCTACGAACGCCACGGCTTCGAGCCGGTCGGGCGCTACGATTTCATGGTCGGCACCCATGCCGACGAGGACATCGTGATGCGGCTCCAGCTGTGACGATCGCGCTGTTCCGCTCGAACCTGATCGGCGTCCCGCACGGCTTTCTCGGCCGCAAGGGGGGTGTCTCAAAAGGTGTCTATGCCGGGCTCAACGTCGGCCTCGGGTCGGACGACACGCGCCGCGCGATTCACGAAAATCGCCGCCGCGCGCTCGCCGCGGTGGCGCCCGATGCCCGGCTGGTGACGGTGCACCAGGTCCATTCGCCCGACGCGGTCCAGGCCGTCGAGCCGTGGCCCGACGATGCGCGCCCGCAGGCCGACGCCATCGTCACCGACCGGCCGGGTCTCGCGCTCGGCATCCTGACCGCCGATTGCGCGCCGGTACTGCTCGCCGATGCCAAAGCCGGCGTGATCGGTGCCGCCCATGCCGGCTGGAAGGGTGCGTTCGGCGGCGTGCTGGAATCGGTGCTGGCCGCGATGGAGGCACTCGGCGCGGACCGCGCCAATGTCGTCGCCGCGATCGGCCCGGCAATCGCCCGCAAGAGCTATGAAGTGGATGACGCGTTTCACCGGCGCTTCGCGCAGGCCGATCCCCAATATGACCGCTTCTTCACCCCGGGGCGCGAGGGCCATCACCAGTTCGACCTCGAAGGCTTCGTCGCCGCCCGCCTCGCCGTCGCCGGGGTGAAGCGGGTCGAGGCGCTCGGCCTCGACACCTATTCCGATCCCGATCTTTTCTTCAGCTATCGTCGCGCCACCCATCGTGGCGAGCCGACCTATGGCCGCCAGATCGCGCTGATCGCGCTGCCGGGCTAGGTCCGGACCCTAACCGCCAGCACGCGATAAGTTCAGAGCAGGGCCTCTGTCTCGAGCCGCGCCCGAAGATCCTCGGCGGTGGTGAAGAGGTGGGCCGGCATCCCGACCGCGGCCGCGCCCTCGACATTGACCAGGCGATCGTCGACGAACAGGGCCTCGCCGGGACGCAGCCGGAAGCGATCGAGCGCGAGGAAATAGATTGCCGGATCGGGCTTGAGCAACTTGACCTCGCCGGAGACGACGATGTCCTTGAAGCGATCGAAGAAGGCGCGCTCGCGGGCACGGAAAGGCGCCCAGAAATCGGGCGAGAAATTGGTGATTGCGAACAGCGGGACGCCGCGCGCGTCAAGCGCCTCGACGATCGCGTGGACCCCCGGCACCGGCCCGGTGATGGTCTCGCCGAAGCGGTCGCTCCACGCCGCGATCAGCGCGGCATATTGGGGGAACTTCTCGTCGAGCTCGGCCGCAGCCTCGACATAAGGCCGGCCGCCGTCGAGCGTCTCATGCCAGCCGTAAAGATCGGTATCCTCGATGAATTTGAGGCGTTGGTCGTCATCGGCGATCTGCCGGACGAGGAAGCTGTCGGGATCCCAGCCGTAGAGAACGTTGCCGACGTCGAAGACGACGGCCTTCACCGGCACCTAGAGCATCGTGCGGAAAAGTGGGCACCGGTTTTCCGCAATAACGATGCGAAAACAAATACCAAGAGCGGAATGTGTGATTCTGAAATCGCACATTCCGCTCTAGCCCTGGCGCGCCTTGAAGCGGCGGTTGGTCTTGTTGATGACGTAGGTCCGGCCCCGGCGGCGGATCACGCGGCAGTCGCGATGGCGCGCCTTCAGGGACTTGAGCGAATTGCGGATCTTCATGGCCGGGACGCCTGCCTGTTTCTAAGCGATGCTGTTGCTGGAATTGCGAGGCGCCCACCTAGGCGGCGGGGCCCGGTTAGTCAAGCGCCGCGCCCCTGATCCGGAGATGTCGAACCAGTCCCGATCCGGGCGTTGCATGCGTCAATTCATGAGAAGAAAATTCTATGAACCGGCCACGAGAAGAGGCATATTGGAAGAAATTACCCTCTAGATTGACGCAATGGACCGGATCGACCTCAAGATTCTCGCCATCCTTCAGGAGGACGCCTCGCTGCCGGTCGCCGAGATTGCGAGCCGGGTCAATCTGTCGCAGACGCCGTGCTGGCGGCGAATCCAGCGGCTCGAAGCGCAGGGGGTGATCGAGCGCCGGGTGGCCTTGCTCGATCCGGCGGCGATCGGCCTCGGCATCTCGGTCTTCGTCGAGATCGAGGCGGCCGACCATTCGCCGGAATGGCTCGCGCGCTTCAGCGCCGCGGTGGTCGACATGCCCGAAGTGATGGAGATTCACCGGATGGCCGGCGATGTCGATTATCTGCTCCGGATCGCGGTCGGCAGCATGGGCGAGTTCGACGATTTCTATCGGCGGCTGATTGCCGACGTGCCGCTGAAGAACGTGACCTCGCGCTTCGCGATGGAGCGGGTCAAGAGCACCACCGCTTATCCGCTGCAGCGCCGGATCGACGGGTAGGGGCTTCTGGCTAGGCGGCTCCGGCAGGAAATCATGAACCACGCAAAAAAGCCCCCGGCGCGGGACCGGGGGCCAGGAAACCGCTTCAACCTAGGGAGACCTCTGCGGTAAGGTGAAACCTTATTGGCTGTTGCCGGCATCCTCACTGGTGGCGTTGGCGTCGGCGGCCGATGCGTTGGCGTCCGCTTCATTGCTCGTCGCCTCGTTGCCGGAAAGATTGTCGGTGCTGAGATCTTCCTCGGTGAGGTTGTAGAGCTCGTCGCTGGCATTGTTCGCGGCGACATTTTCGGTGGCGGCGCCGCCGCAGGCGCCGAGCGCCATCAGGCCGGCCGCGAGAAGGGCCGTGGAAACCAATTTCATATCAATCCCCCTGTTTGTCGAATCGTGGACGCGGGGAACAGACCATGTCGGCAGGTTCCGGGCAATCCGGGAACTGCCGGCGAAACGAATTTGCATGATCGCTGCACCGCCCGGCCGTGCCGCGGGCGGCTTCTTTCAACCGCACCGGCGAAGTTGGTAAATATTTGCTAGCGCTCCGCCAGGCGGCGCTCCCAGGCGAGGGCATCGGCGACGATCGTGTCGAGATCGTCGCGCTCCGGCCGCCACGGCAGCGCAGCGAGGATCCGGCCATTGTCGGCGATCAGCGCCGGCGGATCGCCGACCCGGCGCGGGACGAAGCGGCGCTCGATCATTCGGTTGGTGACCCGATCGACCGCGTCGAGCACTTCGAGCACCGAAAAGCCGCGACCATAGCCGCAATTGAGGATGTGGCTTGCCTCGGGGGCGGCGATCAATGCCTCGAGCGCCAGGACATGGGCGGCGGCGAGGTCGCTGACATGGATATAGTCGCGCACCCCGGTGCCGTCGGGCGTGTCATAGTCATTGCCATAGACCGCGACCGCATCGCGCTTGCCGGCCGCCGCCTCGACCGCAACCTTGATGAGATGGGTGGCGCCCGCCGTCGACTGGCCCGACCGGCCCGCCGGGTCGGCGCCGGCGACGTTGAAATAGCGCAGCGCGCAATGGTTGAGCGGATGGGCAGCCGAAGCGTCGGCGAGCATCCGTTCGGTCATCAGCTTCGACCAGCCATAAGGATTGATCGGCCGGGTCGGCGCGTCCTCCGCGACCGGCACCGCATCGGGGATGCCGTAGGTCGCCGCGGTCGACGAGAAGATGAAGTGGCGGACGCCGCCCTTGACCGCGCTCTCGATCAGCGCGCGGCTCTTCACCGTGTTGTTCTCATAATATTTGAGCGGATCCTCGACCGATTCGGGCACCACGACCGAGCCTGCGAAGTGCATGATCGCGCCGATCCGATGCTCGGCGATCAGCCGCGCGACCAGCGGCTGGTCGGCAATGTCGCCGCGAACGAAGGCGGCATCCTGCGGCACCGCCCAATCGAAACCGGTAACGAGATTGTCGATCACCACCACTGGCCAGCCGGCATCGAGCAGGGCCAAAGCGGCATGGCTGCCGATATAGCCGGCACCTCCGGTGACCAGCACCGGCATGCGATCAACCTTGCTCATTCGCCTTCCTGGTCTCCCGATGCAGCAAAACGCCGCAGAATTCGTTACAGACCCTATACAACCCAATCCGGACAGGAGGAGGTGGGCCATGAAAAATTCGCTGCCGCTTTGGTGCCTATTGCTCGCCGCCGTTCCGCTCGCCGGCTGTGCCACCAGCCAGGGCACCGGCGTCCAGCAGGGCGCGTCGATCACCCGCTTCCACCTCAACCAGCCGATCGCACGCGGCCAGATCGCGGTCGAAGCCGCGGATCCGCGCGACGCGAACAGCCTTGAATTCGCGCAGCTTGCCGCGCCGGTCGAGCGCGAGCTCACCCGGCTCGGCTGGACCGTCAGCCCAAGCAACGCGCGTTCCGAGATGGTCGCGGTGATCCGCGTCGACCAGGGCAGCCGCGAGCGGACCCGCTCGGGTTCGGGACTCAGCATCGGCATCGGCGGCGGAAGCTTCGGCCGGCGCAGCGGCGTCGGGGTCGGCGTCGGCGGCTCGATCCCGCTCGGCAGCCGCTCGAACGAGGTGGTCGTCACCGAGCTCGGCGTCCGCATCCAGCGCCGTTCCGACGCGACTGTTGCCTGGGAGGGCCGGGGACAGATCGAGGCCGTCGCGGGCGCGCCATATTCGGACGTCCGGGCGGCGGTCGACCGGCTCGCAACCGGCCTGTTTCAGGGCTTTCCCGGCGAGTCGGGCCGCACTATCAGGATTCGATGAGCCTATCCGTTTCGAGCGCCTTCGATGGCGGCAATATCCGTCTGATCGCCATCGAGGGTGACCGTATCGACCTCGAAATCGTCAAGGACCATCAGTCCGATTTCTACCAATGGTTCTACTTCCGGGTGACCGGCGGCGCTGGCCGGCCGCTCGATCTGCGCATCCTCAACGGCGCCGGCTCGGCCTATCCGCTCGGCTGGAACGATTATAGCGCCTGCCTGTCGGTCGACCGCGAGGAATGGGTGCGGATCGACACGAGCTATTCCGACGGCGTGCTCCGGATGCAGACGACGCCCGCGTCGGACAGCGTCTGGATCGCTTATTTCGCGCCTTACACGATGGAGCGGCACCACGATCTCGTCGCCTCGATCGCAACCCTGCCGGACGTCGAATATCGCTCGCTCGGCCAATCGCTCGACGGCCAGGAACTCGATTATTTCCGCCTCGCGGGCGGGCCGCTGCAGGTCTGGCTTTACGCCCGACAGCATCCCGGCGAGACGATGGCCGAATATTGGATGGAAGGCGCGCTCGAGCGGCTGCTCGACGATGCCGACCCGGTGACGCGGCGGTTGCGGGCGCAGGCGACCTTCCACCTCGTCCCCAACATGAATCCCGACGGCGCGAAGCGCGGGCATCTGCGCACCAATGCCGCCGGCGTCAATCTCAACCGCGAATGGCACTCCCCTAGCCTCGAGCGCAGCCCCGAAGTGTTCCACGTGATGGCGGAAATGGCGAAGAGCGGAGTCGATTTCGCGATGGACGTCCATGGCGACGAGGCGATCGCGGCCAACTTCCTCGCCGGCTTCGAGGGGGTTCCGGGCTGGAAGAAGGCGCAGCAGGAGGTGTTCGACGCGTTCAGCGCGGCTCTGGTGCGGATCTCGCCCGATTTCCAGACGGAGAAGGGCTATGAAGTGCCGGCCGCCGGCCAGGCCAATTTGTCGATGTCGACCGCCCAGCTCGCCGAGACGTTCGGCGCGGTGTCGATGACGCTCGAAATGCCGTTCAAGGACAATGCCGATCTGCCCGACCCGGTCTATGGCTGGTCGCCCGATCGCTGTCGCCTGCTCGCCCGCGCCTGCCTCGACGCGCTGCATGCCACGATCGACACGCTCGCCGACTATCGCCGCTGATGCCCCGTCTCGTCCTGATCCGCCACGGCCAGTCCGCGTGGAACCTCGAGAATCGCTTCACCGGCTGGTGGGACGTCGATCTGACCGCGCAGGGCGTTGCCGAAGCCGAAGCGGCCGGCGCGCTGCTCGCCGCCCGAGGCCTGGATTTCGACCGGTGTTTCACCAGCGTCCAGACCCGGGCGATCAAGACCCTGCATATCGTGCTCGAGGCGATGGGACGGCTGTGGCTGCCCGAGGAGAAACACTGGCGCCTGAACGAGCGGCATTATGGCGGGCTGACCGGCCTCGACAAGGCCGAGACCGCGGCCAGGCACGGCGCCGACCAGGTCCATGTCTGGCGGCGCTCGTTCGACACGCCGCCGCCCCCGCTGGAGCCCGGCGGCGCCTATGATCTTGCCGGCGACCGGCGCTATGCCGGCATAGCAATCCCCGCGACCGAAAGCCTCAAGGACACGATCGCGCGGGTGCTGCCATTTTGGGAGGAGCGGATCGCGCCCTCGCTGAGGGCCGGCGAACGGGTGCTGATCTCGGCCCACGGCAATTCGCTGCGGGCGCTGGTCAAGCATCTCTCAGGGATTCCGGACGACGAGATCACCACGCTCGAAATCCCGACCGGGGCACCGATCGTGTACGAGCTGGACGCGGATCTGAACGCGGTCGACCGCTACTATCTCAAAGACCGCTGAGCGGCCTTAGAATTCCTTGACGCGCTCGCGGTTGCGGGCGGCGCGGCGGACAACCTCTTCGACGGTGTCGCCGGGCAGGATGGTGGCGACGCTGACCGTCGCTTCGATCGCCACTTCGGCATGGCCGAGGTCGAGCGGATGGGCGGCGACGCAGCGCGCGATGCGGTCGGCGGTATCGAGCGCCGAATCGGCATCGAGATGATCGAGCAGCAGCATGAAGTCGCCGCCGCCATTGCGCGCGGCGACGTCGCTGCCGCGGATCAGGCTGCGCAGCAGGCGCGCGACATGGCGAAGCGCGGCGTCGCCGGCGACGCGGCCATAGCGCTCGTTGATCGCCTTGAGATCCTTGAGGTCGACCGAGAGCAAGGCGGCGGGCGTGCCGTGGCGCGCGGCCTGGCTGAGCACGCGCTCGAGCTCGCGGTGGAACTGGCGCGGCTCGAGCAGCGCCGTCAGCGTGTCGCTTCCGGCCGAATCCTCGAGATCGCCCAGCCGGGCGCGCGCTTCGGCCAGTGCGGCGCGCAGCAGCGCATTTTCATCGGTCAAACGGTTGAGCGCCTCGCGCGCCTCGCGCGCCGGCTGTTCAACGGGGCCTTTCGCCTGTGCGGGCATCGACAACTTCCTTCGCTATCGCTGCGTCGCAATTTATCGGCGAAGGGTTAACGCAAAGCTTAGGGTCGTTTGAGAATGCGCGGGAAAGCGCATTCTGGGCTCGGCGCCGGCCCGCTCCCCCGCCCAGCCTCCCGATGCAATCATACTATCGTCGGGAGGCTGGGCGGGGGAGCGGGCTGGAACCGCATTCTCAACGAACGCCAAGTTCGATTGCGATAGCCCAAGGCGCCGGTTAAGGCATGGCGCTTCGCCGGTGTGGGGAAAACATGGCAGATGAAGCGCCTCTGGTCGGGATCATCATGGGCAGTCGCTCCGACTGGCCGACGATGCGCCATGCCGCCGAGATGCTCGACGCGCTCCAGATTCGCTACGAGACTCGCGTGATTTCCGCGCATCGCACCCCCGAGCGGCTGTACGATTACGCCCGCTCCGCCGCGACCCGCGGTCTCAAGATAATCGTCGCCGGCGCCGGCGGCGCGGCGCATCTGCCCGGAATGACCGCGTCGATGACCCGCCTCCCCGTTCTCGGCGTCCCGATCGAATCCACGGCTCTCACCGGCCTCGACAGCCTGCTCTCGATCGTCCAGATGCCCGCCGGAATCCCGGTCGGGACGCTGGCGATCGGCAAGGCCGGCGCCGCCAATGCCGGGCTGCTCGCCGCCGCGATACTCGCCACTGCCGACGAGAGCCTTGGCGCACGGCTCGAAGCCTGGCGGGAGAAGCAGACCGAAGCCGTCTCCGAGCGCCCGGACTGATTCCGGCCGGATGATCGTTCCACCAGGCTCCACGATCGGCATTGTCGGCGGCGGCCAGCTCGGACGGATGCTGGCGATGGCGGCGGCGCAGCTCGGCTATAAATGCCACATCTATGCGCCCGACGCGCGGCCTCCGGCGGCCGAGGTCGCGCTGCGCGCCACCCAGGGCGCGTTCGACGATGCCGAGGCGCTGCGCGCCTTCGGCCGCGAGGTCGACGTCGCGACCTATGAGTTCGAGAATGTGTCGACCGACGCGCTCGACGCGCTTGCCGAGCAGGCGCCGCTTCACCCGCCGCGCCGGGCGCTCGACATCGCCCAGGATCGGCTTGCCGAGAAGAACTTCGTCGAAGGCCAGGGCGGCAAGCCGCCGCGCTTCGCCGGCGTCGACAGCGCCGAGGCGCTGGATCGGGCGGTGCGCGAGATCGGCGCGCCGGCGATCCTCAAGACCCGGCGCTTCGGCTATGACGGCAAGGGCCAGGCGCGGCTTGCGACCCCGGGCGATGCCGCCGCCGCCTGGAGCGCGCTCGGCGGCGCGCCCGCCATTCTCGAGGCGCTGGTGCCGTTCGACGCCGAATTCTCGATCCTGCTCTGCCGCGGCGCCGACGGCGAAACCGTCTGCTGGGACGCGCCACGCAACGAGCATCGCGGCGGCATCCTCGATTGCTCGTCCGTGCCCGCCGGGCGCGCGCTCTATCCGGCGATCGTCGGCGCCGAGGCGCTGGCGCGGCGAGTGGCGGACGCGCTCGATTATGTCGGCACGTTCGCCTTCGAATTTTTCGCGGTCGCGGACCAGGCGTTGTTCAACGAGATGGCGCCCCGCGTCCACAATAGCGGGCATTGGACGATCGAAGGCGCGCTCACCTCGCAATTCGAGAATCATATCCGCGCGATCTGCGGGCTTCCGCTCGGCGCCACCGATCGAACCGCGGCGCGGGTCGAGATGCGCAACCTGATCGGCGACGACGTCAAGGCCTGGCGCGCCTTGCTGACCGACCGCAGCGCCCACCTCCATCTCTACGGCAAGAGCGAGCCGCGCCCCGGCCGCAAGATGGGCCATGTCACCCGGCTGATCGGCTTGTAATTCGGTGACAGTGGCTAATTCGGTGACAGTGCACTTTTTGTGCCTGCTGGACGCGAAGTCACGCCCGTCTGTGCAAAAAGTGCACTGTCACCGAATTATTGGGTCATCGTCTCGATCGGCAGGCCGAGCCGCTGCAATTGCGGGCGCACCACAGCGGCGTCGCCGACCACCACCCAGACGATCTGGTCGGGGCGGATCGCGGCGCGCGCCGCCCGATCCATGTCCGCCGCGGTCAGTGCCCGGTAGCGCCCGGCGATCGTCTCCTGATAATCGTCGGGCCGGTTAAAGAGCGCATTTTCAGCGATCGCGCCCAGCACCGCCGCCGAGGTCTCGAAGCTGCCGGGGAGACCCCGGATATTGTTGTTCGCGACCCGCTGCAGCTCGGCGGCGGTGACGCCGCGATCGCCGAGGAAGGCGACGAGCTGCTGCTGGAGCGCGGCGACGGACTCGCCGGTACGGTTGGCCTGGACCGGCGCATAAAGCATCAGCGGCACCTGGTTCTCGACGCGGTTGACGAAGGCGTAAGCGCCGTAGGACCAGCCCCGCGTCTCGCGCAGATCCTGATAGAGCCGGGCCGAGCCGCCGCCGCCGAGCGCCTCGACCGCGGCGAGCAGCGGGAGCAGTTCGTCGGTTCCGGTCGCCGGCAGGACGACGCCGCCGAGGATCATCGACTGCGGGGATTGCGGCCGGTCGATCAGCACGATCCGTTGTCCGCCCTGCGCCGCGACGCGATTGAAGACCTTGGTTCCACGCGGCACCGACGGCGGCTGCCAGCGGCCGAACCTCTCCTCGAGCAAGCGGGTAATCTCGGGCAGGGTGGTGTCGCCGACGACGAAGATTTCGAGCGTGTCGGGACGAATCCAGCTGCGATGCGCCGCGACGATGGCGTCGCGGGTGATCGCGCGAACCGCCGCCGGAGTGCCCGAGCCGGTGAACGGAATGCCGTAGGGGTGATTCTGGCCGTAGAGCAACGGCGGCAAAGTCCGCAGCGCGATCGCCACCGGCTGGGTCTGCTCACCCGCGATCTGCGCCAGCCGCTGGCTGCGCAGCCGCTCGAGCTCGGCCGGAGCGAAAGCCGGATTGCGTACGATGTCGGCCATCAGGTCGAGCGAAGGGCCGAGATTGGTGCGCAGCGCCGCCAGGTTCACGAAGGTGCGGTCGGGCGAGGCGCCGGCGCTGATCACGGCCCCGAGCCGTTCCTGCTCTTCCGCGATCTGGATCGAGTTGCGGGTCGCGGTGCCCTCGTCGAGCAGCGACGTCATCAGGCTTTGCAGGCCTTCGCTGCCGCGCGGATCCGACGAATAGCCGGCATCGAACTGCAGCGACACCCGCACCACCGGCACCGTCGCGCGGCGCGCGAATGCGACGCGGACGCCGTTGGACAGGGTCGCATGCTCGACATCGGGGAAATCGACATTGGCGATCAGACCGGGCTCGGGGATGCGCGAGCGATCGACCTGGAAGTTGCGCGGCGCCGAGGTCGCCGGCGCCGGCGTCTCCGGGTCGCGGAAATAGCGCGGCCGCAGCCGGGAATTGTTGCTCCGGCCGGAAGCGGATTCCTCATAAGCGCCGCGCTCGCCGGGGACGACATGGAGGGCGTAGACCGGGCGGGTCAGCCAGCGCTGCAGTGCGCCGTGGATCTGCGCCGGCGTCGCCCGCGCCAGCGCGGCGAGCTCGCGCCGGTAGAAGCCCGCATCGTTCATGTAGAGCAGTCCTTCGGCGAGCGCGACCGCCTTGCCCTCCTCGCCGCCGACCTGTTCGAGGCCGCGGATTCGCGCGGCGAGCGCCTGGGTCGCGATGCGCTGGACCTCGTCGGCGGTCGGACCGTTCGCGACAAAATCGGCGATGAGCGCGTCGAGCCGCCGCGACACGGCAGCGGCGTCGACCCCCGGCTTGACGTCGACCGTGACCTCGAAAAAGCTGATCCGCTGGAAGGTCTGGACATTGGCATTGACGCCGACCGCGCTCTGCTCGCCGCGGACGAGCGCGTTGTCGAGCCGTGAGCTCGCCAGGCCGCCGAGCGCGGACGCCGCGATCTGGAGCGGGACATTGTCCTCCTGGCCGAGACCGGGAACCACCCACTGGCGGTAGAGGCGGGTGGTCGCGACATTGTCATGCATGACCTGGTCGACGCGCGCCGGCAGCGTCGGCACGTCGGCCTGGGCCGGGACATTGTCGGGTCCGCGCGGAATATCGCCGAAATAGCGCTCGATCAGCCGCCGTGCGGTGGGGAGGTCGATGTCGCCGGCCAGCACCAGCACCGCATTGTTCGGCCCGTAATTCTCACGGAACCAGCCGTGGACGGAAGCGAGGGTGGAAGCATCGAGATCGGCCATCGAGCCGATCGTCGGGTGGCGATAGGGATGACCTTCGGGAAACAGCGCCTCGAGCTGGGCATATTCGACGAGGCCGTAAGGCTGGTTGTCGCCCTGCCGCTTCTCGTTCTGGACGACGCTGATCTGGGTGCGCAGGGTCTGCTCGGTGATCGCGCCGAGGAGATGACCCATGCGGTCGCTTTCGATGAACAGAGCGGTCTCGAGCGCCGCGGTCGGCACCGTCTCGTAATAATTGGTGCGATCGAACCAGGTCGAGCCGTTCCAGTCGGTCGCTCCGATATTCTCCAGCCGGTCCGAAATGTCGCCCGGCGCGTTTTCGGAACCGTAGAACAGCAGATGTTCGAACAGATGCGCGAAGCCGGTGCGGCCGACGGGTTCGTCCTTGGAGCCGACATTGTACCAGACGCTGATCGCGACCACCGGCGCCTTGCGGTCTTCATGGACGGCGACGCGCAGGCCGTTCGCCAAAGTGAAGGTCTGATAGGGGATGTCGACGCGGCTGAGCAGATCCTCGACCGGGCTGGCGGTCGCCGGCGCGGCCGACGCGCTTTGCCCACTGGTGGTCGCGCAGCCGGTCAGCGAAAGACCGGCGGCGAGAATGAGGGCGGTCAGGACCTTGCGCATGCGACTCCCTTTCGAGCAGACGCGAACACTAATCGGGTGTACCGCCAAAGCAATACGCCTTCTATGAAAAAACGGCGCAATATTTGAACAGTTCAGGAGTTCTTGTGTTGCACAATGGCAACACTACATGGCGAGCGCAGGACGAAGGGCGAAGGACGACATGAATCTCGAAAAATTCACCGATCGGGCGCGGGGCTTTCTTCAGGCCGCGCAGACCGCGGCGCTCAGGATGGATCATCAGCGGATTGCGCCCGCTCACCTCCTCAAAGCGCTGCTCGAGGACGAGCAGGGCATGGCTTCCGGCCTGATTGCCCGCGCCGGGGGCAGCGCCGAGACCGCGCTGCGCGAGATCGACGAGGCGCTGTCGAAGATTCCGGCAGTGTCGGGCAGCGGCGCCAATGCCCCGCCGAGCCTCGACGGCGAGGCGATCCGCATTCTCGACCAGGCCGAGCAGATCGCCCAGAAAGCCGGCGATTCCTACGTCACCGTCGAGCGGCTGCTGCTCGCCCTCGTCCTGTCCAAGACCGAGGCCGGCAAGGCGCTCCAGACGGGCGGGCTCAAGGCCGACGCGCTCAACCAGGCGATCAACCAATTGCGCGGCGGACGCTCCGCCGACACCTCCGGCGCCGAGGACCGCTACGACGCGCTGAAGAAATTCGCACGCGACCTCACCGAGGCGGCGCGCGACGGCAAGCTCGATCCGGTGATCGGCCGCGACGAGGAGATCCGGCGGACGGTGCAGATCCTCGCCCGCCGCACCAAGAACAATCCGGTGCTGATCGGCGATCCCGGCGTCGGCAAGACCGCGATCGCCGAGGGCCTGGCGCTGCGCATCGCCAATGGCGACGTGCCGGATTCGCTCAAGGACCGCCGGCTGATGGCGCTCGACATGGGGTCGCTGATCGCCGGCGCCAAATATCGCGGCGAGTTCGAGGAGCGGCTGAAGGGCGTGCTCGACGAGGTCAAGGGCGCCGAGGGCGAGATCGTCCTGTTCATCGACGAGATGCACACCCTGATCGGCGCCGGCAAGAGCGAGGGTGCGATGGACGCGTCCAACCTGCTGAAGCCCGCGCTGGCGCGCGGCGAGCTGCACTGCATCGGCGCCACCACGCTCGACGAATATCGCAAGCATGTCGAAAAGGACCCGGCGCTGCAGCGGCGCTTCCAGCCGGTGTTCATCGGCGAGCCGACGGTCGAGGACACGATCTCGATCCTGCGCGGGCTCAAGGAGAAATATGAGAATCATCACGGCGTGCGGATCACCGACGCCGCGATCGTCGCCGCGGCGACGCTCTCCAACCGTTACATCACCGACCGTTTCCTGCCCGACAAGGCGATCGACCTGATGGACGAGGCGGCGTCGCGGATCCGGATGGAGGTCGAATCCAAGCCCGAGGAAATCGAGACGCTCGACCGCCGGATCATCCAGCTCAAGATCGAGCGCGAGGCGCTCAAGAAGGAGAGCGACCCCGCCTCGCAGGAGCGGCTGGCGGCGCTCGAGGCCGAGCTCGCCAATCTCGAGCAGCAATCGGCCGAGCTGACCCAGCGCTGGCAGGCGGAGAAGGACAAGATCCACGCCGAAGCCGAGATCAAGAAGCAGCTCGAGGAAGCGCGTATCCAGCTCGATCAGGCGCAGCGGGCCGGCGACCTCGCCAGGGCCGGCGAGCTTTCCTACGGCGCCATCCCCGCGCTCGAGAAACAGCTTGCCGAGGCCGCGGCGGCCAGCGGCAGCGCGATGCTGCGCGAGGAAGTGACCAGCGAGGACATCGCCGGGGTCGTCTCGCGCTGGACCGGCATTCCGGTCGACAGGATGCTCGAGGGCGAGCGCGAGAAGCTGCTCGCGATGGAGCAGGAGCTCGGCAGGCGCGTGATCGGCCAGCAGCAGGCGGTCGAGGCGGTCAGCCGCGCGATCCGCCGCGCCCGCGCCGGCCTGCAGGACCCGAACCGGCCGATGGGCAGCTTCCTGTTCCTCGGCCCGACCGGGGTCGGCAAGACCGAGCTGACCAAGGCGCTCGCCGAATTCCTGTTCGACGATTCGCGCGCCATGGTCCGGATCGACATGTCCGAATATATGGAGAAGCACAGCGTCGCGCGGCTGATCGGCGCGCCGCCGGGCTATGTCGGCTATGAGGAAGGCGGCAAGCTGACCGAGGCGGTGCGCCGCCGGCCCTATCAGGTGGTGCTGTTCGACGAGGTCGAGAAGGCCCATAATGACGTCTTCAACATCCTCCTCCAGGTGCTCGACGACGGCCGGCTGACCGACGGCCAGGGCCGCACCGTCGATTTCACCAACACGATCATCATCCTGACCTCGAACCTTGGCAGCCAGTTCCTCTCCAGCCTTGCCGACGGCCAGCAGGTCGAAGACGTCGAGCCGCAGGTGATGGAGGTGGTCCGCGCCCATTTCCGGCCCGAATTCCTCAACCGGCTCGACGAGATCATCCTGTTCCACCGGCTCGCGCCCGAGCATATGGGGCCGATCGTCGACATCCAGGTCGCCCACGTCCAGACGCTGCTCAGGGACCGCAAGATCGTGCTCGAACTCAGCGACGGCGCGCGCGCCTGGCTGGGCCGGGTGGGCTATGACCCGGTCTATGGCGCACGGCCGCTGAAGCGCGCCGTCCAGAAATATCTCCAGGATCCGCTCGCCGACGCCATCCTGCGCGGCGACGTCAAAGACGGCCAGACGGTGCAGGTCGGGGAGGCCGACGGCGGGCTGCGGATCGGCGCGCGCCAGGGTTGAACCGCGGCCGCGCTGGCGGCACATGGGTGGCATGGCAGCACAAGACCCGGCGGCGGGCATGACATTGGCCCCCGAATGGCTCGCCCACCGCTACGATCCCGGACATGACGCGATTCATCTGGTTCGGGCCGAACGGGCGCTGCGGCGCGCGGCGCCGTTCCTGATCGACGAGCATCTGCCGAGTGCCGCCGAGCCGGTGGTGGTGCGTCGGCAGGACGCGCTGGACAGGGCGCCGCCGGCATCGACGATCCACTTCATCTTCCACTCGGCCTATTGCTGCTCGACGCTGCTCGCCAACGCCTATGACCGGGAGGGTGCGGCCTCGAGCTTCAAGGAGCCGAGGATCCTCAACGACCTGGTCGGCTGGCGCCAGCTCGGCGCCGATCCCGCGCGCGTCGCCGAGGTCATGGATGGTTCGCTGCGGCTGCTGGCCCGCCCGTTCAGGAGCGACGAGGCCTCGGTCGTGAAGCCGTCCAACGTCGTCAACGCGCTCGCTCCCGCGATCCTGGCGCTGCGCCCGGCCGCCCGCTGCGTGCTGCTCTACGCCCCGCTGCGGGTGTTTCTCGGCTCGATCGCCGCGAAAGGCCTATGGGGCCGGCTCTGGGTCCGCGACCTGTTGACGAAGCAGCTCAAGGACGGGCTGATCGACCTGGGCTTCGAGCCCGAAGACCATATGCTGCAGACCGATCTTCAGGTGGCCGCGGTCGGCTGGCTGGCGCAGCACCAGCTGTTCGCGCGCCTTGCGCAGCAATTTCCGGACCGCGTCCGCACCCTCGAGAGTGAGACGTTGCTGGCCCGACCCGAAGAAGCGCTGACGGCGATCGACGCGATGTTCGGGCTCGGCAGCGCGCCCGACGTCCGCGAGCAGATCGTCGCCCGTATCTTCGGCCAGCATGCCAAGTTCGGCGGCGAGTTCAGCAGCGAGGACCGCGTCTCGAATCAGCGCGCGTCGGCGGAGGCGCACGGCGACGAGATCGAGAAAGTGATCATTTGGGCGGAAGCGGTGGCCGTAACTGCCGGCGTGGTGCTCGACCTGCCATCGCCTTTGCTCGCGGCCGAGGCCGGTGGAAAATAATGTTGGCTGAATATTGTGGGCCGGCGGTCGCTTCGAAGCTCATGCAACGACATCGAAGGCGACGCTGATCCGTTCGCCTGCGGGAAACGGACGAGTCCCGTGGTGCAGCGTGCTCGGGAACAGCACCAGGCGCCCTGGCCTGGGCTCGATATGGTGCATCGGTGGTAGATCGAGGCCCAGATAGGCCGGCGTACCGCCGATCTCCAGCCAGCCGGCCTGGGGATCGCCGGCCACAGGCGGGGGCACCGCCCAATAGGACGCCGCGGACAGGATTCCCTTCGGATGCATGTGCTGGACATGGAAGCCGCCCTCGGTCAGCCGGATCGACCACGAGCCGGCAAAGCCGAGGCGCGAATCCCGGTGCTTCAGCACCGGATGCGTGGAATCGGAAGGGGGCATGGCGTTCCGGTAGCGATCGACCCCCGCGGCGATGGCGTCCCGAAGCAGCACGATCTCTGGCTCCGCGCGGTCGAACAGATTGCCCATGGTTTGCGTGCCGCCGCGTACCGACTGGCCGATGCGCACGGTGCTGCGCGCGTGAAGCGCGCGGAGCCGCGCGGCGATCGCGATGATCTCGGCGGTCGAAAGCGGCAGTTCGTCAACTCGAACCAGGCCCTCCTGTCCATTCAGCCAGTGGAACCGGGGATCGTCGAGAAGCTGCCAGGCGATGCCCCGCAGCGCCCACGCCTCGATATCGTCGGGCGCCGCTTCGGTCGCAGCCGCCAGCAACGGCTCCGCGGCGGTGGCGGCGCGTTGCCGCAGGCGATGCTTCGCCAGCGCCACCGGCTGGAGCAGGCCGGCCGGGAGTCGGGCAAGGAGGGTCTCGGCCTCGTCCACGTCGCCAGAAGCACTACGATATCCGAAGGCGGCGGCATCGAAGGCCGGATCGCCCGTCGCCGCTTTGGCCCGGATGCAGACATCGGCCGCCGCCGCGAACCGGTCGACCTTTCCCAGGAGCTCGGCATAGTCCCTCCAGAGGCGCGCATCGCCGGGACGGATCGCGACGGCCGTCTCGTAGGTCGCGGCAAAGGCGTCGCGCGCGCCCTGCTCCCAATATGCCGCCGACAGCGCGCGATGGCCTTCATGCCAGGCCGGATCGGCCGAAAGCAGCGTCCCGATGCGATCTAGCGTATCGCGCCGCTCCTCGGCGGTCTCGGCGACATCGACATAGCCGATCAGCAGCGCGCGCTCATCGGGATCGGCGGCCAGCGCGCGCCGATAGCGGTCCGCGGCGTCGGCGTCGCCCAGATCGGCGGCAAGCCGGGCCCGGCCGCGACGTGCGACCATGTGCGCGGGATCCAGCGCAAGCGCCTCGTCGAGCCGCGCGGCCGCGGCGCGCAGATTGCCGCTATTGCGCTCGACGGAAGCGTAGGCGGTCAACATGTCCGCGTTCGGCGGGGCGAGGCGGCCCAGCGCCGCCAATTCATCGCGGGCCTCATCGTAACGGCCAAGCTCGTCCAGCATCATCGCACGGTGGAGACGGGCCAAGGCGAAGCCGGGATCGGCGGCGGCCGCCGCTCCATAAGCGGCGAGTGCGGCCTCCGGCTCGTCCATCTTGCGCAGCAGGTTGCCGAGATTGTTGGCGATCTGCGGGTCGCTGGGCAGCGCGCTTCGCGCCGCTTCGAGGGCCTGGCGGGCGCTCTTATGGTCTCCCATGCCCGACAGGACGAGGCCGTAGAGATGGAGGACTGCCGGATGTCCGGGCGCGGCGCGAAGGATCCGTTCGATCAGCGGGCGAGCGTCCACATAGCGCCTGGCGACATAATGGGCTTCGGCCTCGCGCATCAGCTGGTTGAGATCGGCCGATGTCGGCGTGGATGTCATTCTATGGCTGTCCTAGGACCATGTGTTCCGCGCCTCCCCCTGCCGCGTTCAGGCGCGAGAGGCCCTCATCGGATGGTCGGGGGGCAAAGGCGGGCAAAAGTCGCTCCGACGCCAAAGCGGATCGGGCGGCTCCTCGGGATCGCGCGGCGCGAAGCCGACATAGCCGAAGAAGGTCGCGATCAGGCGTTCGCCCGGATCGAGAATCGCCGTTCGGCCATGCATGAAGCGAGTATTGTCGAGCATCAGCACATCGCCCGGTTGCCAGGCGACCTCGGCGCTCAGGCGATCCCCCGCGGCCTTGATCGCCTGCAGCCACGCTTCGGGAACCGGGCGGCCGTCATCGAGCACCGGAAAGTCGACCCTTTTGTTGTTGAATCGGGCGAACAACAGGAAATTGCCGAAGGCCGGGGCGTCGATGAACATCGGACGATGCAATGCCGGTCGGCTGAAGATCCTGACCACATGTCCGTCGGCGCGCGCGAACTGATAGGGACAGGATATCGGCGGATTGGCGAGACGGTCATCGTTCGGCGCCGGACTGCCGAGCCAATAATCGAGCAATTCGGGCCAGGTCGGCTTGACATAGATCAGCCGCCGTCCTTCGAGCCCGCGCCGTACGTCGTCCGGCATCGTCCGGACCAGCTCGGCCCCGTCGCAGATCGTCGTTGCCCCGCCGCGGCTCGGCGCTGAGAGGCAACCGAAGAATGCCGCGTCAGGCTTCCACGGCTCGCGCGACAATTCGGGATGGAGCGAGAACGGGCCGGTGCCGCCGTCGACGGTATGGATGTTGTGCTCGGGCTCGAGCGGACGACGGCCCGGGCTCTCGTTGATCACCGAGGTCGGGCAGAACTGGCGTGCGAAGCGGCGAAACTGCGGAACATCGGCGCCGAACCCCCGCAGCAGCAGCGCGCCATGGGCCTTGTACAAGGCAATGATCTCGGCCGAATCCAGGTCGAGGATGCCACGCTCGCCCGCGGCTTCGATCAATAGCTGAGGACGGCCCGGCTCGGGCAATTGTATCTTCGGCATGGCGGGGCCGGGGGATAGTCGATGAAACGCCTGCGAGCTATAGCCCATCTAATGGCCCTGTCGCTCGATGATCTGTTCACCTCGCCTGACCATTATCTCCATTCGTTCGAGGGCGATGCGGCGTTGTTCATGCTGATGGACCGCGCGGCCTATCACCGCTCGATCTTTCTCGATGCCCGGATCTCGGCGGCAGGCGGCACGATGCGCGTCCCGGTCGCCGCCTTTCCGGAGCAGGTTCGGCAACCAGCGCCAATCGGCTGGATCTTTCACATCGCGCATTGCGGATCGACATTGCTCGCCCGCGCGCTCGACCAGCCAACCACGAACCTGGTGCTGCGCGAACCGCTCGCGCTCCGTCAGCTCGCGCTCACTCCGGATCCCCAAAAACTGGCATTGACCGCGGCCATGTTGTCGAAGCGCTATCGCGCCGACCTGCCGACCATCGTCAAGGCGAATGTCCCGGTCAATTTCCTGCTGCCCAATCTCGTTGGGCTCGATCCCCAGGTCCATGCGATTTTCCTTCACTATGGGCTGCGCGACTATCTCCTCGCCATCTTGCGCACCGAGGATCACCGCGCCTGGCTGCGCCGCGTCACGACCCAGCTCGCGGGCCATCTCGGCGATCTTTCCCCCCTCCCGGACGCGGAGCGCGCCGCGGCCTTGTGGCTGGCGCAAATGCGCGCCTTCGCGATGGCGATCGCAGCGCTGCCCCACGCCCGCAGCCTCGACGCCGAGACGTTCTTTGCGGCACCGCGCAGGATCCTGGGTCTTGCGGCTGCGCAACTCGAAGTCCCGATAACGGATGCCGAGATCGAGGCGCAGGTCGCGGGACCGCTGTTTGCGACCAGCTCCAAGAATCCCGAACTGGCGTTCAACAACGATGCGCGGCTCGCGCGGCGGAGCGCGCTGGAACGGTCGCTCGCCGGCGAGCTCGACCAGGCCCAGAACTGGATCGATCGAGCGAGCGAGGCCGCGCCAGCCCTGGCCGCCGTCGCGGCGGCCGGGCTGGAAGCCTGATATGGCGCAAGCCAGACTCAGCCGATGCCGACCGTCGCATCCTCGGCATGGCCGCTGGCATTGGCGACCTGATAGAAGCGGCGAAGCAGCTCGCGCTCGGCCTCGGTGAGATAGGGGTTCCAGACGTCGAAGATCAGGATCGCACGGACCTCCTCCGACCGGTTCCACGCCTCATGCTCGATCGTGTCGTCGAAGGCCCAGGCCTGACCGACCGCCCACGGCCGGGTTTCGCCCCCGACGCGGAAGATGCAGCCGGCCGGCACGATCAGCGGCAGATGAATGATCGTTCGCACATTGCTGACGCCGCTGTGCGGCGGTAGGTGCGTTCCCGGCCGCAGCAACGAGAAGAACACGGTCGGCGTGCGGCCAGGCAGGTCGACCAGCGGCAGCGCCTTGACCGCCGCCGCGGTCTGCGGCGCGCGGGCGCAGGCCGCCTCGTTGCGGCGGCCGTCCTTCCACAGATGAAGCGCGCCCCAATCGAGCGAGCGATCGAGCGGCGACCATTTGTTGGTGGGGGTGCCGGGCGCCATGTCGACATAAGGGAGGATGCCGGAATCCTCGTCGGCGAGCAGCGCCTCGAGCTCGGCGCGGATCGCATCCGTCTTGCCCTCGATCTCCTCGAGCCAGGGAAAGTGGCGCCGCTCGAAAAATTCCTCGGCCGGCAGGAACGGGAAGTGCAGGCCGGCGCATTGGTTGGCGTAGATCTGGCGGCGGCCCAGGACATGGTCGATGCACGCTTCGAAGCGGCGGCGGTCGACCTCGGGGACGTCATGACGCGCCGCGTCCAATCCGGCGTCGACGGTTGCGGCAAAGCCGGCGCGGTATCGTGCAACCTGATCGGCGGCATGGGCCAGCATCGCCTCGATGGACGGCGTGCGCTGTTCGAGCAGGCTCGACATCGCCAGCACGCCGCTCCACCGCTCGGCGGCGCGGGCTTCGTCGCCCTTCCGCTCGAACCATTCGGCCAATCGCACCAGCGCCATGAAATGCCGCTGGTCGATCGCCAGCGCGCCCTCCAGCGCCTGCAATTCGCCGGAATCGTCACCCTGGTCGCGCCACGCCTTGGCCAGGTTCATCCATAACTCGGGCGATTGCGGATCCGCGTCGATCGCGCGGCGGAAAAACGCTGCGGCGGTCGGGTGATCGCCATCGGCAAGGGCCTGCAGGCCAAGCGCGTTCAACGCGACGGGCTGCTCGCCCGCACCGGCGATCACGTCGCGAAACAGCCGTGCCGCTTCCTCGCGCAGGCCCGACCGCTGCGCCTGTATCGCAGCTTCAAGCGTGCGCTGGATCTCCGCCTGGTCCATCACCGATCACTATCGACATGGCGACGGATGGACAAACGCTCCGCTCCCCGACACCGCGGGCCCGGCTTAGCAGGCGCCACCATCCCCGATCAGGCGGCACGACGAGGAGGAATTCGATATTGAGCGGATGGCTTGCCGTTCGCGATCCCACTCGGCCCTCGTCTTGCAGGTGCGGTAGCTGTCCACCAGCGAACCGGTCCTGATGAACCTGCGGCAGATGATCCGGTCGGGAGGCTCCACGCGCGCCTTTCGCGGCCCCGAAGAATCGGCCGCCGGAGGTGTGGCGTAAGCAGCACTCAGCGCGACGCCGAACAACGCGAGCGCGACGGCGAAAGTGTGGCGCATGGCGGCAATCTCCCAAGCTCCAGGTGCCGCCAGAGAAAGCCGCAAATTGCAATTTGTCAAACGAAATCAAGCCGAAGGTCTGCGCGTCACCCCGGCCGATCATGGGATCCATTTCTTCTCCCGGATCCAGCGGCTGGCGATAAACTTGGTCCCGCCGGTCACCGGCAGGCCGGCATGTTGCGACATCGGATCGACGCCACGATCCCCGCCCATGCTGCGGAAGATGAGCGCGTCGCCCTCGCGCCCCTTCACCTTGAGGCCGGTCTTGATAAAGAGAGTCTCGCCGCCCTGATAGTCGTCGTTGAGATAGACGAGCGCGGTCATGACCCGCGAATTTTCCGTCGCATGGACGAAGTCATAGTGCGGACGATATTCCTGGCCGGGCCGGTAGCGCAGGATCTGAATGGCTTCGCCCTGGTCAAAGTCGGTGCCGCTGGCCGCGGCGAGCCGGCGGTTGAAGGCATGGATGACCGGATCCTCGATCAGCCAGTGAAGCGCGGAGGCGGCGGACGTGCGAATGGGATCACGCACCTGCCGCCCGCCGGCGTCGTTGACCATGGACGGCTGATAGCCCGGTTCGGCCGCCTGCAGGAAATAGGCGCATTCGGCTGGCGTGAAGAGCTGGGGAAACAGGACGACGTCGGGCGACACGCTGAGGCGTTCGCCTTCGGGCGGCGACGCGGGATCGCCATCCGGCGTGAGCGCCATCCGGCCGATCATGTCGCGGACTGCCCGCCTGCGCGAATCAGTGCGGGCCTCGATGTCCAGACGCTTCAAGGCGGCCGACCAGTCGCGGTCGCCGGCAATGCCGCTGGCAAGCAGATTGGTGAAGCACATGGCGGCATCGGCCACCCCCGCTTCGCCGGCGCGCCGCAGAAATTCCCGCCCCTGGGCCGGATCCTGAGGCATGCCACGCCCGGTCCAGTTCATTTCGGCGAGCGTGAACAAAGCGTCGGGATGGTGGGCGGCGGCGAGCTGGTCGAGGATCAGGAGCGCCTCGGCGCGCCGGCCGGCGCTCCAGAGCGTGGTGACCTGGGCAAGCCTGGGATCTGGCGGCTGCATCGGCGCCCGCGACCTATGGAGCGAGAATGACGGAATGGCGCATGCGCGAAATCCTTTGACCTCGATGGCCGGTGCCGCGACAAAAAGCACCAGTCGCAACATGTCAAATCGAATAAAATCAAAGCGGCCGGCGGGACTTCACCCTTCCCGGCGCGCACCGATCGAACAGGCGCTCGCCGCGGGAGACATTTCCGGCGCGGCAGCGCTCGCCGAGCGTGCGCTGGCTGCGGGTCAAGTCGATCCGATGGTGCTCAATCTGGCCGCTTGGCGACGCGAGGAATCGGGCGATTTTGCGGGTGCCTACCGACTGCTGCAAAGGGCGCTGGCGCTGGCCCCCGGCGACGTCCTGATCATGGGCGCGATCGGCGCAGTGCTGCGCAAGGACGGCCGCCTGGACGAAGCGCTGACGGTGCTCGATCGCGTCGTTGAAGCGGAACCGCGCCACAGTGCCGCCTGGCTCGAGCGCGGCTACACCCTGGACGCGTTGCGATCCGAGCGCGACGCATGCGCGAGCTACGAGCGCGCGATCGCGCTCGATCCGAATATGGCGCCGGCGCTCGGCAAGCTCGCCGACGCGGCCGCCAAGAATGGCGACAAGGCGGCGGGGCGGTCTTATGCCGATCGTGCCCTTGCCATCGATCCGCTGGAACCGGCGGCGACCTTCGCACTCGCGACCATGGACATCGAGGCGGGTGACGGGGTACAGGCTGCCACCCGGCTCGAGCGGTTGCTGGCCGTACCGCTGAAGGACGATGATCGCACGCGCGCTCTGACCTTGCTGGGCGACGCGCTCGATCGGGAAGGGCGCTTTGCCGAGGCGTTCGAGACCTATGTCATGGCCCAGCGCAACTTCAGGGCCGCTTATTCGGATGTGCTCGCGCCCAGCCCGGGCCGCCCCTCCCACCGCACGTTCATCGAGACGATCGCGTCTCAGGTCGAGCGCTCGGCGCTACTGCCGAAGTCCGATCCGCTTCCGGCCGTCCCCGGCGCGGCGGCCACTCACATCTTCCTGCTCGGCTATCCGCGCTCGGGCACGACCCTGGTCGAGAACATCCTCGCCAGCGCGCCAGAGGTGGTGGCGCTCGAGGAGCGCGACACGCTGAGCGATGCCGACAAGGCGCTGGTGCCCAACGATGGAAGGATGCCCGATCTCGATTCGCTGGACCCGGCGCTGGTGGCGGATCTGCGCGAAAAATACTGGTCGCGGGTGCGGCATCTCGGCGAGGATGTGACCGGCCGGGTGTTCGTCGACATGAACCCGTTCAATGGGATCAAGCTGCCGGTGATCGCGCGGCTGTTCCCGGAAGCGCGGATCCTGATCATGCGGCGCGACCCGCGCGACGTGGTACTGAGCTGCTTCCGGATCAACTTCACGCCCAGTCCCTCGGCTTATTCATTCAGCGAGCTCGAGGAGGCCGCCCGCCATTACGATACGCTGATGCGGCTCATCGAGTTGTGCCGCGCGCGGCTGCCGCTTGCCTTCCACGAAGTCCGGTACGACCGGCTGATCGCGGACTTCGAAACCACGGTGCGCGCTCTGGCGGATTTTGCCGGGCTTGGCTGGACCGACGATTTCCACGCCTTCGATCGGACAGCCCGGGCGCGCGGGGTACGAACCGCGAGTGCGACCCAGGTGCGGCGCGGGCTCTATGACGGCGGCGGACGGTGGCGCCGCTATCGGGACCAGCTCGCGCCGGTGCTCCCGATCCTCGCGCCCTGGGTGGAACGCTTCGGCTTTGCCCCATAAGAAAGGGGCGGACCCTGCGGCCCGCCCCAAGCTTCCTTCGTCAGGCGATCTAGAATCTGAGCCGTGCGCCAACCGCATAGCGGCGGCCCAGCACGTCGTAGGTCGACGGATAGGTGTTGCCGCTGTTGAAGCTGGTACTTCCGATCGACGCGCCGACGATCGGCGGTTGCTTGTCGAACACGTTGAAGACGGTCAATGTCAGATCGAAATTGTCGCTCACTCCGAAGCGGGTGGCAAAGTCGAAATAATCAAATGCCGGGATCACTCCGGTATTCACGACGACGCCGTTAAGCGCACCGCCACCCCGGAGCGGTCCAGAGTAGGTCGTGAAGCCGGGCTCGGCCTGCATGTCGTCGATGTGGCGCCACAGGACCGAAAGGTCGATGTTGTTCGGGAAGGTCAACGTCGCGCGCGCGTTCCAGGTGAATTCCGGCTGGATCGATCCCGGCGCCGAATTCGGACCCGCCGAGCCCGGGGAGCCGCAGTTCGGCGAATAGAAGCCGACGCATTCGCGGACCGCCGTGGACGGGAAGGCTGTCCCGGCGCCGGGATAGCCGGGCGGGATGATCGAGCCGGGCACGACCGCCTGGAATTGCGACCGATGCGTCCAGTTGCCGTTGAAGGCGAGGTTCATCCGGGCGAAGCCGAGGTCGCGCCGATAGTTGATCGCGAGATCGACGCCGTCGGTGAGGATCCGGCCCGAATTCGAGCTGATGAACACCACCCCGCCGACGGTCGCCGGATCGCCGGCAAGGTCGCCGGTCACCGGATTGCGCCGGAACAGCAGGCAGGCGGGATTGTTGACGCTCGCCGCGGTAATGTTGCCGAAGCAGTTGGCGATGACGTCGCTGACGGCCGGCTGCGAGATCGCGTCCTCGATCACGATGTGATAATAATCGACCGAGATCGACAGGCCGGGCACGAAGTCCGGTTGGAACACCACGCCGAACGTATAGCTGTCCGCCGTCTCCGGCCGCAGATAGAGGCCGCCGGCGGTGGTGGCATTGGCCTGGGCCGCGCTCGGCGCCGGAATGGTGCCGATCGAGGCTGCCGGCGCACCCTGCAGCAGGCAGACGGCGCGCAGATTGGCGTTGGTGAGAGGAGCCGCGCCGACGCAGGGTTCGGTCGGCAGGCTGGTCAGACCGACATTCACCGGCGCGAACAGCTCGTTGATGTTTGGCGCACGGACCGCGCGTTGATAGTTGCCGCGGAACCTCAAGCCGCTGACCGGCTCCCAATTGCCGCCCAGCTTCCAGGTGGTGGTGTTGTAGCTCGGCTCGCCGGGCGCTTTGACGGTATAAGCCGAATAGCGGATGCCGGCCTCGAGCGTCAGGCTATGGAAGAACGGCCTGTCCTGCACGATCGGGGCGATCAACTCGCCATAGGCTTCGTAGACATCATAGGCGCCGTTATAATTCTGCACGGCGCCGCCGGCACCGCCGAGCTCGCCGGCGGTCTGGCTTAGCGCGTCGGCGGTCTGCGCCGCGGTGTAGCGACGGAACTCGCCGCCGACCGCGAAGCCGATCGGATCCGACGCCCAGGGCGTGGACGTCCCGAAATCGCCGCTGAACAGCGCGCGGGCCTGCGCCAGCGAGGCGAGCTGCGCGTTGGTCGCGTTGGCGGTGAGATAGGGGGTCATCGCCGGCGTGATGGAGCCTTCGGGGCCGAAGATGTTGACCGGGACGCAGCCGGTGGCGGCATTCGGGCTGGCGCCAGGCGCGGCAAGCGGCGGAAGCAGCGGGTTAGGATTGGGAATCGTCGGCGACGCGCCGAGGTTGCAGGTCGTCGCGCTGGTCGTATAGACCGATGTCCGCAGGCGCGAGATGAGCAGGTAATTCTGCTGGGACTGACGGTTCTCCGATTCGCCATATGACCCGGAAATATCGAGATCGATCGTGTCGGTGATATCGACGCGGACGCCCGCCCGATAATCGAAATAGGTGGTGGTGTAGTCCGAAAGACGCGGGCCGAGCTCGGTGGTGCGGCGGGCGAGATTGGTGGTGAACGCGCGGAAGTTCGGATCGGCCGTGCTGGTCGCCGTCGCCGCCGCCGCGCACTCCGCCGGAGTGATGGTCTGGATGCCGGGGACGTTGGGATTGAAATCGTTGTTCGCGCAGAATTGCGCGCGGGCCGGCGCCGGCAGGAACGGATTGCTGACCGGGATCACCACCGTCTGGATGAACGAGCCGGACGGCGCGACGATCGTGCTGACGGTCTGCTTCGAGAAGATGCCGCGGGTGTAGACCTCGATCCCGTCGGCCACGTCATAATGGGCCGCGCCGTAAATGTTGAAGCGCTCGAACGGCGTCTGGAAGATGTTGAACGGATTGAAGTTGAACGTGACGACCGGCTATACCAGCAACCCAGTGGTCGGGTTGATCTGGAAGTTGGCCGTTCCGAGCGAGAAGCGCGAGGGCACCGTCGTGCCCGAACCGCCGGTAAACCCCGAGGTCGAGGTATAATTGTTGCGCGAGAACACGCGAGCACCCTGATAGACCGGGTCGGCTTCCTGATAGCCGATCGAGAGCACGGCGTTGCCACGGCCGTCGTCGAAGTTCGCGCCGATGGTGGCATCGACGCGGAAGATATTGGCGTCGCCCTGCTCCGTGATCTGCTCGCTGGCGGAGATCTCGGCCCCGGCGAAATTGCGGCTGGTGATGAAGTTAATCACGCCGGACACCGCGTCGGCGCCATAGGTCACCGCGGCGCCGCCGGTCAGCACGTCGACGCGCTCGATCAGCGACAGTGGGATGTTGTTCAGGTCGGTGCGGCCGATCCGGTTCGACGGCGTGATCCGGGTGCCATCGAGGAGAACGACGTTGCGGAAATCGCCGAGGCCGCGAAGGTCGGCATAGGACGCGCCGTTATTGCCGTTGTTCACCGCCGAGCCGATGCTCGGGACCGCAGCGGGCAGGTCGCGCAGAACTTCTTCGGCAGTGTTCAACTGGCGAAGCTGGATTTCATCTTCGCCAACGGCCGTGACCGGGGAGGAGGCGGTGAGATTGGGATTCCGGATCAGGGTACCCGTGACGACGATCGCATCATCATTGGCCTCTTCGGCGGCCGTGGTCGTGGCGTCCGGGGCGGCTTGAGTATCGTCCTGCGCAAAGGCAGGCGTCGCCAAGAATGACATGCCGGCAATCACGGTGGACGCGAGCAGTGCTTCCCTGAACATCTTATTCGACATTTCGGATTCCCCTTTTTTGACTATCTGGTGCGGTAGACGAAATTTGCGCGCTACCTGATGGCATGCTTCTAGGATCAGCGCCCAGCGGCGCGCAAGCTGGCGATGGATTGGCCCCCCAATCTCCCCACCCCCTGTAACTTTTAGGTCACAGTCTTGTTCTTGGGGAGAAGCGCCAATAGGCTCGATGCGGCTCAGACAGCGGGGACATTGCGATGCGGGGATTGGCGGCGGGACAGCTCTTCATTGGAATATTTTTTCTCTCGGCCAGTGCCGCGGGCGCGCAGACCGCCGCCGCTGCGCCGAGCTCGGCATCCGATCTCGTCAACGCGGTCGGCGCGTGCCGCTCAATCACCGATTCCGCCCAGCGCCTCACCTGCTATGATGCGGCGGCATCGCGGCTCACCCAGGCGGTCAGCCAGAACGAACTCGTCGTGCTCAATCGCGAGGACATCCGCCGCACCCGCCGGTCGCTGTTCGGCTTCCACCTGCCGCGCATCGGCCTGTTCGGACGTAACTCGGGGGACGAGGAGGACGACCCGGAAGAAATCACCGCCACGATCGCGTCGGTACGGAGCCTCGGCTACGACAAATGGCAGATTCGGCTCCAGGACGGCGCCGTCTGGCAGACCACCGAGCCCAGCAGCTTCATCCGTCCCCCGCGCGCCGGGGGCAGCGTCGTCCTCCGGCGCGGCCCGATGGGCAGCTACATGATCAGGATCGACGGGCAGCGGGCGCTGCGGGCGATGCGCACCGGTTAGGGTTCGAGGTCGTCAGAAGCGGCTGACCCAATATCAATCCGGACGCACCAAGGGGAGCGGATCCAGCCGGGCGCCATTCCATACCAGACTCCAGTGGAGATGCGGGCCGGTCGCCCGACCGGTCGCGCCGACCTGTCCGATCGGATCGCCCTGGCGCACCCTCTGCCCGGGGCGGACCGCGACGCTGGCGAGGTGAAGGAAGGCGCTGCTGAGCCCCATGCCGTGATCGACGATGACGAGATTGCCCTCGAGGCTGAACATCGGCGGCGGCGCCAGGGTGACGATCCCGTCGGCGGGGGCGACGACCCGCGCGCCGCCGCCGCCGGCGATGTCGACGCCGCTATGATAGGCCGCCGGCACCCCGCCGCGATAGATGCGCTGCGATCCGAATACGCCGCTGATCCGTCCCCGCGCCGGCCAGACGAAGCGCTGCGCCCAACCCGTGCTCGGGCTCAAAGCGGCCCGCGCCGCGCCGATCCGCACCAGCTCGCCTTCGCGCCGACGCTGAAATTCCGGCGTCGGCCCACCCGAAGGTCGGGCCATCGCCACACGCTCGATCCGCCACGCGCACGGAGCGACGGTGAGCGTCTCGACGATCTCGCGGCCGTCGCCCAGCCGCGCCGCCAGGCGCGCGGCCACCGCCGCGTCGCGATCGAAGCCGAGCAGGAAGCGGCCGTCGCTCGCCAGCGGCACCGCGCGGCCGTCAAGCATGAGCGAAACCGTGCCGGGCGGTACTGTGCCGTGGACCAGACCGCCCTGGACCGGTCGCCCTTCCAGCGCGAATCCCGTCGAATCCGCAGCCACGGTCGAAAGCAGCATCGCCGCCGCCAGGGCGGCCAATCCGAGTTTCACGATCTGCCTTCGGCCTTCAGCGAGGCCTCGGCCGAGGCATAGGCTTCCTGCCGCTCGACGCTCCAATAGCGCAGCTCGCTCAGCGGCACGGGCTGACGAGTCACGGCGCAGACGACATGGTCGCCGGGGATCAGCACCCGGTAGGTGCCGGAAAGATAATGGAGGCGGGCCAGGCGGCCCTGATTCGTCATCAGCATGGCAGGATCCTAACCTCGTCATCAATCACAGTAATTTGGGCTGATCAACCTTGCTTGCCGATGAAGGGCTGCGCGCCGCGCCCTCCACCGCAGCATCGACCCCGTCGTCATGGAAGATCAGCCGCAGCCGCCGCGCCTTGCGCGCCGCAGCGGCCGAGATCAGGGTCTGCCCGTCCCGATCCTCGACGCGGGCATAGCCGCGCGCGAGCGGGCGATTGGGATGGGCGAGCTCGGCGATACGCCACAAAGCCGCCAGCCGCTCACGCGCGCGCGCATGGGCGGAAGCAAGCAGCCCCGGCCGCAGCGCGCCGCCGGCATGGCCGAGCTCGCCGCGCGCCCGATCGAGCCTGCCGCGCAGCGCCCGCGGCAGCCGGTCGCCGAGCTCGTCGAGCCGCTGCTGCTGCGGGCTCAGCAAATTGTCCCGCTCCGGCCAGCCGCGCATGCAGATTTCGAGCCGCTCCAAGGCGCGCTCCAGCCCGCGGCGCGCGCAGCGTTCGGCGCGGGCGCCAAGGTCGCGGACCTGCGCCAGCAGCTCGCCGCGGACCGGCACCGCGAGCTCGGCCGCCGCGGTCGGCGTCGGCGCGCGCCGGTCGGCGGCGAAATCGGTCAGCGAGGTATCGGTCTCGTGGCCGACCGCCGAAATCACTGGAATGCCGGAAACCGCGACCGCGCGGACCACCTCCTCCTCATTGAAAGCCCAGAGATCCTCGATCGAGCCCCCGCCGCGCGCGACGATCAGCAGATCGGGTGGTGCCGGAAGCGCGTTGAAGCCGGCGATCGCGGCGGCAATCTTCGCCGCCGCGCCCTCGCCCTGCACCGGCACCGGCCAGAGCATCACATGAACCGGGAAGCGATCCTCGAGACGGTGGAGGATGTCGCGGATCACCGCGCCGGTCGGCGACGTGACGACGCCGATCATCCGCGGCGCGAACGGCAGCCGCCGCTTGCGCGCGTCGTCGAACAGACCCTCGGCGGCGAGCTGGCGGCGGCGCTTGTCGAGCAGCGCCATCAGCGCGCCCTGGCCGGCCAGCTCGAGCCGCTCGACGACGATCTGGTAGCGCGAGCGCGCCGGATAGGTGGTCAGCTTGCCGGTCGCGACCACCTCGATCCCGTCCTCGGGCTGGAAGCGCAGGCTTCCGGCCTGACCGCGCCAGATCACCGCGTCGATGCAGGCGGCGTCATCCTTCAAGGTGAAATAGCAATGGCCCGAGCCGACGCGCTTGAACCCCGATATTTCGCCGCGGACGCGGACATGGTCGAACGCGCCCTCGACGGTCCGTTTCAGCGCCGCCGACAGCTCGGAAACGCTCAAGGCGGGCGCGTTGTCGCCCGGCGCTTCGGTTGCTAGGAGCCCTGCCGGGATCGGAGATTCGTCTGCCATGAATGTGTTGCTCATCGGTTCGGGCGGACGCGAGCATGCGCTCGCCTGGAAGCTCGCGCAATCGCCGCTGCTCGACAAGCTCTATGCCGCGCCCGGCAATCCCGGCATCGCCGCGCATGCCGAGCTGGTCGCAGTCGACCCCGTCGACCATCGCGCGGTGATCGATTTCTGCCGGCGGCATTCGATCGGGCTGGTCGTGGTCGGTCCGGAAGCGCCCCTGGTCGCCGGCCTGGCCGAGAATTTGCGGGCGATGGGCATCCTGACTTTCGGCCCGAATCGGATTCCGGCGCAGCTCGAGGGATCGAAAGGCTTCACCAAGGATCTGTGCGCGCGCGTCGGCATCCCGACCGCGCGCTATGCCCGCGCCTCCGACCGGCTCGCCGCGGAGGCGGCGCTCGAGGACTTCGCCCTGCCGGTGGTGATCAAGGCGGACGGGCTCGCCGCCGGCAAGGGCGTGATCATCGCGGCCAGCGAAGAGGAGGCCAGAGCCGCCCTCGAGACGATGTTCGACGGCGGCTTCGGCGGCGCCGGCGAAGCGGTGGTGATCGAGGAGTTTATGGAGGGCGAGGAGGTCAGCTTCTTCGCGCTGGTCGACGGCGAGACGGTGGTGCCGTTCGGCTCCGCGCAGGACCATAAAAGGGTCGGTGACGGCGACACCGGGCCCAATACCGGCGGCATGGGCGCCTATGGCCCGGCCTCGATCCTCACCCCGGCGCTGGAAAAGCGGGTGATGGAGGAGATCGTCGAGCCGACCGCGCGGGCGCTCGTCGCCGCCGGAACGCCTTATTCGGGCATCCTCTATCCTGGGCTGATGCTGACCAGGGAGGGGCCGAAGCTCGTCGAATATAATGCCCGGTTCGGCGACCCCGAATGTCAGGTGCTGATGATGCGGCTCGAAAGCGACCTGCTGGCACTGATGGCCGCCACCGCCAAAGGAGAGCTCGCCGCGGCCGAACCGCCCCGCTTCTCCGCGGAGCCGGCACTCACGGTGGTGATGGCCGCTAAAGGCTATCCGGCTACGCCGAAGAGCGGGGGAACGATTTCCGGGATCGAAGCCGCCGAGGCGACCGGCGCCAGGGTCTTCCATGCCGCGACCGCCAGACAGGGCGCGAAACTGGTCGCCAGCGGGGGGCGGGTGCTCAGCGTCACCGCTTCGGGCAGCAGCGTCGCGGACGCCCAGCGCGCCGCCTATCGCGCGGTCGACGCGATCGACTTCCCAACCGGCTTCTGCCGCCGCGACATCGGCTGGCGCGAAGTGCAGCGCCGGGGCTGACGGGCCGCGTGCGACTGGATAATGTGCGTCGATTGAAGGGATCCCAAATGCCGTCCGCCGTCAAATTCCTGATCGGGCTCGCTGCCGCGCTCGTCGCCGGCTGGGTCAGCCATGGGCCGCTCGGCCGCGGCGACGCCTTCATCGCCAGGCTGGAAGCGCAGGCGAATGCGGCTGTGCGCGAGGCCGGGCTGCCCCGCGTCACCGTCCGCTTCGATCGCGATCCGCTCAGCCGCCAGGCGATTCTGACCGGCCCCGCCAATGATTTCCAGCGCGAGGGAATGGGCCTGATGCCGGGCATCAATGATCGCATCCTTGCCATATCCGGCGTGTCCGGCATTCGCTGGGACGACAATGATTGCTGCGCGAGGAGGTGATCGTGCCGCTGCTGTTCGAAACCTTCTTCCTCGTCGCGCTCTTCTATCTGGCGGGAATCGGCCTCGCCTGGCTGCTGTTCCGTCGCAAGCGCGACGGCTTCCTGTGAGGATTGTGCAATGCTGGCGCTGCTTCAATTCAACCTGCCGACCCTGCTGACCGCCATGCTGATCGGCCTCGCCACCGGCTGGTGGATCATCCGGCGGCCCGGCTCCTCGAACACCAAGTAATCGCCAAGGACAAATTCCCGCCATGACGTTCGATTCCACCACCCTGCTCATTATCGCCGGCGCCCTCGTCGTCCTGATTCTCGCTTTCCTGCTGCTGCGCTCGCGCAAGCCCGCGGCGCCGATCGAACGGCGCGGCGAGCCTTATGTCGCCAGCCGGGAGCGGCCTTATGTGAAGCCGCCACGGACCGACGGCGTGACCGACGAGGTCGCCGCCGCGACCACCGACGTCGCCGGCGAGGTGCTGGGCGTCGACGCCCATGGCGCGCTGTCGGGGGACAGCGGATCGGCCGACAATTTGCAGAAATTGAAGGGGGTCGGTCCGAAAATGATCGCGCGGCTCCACGAGCTCGGCATCGTCCGCTTCCAGCAGCTGGCCACGCTCAACGACACCGAGCTCGCCCATCTCGACGAGCGCATGGGCCCGTTCCGCGGCCGCCTCGCCCGCGACCGGGTCGTCGAGCAGGCCGACTATCTCGCCCGCGGCGATATTGACGGCTTCGAGGAAAGGTTCGGCAAGCTGGGGAGTTAGGGTCCAGACCCTAGACTCCGCGCCGGCGTCTCGGCGCTTCCGAAACGAGCAGCTTGTCGATCTTGCGGCCGTCCATGTCGACGATCTCGAACCGCCAGCCGCGATAGGAGAAGCGCTCGCCGACTTCGGGCAAATGCTTCAGCACCGACAGAGCGAACCCTGCCGCGGTGGCAAAATCGCGGTCGTCGGGGAGCGGAATGCCGAGCCGATCGGACAGCATGTCGGCGGAAACCGACCCCGATACCCACCAGCCGCCATCGTCGCGCTCGACGAGGGGCGGATCGGTGTCGAGGTCCTGATCGGAGGCAAATTCCCCGGCGAGCGCGGTCAGCAGGTCCGAGGGCGTCACCAGGCCCTCGAAATGCCCATATTCGTCATGGACGAAGGCGATCGGCACTTCGGCCGCGCGCAGCACATTGAGCGTGTTCATCGCGTCCATCTGGTCGGGCACGACCGGGACCGGGCGCATCAAGGCGCGCAGATCGAGCGCGCGGCCCTCGAGCAGCGCGGAGACGATGTCGCGCGCCTGGACGACGCCGATCAGCCGGTCGACCGAGCCCTCGGCGAGCGGCAGGCGGCTATGGGGGCTGGTGAGAAACGCTTCGCGCACCGCGGCCGGATCGGCGTCAATGTCGATCCAGTCGACGTCGGTACGCGGCGTCATGACCTCGCGCGTCGGCCGATCGGCGAGCCGGACCACGCCGGAGATGATCGCCCGTTCATTCTCCTCGAGCAGGCCGGCGCTGGTCGCCTCGGCCACGACCAGATGGAGATCCTCGGCGGTGACGTGATCGCTCGATTCGCGACGCAGCCCGAGCAAACGGAAAAAGACGGCGCTGGTGCGGTCGAGCAGCCAGACGAAGGGCGCGGTGGCGCGCGACAGCCAGAGCATCGGCACCGCCATCACCACCGCGATCGGCTCGGGCGCGCGCAGCGCGAACTGCTTGGGCACCAGTTCGCCGATCACCAGCGAGGCGTAAGTGGTGAGGACGATCACCAGGGTGAAGCCCAGCCACGGCGCGGTGTCAGGCTCGATGCCGAGCAAGACCAGCCGCTGCGCCACGGGCCCACCCAGGCTCGCGCCCGAATAGGCGCCGGCGAGGATGCCGATCAGGGTGATGCCGATCTGGACCGTCGAGAGGAACTTGCCCGGATCGGCGGCGAGGTCGAGCGCGGTCTGCGCCCCCTTGCGCCCGGTCTTGGCCATCGCCCGCAGCCGCGGCCGGCGCGAGGAGACGATCGCCAGCTCCGACATCGCGAACAGCCCGTTCAGCGCCACCAGCAACAGGATGACGACGACGTCGAGCCATGGAAATGGGTCAGGAGGCGGCATGGCGGCTGGGGATACCTAGCTTTTATCCTGGCGCAGTCACAACATGTTCGTGGCCCGGCGGACCTGGAAGAATTCGCGAAGCATCGCCGCCGATTCCTCCTCGCCCATTCCGGAATAGACCTCCGGCGCATGATGGCAGGTCGGCTGGGCGAACAGACGCGGCCCGTGCAACACCGCCCCGCCTTTGGCGTCCGGCGCGGCGAAATAGAGCCGGGCGATGCGGGCGAGCGCCATCGCCCCGGCGCACATCGCGCACGGCTCGAGCGTCACCCAGAGATCGCATTGATCGAGGCGCGGCGAGCCGATCGCTTCGGCAGCGGCGCGCAACGCCACCATCTCCGCATGGGCGGTCGGATCGCAGCTGCCGACCATGGCGTTGCGGCCGACGGCGAGCAGCACGCCATGGCGAATCACGACCGCTGCCACCGGCACTTCGCCGGCCAGCGCCGCCGCGCGCGCCTCGTCGAGCGCGCGCCGCATCGGATCGGGCAGGGGGAATGCGGCTATTGGGCGTTGCCCGAGCTGTTCTCGAGCCCGACGCTCGGCACTTCGACCTGCCGGGTTTCCATCTTGACCACCGGGACCTGAACATTGGTGGTCGTCGTCCCCACCTCGACATCCTTGGTCTGGATCGAAACGCTGCCGTCGCTGTTGCGACCGAGATTGATGTAACCGGTGTAGATCAGCGCGATGCCGATCACGATCAGCAGGGCGATCAGGAGCAGGAATGTGCGCAGCATGGCGGTCCTCGCTTGGTTCGACGCGTTGCCCGGAAAACGACAGGATGCCCCATTGGTTGCCCGGGTGCAACGATCAGCCGGCGGTTGACGAATCCCCGCATCGCATCTATCTGCGCCGGGTTTCGGGGACCTCTGCGGTTCCATTCCAGGAAGAGATTGAAATGTCGCGCATTTGCGAGCTGACCGGCAAGGGCCGGCTGGTGGGTCACAATGTTTCCCACGCCAACAACAAGACCAAGCGGACCTTTCTGCCGAATCTGCAGAACGTGACCCTGATCTCCGATGCGCTGCAGCGCCAGGTGAAGCTGCGGGTCTCGACCTCCGGCCTGCGCTCGGTCGAGCATGTCGGCGGCCTCGACAATTGGCTCGCCCGCACCGGCGACGACAAGCTCAGCCTCAAGGCGCGCCGGCTGAAGCGCGAGATCGCCAAGAAGGCGAGCGCCGCCGCCTAGCACGAGCCTTCAGTCCGCCAGCTCGAATTCGAGCAGCAGGCTGCGCTGGATCGCCATGTAATTGTCATCCGAGGCGATCCGCACGATCGTCCGGCCTCCTTCGCGCGTGACGCTGAGCGCCTCCATATTGTCGACCGTCAGCGGACTACGCAGCTCGGCGATTTCACGCCCGCCTATCTCCGCCCCGGGCCCAAGCCGCGACAGATCGGCGACGACCAGCTTCGCGGAGATCCCGGAGAGCCAGGAAAAGCGGCGATGGAGGATCAGCAACCGGCCGTCGGGCAGCAGCGCCGCGTCGGTCACGCGGAAGCCTTCGGGGCGGCGATAGCGCAGCGCCTCGGCGCGTGTCGCCGGTTCGGCCGGATCACCATCGAACAGCACTGCCGCGCTCGTCGGCGCGCCATTGGCGCGGCCCTCGGAGAAGACCAGGAAGCGGCCATCGGCCAGCCGCACCATCGCCTCCGGCCCGCTATTGGCGCGCCAGCCGCGCATGGACGGCGGCCGCGTCCCGGCCTCCGGCCGCCAGCCTAGACGACGGTAGCGCACGATGCCGTTGACCGATTCGAAGCCGATCCATGCCCGATCGCCGTGCAGGACAAGCGATTCGGAATCCCGGCTCGAGGGCCTGCGCCAGAACAAGCGGCCGTCGGCGAGCGGCGCGATCCGGACCCGTGACCGCCTGCCGCTTTCGGGCAATCCGAATTCGAACATGAAACCCGCATCGCTGACCGCGATGACCCGCCCATTGGCGACCTGCATCGCCGAGATGCCGCCGAAGCGGATATCGTCGCTGCTCAGCGCCCAGCCCCGGCGAAACAGAAGACCGCCGATCCGTCGCTGCCGCGGATCGCTGCCGCTCAGAGAGACCGGAAGCGCGGTCAGGATCGCGTCGGCGGGACGCCCGCGCCCGGGCGTCGGACCGGAAGCGCGGATCGTGGTCAGCAGGAAAAAGGCGAGCAGCAGGAACAGGATCCGGCCGGCCGGCATCGGGCGCCTTCTGTTCAGGAATCTCGTCACTTTCATGAACGCCCGCTTACCGCTCCATTCAGCGCCGACTCAAGCGAATCATGCGAAACAGCAGCCATGTCGACGACGGCGGCGCGCCATTTCGGCGCCGCGGCCGACGGGACGAGAGGAGTAGAGTATCATGTTCAAGAAGATCACGCTTTCCGCCGCGATCGCCGTTTCGGCGCTGACCGCGATGCCCGCCGCCGCCGAGGCGCAGAGCCGCTACGGCTATCATGACGGCTATGGCTACACTCAGCGTTATGACGGCTATGACCGTTACGACCGCTACAACCGCTATGACCGCCGCTACGATGCGCGGCGCTACGCCAGCCGTCGCTACCGCAATCATTATGGCCGGCGCTGCGACAGCGGCTCCACCGGGACGATCATCGGCGCGATCGCCGGCGGCCTGCTCGGCCGCGAGATCGCCGGCCGTGGCGACCGCACCGTTGGCACGATCATCGGCGCCGGCGCCGGCGCGCTGGCGGGCCGGGCGATCGATCGGGACAATTGCCGTCGTTAAATCAGTCCTCGCTTAGCGTATCGAGGATTGGGGCCGGTCACCTCCGGGTGGCCGGCCCCGCGTTGTTTCACGCCTTGTCGAACAGCCCCGCGAGCTGCTCGATCATCGTTCCGCCCAGTTGCTCGGCATCCATGATAGTGACCGCGCGGTCGTAATAACGGGTGACGTCATGGCCGATCCCGATTGCGACCAGTTCGACCGGCGAGCGCGCCTCGATCCAGGCGATCACCTGCCGTAAATGGCGCTCGAGATAGGTGCCGCTGTTCACCGACAGCGTCGAATCGTCGACCGGCGCGCCGTCGGAGATCACCATCAGGATCTTGCGCTCCTCGACCCGCCCGATCAGCCGGCCGTGCGCCCAAAGCAGCGCCTCGCCGTCGATATTCTCCTTCAGCAGCCCCTCGCGCATCATCAGCCCGAGGCTGCGGCGGGCATGCCGCCAGGGCTCGTCGGCGCGCTTGTAGACGATGTGCCTGAGGTCGTTGAGCCGGCCAGGCTGGGGCGGCCGGCCCTCGGCGAGCCATTTCTCGCGCGACTGGCCGCCTTTCCAGGCGCGGGTGGTGAAGCCCAGTATCTCGACCTTGACCCCGCAACGCTCGAGGGTGCGGGCGAGGATGTCGGCACTGATCGCGGCGATCGAGATCGGCCGCCCGCGCATCGATCCCGAATTATCGATCAGCAGGCTGACGACGGTGTCGCGGAACTCGGTCTCCTTCTCGACCTTGTACGACAGCGAATAAGCCGGGTTGACCACGACCCGGGCGAGCCGCGCGACATCGAGCAGCCCTTCTTCCTGATCGAAATCCCACGAACGCGACTGCTGCGCCATCAACCGCCGCTGCAGCCGGTTGGCAAGCTTGGTGACCGCGCCCTGGAGGTGGATGAGCTGCTGATCGAGATAGGAGCGCAGCCGTCCCAGTTCCTCCTCGTCGCACAGCTCGCCGGCTTCGACGATTTCGTCATATTGCTCGGTGAACACGCGATAGTCGAAACGGGGCGGAAGATCCGAGAGCGGACGGTTCGGCCGGACCGGCAGCATGCCCTCCTCGCCTTCCTCGCTCTGCCCTTCCGAGGCATCCCCCAGATCATCTTCCGACCAGTCGCTGTCGGCTTCGTCGCCGCCCTCTTCCTGCTCGCCGCGAATCTCGGCCTCGCCGCGGCCGGCGCCCTCGTCGGACTGGTCCTCCTCGCCTTCGTCGTCGCCGCCGGTTTCATCGTCCTCGCCGTCCTCGCCTTCGTCGGGCTCGAGCGGCGTGTCGGGCTCGCCTTCGACCAGTTCGAGATCGCGGAGCAGCTTGCCGACCAGGGTCGCAAAGGCGCCCTGATCGTCGAGCGCGAGGCCGAGCGCGTCGAGATCGCCGCCGGCGCGTTCCTCGATCCAGTCGGAGACCAGCTTCAGCCCGGAGTTCGCGGCCTCGGGCGGCGCCTCTCCGGTGAGCCGCTCGCGGACGATCAGCCCGATCGCCGAAGCGAGCGGCACCTCCTCGCGGCTGCGGGCGCGGGTCAGCGGATCGGTGCGCAGCCGCATTTCGGTCAGCGAGACGAGATTGTCGCGAATGCCGTCCATGCTGCGCGCGCCGAGCGCCTCGCAGCGCGCCTGCTCGGCGGCGTCGAACACCGCCCGCGCGATCTCGTCCGCCGGCGCATGGCGGGCGTGGAGGCGCGCATTGTGGTGGCGCAGCCGCAGCGCGGCGGCATCGGCGAAGCCGCGTGCCTCGGAGATCTCCCGCGCCGCCAGCGTCCGGCCCGGCATCGGCGCCTTGACGCTCTTGCCCGCGACCGACGGAGTGTCCGAGGTGAAGCCGAGCTCGACCTCGGCGTCGGCGGCGATGGCGCGGGTCGCGCCGGCCAGCGCATGGCGGAAGGCCTCGAGCGGGTTGTCCAGATCGGCCATGAGGCGGACCGAGCCTAGCTGGCCCTGCTGGCCACGCTTTCGGGCAGGTCCTTGCCGAACACGCGCTGGAAATATTCGGCGACCACCGGCCGCTCCGCCTCGTCGCATTTGTTGAGGAAGGAGAGCCGGAAGGCGAAGCCGACATCGCCGAAAATGAGCGCGTTCTGCGCCCAGCTGATCACCGTGCGCGGGCTCATCACCGTCGAGATGTCGCCATTGACGAAGCCGGCGCGGGTCAGGTCTGCGACCTTGATCATCCGCTCGACCTCGGCGCGGCCGCCTTCATGGTCATATTCGCCCGATTTGGCGAGGACGATCCGCGCCTCGGTCTCGGCCGGGAGATAGTTCAATGTGACGACCACGTTCCAGCGGTCCATCTGACCCTGATTGATCTGCTGGGTGCCGTGATAGAGGCCGGTGGTGTCGCCGAGACCGACGGTGTTGGTGGTGGCGAACAGGCGGAAATAGGGATGCGGGCGGATCACCCGGTTCTGATCGAGCAGCGTGAGCTTGCCCTCGGCCTCGAGCACGCGCTGGATGACGAACATCACGTCGGGCCGGCCGGCGTCATATTCGTCGAACACCAAGGCGGTCGGCGTCTGCAGCGCCCATGGCAGGAGCCCCTCGCGGAACTCGGTGACTTGCTGGCCTTCGCGCAGCACGATCGCGTCGCGGCCGACCAGATCGATCCGGCTGATATGGGCGTCGAGATTGATCCGGATCATCGGCCAGTTCAATCGCGCCGCGACCTGCTCGATATGGGTCGATTTGCCGGTGCCGTGATAGCCCTGGATCATCACCCGCCGGTTCTTCGCGAAGCCGGCGCAGATCGCGAGCGTGGTATCCGGATCGAAGACATAGGCCGGATCGAGATCGGGCACGCGCTCGTCGGCCTCGGAAAAAGCCGGCACCTCCATGTCGCTGTCGATCCCGAACAGGTCGCGCACCTTGGCCATGCGATCGGGGGCGTCCATCACCGTCGCGCTGCGGCTGTCGGGGTTCACGTTGGGTATGTCTGCCATGCTGTTTCTCTGTTTCAGGCGAAAGCGGGCCGTCCTTTGAGCGCCGTATAAGCCTCGATCACCGCCTGCAACGCTTTCTCATGGCTGCGGTCGCCGCCATTCTTGTCGGGGTGATAGCGCCGGACGAGATCGAGATAGCGCTGGCGCAACGCGCGGCGGTCGGCATCGATATCCAGTCCGAGCACGCGCAGCGCCTTGCGGTCGCCGTCGCTGAGCGGACGGCCATCCTTGCGCAAACCAGCCCCGTGCGGCCGGATGCGGGCGCCGATCGCATCGAGCGGATCGACGAAATCCGCCCAGCGCGGCGTCGGCGAGGCGCCGGCCGAGGCGAAGGCGCGGGTCTCGCGCTCCCAGCCGCCATAGGGGCTCTGCGCCGCGGCGATCTCATCCGCAGTCATCCCCTCGAAATAATTATAGTCGGCGTTGAACGCCCGAACATGATCGAGGCAGTACCAGCGCCATTCGCCGGGGCCGTCGAAATCCGGGCGGACGTCGCCGGGGGCGCGAAACTCGCCCGCGGCCGTGCAGCCCGGATGCGCGCAGGGCTGCGCCCGGCCCTCGACCCGTCCATGAAACCGCGCCTGTCGCTTACCCGCGCTCGCCAATGCCAACTCCCATTCTTGGACAGCCCCTCTATATAAACGAAATGAGCCAGGCTTTAACCGGACCAGTCGCGACGGAAATCCGCCAACGCCTCGAAGCGGCGCTCGCTCCAACGCGGCTCGCCGTGATCAACGACAGCGCCAAACATCATGGCCATGCCGGCGACGACGGCAGCGGCGAGAGCCATTTCACCGTCGAGATCGAAGCGCCGCAATTCGCCGGGATGAGCAGGCTCCAGCGCCAGCGCGCGGTCAATGCCGCGCTCGGCGACCTGATGCAAGAACGCGTCCACGCGCTCGCGATCCGCGCCCGGGCGCCAGGCGAACCGACATGAGCGACGACCCGTTTATCGAGACTTTGCTGCCCTCGACCCACGACCTGGGCGGATTCAAGGTGCACCGTACCCTGCCCCACAAGCAGCGGACGACGATCGGGCCCTTCATCTTCTTCGACCAGATGGGCCCGGCGCGGCTGCCGCCGGGCGGCGGAATCGACGTTCGCCCGCATCCGCATATCAACCTCGCCACCGTCACCTATCTGTTCGCCGGCGCCATCCTCCACCGCGATTCGCTCGGCACCAGCCAGACGATCGAGCCCGGCGCGGTCAATCTGATGACCGCCGGCCGCGGCATCACCCACAGTGAACGCTCGCCGGCCGGGGTGCGTGCCGAGGGACCCGAATTGTCGGGGATCCAGACCTGGCTCGCACTGCCCGCGGCGAAGGAGGAGATCGACCCGGCGTTCGAGCATGTCGCGCGCGGCGACCTGCCGGTCGTCGACGGCGTCTATGCCCGCGCCCGGGTGGTGATGGGCAGCCTCTGGGGCGAAACCTCGCCGGTCACCAGCCACAGCCACACCATCTATGCCGACATCCAGCTCGCTCCGGGCGGCAGCATGCCGATCGACGCCGAGGCGGACGAGCGCGGCCTCTATCTCGCCGAAGGCGAGGCCGTGCTCGACGGCGTGACCCTGCAGCCCGCGACGCTCTATGTGCTCCGGCCGGGAACGCAGGCGACGTTGCGCTCGACGCAGGGCGGTCACCTCATACTGTGCGGCGGCGCCGCGCTCGACGGTCCGCGCCATGTCTGGTGGAACTTCGTGTCGTCGCGCCGCGACCGGATCGAGGAGGCCAAGTCCGACTGGAAGGCGGGCCGTTTCATGCTGCCGCCCGACGATCGCGACGAATTCATTCCGCTGCCCGAAGTCCCGGCGACGGTGAGCTATCCATGAGCGGCCTCGCGGTCGCACCGATCGCCTTGGCGAGCGGAGTCACGCTGTCGGTCCAGCAAAGCGGTCCCGCGGACGGCGAGGCGATCCTCCTGCTCCACGGCTTCCCCGAATCGCACCGGACCTGGCGCAATATCGCCCCCGATCTCGCCCGCGATTTCCGGGTCGTCGCGCCCGATCAGCGTGGCTTTGCCGGCTCCGACAAGCCGCCGGACGTCGCCGCCTACAAGACCGACCGCATCGTCGAGGACCTGATCGCGCTGGCGGACAGCCTGGAGCTGACCCGCTTCACCCTGGTCGGCCACGATTGGGGCGGCGCGGTCGCCTGGCTGGCGGCGCTCCGGCATCCGGACCGGATCGCGCGGCTGGTCATCGTCAACGCGCCGCATCCCCTGGTCTTCCAGAAATCCCTGATCGAGGATCCGGCGCAGCGCGCCGGGTCGCAATATATCCGCGCCTTCCGGAGCCCGCTGATGGAACGCGGCATCGAAGCGATGGGATTCGATCTCTTCTTCGAAAAGACCTTCGGCGCACATGCCGATCTCGATGCCATTCCCGATGAGGAGCGCCGCGCCTATCTCGATCAATGGGGCCAGCCCAGGGCGCTGACGGCGATGCTCAACTGGTACCGGGCGAGCGAGATCATCGTGCCCCAGATCGGCGAGGACGCGCCGCTGCCGGCCTGGACGCGCGCGCCCTTTCCGCGCATCGCCATGCCGACGCTCGTGATCTGGGGCCTCAAGGACAAGGCGCTGCTCCCGGCCCAGCTCGAAGGGCTGGACGACCTCGTCGACAATCTGCGGATCGTGACGATCGCGGATGCCGGGCACTTCGTCCCCTGGGAGAAGCCCGAGCCGGTGATCGCCGCGATCCGGACGTTCATCGCCGAGACGCCCATTCCGCCCCCAGCGGGATGATAAGGTCGGCGCAGTGCACGCCCCTCCACCAGGCCTCGCCTGGTCCCCCTCCCCGTATCGGGGAGGATTAGAATAAGCCTTGGGCTCGCCCCCGGCCCCGGCTATGCCGCCGGCCATGTCCGCGTCCGTCCGCTCCCGATCCCGTTCCGCCGCGCGGCTCGCCGCCGTCCAGGCGCTCTATCAGCAGGAAATGGAAGGCACCGCCGTCACCACCCTGCTCCACGAATTCCACCATCATCGGCTCGGCGCGACGATCGACGGTGTCGAATATGCCGAGGCGGAGGTCGATTTCTTCGACGACCTCGTCACGGGCGTCGACGCGCGGCGTGCCGAGCTCGATGCGCTGATCGCGGCAAAGCTCAGCGCAGGCTGGTCGATCGGGCGGCTCGACCGGCCGATGAAGGCCATCCTGCGCGCCGGCGCCTATGAGCTCGTCGCGCGCGCCGACGTTCCGACCGCGAGCGTGATCAGCGAATATGTCGATGTCGCCAAGGCCTTTTTCGACCCGCGCGAGTCCGGCTTCGTCAACGGCCTGCTCGACGCTCTGGCCAAAGAGGTGCGCAAATAAGGACCGAGTGAGCAGCGAATCCGCCTTCATCGACACCCTGCGCGCGCTCGCCACCGATCCGGCCGCCCGCGACCTGATCGACGATGCCGCGGTGCTCGAACTGGGCGACGGCGCGCTGGTCCTGACCCACGACATGATCGTCGAGGGCGTCCATTATCTGCCCGACGACCCGCCCGAGGACGTCGCCTGGAAGCTGGTCGCGGTGAACCTGTCCGATCTCGCCGCGAAGGGCGCCCGGCCGCTGGGCGCGCTGCTCGGCTATGCGCTCGGCGACAGCGCGTGGGACCAGGCGTTCGCGCGGGGGCTCGGCACCGCCCTCTCCACTTTCGGTCTCGCCTTGCTCGGCGGCGATACGGTCGCGATGCCCGAAGGCGCGCCGCGCGCTTTGGGCCTCACCGCGATCGGCCGGGCCGATCAGGTCCCGCCCGCGCGCAGCGGCGCGCGGCCCGGCCATGATTTGTGGGTCAGCGGCACGATCGGCGACGCCGGCGCCGGGCTCGGCCTGCTGCGCGCCGGGCAAAGCGCGCCGGCGGCGCTGATCGAGCGCTACCGCAACCCGCGGCCGCGGCTCGAGGCGGGCGCGCGGCTGGCGCCGCTGGCGGCGGCGATGATGGACGTCTCCGACGGGCTGCTGATTGACGCCGGGCGGATGGCGTCGGCGAGCGGCTGCGCGCTGGCGGTCGCATTGGACGCATTGCCGCTGTCGGACGCCTTCCTCGCCGCGATCGGCGGCGATCGCGCGGCGCGGATCGAGGCGGCGTCGGCGGGCGACGATTACGAGCTGCTGCTCGCCGCGCCCGCGGGCAAGGCACCGACGCTGCTCGCGCTGGCCGACGAGATCTCGCTCTCGCTGACGCGGATCGGCCGGTTCGAGGCGGGCAGCGGATTGCGGCTCGAAGACAGAGGAGAAATCGTGCCGCTGCCGGACCGTCTCGGCTTCGAGCACGACCGGAATCGCCCGGACGGTTGAAACATTTTTTTATCCACCCTAAAGGGCGCGCCACACATCGGGCGCGCCCGCCGCGGGCGCTTGCCCTTGCTTGCTTGAAATTCAGGGGAAGGACGATTTCATGACCGTCGTGCTTATTGCCATCGGCTGCGGGCTGCTCGCGGTGCTCTATGGCTTGGTCACCATCATGCAGGTGCTCAAGGCGCCGGCGGGCAACGAGCGCATGCAGGACATCGCCAGCGCCGTCCAGGAAGGCGCCCGCGCCTATCTCGCCCGGCAATATCGCACGATCGCCATCGTCGGCGTCGTGGTCGTCATCCTCGTCGGCTATTTCCTCGGCTACGTCTCGGCGATCGGCTTCCTGATCGGTGCCCTGCTCTCGGGCGTGACCGGCTTCGTCGGGATGAACGTCTCGGTGAAGGCCAATGTCCGCACCGCCGAAGCGGCGCGCCATGCGCTGCAGGGCGGCCTCACCATGGCATTCCGCTCGGGCGCGATCACCGGCATGCTCGTGGCGGGCCTGGGCCTGCTCGCGATCGCCTGCTTCTTCTGGTATCTGATCGGCCCCGGCGGCCATGCTCCGAACGACCGCGTCGTCATCGACGCGCTCGTCGCTCTGGCCTTCGGTGCCTCTCTGATCTCGATCTTCGCGCGTCTCGGCGGCGGCATCTTCACCAAGGCCGCCGACGTCGGCGCCGATCTGGTCGGCAAGGTCGAGGCCGGCATTCCGGAGGACGATCCCCGCAACCCCGCCACGATCGCCGACAATGTCGGCGACAATGTCGGCGACTGCGCCGGCATGGCCGCCGATCTGTTCGAAACCTATGTCGTCACGATCGGCGTTACGATGGTCTCGGTCGCGCTCACCATCACCGACACGTCCAGCGAAGTCCTGCTGCAGCTGATGGCGCTGCCGCTGATGGTCGGCGGCGTCTGCATCGTCACTTCGATCATCGGCACCTACATGGTGCGGCTCGGCAAGGGCGGCTCGATCATGGGCGCGCTCTACAAGGGCTTCTGGACGTCGGCGGTGCTCGGCGCCGTCGCGGTCTATTTCGGCACCCGATATGTGCTCGGCGACATGAGCGCGACGCTCACCACCATCCCCGGGGTGAATGGCGAGACCATCGCGCTCACCGGGATGAAATTGTTCTACTGCATGCTGATCGGGCTCGGCCTGACCGGGGCGCTGGTCTGGATCACCGAATATTATACCGGCACCAACTATCGTCCGGTGCGCTCGATCGCCAAGGCGTCGCAGACCGGTCATGGCACCAACGTCATCCAGGGTCTTGCGATCAGCCTTGAATCGACCGCGCTGCCGACGCTGGTGATCGTCGTTGCCGTCATCGCCGCTTATCAACTTGCCGGCGTGATCGGGGTCGCGTTCGGCGCGACCGCGATGCTCGCGCTGGCGGGGATGGTCGTCGCGCTCGACGCTTATGGCCCGGTCACCGACAATGCCGGCGGCATTGCCGAGATGGCCAGCCTGCCCGACGACGTGCGTGAGCGCACCGACGCCCTCGACGCGGTCGGCAACACCACCAAGGCCGTGACCAAGGGCTATGCGATCGGATCGGCCGCGCTTGCCGCATTGGTGCTGTTCGGCGCCTATACGACCGACCTCCGGGAATTCTTCCCCGACGTCCCGGTCGATTTCTCGCTCTCCAACCCCTATGTGATCGTCGGCCTGCTGCTCGGCGCCTTGCTGCCCTACAGCTTCGGCGCCTTCGGCATGACCGCGGTCGGTCGCGCTGCCGGTGCGGTGGTCGAGGACGTCCGCGCCCAGTTCCGCGACAATCCGGGAATCATGGAGGGCACCAGCCGCCCCAATTACGGCCGCACCGTCGACCTCGTCACCCGCGCCGCGATCAAGGAGATGATCCTGCCGTCGCTGCTGCCGGTGCTGACGCCGATCGCGGTCTATTATCTGATCACCCTCGTCGCCGGCCAGGCGTCGGGCTTCGCCGCTTTGGGCGCGCTGCTGCTGGGCGTGATCGTCTCGGGCCTGTTCGTCGCGATCTCGATGACCTCGGGCGGGGGCGCCTGGGACAATGCCAAGAAATATATCGAGGACGGCAATTATGGCGGCAAGGGCTCCGAGGCGCACAAGGCCGCGGTGACCGGCGACACCGTCGGCGATCCCTACAAGGACACCGCCGGGCCGGCGGTCAATCCGATGATCAAGATCACCAACATCGTCGCCTTGCTGCTGCTCGCGGCCCTCGCCGGCCACGGCGCCGGCTGAGGCCTCGGCTCTTAGGCCGGATTTAACGTTCCGCCCTTATCCTCGCCTGCATCCAGTCGCAGGCGGGGATCCATGGCCGATCGTGTCTTTTCCGACGAGGCGGTGGCCGCCTTTCGGGCCTCCTATCCCGGCTCGCCGGTGGGCCTGACCCACCGGCTGCTCGACCATCCGCTGCTGACGCTCGACGCATTGGCGACCGCCGCCGCACGGATGCGGCCCGAAAACGTCGAATATAACCAGGCGGTCGGCCTGCCGATCTCGCTGCCGCAGGACGCCGGGCCGGCCAACGGGCTGTCGATCGAGGACACCATCCGGAGCATCGAGGAGAACGGCTCGTGGATGGTGCTGAAGCTGGTCCACCAGGTCCCCGAATATCGCGACCTGCTCCACGACACGCTCGCCGAGCTGCGGCCGCAGATCGCCGCGGTGACGGGCGAGATGCTCCAGCTCGAGGCCTTCGTCTTCATCTCCTCGCCCGACGCGGTGACCCCGCTCCATTTCGATCCCGAATATAATGTCCTGCTCCAGATCCGCGGCTCGAAGGTGATGAACGTCTTCCCGTATGACGACGAGGAGATTGCGAGCCAGGCGTTCCACGAAACCTATCATTCGGGCGGCCAGCGCAACCTCGCCTGGCGCGACGAGTTCGGCCCGCGCGGCCGCGCGTTCGAGCTGACCCCCGGCAAGGCGGTCTATGTCCCGGTGACGGCGCCGCACTGGGTCCAGAACGGCCCCGACGTGTCGATCTCCTTCTCGATCACCTGGCGCTCGCGCTGGAGCTTCCGCCAGGCCGACGCCCATGCCTTCAACAAGAGGCTGCGGCGGATCGGACTCGAACCGGCGCGGCCGCGGGCGTTTCCCCGGAGCAATGTGCTCAAATCGGTCGCCCATCGCGCGCTGCGCAAGGCGCGGCGCGCGCTGAGCCGCTAAGGTCCGGACCATAGGTCGTTCCGGCGTCCCCCACCCTTCCCAACCCTGCCTTAAGCGGCTAAGGGCAGCCCTCGCTTTTGATGCAAGGATCTGAATGGCCAAGGAAGAGCTTCTCGAGATGCGCGGGCAGGTGGTCGAGCTGCTGCCCAACGCCATGTTCCGCGTCCGCCTGGAGAACGGCCATGAGATTCTCGGTCACACCGCGGGCAAGATGCGCAAGAACCGGATCCGCGTGCTGACCGGCGACGAGGTGCTGGTCGAGCTGACGCCCTACGACCTCACCAAGGGCCGGATCACCTATCGATTCAAATAAGGCCCGGCCCGCGCGATGCGGCTGATCCTCGCCTCGGCGTCCCCGCGACGGCTTGAATTGCTGGCGCGGATCGGACTCGTGCCCGACGCCGTGATCGCCGCCGAGATCGACGAAACCCCGCGGCCGCGCGAGCTACCCACCGACTATGCCCGCCGCATGGCGGCCGAGAAAGCCGCGGCGGTCGCGACAGCCGGCGCGCTGACCCTCGCCGCCGATACCGTGGTCGCGGCGGGACGGCGGATCCTGCCCAAGACCGAAACCGCGGACGAGGCGCGGGCCGCGCTGTCGCTGCTGTCCGGGCGGCGCCACCGGGTTCATTCCGCGGTGACCCTGATCGACGCCGAGGGCATCGCCCGCCATCGGCTGTCGACCTCGGTGGTCGCCTTCAAACGGCTCTCCGAGGCGGAGCTGGCGGCCTATCTCGCCAGCGAGGAATGGCGCGGCAAGGCGGGTGGCTATGCCATTCAAGGACGCGCCGAGGCACTGATCCGGATGATCTCGGGCTCGCATTCCGGCGTCGTCGGCCTGCCCCTGTTCGAAACGCGCGCATTGCTCCGCGCCGCCGGCTGCGCGCTTGGCTGAGTGGCTCCACGAGCAGGGGATCGGCGAGGATCGCGCGATCCTGGTCGAGGCCTCTCTCATCCTGGAAGCGGCGATCGAGCTGCCCGGCGCGCATCGCGCCGGCGCGGTCGTCCCGGCGCGGCTCACCAGGATCCTCATTCCCGGACGGCGCGGAATCGCCACGTTTGCCGGCGGCGAGGCGCTGATCGAGCCGTTGCCGCACGGCCTTACCGAGGGCGGCGCGTTCAGCGCCGAGATCCTCCGCGAGCCGATCCCGGAGCCCGGCCGGGCCAAGCTCGCCAAGCTCCGCGCCACCGACGATGGCCCGCGCCCCGCACCGGCGCTGGCCGAGCGGCTCGGCGCGCGCCCGGCCAAAGCGGATGCCTTCGAGCAGGCCGGCTGGTCCGAATTGCTCGAAGAGGCGATGACCGGCGAGATCGCCTTTCCGGGCGGCGCGCTGCGGATGAGCCTGACCCCGGCCATGACCCTGTTCGACGTCGACGGCAGCCTGCCGCCGGGGGAGCTCGCCGAAGCCGGAGCCGAGGCCGCGGCGCGGACGATCCGCCGCTTCGATCTTGGCGGCTCGATCGGCGTGGATCTGCCGACGATCGCGGACCGCGCCGTGCGACAGGCCGCGGCGGCGGCGGTCGACCGGGTGCTGCCGCAGCCGTTCGAGCGCACCGCGGTCAACGGCTTCGGCTTCCTCCAGATCGTCCGCCGCCGGACGCGCCCCTCGATCCCCGAGATTCTTCAGGGCGATCCCGTCGGCGCCGCGGCGCGCGCCCTGCTGCGCCGGGCCGAGACCGCCGGCGGGGCGCTCGCGCTGCATGCCGCGCCGGCGGTGATCGAGCGGATCGAGGCCCATCCCGAGTGGGTCGCGGCGATCGAGCGCCGCGCCGGCGGACGCATCGCCTTGCGGCCCGAACCCGGGCTCGCCATATCGTCCGGGCATGTCCACCAGGCGCAACGCTGAGAGCTGCCCGCTTTGCGGCAAGCCCGCGCTCGCGGCGGTGCGCCCGTTCTGCAGCCAGGGATGCCGCGACCGCGACCTCCTGAACTGGCTCGGCGACGCCTATCGCGTGCCGGGCGAGCCGGCTGCGCCGAGCGATGACGACGGGCTGGACAGCGAGCGGTAAGCGCCTCTATAGGCGCGGCTTCCGCGTGCCGGCGGATATGCCCAGGTAGCTCAGTTGGTAGAGCACGTGACTGAAAATCACGGTGTCGGTGGTTCGATTCCGCCCCTGGGCACCATTTTTCAACAGCTCGATGGCCGATTGGCTTTGCACAATCCGAAGCGGGGTATCAGTGGGTATCCGGCAAGTTTGCGCCCATCTCAGCTATTCATAGCTGCGGAGTTTCCTTCCGTGAGCGGGCATTGGGCAACCCGTCGCATCGCGGTCGCTCCGATCAGGGCCGGAAAAGCCGATTTCCGGTGAATGCTCGTATCAGCGAAAAGACGGGGCCGTAGCCCCGCCCTTATTTGGTGCAGTCAAGCTGCTTGTTAACAGCTGGCCCTGCGATTTCTGAACGGCGCAGGTCTACCCGAAGGGTAGCCAAAGTCAATTGCCTCGGATCGTCTATCGCGCCAAGATGCTTGCCTTGGGAGGGCGTCATGCGCAGACTTGGCCTGGACATCGGCACCAACAGCATCGGCTGGTGCCTGATCGAGGATGACGCGCGGATCGTCGACATCGGGGTGCGCATCTTCGCCGACGGGCGAGATCCAAAATCGGGCGCGTCGCTGGCGGTCGATCGGCGGGCGGCGCGGGCGATGCGGCGGCGGCGGGATCGCTATCTCGGACGCCGTTCGGCTTTCCTGAAAGCACTGGTCGAATATGGCTTGATGCCGACCGATGCCGAAGAGGCCAAGCTCGTCGCCGAGCGCGACCCCTATGAGTTACGCGCCCGCGCGCTCGGGGGGCGACTGGAACCCTATGAGATCGGCCGCGCGCTGTTCCATCTCAACCAGCGACGAGGGTTCAAATCCAACCGCAAGGCCGAGCGGAAAACGAAAGACGCCGAGGATGGCAAGATCGCGAGCGGAGCCAAGGCGCTCGACCAGGCGATGGCGGAAAACGGCGCGGACACGCTCGGCCAGTTCCTCGCCAGCCGCGAGACCAAGCGCGTTCGGATGAACGGCGAGAACCAAGACTATGATTTCTATCCGCAGCGCCGCCATATCGAATATGAATTCGAGCGCATATGGGTGGAACAGACGAAGTACCATCCCGCCCTGCTGACCGAAACGGCGCGCACGGCATTGCAGCGCATCCTGTTCTTCCAGCGGCCGTTGAAGGAGCAGGAAGTTGGCGTTTGCACCTTCGTCCATTCGGAGCGCCGCCTCGCCAAGGCGCATCCTCTGTTTCAGGAGCGCCGTCTCTACGAGGAGGTCAACCAGCTCGAGATCACCACGCCTGGCGAAGCCAATCGCAAGCTGACGACGGATCAGCGCGATCTGCTCGTCCGCCGGCTGAAGCTGTCCAAGGCGGTGGCGTTCGATAGCCTCGGCAAGCTGCTCAAGCTCGAACCGGGCCAGAGCTTCAACAAGGCGAGCGAGACTCGCACCCAACTGGCCGGCGACGAAGTGTTCGCAGTGATGAGCGACAAGAAGCGTTTCGGCGGCAAATGGGCGCATCTCGACAGGGACCGGCAATGGGTGATCGTCGAGCGGGTGATGGAGGAAGAAACGCCAGAGGTTCTTCACGCCTTTCTGACCAACGAATGCGGCCTCGACGATGAACAGGCCGAGGCCGCCGCCCGAGTGTCGCTCCCCGAACTCTACGGCCGGCTCGGCCCGACCGCGACGGCTCGCATCCTCGACGAGCTCAAAAAGGAAGTAATCACCTATGACGAGGCTGTGCGGCGCGCCGGCTGGCACCATAGCGACGATCGCACCGGCGAAATCCTGCCGCAGCTGCCTTATTATGGCGAACTGCTGACCCGCGACATCCCACCCGGCACCCAGCATCCCGACGATCCGCCCGAAAAACGCTGGGGCAAGATCACCAACCCGACCGTCCATATCGGCCTAAGACAGGTTGAGAAGTTGGTCAACGCGATCGTCAAGGTGCACGGCCGGCCGGACATGATCGTCGTCGAGCTAGCCCGCGAGCTGAAGCTCAACGAGAAAGACAAAGAGGTGCATAACAAGCGCATTCGCCAAGATACGGCGGCGGCGATCGCGCGCTCCAAGAAACTGGAGGAGGAAGGCTTTCCGGACACCGGCGCCAACCGAATGCTGCTGCGCATGTGGGAGGAGCTGAACCCACGCGAGGTACTCGATCGGCGCTGCCCCTACTGCGGCAATCCGATCGGTATGCGGATGCTGTTCGAGCACGAAGCCGACATCGACCATGTCATCCCTTATTCGCGTTCGCTCGACGACAGCGCTGGCAATAAGGTGGTCGCGCATCGCTCCTGCAACCGCGCCAAGGGCAATAAGACGCCTTATGAAAAATGGGGACATGACGAGGAGCGCTGGAAGACGATCAGTGCCCGGGTCGCACGGCTGCACAAGTCGAAGCAGTGGCGCTTCGGCCCGGACGCAATGGCGCGGGTGGAGAAAGGCGGCGGCTTCCTCGCCCGCCAGCTCACCGACACCCAATATCTGTCGCGGCTCGCCGGGCGCTATCTGTCCAGTCTCTATGCGGAAAAAAGCGAGGGCAGTGTCTATGTCGTTCCCGGCCGGATGACAGCGATGCTGCGCCGGCTGTGGGGGCTGAACAGCCTGCTACCCGACCATAACTTCGTCGAGAACGAGCATAGCAATGCGCCGAAGAACCGGCTTGATCACCGCCACCACGCGATCGACGCGGCGGTGACGGCGGTGACGACACGCCGGTTGATACAGGAGATCGCGAGGGCGGCCGGACAGGCCGAAGACAAGGATTCGGACCGCCTGTTTGAGAAGTTGCCGCAGCCTTGGGATGGTTTCCGCGACGAGCTCGGCGAGAGGCTGGCGCGCGTCACGGTCAGCCACAAGCCCGATCATGGACGCAAGGCTCGACCCTCACGCCATCGGGATGTGACCGCCGGGCGACTGCACAACGACACAGCTTACGGCCTTACTGACGAGACAGCCGCGGATGGCAAGACGCCGATCGTGGTTCATCGGGTACCACTTATGAGTCTGAAGCCGGGCGACTTCACCGATCCGATCCGCGTCACCGACACCGAGCTGCGCGACGCACTCTACCGCGCGACCGCAGGGCGGACCGGCAAGGACTATGACAAGGCCCTCGCCGACTTCTCGTACAAGCATGGCGTTCGCAGGATGCGGGTGCGCGAGCCGCTCAACGTAATTCCGATCCGCGACAAGAGCGGCCGCGCCTACAAGGCGTACAAGGGTGATGCGAACGCGCGCTATGACGTCTGGCGACTGCCGGAAGGCAAATGGGTCCACGATATCGTTTCGATGTTCGACGCTCACCAACGGGACGCCAACGATCGTCGCCCTCACCCCGCCGCGAAAAAGATGCTTTCGCTCCGGCAGAACGACATGATCGCCATCGAACGCGACGGCGGCGCGCCGGAGATCGTCCGGGTCGTCAAATTTTCCACTAATGGCGCCGTTGCGCTCGCGCCCGGCAATGAAGGTGGCGCTCTCAAGGCGCGAGACGCGAGTCCAGTCGATGTTGATCCGTTCAAGTACATCTATTCGTCCGGCGGCGGCCTCAAGAAGCTCAAGGCCCGCCAAGTCCGGGTCGATCCGCTGGGCCGCGTCTTCGATCCCGGCCCGCGCGAATAGGCCGCGCGGGCGATGGACCGGATCGTCGATATCGCCACCGACGGCCGGCACCTTTCCACCTATCGCGGCTTCCTGCTGGTCGAGGAGGATGGCGAGGAGATGGGCCGCGTCGCGCTCGACGATATTCACGCGGTCATCGTCCACGCCCATGGCGTCACCTGGAGCGGAAACCTTGTCGCGCGGCTCGCCGAGCGCGGCGCGCCGATCGTCTTTTGCGGGACGAACCATTGCCCGATCGCGGTGACGCTGCCGCTCGAAGGCCATCATGCCCAGAATGCGCGGATGCAGGCGCAATGGAGCGCTTCCCGGCCGCTCGAAAAACAACTCTGGCGCCGCATCGTTCAAGCCAAGATCGCGATGCAGGGATCATTGCTCGACGCGCGCGGCGCGCCGGGCGCGGCCGGCTTCCCGCTCATCGCGCGTCGCGTGAAATCGGGCGATCCGGACAATATCGAGGCGCAGGCGGCGCGGCGCTACTGGCCGGCATTGATGGGCAAGGCTTTCCGCCGCGACCGCGCCTCAGCGGGTGCAAACGCCCTCTTGAATTACGGCTACACCGTCATGCGCGCGACCTGCGCTCGCTCCATCGTCGCGGCCGGGCTCCATCCGACGATCGGCATCCAGCACTCCAATCGCGGCAACGCCTTCGCGCTTGCTGATGATCTGGTCGAGCCGTTCCGTCCTTTGGTGGACGCGTTGGTCGCGGCGATGATCGCCGAAGAGATCGAGACGCTCGATCCGCCGTTGAAGCGCCGCTTTGCAAGGCTGATCGCTTTCGACTTGCGGATCGCCGGCGAAGTTTCGCCGGTATCGGTGGCGGCGCAGCGCCTCGCCCAATCGCTCACCCGCGCCTTCGAGACTGGCCGCGCCGAGCTCGCCTTGTTCGACCCGCCAACGCCGATGGAATGGGCGGCGCTTGCCCGCGTCGACGACCTGGCGGACGCGTGAGCGCGACCGACAATGGTTTCCTCAGCGGTTACCGTCTGATGTGGATTTTCGTGATGTTCGACTTGCCCGTCGGCACCAAGAAGCAGATGCGCGAGGCTACCAAATTCCGCGAATTCCTGCTCGACGAAGGCTTCGAGATGAGCCAGTTTTCGGTCTATGCTCGGTTCTGTAACGGCAAGGACAGCTTCGATTCGCACCTCGCTCGGATCGAGCGCAACCTGCCGGAGAAAGGCGAGATACATGTCCTCACCTTCACCGACCGGCAATATGAGAATATCACCCGATTCTCGAGCCAGCGGCGCAAGAAGCCGCGCAGGAACCCCGACCAGCTCGCTATGTTCTGATTTTGTCTGGCGGATAATGCCAGCCGGATACGCCGATTTTCTGTTCTTATTCAACAGCTTGGTGGCGCATCCGGTCTAGCAGTTCAGAAATCGAGGGCCAACCGCAACCGAGCTCCTCCGCGCTCATCTCGAGGCTGAGGTCTAGCAGTTCAGAAATCGAGGGCCAACCGCAACGCACCCGGATCGGGGGAGGTCGGAGGCAGAGGTCTAGCAGTTCAGAAATCGAGGGCCAACCGCAACTCAAAACAGCCTCAGCCTGTGCAGCCTCACGGTCTAGCAGTTCAGAAATCGAGGGCCAACCGCAACGCAGACGAGAACAAGGAGCCGGCGACCATGGGTCTAGCAGTTCAGAAATCGAGGGCCAACCGCAACTCGGATCGGGCGCTCAAGCGGGACATCCGGGGTCTAGCAGTTCAGAAATCGAGGGCCAACCGCAACCCGTGGCGCGCGGAGCATGTGCTGACGACGGGTCTAGCAGTTCAGAAATCGAGGGCCAACCGCAACATCTCGCCGGAGTCGATCTCGTCTGCCATCGGTCTAGCAGTTCAGAAATCGAGGGCCAACCGCAACCCGTCGACTTGTCCGGCGCAGTCGAACATGGGTCTAGCAGTTCAGAAATCGAGGGCCAACCGCAACCGCGGATGCGATGCATCATCGACCAGACGGGGTCTAGCAGTTCAGAAATCGAGGGCCAACCGCAACGATGTCCGGTCGGCGGGACGGTGCTGGACCGGTCTAGCAGTTCAGAAATCGAGGGCCAACCGCAACCTACGATCCGCGTGTTCGACGGTTCCGGGCGGTCTAGCAGTTCAGAAATCGAGGGCCAACCGCAACGCCGCTAGACGCGGCAGCGGGTTCTCCGAGGGTCTAGCAGTTCAGAAATCGAGGGCCAACCGCAACGGGATCCGCTCCGCACCATCACCGGCTCGGGGTCTAGCAGTTCAGAAATCGAGGGCCAACCGCAACGGCGAAATCTACGGATCGATCTTGGTAAACGGTCTAGCAGTTCAGAAATCGAGGGCCAACCGCAACGGAACTCGGTCGGGATCATCCGGGCGAAGAGGTCTAGCAGTTCAGAAATCGAGGGCCAACCGCAACTCTAGCGACCCGCGCCCGCTTGCTGGCTGTGGTCTAGCAGTTCAGAAATCGAGGGCCAACCGCAACTTCCCTGAAACGTTTCACCCTATCGGACGAGGTCTAGCAGTTCAGAAATCGAGGGCCAACCGCAACTCCCAACAAGCCGGAGCCGCTTGGGCTCGGGGTCTAGCAGTTCAGAAATCGAGGGCCAACCGCAACTGTTGGCCCTTCCGAAGAAGGAAGTCGAGAGGTCTAGCAGTTCAGAAATCGAGGGCCAACCGCAACGTCACGCTCGTTGAACCGTCCGAGACGCCCGGTCTAGCAGTTCAGAAATCGAGGGCCAACCGCAACTGACGAAAAGCGGTTCGAGCCTCCTTGAAAGGTCTAGCAGTTCAGAAATCGAGGGCCAACCGCAACGAGTTGTTCGCTGAGGGATTGATCGTGCTGGGTCTAGCAGTTCAGAAATCGAGGGCCAACCGCAACGCTCGGCGGCGTCATGGCATTTCTTCCATTGGTCTAGCAGTTCAGAAATCGAGGGCCAACCGCAACAGCTCGTCTCGCAGATCGGCGGGCGCCTGTGGTCTAGCAGTTCAGAAATCGAGGGCCAACCGCAACTTGGTGCCGGTGTTGGTGATCTCGGCGACGGGTCTAGCAGTTCAGAAATCGAGGGCCAACCGCAACGGTCGGACTGCCAATGGCGCGCCATCCTCCGGTCTAGCAGTTCAGAAATCGAGGGCCAACCGCAACTCGAAGATCCGGTCCTCGAGCCTGGCCAGCGGTCTAGCAGTTCAGAAATCGAGGGCCAACCGCAACTTCATCTGAGCAATCCGCTCCGCACCGGCGGGTCTAGCAGTTCAGAAATCGAGGGCCAACCGCAACCCCTGCACGCGCGGATCGACGCCGAGGCCGGGTCTAGCAGTTCAGAAATCGAGGGCCAACCGCAACGCAGGCGGAGCGGCCTCGGTCGACTGCCAAGGTCTAGCAGTTCAGAAATCGAGGGCCAACCGCAACCCGCGCTTCTAGTCGCCTTGTCGGACGGCAGGTCTAGCAGTTCAGAAATCGAGGGCCAACCGCAACGCACGTCTATGCCTGGCGCGATCGGCACGGGGTCTAGCAGTTCAGAAATCGAGGGCCAACCGCAACGACGGCACGCCGGTCATCAAGGTGATCCGCGGTCTAGAGCATCGTGCGTTTAATTTGACGCATAGCCTGCGGCTTTGAGGTAGTTCCAGCATTCTTTCGGCGAGTAGAGGTCGCAGATGTCGCCGACGGCTCGCCAGAGGGCGTCGAGAGTTCT
>Ga0187894_10000363_pt1 | contig 61475 bp, 48 predicted proteins | sample GBC1701081metaG_FD_136650 | JGI IMG/M metagenome (GOLD analysis project Ga0187894, IMG submission 136650) | White microbial mat communities from a lava cave in the Kipuka Kanohina Cave System on the Island of Hawaii, USA - GBC170108-1 metaG ...
CATCGTAGCAAAGGGGATCCGCACCGTCACAGCGCGGATCGTCGCGCGGGCTACTTCGGCGCCGTCGGCAGGCCGGATGAGCGGAACGGCTGGGCTCTGGCCGGCGGGCCTTCGGACATCAGCGGCGGCGACGCGGCGGCCGCTGCGCCCGGGGGCGGACCGCCCGCGGTGGCCACGACGGGGGCGGCGGCCACCGGGGCGGGCGCGACCGGAGCGGCGATGGCCGGGGCTTCCCGGGTCGGGCCTGTCTCCCGGCTGGGGCCCAGCCGCTCCGCGAGATCGATGAGGCCGGTGGCCAGGTCGCGTGCCACGGGGGCGCTGCGGCTGATGGCCCGCGACAGCTCCCGGACGCGCTTTCGCTCCTCCGCCACGGCCGGCTGGTTTAGCGCGTGGCGGTAGTCCATCGTGCGCAGCGCCTGCAGGCGCACGGCGTCCAGGATCCGCGCCAGGAGATCGCGCTCGTCCGCGCCCAGCGCGGCCGGCTGCCATTGTCGCCACGAGGACTGACCTCGAATCCACAGCCGCCCCAGCTCTCCGAAGGCGCCATCGCGCGGCCGGTCTTCAATGACGGCGACGCGCCGATCGTCCAGCGGAAAATCGCGGCTGTACGCCGCGTAGAGGAACGTGCCATCCAGGACCTCGACACGCGCCACGAGCCCACCGAAGTCCAGCAGCGGCAGCGTGCTGGCTTCGATGGCCGTGCGCAGGCGGACTCGGTCGGACGCGCCCAAGCCCGACGGATCGCCTTCCGCCACCGCTCGCGGCACACGCCGCTTCTTTTGCATGATGTGGCGCAGCTGATCGATGCCCACCACGACGTTCAGCGCGCTGTGGCCGCGATAACCGGCGTGGTACATGCCCACCAGCTCCAGCTCACCGGTTCGGCATGACATGGCCAGAACGGGGCTTCCGGAATTCCCCTCGGACAGCAGCGCGTCCACCACGAAATCGACGTGATCCCAGCCTTGCTCCTGATCGCGGTCGTAGGGGTTGACGACCTTGCCGGTGTTGACCGCCTGCATGAGGCCCAGCGGGAAGCCGCGCACTTGGACGGCGTTCCCCTGGCGGAGCGCGGCGCTCTTGCCGATGCGATAGGGCAGGATGATGAGCTTCTGCGCCGCCTTGAGGATCGCCGCATCCATCTGGGGATCCGTGACCACGCGCGACAGCACCACCTGGCCCGCGTCGTAGTCGTCGCGCTCGTCGGCCACGATGCGTAGCTTCTCGTCGACGCGCTTGCAGCCTTCGGTGACGCCGTCGACCTTCTGGATGTTGGACGTCACCTCCGGCCATTGCGCGACGTGCTCGTTGGTCAGCAGGAACGTTTCGTTGCCCACCACCTCGTACGCGAAGGCGGTGCCGTGCTCCCTGGCTTCGACGCGCCGCCGCCGCAGCTTGCCCGCCGCGTCGAAAAAGGGACATTCGTACGTGGCGGAGCTGCGCACCAGGTAGCTGTACTGGCTCTTCGGCCCCTGCTCGATCTGGCGCGCCCGGCCCGACGTGAGCGCCAGCGCGTCCGCGTACGCGCCGGCGCATTCCAGGGAGCCCTTGGCGGCAGTCCGTGGCCGCGTCACCAGCATCCCGACGGAGATCACGGCGGCAAGGATGGAGGCGCCCAGCGCCAGCGTTCCATGCACCGGCCGGATCTTCATGCTTCAGCGTAACATAAGCACTCCATGGCCAAGGCACCGACGGTGAACCAAATCGAGACGATCAAGGCGGCGGTGGGCCTGGCCTCCCGGCGCACCTTTGACCACCTGCTCTATGTAGGAGACCTGCCGCTTCCGGACGACGCGTTCCGGGGAAAGCCCAAGGCGCGCAAGAAGCTGGCGCAGGCGATCGTCAGCCCGGCCCAGCGCGAGGTGGTGGAGGCCGCGGGCGTCGTCGTCATCCCGTTGCCCGAGTACGATCTGGGACGGCCGGAGAAGCTCAAGCTCGCCATCGTGGGCGGCATCGCGCGTGGCCTTTACAGGGAGGGCGACGTCGTGGTCGGCCTGCTTTCGCGGCGGTCCACCAGCATGCCGGATTCCATCGTGGTGGTGACCGTGGGCCAGGACGAGGAGGACGGCTCGTTCGGCTTTCTGCGGGCGGACGGGGTGGCGCCCGAGGTGCTGGAAGCGCTCATCGAGCTGGCGGTGAGCATCGGCGTCGAGGGCTGGGAAGGGCGGCCGGTGGGGGCGCTGTTCGTCGTGGGCGATTCGAGCAAGGTGATGGAGAAGTCGCGTCAGCTCACGCTCAACCCGTTCCAGGGCTATTCGGAGGACGAAAAGAACCTCATGGATCCGAACGTGCGGCACGCGTTGCGCGCGTTCGCCGTGCTGGACGGCGCCTTCGTGCTGCGCGAGGACGGCGTCGTCATCGCCGCGGGCCGCTATCTCAACATCGAGGACGAAGGAGAAGTCGAGGTCCCCCTCGGCCTTGGGGCCAGGCACATGGCGGCGGCCGGAATTTCACGCGACACCGGCGCCACCGCCCTGGTGGTTTCGCAGACGTCCGGCGCGGTCCGCATCTTCCGCCACGGCAAGGTGGCGCTGGAGCTCGCCGCCCGCGCGCGCCGTAGCTGAGCTGTACTGAGTTACTCGCGGCGGCTACGCCCTCGAGCCGGCTTGTCGGCCGCCGATCCGCGATCAGTCGCCGGTCAGTCGACGAGCTGGCGGACCTTGGCCTCCAGGTCGGCTTCCGGGACTTCGTGCTGCCGTCCGGCGGCCAGGTCCTTGAGGACCAGCTTCTTCGACGCCAGCTCGGCGTCTCCGACGATCACGGCGAACCGCGCCTTGAGCTTGTCCGCGCGCTTGAGGAGGGATTTGAGGCTTGCCGGGCGATGCTCGACTTCGACGCGGATTCCGGCCAGGCGCAGCCGATGGGCGACGGGCAGGGACCAGGCCAGGGCCGCCGGCCCCACCGGTGCGAAGAAGATCGCGAGGCGCGGCTCGAAGCTCTCGGCCGGTTCGGCCAGCGCCAGGAGCACGCGCTCGACCCCCATCCCGAAGCCCAGCGCCGGTACGCGCGGGCCGCCCAGCGATTCCACCAATCGGTCGTAGCGACCGCCGCCGCATATCGTGTTCTGGGCGCCCAGGTCGCCGGCGTCGGTGCGGATCTCGAAGATGGTCCCGGTGTAGTAATCGAGACCGCGCACCAGACGGGGATCGATCGTCGACGCCACGCCCAACGCGTCGAGCCCGTCGCGCACGCGCGCGAAGCGATCCTGCGACGCCTGGCCCAGGGTCGACAGGATCTCGGGCGCGCCGGCCGCCACGGCCTGCACCTCGGGGCTCTTGGAGTCGAGGATGCGCAGCGGGTTGGTGTCGAGCCGCCGCCGCGAGTCGTCGTCGAGGGCGTCCTTCCGCGCGCCGAAGTAGGCGTGGATGGCGTCGCGATAGGCCTGGCGTTCTTCCGGTTCGCCCAGGCAATTCAAAGACACGCGCAGCGCCGGGCGGGGGATCCCCATCTCGACCAGCATCGCCACCAGCATCGCCAGCATCTCCGCGTCGATGGTGGGCTCGGCGATGCCGAACACCTCGGCGCCGAACTGGTGGAACTGCCGCAGGCGGCCGCGCTGCGCGCGTTCGTGCCGAAACATGGGGCCGGCGTAGTACCAGCGCGTGACCGGCTCCTTGGTCCACTGCGACTCGTTCAGGTAGGCCCGCACCGCCGGGGCCGTCCCTTCGGGCCGCAGACTGACCGAGCGGCCGTCGCGATCATCGAACGTGTACATCTGCTTTTCCACGACGTCGGTCGATTCGCCCACCGAGCGCACGAAGAGCGGCGTGTACTCCAGCAGGGGGGTGCGCAGCTCGCGGTACGAGAATGCCTCCAGCACCGACCGCGCCTTCTCTTCGATCCACTGCCACTTCGACACCTCCGGGGGGAGGATGTCGTTCATGCCTTTGACGGTCGCGGTGCTCGGTCGTTCAGCCATGGGCGCGCGGCGATACTACTCGGTCCGGACCACGGCGGCGTCCAGCCGCTCCACCAGGCGCGCGGCGGCGCGGTCGACCGCCTGCCGGTCGCGTCCGTCTAGCGTGATCATTACTTTATGGTCGGGCGCGTCGAGGTGCGGGTATGACCCGATCTCGACGGTCGGGAAGTCCGCCACGACGTCGTCCAGGGCGCCGGCGATGGCGCCTTCACCCTCGCGGGAGTAGATCGCGCGGGTGTAAATGGGCGGGGCGCGGAACAGCTCGCGGATGGCTTCGAACTTGCGGCGAAAGATCGACGGCACGCCCGGCAGCACCCACACGTTGCGCACCGCCACCACCGGCCAGCGCGTGCGGTCGGGCCCGCCGGGGCCGTGCTCCAGACGCGCGCCGTCGGGGATGTCGGCCATCCGCAGGTCGCGCTCGAACAGCGCGGCGCCGAAGTACTGGCGCATCAGGGACTCCAGCGTCGCGTTGCGGGTCATGCGCATCCCGAAGGCCGCCGCGATCGCCGGGAGCGTCACGTCGTCATGAGTCGGACCGACGCCGCCCGACGTGAACACGTGCGCGAAGCGGTCCGACAGCGCGCGCACGGACGCCGCGACGTCATCGAGGACGTCCGGGACGATCTCGATACGGCCGAGGGTCACGCCCAGGCTGCGCAGCTCGCCGATCAAGAAACGCGCGTTCGCGTCTTCCACCTTGCCGGACAGGATCTCGTTGCCGATCAGCAAGATGGCGGCGGTGGGACCGGTCGAGGGAGGCGGCGGCATGGGGCGGGCTGGGGCTGGGAATGGCAATCGGAACGGAAGCCGGGAAGCGAGAGCTTGCCTCAAAACACACGGCTTCGGGGTCAGGAAGTCGCAAGTGCGATACATTGGCGGCTTCATTTCTACCGGCCCGGGAGCTGTCATTCATGCGATCAAGCGCGTTCCCCGTTGTTGGTTTTCTCCTGCCCGCCTTGGCGTTCGGGCTGCTGGCGTCGTGCGGAGACGGCAACGCCCCCGGCGGAACCGGGAGATCCGATGCTTCCGACGGAGCCGGTCGTGACGGGTCTGACGCCGCCCCGCCGGATCGGCCTCCCGGCCTCACCTGCCCCGCGGCAGCGGTCGGGGAGCTGCGCGCGCTGGGAGCCTGCTGCACCGCCGACGCGGGCTGCGCAACCGGCAAGTGCTGGAACGGCTTCTGCACAAAGAGCTGCGCCGCGGACTCCGATTGCGGCGCCGCCGTCGCTCCCTCGCCGCTGCCCGCGGGCACCATCCTTCGCTGTGCCACCAACATGTTGGGGGCGCCGTTCAACCTCTGTATTCCCGGTTCTCTGGCGGCCTGTGATGGCGCGCCCGACAGCTGCCCGGTGGGCGAAGGTTGTGCGCTGGGCGTGGATCGCAACACCTTGACCCCAGGCGTCGGGCTGGTCGGGGCGTGCATGACCCGTCTGGTGGCTGAAGAACGAGCGCCCGCCGGTCACGCGTGCGACGAGGCCCGCGGGCCCTACCAGTGCGAGGATCAGGGCGGCTACCGGGGCACCGGCTGTTTGGCGCGCCGCTGTACGCAAGCCTGCACGTCCGGGCGCATGGACACTTGCCCCTCGGGAATGTTCTGCGAGGGGGCGGTGTCCGCCGGATTCCTCGCTTTCCCGGGGGGAAGCCGCGTCATCGTGTCCGGTTCGGGATTGTGCGTGGGCCGGCCCTGCGGCCAGGTCCAGGCGCTGGCGATCGGCGCGGTTGCGTCGCTGCGCGCGATGGGCGCCGACAGCCTGTGCCCGGCCGGCGAGATCTGCGTGCCGACCATCGACATGGCGCCGGGCGATGCCGTCCGTCTGACGTGCGTGGCCCCGGCCGCCGGCGGCGCTTACGGTGCGCCGTGCTCGCGGGATCCGGCGGCAGGGATGCGTTGCAAGGACGACGCCCTGTGCGTCGAACCCGGCGGGAAAGCGAGCGCCGCCTTCTGCAGCACTCTTTGCCGCCGCGACGACGACTGCCCGGCCGAAAGCATCTGCCTCGACTATCCGTCGGTGACGGTGCCCAACGGCCAGCGCGCGCAGCTCGGCATGTGTACCCCGAAGAGCCGGGTGCCGGGGACGCCGTGCAAGACCGAGAAAGACTGCGCCGCCGGCGAGGGTTGTAACCGTCCCGGAGATCGCACCACCTTCTTCGTGTGCCGCCTGCGCGGCGCTCCCGATCCCGCCGGACTCGCGTGCAATGCCGACGCGGACTGCGCTTCGTCCCGCCGCTGTGTCCCGGATCCGGCGGCCACAAGCGGCCCGTCAGGCAAATGCACGGACGTCGCTGCCTGGAAGGCCATCGGGGACGCGTGCGCCGCCGACGGCCAGTGTCGCAGCGGTGACTGCCGCGACCGCGATCTGTTGGGGCCGAACCCCAACCGTCGCACCTACTGCAGCGGGCCGTGCCTCCGGAACAGCGAGTGCGGCCCCGCCCAAGCTTGCCGGCGCGTCATCTTCGGCAACAACGGCACCCCCGAGGACCCCACCGACGACGCGGTCTACGGTTACTGCATCGCACTCACGGTTCCCGCGGCGGGCGACGCATGCACCGGCGATGCGGCCTGCGTGACGCGCGGCAAGGGGGCCGACACCTGCGACGTGTCGACCGGCGCCTGCTACAAGAAGGACGTCAAAACGGGTGCCCCCTGCACCGACGACGAGCAGTGCGACCTGCGAGGCCGCTGCGCGGGCGGGCCGCGCTTCGCGGGCGGCGCCTGTCTTCAATGGGGCTGCGATCCGACGGCAAGGAGCGGCGTCGATGCCTGTCCGGGCGCGGACGCGGTTTGCAAGCAGCGCTTTCAGGACGACCCGCTGCTGAGCTGTTACGAAAGTTGCTCCACGACGGCCGACTGCGATCGCGCCGCCGAGCGATACCGGTGCGAAAAACCGAAGCCGACTGATCCGGCGGAGAGCATTTGCCTCTCGACCACGGGCGACACGTGAGCGGCCGCGGGCACACGCCCTGCCGCCGCCCGACCGCGGGAAGCACAATCTTCGTCGTCGGCTTGTGGGCCCTGGGCGGCGGCGTTGTCTCGGCGGGGATCGGTGGCTGCAAGGCACTGCCTCTGCTGGGCGGCCGTGGCGTAGAAGGCCCGGCGGCGGGCGCGGGCGGCGACGGCAAGGTGGCGGCTGACGAGCCGACCATCCGGGTTTATTCCGATGCGCTGCCGGTGAACGCCATCGCGTACCGCCCGCCCCATCTGTGGGCGGGCAACGACCGCGGCCTGGTGCGTTGGGACATCGAGACCGGCGACGTACAGCACGCCGGTGTCGACGAGGGCCTGCCGGGGCGGAAGGTCTCGGCTCTCGCGTTCGATGCGGCGGGCGCGCTGTGGGTGGTGACGGAAGCGGGGCTCGGTCGGGTCCAGGGCAAAAAGTACACTCCCATGCCGCCCACCTCGGCGCAGATCACGCTGGTGGCGCCGCTCAGCGACGGATCCGGAGCCTGGGCCGCCGGGCCACGCGGCCTGTATCGCACCGACGGGCGCACATGGTCAGAAGTGGACATCTACCGAGGGACCGCGGTGACGTTCCTCGAGCTGGATCCCGACGGAACCTCGGTCTGGGTCAGCACCAAGGGGCGGGGCGTCGCGCGCGTCGACGGCCGAGGCGTCCGCAGCTACGGCAAGGCGGAGGGGTTCGACCTTCAGGACGCCGTCGGCACCGTCACCTTGGACACGGGCGTTCACCTCGCCGCGGGCCGCGGCGCCGACGGCAGCGGCGTGCTCCTGTGGATCGCGGACCGCGGCGTCGACGTGCTGACGGCCTTGCCTGACGTGCCGATCCAACGCATCGCCCGCGTGGGGAACGAAACCGTCCTGCTGGCGGGCAGCGACACCGCGCCCAAGCTTTTCAAGTTGCGGTCCGTCCCGCGCGGCGAGCCCGCGCCCGAAGGAGGATTTCGATTGTTGCCGGTGCGCAAGGGCCCGGACGCGCCTCGCTACGCGGCGATTCCGCTCGCGCTCGCGCCTCCTCCCGGGACGACGGTGATCGCCGCCTCGGGCGACGCTCTCTTGTTCGGAACGCGGTCGCTCGGCGTGGCGCGCGCCGACGTGGGGACGCCCACCTACTATCGGTACGCCGACCTGGTGGAGGACGCCGTACGCGTCACCGTCGGATGCGTCGCGGCTGACCGATGCTACGTGGCCACCGGCGGACCCAACCCCTGGCTGTTCGACGGCGCGCGCTTTCACGAGACGTCGGTGGGGCAGCCGAAGGATGCGCGCGTGCAAGCGGTCGTCGCGAATGCCGCGTCCGAGATCTTCGCGATCTCGCAGGAGCCGCTCGGCAAGGACTTCATCATCACGCGGACCGAGGCGGGGCGGTGGCGCCTCCATCGACGCATCCCGGTGACGGTTCCCGAGGGCGTTCCCAGGCTGACCTTCGTCGCCTTGTCCCCGTCGGGCAGCCTCTGGATGGGCGTCGAATATCAAGACAAGGAAGGCGAGGCGCGACCCTATGGCGCCGTCGAGGAGGACGTCGCCCGGCAGCGCGCGCTGCACCACCGCTCCTATGGCAAAGAAGAGAGCGGTCCCCCGGGGGCCCTGCCCATGAACAACGCGTTGACAGGCATCGCGTTCGACGGTGCTTCCATCTGGTTGTCGTCGCGCGTGGGCGTCATCCGCTGGCACGAGTCGGAGATGAAGGTGTGGAGCGAAAACGAGGGCCTCGAAACCGAGGTGTGCCACGACGTCGCCCTCGGCCCAGGACGGCAGGTCGCGGTGGCCACCGCCGACGGCGTCGGGACCTTCGACGGGCGCGTGTGGAGCTTCCCCGCCGGCGGCCCCGCCCGTGTCCGCACCCACGCCCTGGCGCGCGACGGGGGAGGGCGGTTGTGGGCGGCGTCACCGAAGGGCCTGGTCCTCATCACAGACCGCAGCACCCGCATCTTCGGCTCGCGCAACGGGCTGGTTGAAGACGCGGTCGTGGACGTGACGGTGGACTCCTTGGGCCGCGCGTGGGCGCTCGGCGAGGAGAGCATCGCCGTCATCGAATGACGAGGAGGTCGCGCTCCGGTTCGAATCGGGGGACGGCGCACGAGGGAGACCCCACCTTTGCTCGTCCGATCTCGGCGTGCGCACCGACGTGGGCCCCGTGGAGATCGAGGTCCCGCGTTTGACAGGGGTGGCGGTTTCTCCTAGTTTGCCGGCGGGTTCCGACGCCGATGCCGCTCGAGCTCTCCACGCACTCAAAGCAGCTCGTCGAACGTCTCCTGGCCCAGTACCCGAACAAGCAGGCCGCGCTGCTTCCGGTGCTGCACGTGGCGCAGGATCAGTTTGGCTACTTGCCCGACGAAGCGCTGGAGCTGGTGGCCAAGACGCTGGATTTGCCCACGTCGCACGTCCTGGCGGTCATCACATTCTACACCATGTTCCATCGGGAGAAGCCCGGTCGGAACGAGCTGATGGTGTGCACCAACGTGTCGTGCATGCTGCGCGGGGGCTACGACATCCTGCACCACATCGAAGATCGCCTGGGAATCAAGGCCGGCGAGTCCACGCCCGACGGGGCGTTCCACCTCGTCGAGGAAGAGTGCCTGGCCGCGTGCGCCAACGCCCCCATGATGATCTGCGGCACCGACTACTTCTTCGATCTCGACACCAAGAAGGTGGACGGCATCCTCCAGGATCTGCGTCAGCGCTACGACGAGCGCCGGCGCGCCGAAGCCAGCGGGGGGGCGTGATGGGTTGGGAAGACGCCAAAGGCGCCCGCATCGTCACACGAAATTTCAACGTCCCTGATTCGCACCGACTGGCGGCTTACTCTTCGCGCGGAGGATGGCAGGCATTCCGCAAGGCGCTGACCATGACGCCCGCCGCGGTCACCGACGAGATCAAGAAGTCGAATTTGCGCGGCCGCGGCGGCGCCGGGTTCGCGACCGGCCTGAAATGGACGTTCGTCCCGAAGGACGCGAAGACCGTCTATCTGGTGTGCAACGCCGACGAGTCGGAGCCGGGCACCTGCAAGGACCGCGAGCTGCTGGCGCGCGACCCGCACATGTTGATCGAAGGGATGGCCATCGCTTCCTACGCGCTCGGCTGCCGCCACGCGTACATCTACATCCGCGGCGAAATGATGCGTGAAGCGAAGATCGTGCAGGCGGCGATCGACGAGGCCTATCAAGCCGGCTGGCTCGGCAAGGAGCACAAGGCTCCGTCCGGAGCCGCCATCAAGCTCGACCTCACTTTGCACCGCGGCGCGGGCGCCTACATCTGCGGCGAGGAGACGGCGCTCCTCAATTCGCTGGAGGGCCGCCGCGGCTGGCCGCGCCTCAAGCCGCCTTTCCCCGCCGTCAAGGGTCTGTTTCAGGAGCCCACCATCGTCAACAACGTGGAGACGTTGATGAACGTCCCCACCATCGTCGCGGAAGGCGGCGAGTGGTTCGCGAAGCTCGGCACCGCGAAGTCGGGCGGCACCCGCATCGTCTGCGTCTCCGGCCACGTGCAGAAACCGGGGGTTTACGAGATGCCCATGGGCATCCCGTTCCGCGCTTTGATCTACGACGTGTGCGGCGGCATCCCCCACGGACGCGCGCTGCGCGGCCTGATTCCCGGCGGCAGCTCCATGCCGCCGCTCGACGCGTCGGAGATCGACGTGCCCATCGAGTTCGACGCGCTGGCGAGCGATCCGCGCATCAAGGATGTGGAGGCCAAGCCCGGCATCCCCTTCGACATGGGCGGTGGCCGCCGGCTCAAGACCATGGCCGGCTCGGGCGGCATCGTGGTGTTCGACGAGACCACCGACGTGGTGGCGCTGTGCGCGCGCATCATGCGCTTTTACGCCCACGAATCGTGCGGCCAGTGCACGCCGTGCCGCGAGGGCACCGGATGGCTGGCCCGCGTCTGCACGCGCGTGGCGCAGGGCGACGGCAAGCCGGGTGACGTCGAGCTCCTAGGCAACATCGCCCTGGGGATCGCCGGCAATACCATCTGCCCGCTGGGTGAGGCGGCCGCCTGGCCCATGCTGGGCTTTCTCACCAAGTTCCGGGGCGACTTCGAAGCGAAGCTGCGGAAGGCGGCGTAGGCCTCCGCCATGGAACCGTCCGGCATCGTGGAGGCCACGGCGGGGACGGGCGAGCGGCTGCTGTTCTGGTTTCTGGCGATCGTCGTGTTGCTCGGAGCCGGGTTCACAATGACCCGCCGCAACCCGGTCACCGCCGTCATGTCCCTGGTGGGCACCTTCTTCGGCCTGGCGATCGTCTACGCGACGCTATCGGCACACTTCCTGGCCATCCTGCAGGTGCTGGTTTATGCGGGCGCCATCATGGTGCTGTTCATCTTCGTCGTCATGATCCTGAATCGCGAGGAGGCCGCGCCCATCTCCATGCGAGGACCGGTGACGCGCGTGCTGGGCGTGGCGGCCGCCGGCTACCTCTTCTACTTCTTCCTGCGCCTGGTCTGGGAGCGGCCCGGCATGGGCGCGCCCGCTGTGGCGCCCCCCGCGGAATTCGGCACCGTGAGGTCCATCGGGGACATGCTGTTCCGCGAGTTCTTGTTCCCGTTCGAGGCGATCTCGCTGCTGCTGCTGGTGGCCATCGTGGGGGGGGTCGTGGTGTCGCGTTCCGCGAAGCAGGAGAAGACCGCGCTCGATGCCGCCCTCCGCCGCAAGGCGGTCAGCGCTCTCTCGCACGAGCCCGACGCGGCCGGGAGCGGCCTGCCTGGGGGCGGGCACCACTGATGTCGCTCTATTACTACCTGGCGCTCTCGTTCGGCCTTTTCGTCGTGGGCACCGTCGGCGTGTTGTTGCGGCGCAACGCGCTCATCGTCTTGATGGGCATCGAGCTGCAGATCAACGCGGGCAACCTGGCGCTGCTCGCGTTTTCGCGCCACCTGGGGGACCAGCGGGGCCACGTGCTGGCCTTCTTGATCATCGCCGTGGCGGCCGCCGAAGCGGCGGTGGGCCTGGCCATCTTGGTGGGACTGTTCCGCGTGCGCGGCAGCGTGAACCTGGACGAAGCGACGCTGATGAAGCGATAGGCCATGCACTTCAATCTGGCCCTCATACCCGCCATGCCGTTCCTCGGCGCTGCGCTCATCTTCCTGTTCGGGCGCAACTGGGGCCGGACGACCATCCACGGCGTCACCATCACCACCATGGCGGTGGCCCTGGCGCAGTCGGTGGTCGGCTACTTCGCGCGGCTGCCGGCGGCGGAGGCGGCGGGCGGAGCGTTGCGGGATCACTTGTGGACCTGGATCGCCAGCGGCTCGCTGCAGATCGAGCTGGCGCTGCGCATGGACGCGCTGTCGGGGCTTCTGTGCCTGGTGATCACCTTCATCGGCACGCTCATCCACATCTACTCGTGGGGCTACATGGCCCACGACGCCGGCTACGCGCGTTTCTTCGCGTATTTGAACCTCTTCTGCGGAGCGATGCTGACCCTGGTCCTGGGCGATTCACTGCCGGTCATGTTCGTCGGCTGGGAGGGCGTGGGCCTGTGCAGCTATCTCCTCATCGGGTTCTGGTATTCGCACACTCCCAACGCCGACGCAGGGAAGAAGGCGTTCATCACCAACCGCGTGGGCGACTTCGCCTTCATCTTGGGCATGCTGCTGCTGTTCGAGCACACCGGCAGCATGGGGTTGTCGGCCATCACCGCCGCCGCCACGCCCGACGGCCCGCTGTCGTCGCCGCTGTGGCTGGGTCAACCGGTGGCGTTCTGGGCGGGGCTGCTGCTGTTCGTGGGCGCCTGTGGTAAATCGGCCCAGATCCCGCTTTACGTGTGGCTGCCCGACGCCATGGCCGGACCCACCCCCGTGTCCGCCCTCATCCACGCCGCCACCATGGTGACCGCCGGCGTCTACATGGTGGCGCGCATGAGCGCCGTCTACATGCTCGCCCCCGCCGCCATGGCCATCGTCGCCGTGGTGGGCGCGGCGACCGCGCTCTTCGCCGCCGTCATCGGGTTCGCGCAAAACGACTTCAAGAAGGTGCTCGCGTATTCGACGGTCAGCCAGCTCGGCTTCATGTTCGCCGGCGTGGGCACCGCGAACTTCGCGGGCGGAATCCTCCACCTTTACACCCACGCCTTCTTCAAAGCGGGCCTGTTCCTGTGCGCCGGCTCGGTCATGCACGCCATGAGCGGTTCCGGCGACATCACGAAAATGGGCGGCCTCAAGGACAAGCTGCCTTACACCCACCGCGTGTTCTGGGTGTGCTGGCTGGCCATCTGTGGCGTCCCGTTGTTCTCGGGCTTTTTCTCGAAAGACGCCATCGTCGCCGGAGCGTTCGCCACCCACGTCTATCCCGAATCTTTGGCGTGGGTCGGCAAGGTGGTCGGCGCCGCCCTGCTGCTGGCCGCGCTGGGGACGGCGTTTTACATGTCGCGGCTTTACTACCTGGTGTTTTCCGGCGACGGCCGCGCCGACGCGCACACCCGATCGCACATCCACGAATCGCCCGTCGAGATGGTGGGACCGCTGGTGGTGCTGGCGGTGGGAGCGGCGCTGGCCGGCTATGTGGGCGTGCCGGGCGGAGTCTTCGGGCACGCCGAATGGAACCTGCTGGCCCACAAGCTGGAGCCCGCCGTCGGCAAGGAGATGCACGTCCCCGCCAACATCGAGATCGCGTTCATGGTGCTGTCCACCGCCATCGCCGCGGCCGGCATCCTGCTGGCGCGCCTGTTCTACCGAGGCGGTTACCAAGACCCGGCGCACCGCTTCGCTTTCGCTTTTCCGCGCTTCGTCGCCCTGGTGCGGGACAAGTTCCGGGTCGACGAGATCTACGGCGCGCTGATCGTTCGTCCCCTCCGGTTCCTGGCCCACGCGCTTTACGTGCTGATCGATCGCGTCCTCATCGATCAGATCTTGGTGGCGGGCACGGCCGGCATCATCGACGCATTCGGCCGCGTGTCGCGCGCGTTCCAGGTGGGCGACGGGCAGCGCTACATCGCGGTTGTCACCCTCGGTGCCGCCGGCCTGATCTTCTTTGCGACGCGGCCTCCCGCGCCCGGTGACCTGAAGGTTTCGGTGGACGGCATGACCGTCGACGTGGACGCCAGCCGGGGCGGGCGCGCCTCCACGCGCCGCCTGCGCTACGAGTTCGACTTCAACGGCGACGGCAAGCCTGACCAGACCGGGGACGGCCCCGGCGCGCGCCACGTCTACGACGAGGCCGGCAGCTACACCATCAGCGTCCGCATCCGCGATCCCAAGTGGCTCACGTCCACCGTGCTGGAACACGACGTGGTGGTGCGGTGACGTAATGGGCATCCTCGGCTGGATCACGCTGCTGCCCATCGCGGGGGCGCTGCTGGTCATGTTGGTGCCGCGCGAAGAGGAGACTATCTGCCGCGGTCTCGGCTTCGGGACGGCCATCGTGACGTTCCTGGTGTCGCTGCTGATCCTGCCGTACTTCGATGCGGCGGAGCCTGGATTCCAGCTCGAGGTGGACAAGGTGTGGATCGCGTCGCTCGGCGTCCGCTTCCACCTGGGGATCGACGGCATCTCGCTGTGGCTGGTGTTGCTCACCACCTTCCTGGTGCCGTTGACGCTGCTGTCCCCGCAGGCCATCGGGACGCGCAACACGCGCGTGCGCGAGTTCACCGTCTGCATGCTCCTGCTCGAGGCGGGCATGATCGGCGCCTTCGTCGCGCTGGACCTGTTCTTTTTCTACGTGTTCTGGGAGCTGATGTTGGTCCCGATGTACTTCATCATCGGAATCTGGGGCGGCGAGCGGCGCCTGTACGCGTCCATCAAGTTCGTGATCTACACGCTGGTGGGCTCGCTGCTGATGCTGGTCGCGATCCTCTACCTGTACGCCCAGCATCACGAGCTGACCGGCGTCTGGACGTTCGACTACGAATCGCTGGCGCGCCTCAGCTTGCCGCGCGCGCCTCAGCTCCTGTGCTTCGGGGCCTTTGCCTTGGCCTTCCTGATCAAGGTGCCGTTGTTCCCGCTGCACACCTGGCTGCCCGACGCGCACGTCGAAGCGCCCACCGGCGGCTCCGTCATCCTGGCGGGCGTCCTCCTCAAGTTCGGCCTCTACGGCTTCCTCCGTTTCGCCATGCCCATGTTCCCGCTGGCGTCGTGGCAGATGGCGCCGCTCATCATGTGGCTGGCGGTCGTCGGGATCATCTACGGCGCGCTGATGGCGTACGTGCAAGACGACGCCAAGAAGCTGGTCGCCTACTCGTCGGTGTCACACCTGGGATTCGCGGTGCTGGGCCTTTACGCCATGAACCCGCAGGGCATCCAGGGCAGCCTCTACCAGATGCTGGCCCACGGCATCTCGACGGGCGGCCTCTTCCTGGGGGTCGGGCTCCTTTACGACCGCCGGCACACGCGAAAGCTCGCCGACTTCGGCGGATTGTGGGCGCGCGTCCCCGTGTTCGCAGGCTGCTTCCTGGTGATCGTCCTCGCCTCCGTGGGGCTACCGGGCCTGTGCGGCTTCGTCGGCGAGCTGCTCATCCTGATCGGGATCTTCACCGCCGGGACGAGCTGGGAGGCGTCCGGGATGCCTGTCTTCCACGGTCAGCCGAAGCTGCTCGCCGCGATCTCCGCGTCGGCGGTGATTCTGGCCGCCATGTACCTGCTCACCATGTTCCAGAAGTTGATGTTCGGGCCCCTCGACAACCCCGCCAACCGTGATGCGCCGCTGCGCGACATCCACGGTCGCGAGCGCTGGGTGTTCGGCATCGTGATCGCGGCGGCCTTGATCATGGGGCTGTGGCCGAAGCCCATCCTGGCGCGCAGCGAGAAGTCCGTGTCGGCGTTCCTCGCGTCGTACAAGGAACGTTTCGACGACGCGGTCCAGAATCCAGAGGCGCCGGTCCATTTGTTCCCAGCCCCGCCCGCGTCGCCGGATCCGCCGGCACCGGCTTCGCCGCGGGAAGCGCCGCCGGCGGGCGACGGACACCAGGGACACGAGGGGCACCCGTGAACGAGGCCGCGTTCCAGGCGTTTCAGCTCGCCGATGTGGTTGCGTTTTTGCCGCTGTTCATCCTGGTGGCGATGGGCTGCGTCGTCCTGCTGGCCGAGACCTTCGTGCAGGCGGAGCGGCGCGCCGGGCTGGCGTGGCTGAGCGTGGGAACCTGCGTGGCCGCATTGATCGCGATCGTGGCGCAGTGGAACGACGCCGCCGATCTGGCGGCCGCCACCAGCCACTTTCAGGGAATGCTGGTCGTCGATCGCACGTCGCTCTTTATCGACGCCGTGTTCCTCCTGACGGCGGGCGTCACCATTTTGTTCATCGAGCCGTACATGCGCGAGCACGGCTTCGAGATAGGCGAGCTCTACGCGCTGATCCTCTTCACCACCGCCGGGATGATGTTGGTGGCGCACGCCGCGCACCTGGTGTCCCTGCTCATCGGCATCGAGACCATGTCGCTGGGCGCGTACGTCCTGACCGGCTGCTGGCGCCGATCCCTGCGCAGCTCCGAAGCGGCCACCAAGTACTTCTTGATGGGGGCCTTCGCCACCGGATTCCTGGTCTACGGCATCGCCCTGTGTTACGGCGCCACGGGCGGCGAGCTTTCCTACGAAGGGATCGCGCGCAAGTCGGCCGAGGCCGCGCGCCAGCCCATCTTCTACATCGGCGAGTACTTCATCCTCATAGCGCTGGCTTTCAAGGTGGCGGCGGTTCCGTTTCACATGTGGGCTCCTGACGTATACGAAGGCGCGCCCACCCCCGTCACCGGATTCATGGCGGCCGGCATCAAGGCGGCCGCCTTCGTCGGCATCGTGCGCCTGCTGGGCAGCGCCTTCGGCGCCTCCTTCATGGTCGTGGACTTCACAGGCTGGGCGTCCGTTCTCTCGACGCTGGCCATCCTCACCATGACGCTCGGCAACCTGGCCGCTCTCCGCCAGGAGAACGTCAAGCGCATGCTGGCCTACTCGTCCATCGCCCACGCGGGCTATCTCCTGATCGGCGTGATCGCGATGGGCCTCGGCGTCACGGGAGCCCGGCCGGCTCTGCTGTTCTATCTGGGCGCCTACGCCGTCACCACGCTCGGCGCGTTCGGCGTGGTGGCTTGGATCGGCAATCGCACCGACGAACGCCTGTACGTAGACGACTGGTCGGGGCTGGCATCGGTCCGGCCGGCGATCGCGCTGACCATGACGCTCTTCCTGCTATCGCTGGCGGGTGTTCCGCCCCTCGGCGGCTTCTTCGGCAAGCTGTACTTGTTCCGCGCCGCCATGGAGAGCCCGCAGCTCTACTGGCTGGTGGTCGCGGCCGTCCTCAACAGCGTCGTCAGCGTCTACTACTACTTGCGGGTCGTGATCGCGATGTACTTCCGCGATCCCTCGCGCCCGCTCTCGCCGACGGACTCGCCGACCTTCAGCGCCGGCCTGCTCCTCACCTCGGTCGCCGTCGTCATCCTCGGCCTGCTCCCCGGCCGCGTGCTCGACTGGGCCGGGGCGGCCGCCACCACGGTCGTCAAGGTCGCGACGGAGCGCTGACGCTGCGTCGATGAAGACGTCGACGACGCCAGCGAGCCCGGACCGCATCGCCTTCGCTGTGTTGGGGGTCGTTCTCTCGCTTTCCTTGGCGACGGCGACGATGGCGGCGGCGGCCGGACCTTCGCCCGAGCCGGCGGTGATCGCGGCGGGAGAGAGCCCGGAATGGGAGGCGCTCTACCAGCGGGCGCACGCCAGCGTCCTGACCGGCCGTTTCGCGGAGGCGGAGCGCGACCTCGCGTCCTTAGTCCAATCCGCCCTGCTGCCCGAAAGCCGCGGGCGGGTCATCGCGCTCGCGGACCTTTGCCGGCGGTGGATCGCCGAAGACGTCAGGCTGTCGAGGCCGGGCGACCGGCGCGGGCTGCTGTCACCGGCGCACGATCTCCCCGACCGCCGCACGACCGACGAGCTCGCGGTCCTCTACACGGGCTCGGTGCTCTATGGCATCGGCTCCGGGATTGTCCTGGCGACCATCACGGAGCCCACGAGCGCCGCGGGCGGAATCCTGCCGGCCCTAGGATTCGCGGCGGCCTCGGCGGGCATCGTCGCCGTGCTCGACCACAAGCTGGAGCTTCGCTACGGCGTGCCGCAGTCCATCATCTCTGGGATGCTCATTGGGCTCGAAGAGGGCCTGGTGTGGACGCTCTGGAACCAAGCCCGCGTGACCTTCGACAACGAGTGGGGGCCGACCACGGTGGCCGCCGTCCTCTGGAGTACGGCGACCGCGGGCGCCGTGGCGGGCGGCATCACCGGCACGCTGGCCGGCACCACGCCCGGCCGCGCGTCATTGATGGGATCCGGCGCGCTATGGACCGGCCTGGTCGCCGGCCTGACCGTCGGCGGCCTGAAGGATGACGCCTCCAACGCCGACGACTACGGGATGCTGGCCGCCGCCATCGGCGTCACCGGCGGCGCCGTCGCGGGCGCCGTCCTGGGAAGCCAAGTCTCCCCTTCCATCGCCCGCGTGCGTTTCGTCGACCTCGGCGGGTTGGCGGGCGGCCTCCTCTTCGGCGGGCTTTACCTCGCGGCCAAGGACGAGAGCAGCGATTCCGGCGGGGCCATGATAGCCGCGTCCCTCGGCGTCTCCACCGGCCTCGTCACCGCCTGGCTGCTGACCCGTCGCATGGAACCCGACGCCCCCCGCACCAGGAGTGGCGCTGTCGTCCCCTCGCCCGGGTTGTCCCTCGTCCTCGCCCCCACCACCGGAAGCCCGGGCATGGTTCTGGTAGCGGGCGGCGCGATCTGACGCCGACGGCGGCGCGCGCCGTCTTTCCCTTCCTCACGGTAGCCGGATCTGAAGCGGTGCTACGAGCTGGAGGGCCAGCGGCTGCCCCTGTCCGCCCCCCACGCTGACGCCGATCCCGATGCGAACGCGCGAGGTCAGCGAATAGAGGACAGCCGCGCCGAAGTGGCGGCAGAGCTTGGTCAACCCGATCTCCAGGCCTGGTGAGACGGTGACCAGCAGGCGATCTCGAGCCGAGCGCGCGACCTGGGCGGGCTCGGGCGCCGCACGGAGGATCAGATCCGGGCGTGATGGAGCGGGCGGAGCCGACGGAGCCGCCATCCACGCCGCCAACGCGAGCACATCCATGAGCAGCGGCACGGCTTCCGATTGATACGGTGCCCGACCGACCGCGGACGTATCGGAGCCCGGCCGATCCGTTTCCCAGATCGCCGCCGCCGCCGCCGCCGATCCACACAAGCCGTTCTCTACGGAGGTGCACGTCGAAGCGGTCGCGCAGCAACGCGTATTCATCCCCGAGCGCTCGGCGTTCGTGCGCCGGTGGATCGACTGCGCGCGAACCGGCGGCACGGACGCGGACGGCGATGGCGTCCCCTGGTGCCGCGACTGCGACGACAAGAACCCCGCCGTCCGCCCCGGCGCCGGCTGCCTGCTGTAGAGCTGGCGGAGCGCCATGGGAAGGCTGCGATTTACGCAGCGGCCGGTCATGGATCTACTCAAGGAAGCGCAGGGCGACGGCGGTCGATTCGCCGTCCCGGCTCTGCTGTAGCTAACGCTGCGCCGGGAAGCCGGCGGCGATCCAGGCCAGCATGCCGCCGGCCAGGTTGTAGACGCGGGCGAACCCGGCCCGGCGCAGGATGGCGCCGGCGCTCGCGCTGCGGGCTCCCGCGCGGCATACCACCACGACGTCGCGGTCGACGTAGCCGGCGAGCTTGGGCAGGCGGCGCTCCAGCGCGTCGAGCGGGACCAGCAGCGCGCCCTCGATGTGTCCGAGGTCGCCCACGAACTCCTCGGGCTCGCGTACGTCGAGGAGCAGCGGCCGCGCCGCCCCCGTACCGATCCGCGCCGCCACGTCCTGCGCCGTCAGCGACGGCAGGGCCGCCATGTCGGCCACAAGCGGAAAGACCACCTCCTCCGCCTCGAACCCCGACTGGTTCACCTGCAGCGCCTGCTGGATCTTGTCGGGAAACGGAAGCCCCAGGCACGCCATCATCTGGACGTACTCGTCGCGGGTCTTGCCCAAAAAGCGCGGGTTGGTGCGTTTTTCGACGCCGACGGTGGACGACTTCTTTCCCTTGTAGTCGTGGGCTGGCCACACCACGGTGTCGTCGGGGAGCGCGAACAAGCGCGTCGTCACCGCGTCGAACTGAGCCCCCGCGTCGCCTCCCGGGAAATCCGTGCGGCCGGAGCCCCCGATCAAGAGAACGTCCCCCGTCAGCACCGCGCCCGCCATGCGAAACGACACTGAATCGGGCGTGTGCCCCGGCGTGTGCAGAACCTCGATCCGCTCGCCGCCCAGGAACAGCACGTCGCCGTCCACCACGTGCCGATCCACCAGCGGGCTCGGGCTCTCGCGGTGCATGATTACCGGCACGCCGAACCCCTCCTTGGTGGAGCGGTTCAGCATCAGGTGGTCCGCGTGCATGTGCGTCTCGATCACCATGGTCAGCCGCAGCCCGCGCGCCGCGATGACGGCGCGATAGCTGTCGTAGCGCTCGCGCACGGGATCGACCAGCGCCGCCTCGCCCCCCGCCACCAGTAGATACGTCTTGCAGTTCGTGTCATTGACCTCGTGAACCTCGACGGTCATCCCGGCATCCTACACCGCCGCCTCCGAGTGTATCCTCGCTACCCATGACGATGACCGCACGCGCCGCCGCGCTTCTTTTCTCCTCCTTCGTCCTCTTCGCCCCGGCGCTCGATAGCACGCCCGCTGCCGCGCAGGGCCTGTCCTACGTCAAGGCGCACTACACGAAGTACGAACACCTCATCCCCATGCGCGACGGCGTCAAGCTGTTCACCGCCGTGTATGCGCCCAAGGACACGTCGAAGGTGCACCCCATCCTGCTGAACCGCACGCCCTACAGCGTCGCGCCATACGGCGCCGACAACTATCGCGACCAGCTCGGGCCATCCGATCTTTTCGCGCGCGAGAAGTACATCTTCGTCTACCAGGACGTCCGCGGCCGCTCGATGTCGGAAGGCGAGTTCGTCAACGTGCGCCCTCACCGCCCTACGAAGAAAGCGCGAACCGACATCGACGAGAGCACCGACACCTGGGACACCATCGATTGGCTGGTCAAGCGTGTCGCCGGCAACAACGGACGCGTCGGCATGTGGGGCATCTCGTATCCCGGCTTCTACGCCGCCGCCGGCATGATTGACGCGCACCCGGCCCTGCGCGCGGTCTCGCCCCAGGCGCCCATCGCCGACTGGTTCATCGGCGACGACTTTCATCACAACGGCGCTTTGTTCCTCCCACACGTCTTCAACTTCTTCGCCAGCTTCGGCCGCCCCCGCCCGGAGCCCACCACGCGCCGGCCAGAGGTGTTCGACCACGGGACCGCCGACGGCTACGACTTCTTTCTCCGGCTCGGGCCCTTGGCGGAGGCCAACGCGCGGCACTTCAAGAACGAGGTCGCCTTCTGGAACGAAGTGATGGAGCACGATCGCTACGACGCCTTCTGGCAGGCGCGGAACCTGCGCCCGCACTTGAAGGGCATCCGGCCCGCGGTTCTGACGGTGGGCGGCTGGTTCGATGCCGAAGATCTGTTCGGCGCGCTGGAGACCTACCGCGCCGTCGAGCGCAACGGCCCCAAGGGCTCGAACATCCTGGTGATGGGTCCTTGGGTGCACGGCGGCTGGGCCCGCGGACCGGGTGACGGCCTGGGCGCCGTCCGTTTCGACGCCCCCACGTCAGAGCACTACCGCGAGAAGATCGAGCTGCCGTTCTTCGAGCATCATCTGCGCGGCAAGTCGGATCCCAAGCTGCCGGAGGCCACCGTCTTCGAGACCGGCCGCAACGTGTGGCGCTCGCACGCGGTCTGGCCGCCGCGGAACGCCACGCCGAAGACGCTTTACTTTCACGAGGGCGGACGTTTGCGGTTCGACCCCGCCGCCGAGGTGGGCTTCGACGAGTACATGAGCGATCCGGCGCGCCCGGTACCGTTCATCGAGGACGTCGCCATCGGCATGACGAAGGAGTACATGATCGCCGACCAGCGGTTCGCTTCGCGGCGGCCTGACGTGCTGGTCTATCAGACCGACGTCCTGTCGGAAGACGTGACGCTGGCCGGCCCGCTGAACGCGCACCTTCAAGTGGCGACCACCGGTACGGACGCCGACTTCGTCGTGAAACTAATCGACGTCTATCCGCCCACGTTCCCGGATCCGGCGCCGCTGCTGCCGTCGACCCCCGCGGCAGGCGCCAGGGCGGCCGGCCCACCGAGCGCGTCAGACGCGGCGGCCGCGCAAGCGCCGGCGCGTCGCGATCCGAGCTATTCACGCATGGGCGGATACCAGCAGCTGGTGCGCGGCGAGCCCATGCGCGGGCGGTTTCGCAAGAGCTTCGAGCGTCCCGAGGCGTTCGTCCCCGGCGAGATTACGAACGTCGATCTGACGATGCCCGACGTCTACCATTCGTTCCGCCGCGGCCACCGCATCATGGTCCAGGTCCAGTCGAGCTGGTTCCCCCTGGTCAACGTCAATCCGCAAACCTTCACGCGTATCAGCACGGCAGCGCCCGCCGACTACCGGAAGGCGGCCCACCGGGTGTACCGCGGCCGACCTCAGGGATCGCACCTTCGGGTGCTGGCCGCTCCGTGACGCGTCGGTCGTCGAACGTCGACGCGGCTCACAGAAACCGGTACGTCGCGGCGAGGATGGGGATCGCGGGGGTGGCGGCGCTGGCGACGTCGGGCGTTCCGATCATGCCGAGGTCGATGGACCACCGTGTGCGCAGGAACCGGATGCCGGCGCCGAGCGCAATGGCGTTGATTTGACCCACTTCGCGTCCGACGGGCACCAGAGTATCCACCTCGAGAAGCAGCGCCACCGTGTTGCTGATCTGCAGGATCGCGCCCACGGTGGTCACGGCGAGGATCACGGGACCCAGGAACAGGACATTGGCTCCGATGTTGAGGCTGGATGCGCATCGATCTTCCAGGCAGAGCTGCGCGACGCCTCCAGCCCGGCCGGCGAAAATGAACCCATCGTCCAAACCGATGAGTCCCGTCACCGAGCCCAGAGCCGCCACCAGCACCCGACCCTGGCGCGCGACCACCGTCTTGAGGCTGAGATCGAGCGGCGCGATTCCCGTGGAGTAGGTGGGCACCGTGGAGAACGTCACTTGCGTGTCATCGGAGAAGGCGTAGCCGATCTGCAGGAACGCGATCTCTAGGCTCGAGAAGAAAACGGTGCCCTTGGGGTGCGTGTAGGCGGTCGGAAATAGGAGCACGCGATCGGCGTTGGCGTCAGCAACTCGGGCATCTGAAGCACCGGCGCCCGCGGGGGCGGCCGGTGCGTTTCCTCCGGAATGCGTGGAGACGGTGTCTACCGAGGGCGGCGAGCGGGGCTCGGGGACCGCCGGGGGAACCGGCTGCTGCGCCAGGGCGGCAGGCAGACGGCGGGCGGCGAAGGCGGCGGCCACGAGAACGAGGAGGTGGGCGCCGCGAACGAACACACGGCCTTTGGACATCGGGAACCCCGGGAGGACAGCCGCAACCAGGATATGCAAATTATCGAGCCCATGCTAGCTTGTCGTCATGGTCCGTCATTTGACGTCTTGAACCTCGTGGGCTTCGCCGTTCGGACCGGGCTCGTGATGGCGGTGGTGGTTGCGGGATGCGGGCGCACGCAGCTCGACGATCTGTACGTGGATGATTCTCCGGCGACTCCCGCAGCACGGGACGCAGGCCGTGACGCTGGGAGCGACGGGGACGGGGGCGCTGACGCCGGCCTCGATCGCGCGCCCGATCTGGCGGCGGATCGGGCGGGGATGGATCTCCCGTCGCCTCCGTCCTGCCAGCCGTCGGCCGAAGCGTGCAACGGCGTGGATGACGACTGCGATGGCCAGGTCGACGAGGGCCTGACGCCCATCCCCTGCGAGGGCGGCGGAAGCCGATACTGCATCGCCGGACGCCTGAGCGAGTGTCCGAGGCGGTGCCGCGCGTGCGTGCCGGGCGGACGGCGCACCTGCTTCGTTTCGTACTGCACCTACTGGGGGGTAGAGACCTGCGCCGCGGACGGCAGCGCGTTCGGAGCCTGCCGCGAGGAGATGGTCCCCAGAGAGTGCGCCGCTGTGGCGCGCAAGCACCAGAAATCACCGGAGCTGGAACAGTGCTGCCTCGACGCCGGCTATTGCTGCCGGGACGACTTCGACCTAGACCGGGACGGCAACCGGGGAGAGATGCTGGGCCGCTGCGACCAGGTGCAATGCGGTCCGTGAGGCCGCGGTCACCGGCTCACGGGATCACGTTCGTCGCAGCCGCCCACGCCGGTGCTGCCGCGCTCGCGATCGCGGGGCTGACGTCGTGGCCCGTCGCGGCGGCCCCCTGCGCCCGACCTGACCTGGTGGACGCGTTCCCGCCCGCCGACGCTGCCTTGGTCCCCACGGACGCATCGCTCTACGCCCATTACGCACTGACCGCCGTGTACGCCGGCGAGCCCGTGGAGCTGATGCAGGTCGGCGTAGGCACCGAGGTGGTTCCGGCCCGCTTCGACGCCACCGAGCGGCTGCTCACGGTCACGCCTCCCCGGGGCCTGGCGCCCGGCGGCGAGTACGTGATCCGCTGGCCTGAGCTGCGTGGCAGCAATACCGTGGAGCGCGGGCTGGCAAGAGACGTGCGCTTCACCGTCGGTGAAGGACCGGACCTCGGACCCCCGGTTTTCGGCGGCGTCAGGGACATCGCCTGGGACTTGGATAGCGCGCACGACGACTGCACCGACTCGCGGGCGCTGCGATATGTGGTGGACTTGGATCTGGAACCCGCGATGGACGACGGAGGTCGTGACTCGCTGGCGCTCGTGATCTTCCAGACGGCGGGACCGCGCGTCGAGGGCGCCCCGCGCCCGGTCCACGTGGGCCCCGTACCGGGGCTGGATGGCGCCAGCCGCGCGCGCGTGCGTCTCGCCATCGGCGAGGGCGTAGGGCACGTGTGCTTCGCGGCGATCGTCCGTGATTTGCGCGGCAACGTCTCCGGCGGCGGGAACCGCGAGGTTTGCGTCGAGACCATCGAGCCTCCGTTTTTCGTCGGCTGCGCCGTGGTTCCGGTGGGCGCCCCTCCGGTCGCCTTCGCGTGGGTGCTGGGCATCGGGTTTCTAGTGCACCGCCGGCGGTCGCGCGGAAGGTGAAGACGTCATGAACCGGGTCATTGCCGCCGCCGCTGCCTGCCTGTACCCGTCTTGGGCACAGGTCGCGGTCGGGGCAGGGGCCGCGCACGCTCAAGCTCCGGCAGTGGCCCCTTGCGTCTCGGTGCCACGCATCGCCGTTGTCGATACGCAGGCCGCGGCCATGACGGAGGGCGCTGGCGGTGGCGTGCGGGGCGCGGTCACGTCGTCCCTGTGGCGCGCCGCCGAGGCGATGGGCTACGCGCCCGTGCCCCAGGACGAGGTCCGGCGCTGGACGGCTGCGACCGGCAAGGACGCCGGCGATCTCGAGATCGCCGACCTCGTGGACATCGCGCGCGGAACGGCCGCCCAGCGCGCCGTGCTGGCCACGATCCACCCCGAGGGCGATACGCACGTCGTGGACGTCAAGGTGGTCAGCAGCGACGGTGTCTGCTGGTGTGCCCGCGGCGGCTCCGTGCGCGACATTCCAGCGGCGGCAGACGCGCTGGCCCGCACGGTGCTTCCTCCGCCCCTGCCGTCAGCCTGCGCCATCACAGCCGCGGCCTCGACGACGTCGTCCGTCGCGACGAGGGCAGCCGGCGCCGACGTGCGCGCGGCCCCTGCCAGTGCCGCCGTCCCGCGCGGATGGAGGCTGGCGCTGCAAACCGAAAGCGCGTTCGGCGCCACGGGCGGTTCCTTCTACAACCATCTGATCGGCGGACGGCTCGACTACCGGTTCTCCCCGGCCGTCAGCCTGGGCGGCTATCTCGGATACGTCAACCTCAAGGGCAAAGAAGGCCGCGCCCATGGGGTCTTGTCCTACGCGCAGCTCGAGTATCGATTGATGATCACGCGCCGCGGATCGGCGTACATGCCGCTGCGGTTCGGTACCGGATATCTCCCCAATAATGGGCCGCTGGTGCGCCTCGCCACCGGTGTCGGATTCGCGCTGAGCCCCACGGTGGACCTCGTGGCGGAATTCCTGGCTCCCATGATCTGGATTACGCGCGACCAGATGGTGGCGTCCATGAACGTCGCCCTCGAGCTCGCGTTCAGGTTGTAGCCGCCTCCGCCCCCGCGTGATCGCCCCGGTTCGATCGGGGCGGGCCGGGAAGATGCGCTGCGTCGCGCGTTGTACCGGCTGTTACGCCGCACCTGATGCTTCACTAGTGCGGCTTCGCCGCCGCGGGAGGGCGGCCGCCTTGCGTCCCAGGTAGACGACGTGATGGCGGCCGCCGCGGCCGGCGCGGTGACGCTCCAGGCGAAAGCCCGCCGCGGCCATTCGCTCCTCGAACGGACGGTCCGGCTCCTCCGACCAGACGGCCAGGACGCCTCCGGGCGCCAGCGCCGCCTGGGCGCGCGCCAAGCCGGCCGGCCCATAGTGCGGGTCGTCCGCGCGCTGGGAAGCGGCGTGGGGGCCCTCGTAGAGGTCGAGCAGCACGGCGTCGAGCCGTCCTGGAGGTGCATCGGCCAGCAGCCTCGCTACGTCATCAATTTCGATCCTGACGCGCTTGTCCGCCACCGCGTCTCCGGTGAGCGCCGCCAGCGGACCGCGGCACCAGGCGGCCACTTCCGGCGTCAGCTCGGCCACGACGACGTGGGCGCCGGACGGCAGGTGGTCCAGCGCCGCACGCAGCGTGTAACCCATGCCGAGGCCGCCCAGCATCACCCGCGGCCGCACGCGATCCGCGATCGCCCGGCAGCCGATCACCGCCAGCGCATCCTCCGAACGGTGGGCGGCGCTGGTCATCAGGATTCGTCCCTCGATGCCGATCACCCAGTCGTCCTGGCCGCGTCGCCGCAGAGTCAGGACGCCTTCGCGCGTCGCGGCCCGATCGACGGTTTTCCATGGCCGCATCGCCGGACCATATCCGGCGCGCGCGATAGCAGAAACAGGCGGGTCGATTCCGTCGGTGTTAATGGTGGGGGATGGCGCTGTCACTGATCAAAGAGTTCAAGGCGTTCGCGCTCAAGGGCAACATCGTGGATCTGGCGATCGCCGTCGTCATCGGTGGGGCGTTCGGAAAGATCGTGTCGGCCTTCGTCGATGATCTCATCATGCCGATCGTCGGCAACCTCCTGCCGGGCGGCGCCTGGCGCACGGCCACCATCACGCCGGTCAACTTGCAGATCGGGCACTTCCTCGGCGCGGTGCTCGACTTTCTGATCGTCTCGATCGTGGTGTTCCTGACGCTGGTCAAGCTGCTCGGCGTGCTGCGCAAGAGCGCGGATGCCGCGGCGGCGGCGCCGACACCTCCTGCCACGAAGTCGTGCGCGGAATGTCTGGAGACCATCCCGGCGGCGGCCCGACGCTGCCGGGCCTGCGCGTCGGTGGTGGCGACGGCGGCGATCGTGCTGCTGTGGGCGCCGGCGGCCGTCGCCGCCGCCCTCGAGCCGACGACGATCCCGGACGCCGCCGGCCAACCGCCACAGCCCGCGAAGCCCGCGGCCACGGTGGAGTGGAAGGTGCAGGCCAAGGGCGGCTTGGTCCTCACCACAGGCAACGCACGCACGACCACCGGCACCATCAATGCTTCCGCGTCGCGCAAGAAGAACGACAACAAGCTCGCGATCGAAGCGGGCGCGGCCTACGCGCGGTCCCAGATCATCGAGGCAGTCGACGATCCGGCCGCGGGCATGCCTGGCCTCATCGAGGCGGGCGAGATCAGGACCGAGGAGCGGACCATCACCAACGCATGGTTCGGGAAGGCCCGCTATGACCGGTTCTTCACCGCGAACAACACCGGATATACCAGTGCGCAGATCGCCGGTGATCGGCCAGCCGGCAAATTGCTGGTGGGCGGGGGCCAGGCCGGTTACAGCCGCCAGCTCTACAAGAGCGCCCGGCACCTCGCCCTCGCGGAGGCGGGATACGATTTCTCATACGAACGGTACCTGCCCCCGCCCGGTGGATCGTCCTCGTCGGTGAACATCCATTCCGCCCGCGTCTTCCTGGGAGAGACGCTGACTCTCAGCAAGGACACAGGCGTCGTGGCCAGCGCAGAGTTGCTGCTGAACTTGAACCAGGAGAAGGAGCCAGCGCCCGGCTACGGGACCGTGTCGGCACTGAACGACGTCAGGATTGTGGGGAAGGCCGGGTTGACGACGACCCTGCTGTCGAACGTCAGCTTCGGCTTCGGGTTCACGCTCAAATACGACAACGTCCCCGCACCGCGCGCTCCATTCAAGCTCCCCTTCGCCCCCGGATTCTTCCCCCGCGCCCAGAAGACCGACACCATCACGGAAGCCTCCCTGATCGTGACCTTCCTATAGCCGGCGGCGCCGGCGGCCGCAGGTGGGCGGGAAGATTCGGCGGAAGGCTCGTTCATGGGTGAGAAGGGGCCGCAGGGCTCCGCGCGGATCGAGGAAGGAGCCACGCCCATGCATCCCAGGATTCACTTCTCACTGGACGGAACGTTTCTACCTTTCGAGGAGATCTCCCTGCGCGTGGTTGTCGCCCCCGGAAGCTCACGTATCGGGCCGGTGCGCTTGACCGGCGCTCTCCACGCGGTGCCCCCGGTGGGCGGACAATCCGAGACCTGGCCGCTGACACACGACGCGCTCATGACCGAGCTGCGGCGGCGCCGGAGCGGGGCCGAAACAGCCATATTGCACGGCGACGTGGTGCTTCATCCTTCGCTGACCCGGGACGACATCGTCGCATTCGAGATCGTCCGCCGGTTTCTGCCGTTCGATTTTGGCCTGGTAACCGCCGCCGCGCGGGCGGGAACGATACGGTTGTCACCGCAGAAGCTGGAACAAGAGCTGGGCGGTCCGCTGATCTGTAGCTTCACGGCGGTCCATTCGCTTCACGGCGACGGCGATTCGATCTTCGAGGAAGCTTGTGCTCGCAACACCGTCGCGTACCGCCTGCCGCCGGATGTCCTTCTTATCCCGGCGGCGGATCTCAGGTTGATCCCGCGCGGGACGGCGGGCGGCGGCACCGACGGGAGCGCATCGACGAAGAGCGCAGCGACACGAATTTTTGGGGCGATGGGCGGGAGTGGCAAGGTGGGCGGCGGTGAGGCGCCCGCGGGCAGTGGAGGGAAACCGTACGGCGGCGGCGGGCCCGCGGGCGATCAGGGGGCCAAACGGAGCGGCCGAGTTGGAAGAAGCCTGCCGCGCGGCGGCCGGCATCGGCGACACCAGGGCTTGTCAGAGGCGCGCCGCCATCAAGGTGTCCCCGCCTCCTTATGAATCATCGTTGTTTCATGGGCCCCGCTGATGCTTGACATCTGCCGGGACCGAGAGGGACGTTCATTCTCCCCCTTGCCCGCACCCGAACCCGCCAGCGCGGCTCCCGCCGCTCCCGATTTCAAGAGCGCGGCTCTCGCCCACAAGGAAGCCCTGCTCCGCCGCGCGATGTGGCTGACACGCGAGCGGAGCGAGGCGCAAGACCTGGTCCATGACACGTTCGAGCGCTTGCTACGCAACTGCGATCGCCTGCGCCCGGACACCAACGTCGTCGTTTGGATGCACACGGTGATGTACCATCTGTTTCTCGATCGGTGCCGCCGCAAGACGCACGGCCCGGACTTCGTTCCGGACGGCGGCGAGGCGATCCCGGCCCCCGAGCCATCAGAGCCTCCGCCGCGCTGGGCTCGCGTCACGCAGGACCAGTTCGCGGCGGCCGTCGACGGGCTGCCTGCCGATTTCCGCATCGTGTTCGATCTGCACGCGATCAAGGGAATGCCGTATGACCAGATTGCCCGCGAGCTGGGAATCGCCGTGAACACGGTGGGCTCGCGGCTGTACCGGGCGAGATCGTTGTTGAAGCGAGCGCTGGTGGAAGCGCTCGACGCAGGCGAGGAGGGAACATGACGACGACCACGACGACCACGACCAGCGGCGCCACGGACTCGACGGTCTGTGAGAAGGCGCAGGCGTTCGCCGACGGCGAGTTGCCAAACGAGCAGGTGCCGGAGTTCCAGCGTCACCTTCCGGGTTGTCGCGGATGCCAGGAGCACCTCGAAGACGCGATGATGCTCGACGCGCTCGCGAGCACCGCCGGCCCAGCCGCCGCCGGCGCGGCCAGGCAAAGCCCGGCGATGGACATTCAACGAGCGGACGCCCGCGATCCGGTGCCCGCGGTCCGCGCGGGCCCCCGAGCGCAGGTCGTTCCCATCGATTCCAGGCGGCGGTCCGGGCGGACGCGGACGGTGTTTTGGTCCGGCGCCGCGTTGGCTGCGGCGGCGGCCGCAGTGGTCATCGCCGTCGTGGGGGGGGGGCAGGGGGGGCGCAACGACGACGCCTTTGCCTCTCTCTCTGCCGTCGAGGCGCGTCCGCTGGCGGCGCGTCTCGCCTATGCTCCCGCGGACCGGCACCGGCCGCTGCGTGTCACCCGCGGCGCCGGCGACACCGCCGCGCTTCCCTTCGCGGCCGTTGCGAAACTGGAGCGCGACGGGGCCTGGCAAGGTGTGGCCGCCGCGTACTTGCTCACCGGCGATCCGGCGCGTGCGGCAGCGTCGCTCGATCGAGCCCCACCCGCTCTGAGCATTGACAACGACCGGGCCGTGCTGGCGATGCAACAGGGCCGTTGGGCCGACGCCCTCGGCGCCTTGCAAACGATCGTCGCAGCCGCGCCCGATCACCCGCAGGCCAACTTCAACCTGGGGCTGGTGCTGGAGCAGATGGGGCGTCCGTCCGACAGCGCCGCCGCGTTCGAGAAAGTGGCGAGCCTGGGCGAGCCGGGATGGGCCGCGGAGGCTGCAGTCCGCGCGCGAGATCTTCGGAGTCAACCGGCGCCCGCGCGCGAATGAGCCGCAAGTCCGCCGCGCTCGCCGCCGGCACGATAATTATCGCGGCGGCAGCGGCTGCCGCGACGGTCAGCCGCATCCCCAGGAATGTCGGACGATCGATCGACGGCGAAACCTCGACCGCCGTGGCGACGGCGGCGGCCGCTGGCACCTCGCGCGTCCTCGAAGCACGTCTCGGTCATCCTCAGGCCGATCGGTACCGCCCTTACCTCGACGCGGGCCCCACGAGATCGACCGCGACGCGCGGGCACCCGCTGCCTCTAGCGGCCATGGCGGCGCTCGAGGAGCGCGGCGATCATCACGGCATCGCCACCATCTACCTCCTGGAGGGCGGCGCCCTCCGTCAGGCGGAAGCTCACCTGGCGCGTGCGCCGGCTTCGCCGGGCGTGGCGAACGACCGCGCCGTGATCGCGCTGCAACGAAACGACCCAGAGCAGGCGCTCGCGATCCTGGAGCCGATCGTGCGGGCCCATCCGCGACACGGACTGGCCCTCTGGAACCGCGCCCTCGCGCTCCGGGCCTTGGGGCTGGATCTGGGTGCGGCGGCCAGCTTCGAAGCCGCCGCGGCGCTCTCCAAGGAGCCCGGTCAGGACGGTTGGGCGGCCGAGGCAGCCGACCACGCGAAGAGCCTGCGGGAAGCGGTGCAGCGGCGCCAAGGCGGGTGGCGGACGGCGGAAGAACGGCGACGCCGGTTGATCGCCGACGGAGTCGTCCTTCCCCGGTCGCTGGTGGCGTCGCACCCCGACCTCGCGCGCGAAGCCCTATACGACGCCCTGCGCGCGGCCGGCACCGCCCGGGCGGCGGCGAAGCTGCACGATCTGGCGGCGGCGCTGGATGAACGCGCAGGCCGCGATTCCGTCCTCCGAGGGGTGGTGACACGAACGGCGGGCGGCGCCCATTCCGCGCGTCGAAAGCGCCTGGCGGCGCAGTACCGAGATCTCGTCCTTGCCGATCGACCCCCGCCTCCCGCCGAAACCGACGCGTTTCTGGAAGAGGCGGGGCGCGACCCTGATGCGGCCGACATCTTCTTCGGAGCGCTGATACGCACCAAGCGCGCGTATCGCCGCAGCGCCGACCTGGCGCAAGCGGCGGCTCGCGTCGGCGATCCGTACCTGGCGCTGCAAGCCGAAGACTACTGCGCCATCGCGGAGACCCAGATAGAGCATCAGCCGTTGCGCGCCGAAAGGCGTTTGGGGGAGGCGCTGCGCCGCTGTGACGAGCACGCCTTCGGCCGGCTGTGCCTGCGGCTGCGTCTGACGCTGTCGTGGCTGCTGTCGCACCAACACCGCATGAGCGAAGCGCGCAAGCTGGCGTCCTTTGTTCAGCAGCAGGCGCGGGCCACCGGCGACGCGGAGCACGAGCTGCTGGCGCTCGAGCGCCTCGGCTTGAGCGCGTTCGCGGGCAGCGCCACGGGCGCGCTGGTGCGCGCCTACACCGAAGAAAGGCCGCTTCGCGAGCCCGGCGCCTGCGCGGTGCGCGTGGCCGCCGCCGAGTCGCTGGCCAGCATGGCCTTGCGGGCGTTGGACGTCGACGAAGCCCGGCGCCGCATCAAGGAAGCTACCGGCTGTCCCTCGCGAGGGTTATCGCGAGTGGCCGTGCTGGCCACGCTCGCTCGTTTTCATGGCACCGCCGAAGAGGCTGCGCGCTTCGACCAGGCGCTCGCGGAGCTCCGCTCCGATCCGCGCGGCTTGCCGGCGGCATCCGCGGCGGTGGTGACCGCCTACGAAGGAAGGGCGTTCCTGTTGCGCGACCGCGCGGCCGGCCGGCGGCTGCTCGCGCAGGCCGCAGAAGCCGCTCGTGCGCTGTCCGAAGACGACGAAAGCACACTGACCGCCCGCTGGCTCAGCCAGATCGCGCTCGCCTTCGATGCCGCCCGTGACGGTGCGTATGCCGACGCACTGTCGTTCATCCTCGCCGAGGAACGAGTGACGACGTCGCTTCAGCCGCGGGAGTGCCTGCTGGCCGTCGCCGCGGATCTGGAGCGCACGGTCGCCGTGATGAAGGACGTCCGCGGCACGCTGGACGGCGAGCTGCAAACCCACGCGGCCTTGCCTTATGACCTGGCGGCCGTCGTCCCGCCGCGGATGCGTGCAGCTTTGGGGGCGTGCCCGGCCGTGACGGTTGTGGCACCGCCGCCCCTCTACGGGATGGCGCGCCTCCTGCCGTCCGGCGCGGCCTGGTCCTATCGCCTAGGGGGACCGACGCGGGGGATGAGCGCCGCCGCTGCTTCCGCCGCGGCCGCCGATCATCGCCGGCTGGTGATCTCCGACGTGGTGCCGGCACCTCACCTTCAACTTCCGCCGGTGGGGCGCTGGCGCCCGCGGGCGCGCGCCGACGACACTCTGATCTCGGTGTCGGGCGCTGCCGCCACGCCGGCGCGAACACTCGCCGAAATGGCCGGCGCCGACGAGATCGACCTGCACGTCCACGGCATCGTCGATCCCGCCGTGACCGACGCCTCGTTCCTGGTGCTGGCGCCGGACGCCGGGGGGGCCTTCACTCTCTCGGTGGACGACGTGCGCCGCGCGAAGCTGGCCCGCCGGCCGGTGGTCCTGCTGGCGGCTTGCCACGGCGCCGATCGCTCCCGCGCCCACTACAACACCTGGGGCCTGCCGCGCGCGTTCCTCGAAGCCGGCGCGCGCGTCGTGATCGCCGCGTCCGCGGCCGTGCCCGATGACGAGGCGGGCGTCTTCTTCGACGCTGTCAGCGACGATATCGCCGCCGGCGTGTCACCGCGCGTCGCCTTGCGCGACCAGCGCAATCGGTGGCACTCTGCCCATCCCGAAGGCGCCCAGGGATGGGTTGATGACGTCCTCGTCTTCGAATGATCTCTGAACCCACACACGGAGCCAAGCCCATGCACGAGGATCCCATCATCTGGCCCTTCTTCCCGGTCTATGCCGGAAACCCAAGCGCCAACGGCCTCAATCTGAACCCAGCGCTCCTGCTCGACTGCGGACCGACCCCGGTCTGGAACAAGGTGGTGCGGGAGCAGATCCTCACCTTGAGGACGTTCGATCGACCGAACGGCGCCCCGGCACCCGCCGTCGAGCTGCGCGCGCAGAAGCACTTCGGCCCCGTGCGGACGGCGGACAACCGCCGGTCGTCCACGTGCGTGGCGGTGGTCGACGCACTCGAGTGGTACATGCGCAAGGAGGGACGGCTGGGCGCCGACGAGCGATTCACCACCGGCGTGTTCCAGGATCTGACCAAGCGCAGCCCGGTGCCGAACGAGCTGACCTCGCTGTTCCACGCGCTGCTGCGAGCCCGTGTCTACGGCGCGGTGAAGTCCGGCGAGCCCGCGCCGAGCCCCGCCGAGTTCTTCGAGCGGGCGCACTTCTTCTGCATCGCCGACTACGTCTTGCTCGATCACCTGGAGAGCAGCAGCACTACCCCCCACTTCGACGCATGGAGAACGTGGATGACTCACGTCGGGCCGGTGCTGGTGAGGATGATTCCGGACGAAGCGTTCGCCAGCATCGGGCCCACGCGATTCGACACGTATGGCGCGCCGAGGTTCTCCACCAGGCAAAGCGCGGCCGGTGCGCCGCGCGCCGTCCAGCGCCAGGGTGGCCGCGGCCACAGCCATGATCACAACCACGGCCAAGACCACGATCACCACGGCGGCCAGGCCTCGCTGGGCCAACACGCGGTCGTGCTCACCGGATACACAAAGGACAAACGCTTCATCGTGCGGAATTCATGGGGCGAAAAGTGGGGCAAGGGCGGCTACGCCGAGGTGAGCGAGGCCTATGCCGCGAAGGCCTTCACCGAAGGCTGGGGCATCCACGTCGGTAAGATCCAACACCAGCACGGCTGACGCGAGATCGCCGCCGCCGCGGGCGAGCCGCCGGAGCCGTCAACGCCTTTGCAGCAGCAGCAGGTGCTCGCGGCGGGGGCGGCCGGCGAAGATGGCGCGCAGGCGGCGATCGAAGGTGGGGCGTGCCTGCGATGCGCGCGCGATGGGCATCAACGCCGTTCCTTCGACCGCGTCCGCGATGGCGTCGGCCGCATCCTCGGGTTGCGCGCCGACGATACCGTCGCCGACCACCAGAAGCGCGTAACCGCCTGGGCGAAGCACACGCTGCATCTCGGCCAGCCAACGCCGGCGCGCGTCCCGCCACGCCGCCGGATCGGCGCCGAACCCGGTGTCCGCGCGAGCGCCGATCTGCGTGGCGTCGAACCCCGCGCGCGGCAGGTCCAGCCACGTAAAGCGTGCGTCGTGCTGGGTCACGTAGTCGTAGGTCCCCGCGTAGGGCGGCGAAGACACGATGAGATCCACGCTGGCGTCGGGGCCGTCCAGGCTGCGCGCGTCGCCCCGCTTGATGCGCGGCGGCGGCGTTCCGGGCGGCACGCGCCGCTCGAGCGCTTCCAGCCCGTTCGCCAGCTCGGCTGCCCGATCCGCCAGCAAGCGCGAGGGCGCGCCGCGCGCGATGCGCTTAGTCCCGCCGTCGCGCGGCGCTTCCGGTCCCGCTTTCATGAGCTTGACCAGGATGGACGAAAAACAGAGTTGTACGGCGCGGCCCACGTCGTCCGTGGCGACCGCCAGAACCTGTTCCCGCAGAACCAGCAGCTCCAGAAGCACGTGAGGGGCGAAACGTTCAAGCTCGCGCCGGCCCCAGGTCGGCATGGGCGGACGCCGCCGCTTGCGCGCGTCTTGCCCTGCCAGCTGCGCGATGCGCGCCGCTTCGTCGATCAGCCGCCGCCGGTCTGCGGCGCTCAGCACCGTGGTTCGCACCAGCGCGATCGCCACGCCCAGCGGGCTGGCGTCCACGCCCACGGCCTGCCGACCGAGACTGACGGCCTCGACCAGGACCGTGCCGCTGCCACAAAACGGATCGAGCACCCGCTCGCCGGGGCGGCTCAGGCGCGTGATGGCTCCACGCGCGATGGACGGGTGCATGCGCCCGGCGTAGCTGTGAAACCCGTGGGTCAAGGCGCGCGCCAGAGCCGGGTCCACGTCCAGCAGGGCGCCCAGCGCCCGGGCGTGGGCAGGATCCCCGCCCAGCTCGATGGGCCCTCCCAGCGTCGAGAAGGCGCGGCGCTGCCGGGGAACCCGCGGCGCCGACGGGCCGGGCGGCGCCGCCGGGCGCCCTCCTACTCGTTCCACTTCGAAGACTCGAAGACGCCCTCCAACAGCCGGTCGACCTCCGCCGCCATCTGTGTGGCCGTCTCCGTGCCCAGGCCGGTTAGAGCGAGGCGGATGTCCTGGAGGTTGCGAAGCTGAGAGAAGAGCTGGACGTCGGACAGCGGCTCACCGCCGAGGAGGATCGACCGGATGACGCCCAGCTCGGCGAGGATGCCGTCCAGGCTGGCGGCGGTGGCGCCCACGCGGCGGTCCTCGGGATGCTCGCGGTGGTGCTTGTCGAGCACGGGAGTCACGATGTCTTCGAGCAGCGGCGCCTGATCGACGCTGTTCCACACGTGCTTGAGGACGAAGAAGTCCCCATCGTTGACCATCGGCCGGCCGTCGAGCGCCGCGCTGGCCGCGAAGAGCTTGAGCAGCTTGACCACGCGGCGATCGCTGATGCTGATGCCTTCGGATCGGATCTGGAAGATGAATCCCTTGTAGAGCGCCAGGAACTCCTCGGGGAAGGTGAACATGGACTCCATGCGGGTCTGCAGCGCGCGCACCTCGGCCACCGACACCAGCGGCTTGCACGCGTCATCAGCTCCGGACGCTCGAGCCATCTCTCCGCGGATGCCGCGCTCGATCAGCCCATGAAAGTGGAAGCTGTCCAAGTTTTCGGACCGCGCGCGGATGAGGAACCGATCGAAGATGGCTCCCAGCGCGTCGTCGTTAGGGACTTCGTTGGTCGCGCCGTAGAGCGAACAGAGCGGTACGGCGATGGTCTTGGCCCCGGTGAAGAAGCTGCGCTCGTTGAGGACCGTCAGCAGCGAGTTGAGAATCGCCGAGTTGGACTTGAAGATTTCGTCGAGGAACACGATCTCCGCGTCGGGCAGCATGGCGTCCACGCGGCGGACGTAGGTGCCCTCGCGGAAGGATTTGATGTCGACGGGGCCGAACAACTCGTTCGGCTCGGAAAACCGCGTGAGGAGGTACTCGAAATAGCGGGCATCGATGAGCCGCGCCATGTGCCGCACCAAGGCCGACTTCGCGGTCCCCGGCGGGCCCACCACCAGCATGTGCTCGCCGGCGATCAGCGAGACGAGCATCAGGCGCACCAGCTCGGACTTGTCCAGGAAGCGATCGTCTAGGACACGGCCCACCTCGCGGAGCTTCTGCGCCACGCGCAGGCCGTCGGCATCCAGCGGCCTCCGCCGGGGCGGGTATGCGGATTCGGGGACGCTCATGCCGGCCCGTCACTATAGCGGAGGAACGCGGCCGAGAACCGAATGCGGTGGCGACGGCGCTGGCGGCAACAGGGTGCCGGGCGCGTTCTACGCCCTGCGAGCGCCCATGCCCGTGGCGGCGAAGCGGCACAGCGTCACGGCGGCGGCGAAGCGCGGCTCCAAAGCGGCGTCGGCGGCGACCCGGTAGCGCCCCAGCCGGGCCGAAAACGCGCGGCCCAGATCGCTGGCGCGCGGGACGTCCGCCGGCCACACGAGCGATGGGGCGGCCGCCGCGGAGGCCGAAAGCAACGCCGCCAGGTCCGTCCCGCCCCCCGGCCCCGCCGCTGCGCCCACCCCGCCCTGGGGGATCGAAGCGTCGTCGTCGCGCGGTTGGTATAGCTGGTCGAGCCAGACAGTGTGCGCCAGGAAGCGGATAGCGAAGGCCGCCGCTTCGGACGTGGGCTCCTGACCGCCCGGGCCGGGCGACTGCCGTGAAACGAACCGAAACAATGCCTCGGCCAGAGCCCCGGCCGCCGCGTCGACGCCGAGCTCGACGATCCGACCCGCGATGATGCGGCCGAGGGCGGGGAAACGCAGCACCGGGAGAATCGTCGCCCAGGACGGCGGAGGATCCAGGCGCAGGGGATCCAGCGCCTCGCCGAGCGGGCTCGCCAGATGCAACGCCAGCAAAGCCGGCCGGCCGGCGGCCGGGACGCCGATCTCGCGCAGCCAGGCGCGCGTCGTGGTCTCGACCTTCACGCCGCGCAGCCGCGGCAGCGCCACCACCCGCGGGGGAGGTGGCCGGCCCACGAATCGCTGCCGACCCATCCAAAAGTGGACGACGTGGTCCGAGCGCGTGACGTCGGAAAGCCGGGAGAGCAGCGAATGACGATTCACGGCTTCGACGGCAGATTGCGGCGAGCCGAGAGCGCCCAGCTCGGCGGCCGAGCGGGCCAGACGCGCCTGCCGTCGTTCAGCGCCCGGACCGGCCAGGCCCGGGTGCAGCAGGGCGAGCAGATTGTGGACCGCGTGTCCCAGACGCAACGTGGCCTCGTCAAAGGGCGGCGGCGCCACCTCCGGCAACAACGTGGTGGCGACGCGCCAGCGGCATTGTCGCAGCTCCTCGAGCGCAGACCGCGTACGCAACGCTGAATCCCGGCCGCGCTCCATCGCAGGGAGCCGGGGCTGAAGCTCCGACTCCAACTCGCGGCGGCCCAGCGGCCGTCCCACGAGGAGCGTCCCGCCCCGAACCAGCGGCAGGAGGAACTCTGCTACGAATTCACGCAACGGAGGAGGCTCGGATCGGGCCGCTCACACGCGCCAAAGCGGCATGGGGCCAAGGGGGAGGTTCTCGACTTCGATGGGCTGCGGCGCCGCGGATGGACCTTCCGCGCCCGGGTGCCGGATCCCGGCAGCGCGCTCCGCCGCGGCGATGTCCAGATCGGCCATCGCCCGCCGCTCGAGTGGCTCGACACGGGCGGCGGCCACTCGGAAAGGTGGCTCGCCGGCGGCCGGGAACACGACAAGATCGCCATCGGCCGCTCCGAGGCGCGCGGCCAGCAGCGCGGGCGACAGGGCAGGCACGATCTGCATGCCCGCCGGCACGTAGACGCCTGGAGCCGCCGCATCCAGAAGCGCGCCGAACGGGATCCCTTCCAAGACGGCGGGGGCGATCACCAGCGCGCCTCTGTCGAGAAGCGCCACTCGGTATCCGCGCAGCGCGGCGGGCGGCAGCGCATAACACAGACGACGCAGCCAGGTTATCTGCCGCCACGGAACCAGCGCCCCCAGCGCGCGCCCCCTGCCCCGCGTCGCGGGCGCCAGGCGGAGGGGCACCGCCACGGCCGCCGTCGATCGAGACGCAGCGGGAGCCTTGTCCGCCAGTGAGATGGACGGGCTCTCCACCCGCACGAGGTTCTCGACATCGACGAACGACGGAGCCGGGTCCACCGTGATGGCGCCGGCCGAAGCCGACGAGAAGATGAAGAAACGATCCGCCGGAAAAGTCGCGCGGCACGATTCGAGATGGATCGGATGGCGGAACCCGCTGGCCACCACGACGTTGGCGGTCACAGGCTGAAACAGCTCGAGGCCGGGGGTCCCCGCCAGCAGGCCCATCATCCGGGCCGGGACCTTCTCGATGCGAAACAACCAGAAGCCGCTCTCCGGTCGCCCCCGCGGCCGGAACGCGTTGTCTGTCGGATAATCGCATATTGCAGCGGCGGCGCGCACGCCCGCCCGGTGCAGGTAGGCGGCCAAGATCGTGCCCAACCCGCGACGGGCCGTCGCGAACACCACATCGCGGCTTTCCTCCGGACCGCCGTGCCGACGCTGCAGCGCCAGCCGCTCCAGCAGCCGGCCCAGGGGCAGCTCACTCTCCACCATGTATGAGGTGGCGCGCTCGGCCGAGTAAAGGACGAAGTCGCCGGTGGCCTGCACCATCGCCTCGGCGTCGTACCCGAGGGGCGATTGCCGATCGCGCATGGGCACGAAGTGCTTTCCGGTGCCCGTGAAACAGTAGCCGCCGGCCGTGCGCGCACAGCGGGCCACGACGTCCGCGATGCGCGCGGTCATCACGGGCACAATCACGATGGTCTCCCGGGTGCCCGCGATCGCCGCCTCGCTGGCTCTGACGTGAACCATGCGCAGCCCGCCTTGAAGATCGTCGAGGCTTTGCTCGGCCGACAACAGACGCAGGAAAGACACGAGACGATCGATGGCGCCGAAGCGGACCGCCAGCTGCCGTCCGCACGCGACGCCGCGGGAATCCATCGCCAGCCCGGGCAGGTTGAACCGCGCCTGTCCCAGAACGACCCGCTGGAGCATGAGAGCTAGCTTAGTCCACAGCGACGCCGACGCGATGAGGTACGATCCATCGGTGTGGGCCGATGCCGTCCGTCAAGTCTCGATTGACGAGGTGAAGGCGGCGGCCGAGGCGGGGACTCTGCCCAGCCTGGCTCAGCGGCTGGCGAGGGACGAAAACTGGATCTCGCTGGGAATCTTGTTCGCTTACGCCGGGGGTCAGCGCGTATCCCTCGAGGCCTTGACCGCGGCGACGCGCGCCATCGCCGTCGCGCTGGGGGCCGGCAGCGGAGCCGGCGGCGATACCGGCCGCGGGGGGGCTCGATCCGCCGACGCCGCGCGCGGTGTGCTCATCGCCGCCGCCGAAGCCATCCTCCGCCGCGTCGGGCCTTTCGACGTTGCCTCCGACGGCGGCGCCGATACCCCTCCTGCCCTTGGCCCAAGCCCGGACCTCGCGCGACAGGCGCTGAGCGTGGCGGCAGGCACGCTGCGCGCGGCGGGAGAGCCGCGGCGCGCCGCGCTGGCTTTCGAGCGCGCCGGCGACGACGTCAGCGCGGCGGAAACCTACGGTTTGTTGGGCGACCTCGACAAGATGGAGGCGTGCCTGCTGCGTGACGAGCAGCGGCGTGCCGTGGCGGCCCGAACCACCGACGCCGTGCGCCGATTCGAGATCCTCCTCGCCTCGGGAGATCGTGAAGCCGCGGTCGCGGCGGTGGCGCGCATCCCGGAGGGATCACCGGGCTTGGCCAGCGCGCGCGAGCGGGCACGGTTCATCGACTCACACCTGTGTCGACGCAGCGCCATCACCCTGCGCTTTCCGGGCGCACGCTCGGTGCGGTTTGCGGCGGTGCCCGCCGTCCTGGGCCGCGACGCGCTGGCCGGTGTCCCGATCCGCGACGCCGGCGCCTCGCGCTTGCACGCCACGATCTCGCAGACGAACGGTCAGCTCATCGTCGAGGACGCGGGCTCGCGCGCCGGCACGTTCCTCGACGGCCTACCCATCGCGGCGCGCTTACCGCTGCCCCCTGAAGGTGAGCTCGGGCTCGGCGGCCATTGCCGGCTCGGTGTCCGCGCCCTGACGCCCCTGCGCGCCGAGCTGCGGGGGCTGTCCGGCCTCGACCGCGGGCTTTTCGCCATCGTGGGGCCAGGCCCCTTCCCGCTGGCGGACGTGGCGCCCGAAGCGGCCGGCCTCACGCTGGCGCTGGGGGGCGGGAGTGGAGCGCCCGCGCGCGTGCTGCGTGACCCGCCGACGCTTCTGAAGATTGACGGCGGCCTCATGGGCGCGGGCTGCGACCTCATGCACGGCGACGTGCTCGAGATCGTGCGGTCCGACGGAGTGTTCCGCATCGAGGTGACCTGACCATGACCGCGGGCGCCGACCTCGCCGCCGCGCTGCGCGCCGAGCAGGCAGGCGACGTTCAGGCCGCCATGATCGCGCTCCACGCCCACCTGGCCGTCCAGCCCGCCGACCATCTATCGCGGCTGCGCCTGGCCAGGCTCCTCGTGAGCGTCGGCGATCTCGATGCCGCGTGCCGCCACGCGATCTTCTTGGCGGAGCAGGACGATCCTGCCGTCGTGGCTCCGGCCTATGTCCTGCTCGCAGAGATCGACGAGGTCGAAGGCCGGCTGACGGCGGCCGCCCTCCGCTGGGAGCGCGTCCTCGCGTACGACATCGACCATGCGCGCGCCCGAGCCCGCCTGCGCGCCCTGGGCTCCGACGAAGCGCCATTCGCCGTCGCCGCCGACGCCGGCGCGGCCACCTTTGTCTCGCCCGAAGGCGTCCACGCCTCGCGCTACCGTCTGCTGCGCGAGCTGGGCCGCGGCGCCACGTCGGCGGTCTACCTGGCGCAGGACCAGTCGCTGGGCATCGACGTGGCGCTCAAAGTATTGCACCCGCACATCGCGGCGCCAGCGCGCTCCGAGGGGCGGCGGCGCTTCTTTTCCGAGGCGCGCACAGCGGCCGCGCTGCGCCACCCGGGCGTCGTCGCGGTCTACGACCTCGACGAGGCCACGCGCGTCCTGACGATGGAATACATTCCGGGCGGCACCTTGCGTGAGCGCCTGCGCACAGCGCACCCGGACGCGCGCGAGGTGATCGCCACCGCGCGCGGCCTGCTCGGCGCCCTGGCTTACGTGCACGAGCGCGGCATCGTCCATGGCGACGTCAAGCCGTCGAACCTCCTGCTGCGCCGCCCGGGCGAAGCCGTGTTGGGCGACTTCGGCGTTGCACGCTTGACGGAGGCGCTGGAGAGCGCGGCCGATGTCCCCGCCGGCACGCCGCTCTACTTTGCGCCGGAGCAGTTTCGCGGCGCGCCCTCGTCGCCCTTCACAGATCTGTACGCGGCCGGGGCCATCCTCTGGGAGATGGCCGCCGGCCGCCCCCTGCGCGACCGCCCCGACCTGGGCGCGCGGTCGACGACGCCGCCGCTCCCCCCGCCCGCCGTCACGACGCTGGGGGGGGCAGCCCACGCCCTGGCCGACATCATCGACCGCCTGGCCGCTTCCGATCCCGCGCGCCGTCTGCCCAGCGCCGGCGTCGCCCTGCGCCTGCTGGCAGAGGCCGCGTCAGCTCTGTAGCTCTTTGATGATCTCTTGCTGGATCTGGCGGGCGCGCGGCAGATCGTCTCTCGGGACGGACACCGCCCCTACCACAGGATGGCCGCCCCCTCCGTAGCGCTCGCAGATTCGCGCGATGTGATGGGTGCGCGGCACGGTGGACCAGGGATTGGAGCCCACGGAGATCTTGGCGCGCGCGCTGCCGAGGCTCAGGCCGACCGAATAGCGCGCCTGGGGGAACAGATAGTACGAAAGGAATTTATTGAAGGGGCCGGGAGGCTCGCCGGTGAGGTCGAAGTGTACGACGCCGTTTTCCAGGCGGGCGGCCGTCCGCATCACGTCGATGTTTTTGCGGTGTTGTTCCAGCAGCGGGCCCAGAGGCTCCGCGACGTAGGGATCGGCGGCGATCTCCGCCAGCGGCCGGGATACGAGATCTTCGATGAAGCGATCCGCCAGCTTGGGCTGCCGGTTGTTCTCGATCCAGGTCATCAGTTTCAGCGCCGGCTGCGCCAGCTCGACGGCTGTCCGCGCGTCCGGGAACAGGGCGCCGTCGATGATCTCCGCCCACTCGACCAGCTCAGCCACCGGCTGCCGGTCGAACCCGAACTTGGCGGCGACAGTATCCACCAGAAACTTGGAACAGCTCTTCGCCGTGGGGTCGTAGAACTTGCGGCCGGTGGCGTCGGCGCGAAAGTGTTCCTCGTCGCCGGGCTGCTGGAACGCCGACGCGTGGTGGTCGAACCACCAGGTCAGGCGCGGGTCTTGCGAGTACCGGAAGTCGACGCAGGCGTTCTCGTCGCCGTCGAAGAGCTCGGGCGGAAAGACACCGGCGTCCCCCTTGTGCTCCATGGGCTTGTAGACCACCTCCACGGGCGCCGACGCGATACGCTCGCGATAGAAGCGGGCGAAGAGCCCCGCCGAGCTGCAGCCATCGAAGCAGTTGCCGTGGTAAAGGACGCGAACGCGCACCGCAGAAGTCTAGAGGCGGAACCTCGGATACGAAAGGCGGAAGTGACGGACGTAAAGACGATGAAGCGATGAACGCTGCTGCCAAGGGCCTGGGCACCGCGGTCGTGCTCATCACGGCGGTGGTGGCGGTCGGCCGCTGCGCCATCGACGACTGCGGCGTGATCTGCCAGCGGCAGCGCGGTGTGTGGCGCCCTCGGACCGGCTGCAGCGATCCGTCGCTCGCCAGCCTACGCTGGGAAGCGGCGGTCTCCACCTTCGAGGGCCAATGTGACGTCGCCTTCACCTACTGTGAAGGCAGCCGACCCACGACCAGACACAGCCCGCGCGACTGTGGAAGCCAGCTCTCGTCCGTGCAGATCGGGGACGCCGTGTGCGCCCTCGAGGTGACCGACGACGCCGTGTCCGCCGTGTGCCGGTTGAACGGAAAGGTGTGCGACTACGAATTTTCGAAACAGCCTGCCCCCTCGCTCGCCTGCGCCGCGCCTTAGAACCTGGCGGTCCGGACCTCCGCCCCGGGCGTCAGGGTTGGGGCCCGCGGGAGGCGGCTTGCTGATAAGGTAACGCGCGCATGGCCGAGCTGATGATCGATCTCAAGAGGACGCACGACTGCGGCGCGCTGCGCGCCGGCGACGCGGGCGGCCGTGTGGTGCTGTTCGGATGGGTGGCGGCGCGCCGCGATCACGGGGGCTGCGTCTTCATCGACCTGCGTGACCGCGGCGGCGTCACTCAAGTGGTGTTCGAGCCCGACCTGGACCGCGGCTCGCATACCCTTGCCGGGGATCTGCGCTCCGAGTTCTGCATCGGGATTGCCGGAGTCGTGCACCGGCGCGGCGCCAACAAGAACCCCGCGCTTCCCACCGGAGACATCGAAGTCAAGGCCGACCATCTCACCATCTTTTCTCGCGCCGAGACGCCCCCCTTCGAGATCACCGACGACACATCGGCGGGCGAATCGATCCGCCTCAAGCACCGCTACCTGGATCTGCGGCGGCAGGCGCTGCAGAAGAATTTCCTCCTGCGCTCGAAGGTCTACGAGACCACCCGCCGCGCGCTGACCGCCGAAGGTTTCGCGGAGATCGAGACGCCGTTCATGGTGAAGTACACGCCGGGCGGCGCGCGCAACTTCCTGGTGCCGTCGCGCCTGAATCCGGGACAATTCTACGCGCTCGCCGAGTCACCCCAGATCTTCAAGCAACTCTTCATGGTGGCGGGGTTCGACCGCTACTTCCAAGTCGTCCGCTGCTTCCGTGACGAGGACCTGCGGCTCGACCGGCAGCCCGAATTCACCCAGATCGATCTGGAAATGAGCTTCGTCGTCGAAGAAGACGTGCAACGTGTGGTGGAAGGACTGATGTCGGCGCTGTGGAGGGACGTGCTGGGCGTGGCAATCGCGACGCCGTTTCCGCGGCTCCCCTATGCGGACGCCATGGCGCGCTACGGATCCGACAAGCCCGACCTGCGATTCGATCTGCCTCTCTTCGATGTCACCGAGGTGGTGCGCAGGCACGGGGGCGGGGGGGTCGAGATGTTGCAAGCGGCGCTGGCGGGCCCCGGGGATCGAGCGATCAAAGGGTGGCGCCTACCCGCCGCCCACGCAGGCAAGCTGTCGCGGACGGAAGTCGACAAGCTGGAAGAGATCGCGAAGAGCTTCGGCGCGCAGGGCCTGGCCCGGGCCCGTGTCGCGGCCGGCGGCGCCTGGACCCAGACCGGCTTCCGATCCATGAGCGACGCCCTGCGGACGGAAGTGAACGCCGCCGCCGGGGCCGTCGAAGGCGACCTGCTCTTCTTCCAATTCGGACCGCGCAAGCGCGCTGCCGTCGTCCTGGGAGCGCTTCGGCTTCACCTGGCGCAGCGCCTGGGACTGATCGCGAAGGACCTCTGGCGCTTCTGCTGGATCACCGAATTCCCCCTGTTCGAGGAAGCCGACGACGGCAGCTTGGCGGCTGCGCACCATCCCTTCACGTCGCCGGTCGCCGCCGATCTGACGAACCTCGAGTCACACCCGAGCACGGCGCGGGCGCGCGCGTACGACTTGGTGCTCAACGGCAACGAGATCGCGGGCGGTTCCATTCGAATCCACGATCCGGACGTGCAGGCCCGCGTCTTCCGGTCCATCGGCCTTTCGTCCGAAGAGGCGCGGGCGAAGTTTGGCTTCCTCCTCGACGCCTTCAAGTACGGGCCGCCGCCGCACGGCGGTATCGCCGCCGGCCTGGACCGCATCGTCATGCTCCTGTGCGGAGCGGAATCCCTACGCGACGTCATCGCGTTCCCCAAGACCCAGAAGGGGACCGACCTGCTCACCGAAGCGCCGTCGGCCGCATCCGCGCGGCAGCTCGACGAGCTGCATCTCGCGCTGCGGTGAAAACACCCCGGTGGTGAACGGCCTGTGGCGGGCCGCGGCGTTGCGGCGGCTGGCGGACGAGACGTTCGACGTTCTGGTCGTGGGGGCGGGCGCGACCGGCGCCGGGATCGCGCGCGACGCCGCCCTGCGGGGGCTGCGTGTCGCGCTGTGCGACCACGGCGACTTCGCGGGGCAGACCTCCAGCCGATCCTCCAAGCTGATTCACGGCGGGCTTCGCTACCTTCAGTACGGAAACTTCGGCTTGGTGTTCGAAGCCTTGTCCGAACGCCGCCGCCTGATGAGCATCGCGCCGCATCTGTGCCGGCCGGTAGAGTTTCTATTTCCTTGCTATCGCGATCTCGCGCCGTCCCTGCTCGCGCTCGGCGCCGGCATCGGCATCTACAACGCGCTGGCGCTGTGGCGGCCGCCGGTTGCGGGACGCCGGGTGACGCCCGGCGAGACTTATCATCTGGCGCCCTGGTTGCGCGCGGGCGGCCTGACCGGCGCGCACCTTTATGTGGACTGCCAGACTGATGATGCGCGACTGGTCCTGGAGAACGTGCTCGACGCCGAACAGGCGGGCGCGATCGCTGCGCCTCGGGTCACCATCGTCGGGCTGGCACGCGACCACGCCGGACGCGCGCGACACGCCATCGCCGTCGATCGAGAGTCGGGCGACGACTTCGTCCTTCGCGCGCGCGCCATCGTCAGCGCCACCGGCCCGTTCTCGGCGTCGTTCGACGCACGCGACGGGAGCCGGACCTTTCTGCGCCCCACCTTGGGCGTGCACGTGACATTCGATGCCGACCGCCTGCCCCACCACGGTCGGGCGGTGGTGCTCCGCTCTCCCCGCGACGGGCGGCTCATGTTCCTCTTGCCGGCCGGGGCTCGAACCATCGTGGGGACCACCGATACCGATTGGGCTCCCACGCGCCGCTCCGCCAGCGGCGCCGCGTGCGGCCCTCGTCCCGACGACGATGTGCGCGCGGGCCGAGAGGACGTGGACTACCTACTCGAAGCCACCAACTATGCTTTCCCTCCGGCGGCTCTGCATCGCGACGACGTGATCTCCACATTCGCCGGCCTGCGTCCGCTGATCGCGGCACGCGGCCACGACGTTTCGTCGACGTCCCGCGAGCATGAGATCCGCCTGGGGCGGGACGGCGTCCTCACCATCGCCGGCGGCAAGCTGACCACGCTGCGCAGCATGGCTCAGGAGGCCGTGGACCGATTGATCGAAGTGCTGCGCGACCGAGGCTTCGAGGGCGCTCTCGAGCCCTGCGTCACCGACTCGCGGCCACTCCCGGGATGCGGCGAGGCGTCTCTCGCTGCGCGCGAGATGGCGCCGGAAGTGGCTCATCACATCGCCATGACTTACGGAGCCCGCGCGGCCGGTGTGATGGCCCTGGTTGACGAGTCCCCCGAGCTCGCGCGCCGTATCGATCCGGATCTCCCGTATCTGTGGGCGGAGGTCGTGTACGCCGTGCGCCACGATCGTGCGACGGACGTCGATGACGTCCTCGCGCGGCGGATTCCCCTGCTGCGCGACGGCCGCGATCAGGGGCTGGGCGCCGCGGAGGCCGCCGCGCACCTCATCGGGAAAGAGCTCGGCTGGACCGAGGCGCGACGTGCACGCGGCCTTGAAACCTACCGCGCCGTCGTCGCCTCCACCCGACGCTGGCGAGACGAAAGCTAGTCCCGAAAGTCGCAGCCGCCCAGGCGACGTGGAGCGACTTCCACCACGGGCTGCGAGCTATACTTACTTAGCGCGGTGACCGTCGCTTTTTTGGGGGGGCCGAGGGTGTAGCGGCGGATGAAGGGCGGCGGCTGGTGGTGACCAGCGCCCGGCCACAGTGCTCCGCCCGCCAGTGTCGGACGAAATCGGTGACCGCGTGCAGCGCGTAGACCTTTCCGCACGCCGCGCACGGAGGCGCACGATCGAGACACGCAGCGCAGACGTTTTCTCCGCGAGCCACGGCCAGTTCGTGCCGCAGGCGATCGGTCCCCGTCGAAGCCATGAGGGCCGTCGGGCACGGGGCCGGGTATTCGTTGGCGCAGCAGTCGCAACGGCGCAGAACGAAGTGCCCGCCCAGCCGCTCGATCTCCCCTCGGAAACCGGGCGCCACCACACCGCGCCCTTCGCATACTGGGCACGGCTCCTCCAGGCTGCGCTGGATCGCCTTGCGAATGAACTCGGACGCGTTGTGCATCGAGGATAGCGCCGCGACCATCTCGTGGTCCGCACGGAACGCGAAGACGCGCCCGCTGGCTCCAGCGGCGCCGGCCCCCAGCGGGGCCGCCGCGTCGGCAGCCGCTGCTGCTGACTCGCTCGCGGTGGCGGGTCGCGCAGGACGGCCCGCGCGGTGGCTCACGCCGCCTCCGCACGCCGGCGCACCAGAGCCGCCACCGCGTCCCCGGTCTCGCGCGTGCCGAGGACTCCGCCCACGTCGGCCGTGCTCCGCCCGCCGCGCACGGCCTCCCCGACCGCCGCCTCGATCAAGCGAGCCTCCGGCCCATGACCAACGGCGTCGAGCAGCAGCGCCGCGGTCAGAATCGCCCCCATCGGATTCGCCACGTTCTTTTCCGCGTACTTCGGAGCCGATCCGTGCACCGGCTCGAACATGGATGTCCGCCCCGGATGAAGGTTGGCGGAGGCGGCCATTCCCAGCCCGCCCTGAAGCTGCGCCCCCAGATCGGTGACGATGTCGCCGAACAGGTTGCAGGTGACGATGACCTGGAACTGCGCCGGATTCTTCACCATCTGCATGGCCAGCGCATCGACGTACAAGTGAACCGGCTCCACACCCGGATAGCGCGCCGCGACCTCGTAGAAAACGCGCTGCCATAAGTCGTGCCCGTACCGCAGGGCGTTCGACTTGTCCGACATGAGGACCTTGGTCTTGCCCGCCGCCTTCGCATGCTCGAACGCCGCCACGATGATCCGCTCGACCCCCTTGCGCGTGTTGATCTCCTCCTGAAGGGCAATCTCGTCCGGCGTCCCCTTCTTGAAGATGCCGCCCACGTGGGCGTACAAGCCCTCGGTGTTCTCCCGGAACACCACGAAGTCCACGTCTTTAGGACTCCGATCCTTCAGCGGGCAAAGCCGCGCGTCCAGGCACTGCACCGGCCGGTAGTTGACGTACAGGTCCATGCCGAACCGGATGCCGAACAAGATGTCGGCGGCGTGCTTCATGTCCGGCACGCGGGGATCGCCCAGCGCTCCCAGAAAAATCGCTGCGAAGTGCTGCGTCCACTCGTCCAGCTGACCCGCCGGCAGCGACACTCCGTCCTTCAAGTAGCGATCCGCGCCGTAGTCGTAGCTCACGAGCTCGATGGGCAAGCCGCGGATCTCGCGCACCAGATCGAGGATCTTGACCGCCTCCCGGGTGACGTCGACGCCGATACCGTCTCCGGGAATCACGGCGACGCGCTTCATGACGGGCCTTTGTAGCACGATTGACGCCGACCGCCGGCGGAGCGATCCTCCTGCCAGATCGACCTCACGGAGTGACCATGCGAAAGATGTCGTCGGTGATCGCGCTCCTCGTGCTGGCAGCGCTGGCGCTGCCCGCCGCCGCGCAGAAAGCGAAAAAGGGCGGCGGCGGCGCCAAGGAGACGCCGCCCGGATCCGGCTACAACGCCTGCGGCTGCTACGAGGACGCGCAAGGCACGTGCGTGTGCACCAAGAAAGCCAAATGCGCGTGCCCTGGGGAATGCGAGCCGGTGGGCTGCGAAGAAAAGCGCGCCAAGCTGATGGAGAAGGAAGTCGCCGCCGAGATGAAGAAGGCGGCCGAGCAAGAAAAGAAACGACAAGCCCAAGCGGAGAAAGACGCCGAGAAGGCGGCCAAAGCTGAGGCCGAGGCGAATGCCGAAGGGGCCGCGCCGACTGTCGATCCGATCTCCCCCGGCCGGGAGGGCAAGGCAGAGAACAAGGCGGACAAGGCTCCGTCAAAGACCGAGAAAAAAAAGAAGTAGCTCGGCGAGCGACATCAGGAGCAGCGCGCCGTCGCGGGCGACCAGGTCCGGCCGGCGGCGGCGCATATCTCCGCGGGCGTCTTGGCGCGGTTGTAGATGCGCACGACATCCATTGCGCCCCGGAACCAGTAGCTGGCAGCCCCCGCCCCATCGGACCGATTGCCGAGGCGAAGATCGACGCTGCTGGCGGGGATGGACCCCCCCCGCGCTTTCGATCCGTCGAGCTGGCCGTTGAGGTAGACGGAAACGGTGGCGCCGTCCCAGGTCGCGGCCACATGGCTCCAGCCGCCGGTGGGCACCTCCGTCGCCCCGCAGGTCGTGCTGCTGTCCACCACCTTAGCGCAGACACGGCCGAAGGCGGCAGCCGGCGCGGCGCCGAGGCCCAGGCCGTAGCCCGCGTTCATGGCCTTGTCGATGATGCGGTCCAGGGTGCCGTCGGTGCCGACCGCCGACGGAGACACCCACGCCTCCATGGTGACCGCGCTCATGGCGGCGAGCGACGGACTGCGAGGGATAACCACCTCGCCGGTGGTGCTACCTGCGAAGGCGAGCGCGCTGCCGGACACGCCGGCCGTCCAGGTGGTGTTGCTCGCAATGCCGTCGTTACCGTTGCCGGAGGAATCGGCGATCGCCGCGCCCGCGTTCTCGTCGAGCAGGTAGCAGGCCATGATCCCCGGGTCGCGGCACTCGGGAGGGGGAAGCGCCATCGTATCCATCGCTGCGTCCATCATCGGCGGAGCCGGATCGATGGCCGGATCCGACGGCAGATCCGGCGCGAGGTCGGGCGGTACGGCCGCATCGATCGCGGGATCCACGGCCGGATCCACCGCGGGATCGATCGCGGGATCGAGGGGAGGATCCACGGCCGGATCGACGGCGGCGTCGCGAGCCGGATCGGCATCGCTTCCTGCCTCGGCATCAGCGAAAGCCCCCGCATCCGCAGCGCGGCCGTCTCCGGTCGTGGGCTGATCCGGGCCGGCGTCCGAGGCCGCGGCGTCCCCTGGGCGCAAGTCGGCGCCACCCCCTTCCGGGCCCGCGTTGCCGGCGTCGGGGCCACCGCTGCCTCCCCCGCGCAGCACGACGGTGACCTCGACCTGACGCCGGGCCGGCACTCGAACCGGAGCCAGGGTAGCGCCGCGACCCTGCTCGATCCCCTGACTGCTCCGGCCGACGGCCACCGCCGACACCACCCCGACGTCGTCGTCGAGAAGGACGACAACGCTCCCGGGGATGGCGACCGGCGATCCTCGCCCGCTGATGACGCTCCGGCCGAGCTCGCCCCGCGCCCCGCTCACGACGATTTCAAGGGTCGCGGGCCTTCCGACCTCCGTCTTCACGTGGAGCAGGATCGACGTGGGCACCTCCGATGCGCACCTGAGGCTGGCGCCGACCAGGAGAGTTGACGCGCACCAGAAGCGGCGGCACGTCAACAACCGACGAGCTACCACGACCGTATTGTCGCACGATACCCGAGGGCTGCCTACCGGGCTCCAACGCGAGATGCGCGCTGACTACCTGCCGCGTATTGTTCCGAGCAACGTCTTGATTTGAGAGCATGATGCTCCACCTTTCGGGATCCGCTCTTGTATATGGAGTCCGCGATGGCGGCGGTGCATACGACAGTCGGCGATCGCGAACACCAATCCGCTGAAGCGCTCTCCTCCCGTTTTAGCCGCGTGCGCGCGGCGACGGTTCGTATCTGCGCGCCGCTCGAGCAGGAGGACTATGTCGTGCAGAGCATGCCTGACGCGAGTCCAATCAAGTGGCACCTCGCGCACGCGAGCTGGTTCTTTGAGCAGTTCCTGCTGAAGCCTTCGCTGCGTGGCTACAAAGCCTTCAACCCCGAATACGAATACCTGTTCAACTCCTACTACCAGGGGGTTGGGCGCATGCACGCGCGACCCCAGCGCGGCCTGTTGACGCGGCCCACCGTGCGAGAGGTGTCGAGCTATCGCGAGCACGTCGATGAGCACATGCGCAAGCTCCTCGCGCAAGCGAGCGACGACAAGATCTCTTTCGTCACGACGCTGGGCATCAACCACGAGCAGCAGCATCAGGAGTTGATGCTCACGGACGTCAAGCACTTGTTCTCCTGCAACCCACTCCTGCCTGCTTATCACAAGGAAGTCGCAGTGCCCGCCGGCGTTGCCGGGCCGATCTACTTCCCATCGTTCGAAGGCGGCGTGCGCGAGATCGGCGCGAGCGGCAAGGATTTCTGTTTCGACAACGAGACACCGCGGCATCGGACGCTGGTCGAGCCGTACGCGCTCGCCGATCGATTGGTCACGAACGGCGAGTATCTCGAATTCGTCCGCGATGGCGGCTACAAGCGCCCCGAATTCTGGCTGTCGGACGGCTGGAGCCTCGTGAACCAGGAGGGCTGGACTCGTCCGATCTACTGGTCCGAGGCGCTCGATTCCGAATTCACGTTGAGCGGCGCGCAGCCGTTGCACGTAAACGCACCGGTCGCGCACGTCAGCTACTACGAGGCGGATGCATTCGCGCGTTGGGCGGGCGCGCGCCTGCCCACTGAAGCTGAGTGGGAGCTTGCCGCGCATGCAGTGCCGGTGAACGGCAATCTGCTCGACAGCGGAGTGCTGCATCCCATCGCTGCAGGCACGCAGCCCGGCATGAAACAGATGTTCGGCGACTTGTGGGAATGGACCGCGGCGCCGTACGCCGCGTATCCGGGTTATCGCGCGCTCTCGGGCGTGCTCGGCGAATACAACGGCAAGTTCATGTGCAACCAGCTCGTGCTGCGCGGCGGTTCGTGCGCGACGCCGGCCGATCACATCCGCGCGAGCTATCGCAACTTTTTTTATCCCCAATCTCGCTGGCAATTCATGGGCGTGCGCCTCGCGCGCGATCTGTAGTCCGGGCTGCTAGTGTCCTGTCTCAGTGATTCGCGACATATCTCGCCGGTCCTCTTCGTCCCAGGCTGCGTTGCTCGCGCCTTGCCAGGAACGAAGATGCCTCGCCGACATAGGCCGCGCTTCACTGAGACAGGACACTAGGCCTCGACGTCGATCTGCTCGAGAAACCGCTTTAGGAGGCCGTCCACCATCAAGTTGCGCCCGGGACTATCGTAACGGCCGGCGCGGTATCCACCCTGGATCTCGTCGAATTTTTCGCGGGTGTCAGCGATGAGCTTCGCGTACACGCCCCGTTTCGTCGAAATCTCCTTCTGGTGCTTGGCGACATACCCGACGGCGGAAACCGCGGCGGCGCCTGTCAGCAATACACCCAGGGGCCCCGACAGGAAGTACTTCAGTCCCAGGCGGAGCGCCGCCACTCCGGCTACGCCCAGGGCGGCCTTCCGCAGCCCCGAGCCGTCTTTCAACGAGTCGGCCGCCATCGACGTCATTTGGCCCGACGCGATCATCAATGCGATGACGTTGCCGCGACGGCTCTTCCAGCCGCGGTCGTAGTAATCGCGGATCGCCTGTTTGAGGAACTCGTCGAAGCTGTCGAAGACCTCCGGCCGCATCTCGGCCCCCTGCCCTCTCCCGTTCGCTTTCGTTGTGTCCGCCTCGGTGGTCATGGGCGCCCTCCCTGGACGGAGATCGTAGCACGACACAGAATCAGGCGAATGCGCCCCGCGGTGGTGTCTGCGATCGTCGTCCTGCTGCTGGTCGACGCGGCGGGCTCCGGGGCCGCCCCCCGGACGGCGGCGAATCCGGCGGCGCCGCGCCGTGCGGAGGCCGAGCGTGCGCTGCGCACGGGACGCTACGAGGAAGCGATCCGGCTAGCCGATCAGGCGCAGCGACGCGGCGACACGCGCGATGACGTCCGTTGGACGATCATCGGCGGGCTCGCGGAGCAGGCGCTGGGACGGCTGGGACCGGCGCGCGCGCGGCTGGAGGAAACCGCCGCGCGCGCGCCCGGCAGCCTGCCCGTGCGCGCCGAGTTGATGAAGCTGCTCGACGCGGTCAACGATCGGACGGCCCTGGACCCGCTGATCGATCGCACCTACCGCGACTGGGAGTCGGGGCGCGTCGACAAGAAGAACCCGCGCGCCCTGGTGGCGGTCAGCGTCGGCGTGCGCCTGGACAACAACTACCGCGACGCCAAGGACACGCTCGATCAGGCGCGAGCGCTCGCCGCGCCCACGGACGCAGACGCCGACCAGCCGATGGAAGCCGAGCTCGCGCTGGGACGCCTGCGGCTGGAGAAGTACGAGGCCGGCTACGCCGAGCTCTCGTTTCGCAGCGTCCTGAAAAACGACCCGCAAAATCCGGACGCCCGGGTAGGCCTTGCGCGGGTCCTGCTGGAGCAAGGTTACGACACCGCCGGGGCCGAGAAGGAGCTGGCGGCGGCCCTGGCCGAGAACCCGCGGCACGCGGGGGCTCGCGCCCTCCGCGCGGAGATCGCGCTCGATGGTGAGGATTTTTCGGCGACGGCCGCGCTGCTGGCACAGATGCGCCAGACCAACCCGCTCGATCCGGACGCGGCCTGGCTCGCTGCGGCCCGCGCGCTGCTGCTCGAGGACCGCGCCGGTTTCGAACGTGAGCGGGCGGCGCGGTTGGCCACGCGTCCGGCCGACGCCGGCTTTTTCGCCCGGGTCGCGCAGGCGCTGGTCCGGCACCGCCGCTACGACGACGCCCGCGCCATCGCCCAGGAGGGCACCGAGCTCGACGGCCGTCACGCAGGCTGCCTGGCGGCGCTGGGGACGACCTTGTTGCGCCTTGGCGACGAGACGGCCGGCCTGGAGGCGCTACGGCGCGCGTTCAAGCGTGATCCTTACGACGTGCGGACGTACAACCTCCTCAATCTGTTCGAGAAGGTGATTCCGAGCCGCTACGTCACCTTCGACACCGCGCACTTCCGCTTCCGCGTCGAGCCCAAGACGCGGCGGGCGGTCGAGGCCATCGTGGCGCCGTTCCTCGAGCAGACCTACCGGGGCTACGCGGCCCGCTACGGATACGAGCCGGCGCTGCCCATCGTGATCGAGCTTTACGGCGATCCGGCGCACTATGCCGTGCGGACGGTGGGACTGCCGGGGCTCGGCGTGGCAGGAGTGTGCTTCGGGCGGGTCATCACGTCGCAGGCGCCGACCAACCAGGCGTTCAACTGGGGCATGGTGCTGGCGCATGAGCTGGGCCACGTGTTCGCCATCGAGCTGTCGAAGTCACGGGTGCCGCGGTGGTTCACCGAAGGCCTCTCCGAAGTCGAGACCATGCGCCTCCGCCCGGAGTGGGAACGTCACAACGACATGGAGGTGTGGGCCGCGCGCAAAGCCGGCACGCTGCCCGCCCTCGCTGACCTTTCGAACGCCTTCGTGAGCGCGCGCAATCCCGACGACGCCACGCGGGCGTACATGTACGCCGCCGTGGCCATGGACTTCCTGGAACGGCGCTTCGGGTTCGCGCGCATCCGGGAGGCGCTGGTCGCTTATGGCCGTGGCGAGCGCGGCGCGCCCGTGCTGGAGCGGCTGAGCGGCATGAAGGCCGACCAGCTCGAGGCGGCCCTCGGCGGTGAGCTCGACCGCCGTTACGCCCGCTACGACGGACAGTTCCTGCCCACACAGACCTTGAAGGCGCCACGCGAGCAAGCGGAGGCCGCCGCCGCGGGCCGACCCCACGACGCGGCGGCGCTGGCGAAGGCGGGGCTCGCCCAGCTCGCCGCCGGCGACCGCAAAGCGGCCGAGGCCATGCTGGCGAAGGCGCGGGCGGCGCACGCAAAGACGGCCCAGGGCACCCGTGACCTTCCGTCGGTGATGTTCCTCGCCGGAGAGCTGGCGCTGGCGGCGATGACCGCCCGGGTCGCCGCGGACATCTTCGAGCAGCTCGCCGGCGCGGGTAGCGACGGCTATGACGTGCGCGTACGCGCGGCGCTGGCACACATCCATCTTCAGAACCTGCCTGTCGCGGAGGCTCATCTGCGCAAGGCCATCGCGTTCGATCCGTCACGCGTCGAACCCCATGCCCTGTTGTCAGAGCTTCTCGAGAAGCAAGGCCACCACGAACAGCGCCTAGCGACGCTGGAAACCGCGCTGATGCTCGAGCCTCAGAACGCGCAGGTGGCCAAGCAGGTGGTGCTGGGCAGCGCCCGCGCCGGCCGGCCGGGGCGCGTCGTCGCGCTGGCGCCCATCGCCCTCTTCATCGATCCCGCCGATCCCGACCTGCACGCTGCCCATGGCCGGGCACTGGCGGCGACCGCGAAGGCCGCCGATGCCGCGCAGGCTTTCGAGCGCGCGCTGCTCTTTGCCCCACGCGACGAGGCGGACATTCATCGCACGCTGGCCGATCTCTACGCCCAGCTCGGCGAGATCAAGAAGGCCGCCGAGCACCGGAGGCAGGGAAGCGCCGCTCCCTCGGGGTCCGCGGGCGGGCCTTCGAAAGCGAAGCCATGGTTGCCTCAGGCACCGACCGCACCCTCCGCCTCGCCCCCTCCTCGCGCGCCTAGCAACTAACGGTGCCGCCGCAGGGCGGGCAGCCGTAACGGACGGCGATATCCTTGACCATGAAGGCCTGCAGCTTGGTGCAGTGAGACCCATAGATCAGGATCTTGGTCATGGAGCCGGGGGCATAGTCCCATCCATCGGTGTGGGTCGGGTCCCACGGGATCTGGTTGGTGTCGAAGAAGACCGCGACCCGCGACGGGTCAGGCGGGGTCGACGTGAGATCGATCGAGCACGAGGGCTTGGCCAGGCCGGTGACGATCTGCTCCATGTACATCTTGAGGAGGCTGGGGTCCTTGCCGGGGTAGAAGTGCGGGGGTCCGCCCGGACGCGGGGCACCACCGGCCTGCGCCAGCCGGTCCAGGCAGGCGCTCCCCCCGACTTCCTCGGAGACGCCGAGGACGATCGTCTTTATCCCACTGGTGAGCAACGCTTTGATCTCCTGGACGACCAGCTCGCAGTCACCCTGGCCGCAGGTGGTGGGCTCGCCGTCGGTTGAGAGCAGGACGTAGCGCTCGGCGATGCCGTCCTTGAGCGCCTTGTAGAAGTCGTGGACGAAGCGCATCGCGCCGCGCGTCGGGGTGCCGTAGCCCCCACCACAGAACGGATTGACCATGTTGTTGATGTACTTGTTCACCATCGTGGCGTTGTTGATCTCGGGCGTGACGGTCACGACGTCGGCGCAACTTCCCTGATCGCCCGGGAACTGCGAGCAGAGCTTGTCGGGGCAGGCCTTCCCCTGACACGGCCGCATCGGGAATTCCTCGTAGCCCCAGCGGATCCGGTCCTGGTACATGGTGACCAGCGGGGTCAAGGCGTCGCGCGCCGTCGTATAGCGGGTTCCGGTGCCGAAGCCCTTGCTGGTCGATCCCGAGACGTCGAACGCGATGATCACGTCCGGCGTCTTCGGGCTGTACCCGATCGTGGTGGTTGTCATGCCGCAACTCGCCCCGCCATCCCACGGCTGCACGACCAGGTCGGAGCGCCCCCCGGGAGCATCGCCCGGCGCGCCGGCGTCGACCTCCGAGCCACCGCCACGACCGCCAGCCCCGCCGCCCGCGCCCCCCGTGCCCGCTCCGCCCCCCGATCCCAAGCCGCCGTCGGTGCCGCTCCCACCCGTGCCGGCCCCCCCCGCGCCGCCACCACCGCCGGCTTGTCCCGCCACGCCCCCGGTGCCCGACCCGCCGACGCCTCCCGTCCCGGTCGGACCGCTGGTGCGTCCATCGGGCGCCGCGCAGGCGGCGATCATCAGCGCGGAAACTATTGACGCTGCGGTCGCCCCCGAAATACGGAAAGGCGTCAAGGTGCTGCTCATGAACGCCAGAGTCTCACCGTCCAGCCCCGCGCACCAGGGGATCCGACCGCGGACGCGCCGCCCGCGGATCATCTCCGGGAGATCCTTCCCGCTGCGCACCGCAGAAGCCGCAGCACTGCTATGGGGCGTCCCTGGTCATAGACTTTCCAGGAAGGCGACCAGATCGTCCTTCTCCGCTGGGGTGAGAGTGACTCCCATCTCGTGTCCCGTGTTGCGGTTACCGGAAACGCGCGTGTCGTAGACGAACCGGCCTGCCCCTCGGCCGAGGGAGAACGTGACGGGACGCTTGCGCGCGGGCTCGAGCAGGGCCCGCAGCGTGGGGACCGATCCGTTGTGAAGGTAGGGCGCGGTCGCAAATACACCGCGCAGAGGCGCCACGCGGACCCATGCCACGCCGGTGGTGGCGCGGGAAATCGCCTCGGGGTCGGGCGTCCCGTCGCGCCGGATCCCTACCACGGGCAGATCCAGGTTGAAGACTCCGTCGGGGCGATCGGGTCTGGGAACATCGAAGGCCAGCAGCGGCTCCGTGCCGATGCCCCCGGCGCGTCCGTCGTCGAATTCGTCGTCCTGAGCGGCCCCGTCGCCGTCGGCGTCGAAGGGCAGCAGAAGGCCCGACGAGTAGATCACGGTCCCGAAGGCGCGGTGCCGCCGTGCCTCCGCCGGGACCACCGGCGGCGGCGAACGGTGGCAGTGATCACAGCGAAAGTCCGCCGGCAGCGCGGCCGGAAGACCCACCACCGCTTCGGTGGGCGCGGCGCTGTGACAGTCGGCGCAACGAACCGGCAGCTTGGCGTTCAGCGCGCGGTCCGGATCGATGGGCGCCAGGACCGGCGGCTTGACGCCGGAGGCGGCATGCCGGCGCGGCACCTGCTTCAGAATCTGGCGGTTGGCGACGACGCCCACGACGCGGTTCATGAACAGCGCCCGCCCGCGCGCGACGCGGGCCGGATCGCCGCGCGGGCGCGCCAGCTGGGCGCCGCTCTCGGCCAGCGCCTGGCGCACCTCTCGTGCCGCATAAAGCGTCGGGATGGCGCGGACGGTGGACGCCGGCAGGGGGGCGATGCCACGGAGCGCGTCCGCCCACAACAGGCCGGGAAAGGAATCCTGCTGGAGCCCGAGAGTGCCCAGGTTGCGGAGGTCGAGGAGCAGCGTCCGCCGAGCGATTCCTCGGTCGTAAGCGGGACGGCCGCGGAGGTGGGCTGCGCCGCCGACGTCCATGGCCGTCGCGGTCGCCGCGCCGGCCGCGAGGGGTGCGAGGCCGAACGCCTCCACGACGGCTGCCTCGGGCATCTGGACCAGCGCGCTGAGCGCTTCTAGATACGGAGCCTCGCTGTTCTCGGAGCCTGACCAATTCTGAAGCCGCAGCCCGTCGGTCCACAGAATGGAGGGAACGCTCACGGGGTTCACGAGGCCGCGCGTCCCCTGCCGCACACGCGCCGTGCCCACGTAGTGACGTGAGTGGAGGCCCGGCACCGTCACGTCGAGGCCCCACTCGCCGGTTAGGTCCTGACGGCCTGGACCGGACAACAGGAGCCGCGCCCGCACTTGCCGCCCGGGTGGGAACCCGCGCGCCGCGCGCAGCGCCGCCGCCGGAGCGTTCGTGGGATCCAGCAGCGCCGATGTGGCGAGCAAGAGACCGTAGTCGAAGCGCGTGCCGGGCAGGCCGAGAATCGGCGTGCCGCCGCCTCCCGGATCGTCGCCGCCGTGGCAAAGCCAGCATGTCATCCCGATGTGGCCGGTGGACCGCCCATCGGCGTCGAGCGCTTCCCGCAACCCCAGAACGCCGGTGGACGCCGAGACGCGCCCGATCCGCCCGCGCGGGTCGTCTGGCGTGGGCAGCAGGCCGAAGGTCTCCGGGTTGGCGAGGATGCCGCCCTTCGCCACCACGTGGCGCGTGACGCGCGTGTCCGGCTGTCCGTCGCCGTCCAGATCCACCGGCTCGTCGCGCAGATCGATTTCGAAGTCGCGATCCCAGGCGAGGCCGGCGAGGACCGTCCAGTGATGCCCGTTGGTATTGACCAGTGGTGAGTCGGCCGCGCCGCGATCCGCGGGCTCGTACGGGCCGATGTCCTCCAGCGCACGCGCGCGGGCGGTGGCTCCGCGCGCACGCGACCACGACCAGGGGTCGACCACGCCCGCCAGAGGATCGGAAGCGCCTTGCGCCCCCGCGTCGGCCGGCGGCGCCTGGGATGGTGGCGGGGGCTGCGGGCGCCGGCAAGCGGCCGGGGCGAGCGCAACCGTCGTTGCGAACGCGAACGCGAACGAGAACGCGAACGCGCGCGCCACCGCCGAAGCTTACCAACGCCGCCCACCGACGACCTGCTATTGTCGCCGGATCCATGCGCGTCGGACCGCTCGACCTGGCACCCGGAATCTTGCTCGCCCCCATGGAGGCGGTCACCGATCTGCCATTCCGCACGGTGTGCGAGGAACTGGGCGCCGTCCTGACTTACACCGAGTTCTTGTCCGCGGAGGCGCTCACGCGTGGCGCAGCAAAGGCGCTGAGCCGCATGTCGCCCAGCCTGGGCGGCCGCCGCTTCGCGGTGCAGATCTTCGGCCGTGAGCCGGCTGTCCTGGCGCGCGCCGCCCAGATGGCGGCTGACACCGGCGCCTGCATCGTGGATATCAACATGGGATGCCCAGCCAAGAAGGTGACCGCCGGCGCTTGCGGATCGGCGCTGATGCGCGAGCCCGCGCTGGCGGCCTCCCTGGTGGCCGCCGTGCGCCGCGCGCTGCCCGACGGTGTCGCGGTGACCGTCAAGCACCGCGCGGGATGGGACGCCTGCTCCCTCAACGCGGCGGCGTTCGCCATGCAGATGGTGGACGCGGGCGCCGCGCTGATCACCGTACATGGACGGACCCGGGCGCAGGGGTTCTCGGGCACCGTCATGCGAGAGCCCATCGCCGCCGTGCGCGCCGCGCTGTCGCGAAACATCCCGGTGGTGGGAAACGGGGACGTCAAGGACCCGATCTCCTATGCGTTGATGAAGGCCGAGACCGGCTGCGACGGCGTCATGATCGGCCGCGGCGCCATGGGCAATCCGTGGCTGTTCCGTTCCCTGCGCGCGTTGGAGCGCGGCGACATCGACCCCGGCCCGCCGACGCTCGTCGAGCGGCGGGCGGTCTGGCGGCGCCACGCCGACTTGGTGGGCGGCTATGCGCCCGCGCGCATGCGCGTCCACGAGCTGCGCAAGACCTTGGCCTGGTACTCGCGAGGCCTGCACGGAGGTGCTCAGCTACGCCTGCGTTCGGGCACGATCGGCGAGCCGGCAGAATTGGTGGCGCTGGGCGAGGCGTTCTTCGAGGACCTGGCAGCGCGCGACCCGAGCGCCATCGCCGCCGTCCCCGCCGACGCGGTCGCAAAAGCCATCGCGCGCCAGAGCCGCCGCGGCGGCGGCCGCGTCGAGGCCGACGAGCCGCGGGCGGCCCGGGCCGCGGGCATCTTTTCGTGAGCCGCCCGCTGGCCGGCATCGCGAGAGCGGCGACGATCGCCGCCGCGGCGGCGGCTCTTTTCGGCTGCGAGGACGGCGCCCACCGCGACATTCAAGACGAGATCAACATCCTGACCCGACGCAACGACGCGCTGGTGCCGTCCGCCATCAAACGTCTGGCTGCCCATGGCCGCCTGGCCATTCCGCAGATCGAAACCGCCCTCCATACCGCCGCGCCCTCTGGCCGCGCCCATCTCATTAATACTCTGGAGGCCATCGGCGATCCCGAAGCCGTCCCCATATTTCGCGCTCTGGCGGTCTACGACGTCACCCCCGCGATCCGCGCCGCGTGCGAGGCCGTCCTGGCCCGCTGGTCCACGGGCGCCGAACCGCGCGCGGCGCGCGCCCGAGCGACGCTTGCGCGCGTACACCAGAAACGAACCGCCGGGGAAGGTCCGGTCACCGTCGGCGATGCCGGAGCTCCCGGTATTCCCCCCACGATCGGATCGCCCCAGCCCGTCGGCGCTGGTCTCGCCAAGTAAAGACCCGCGCTCAGGACCCGGGAAAGAATAACTTGCGCATTCAGGACGCCGATCCATCCCGGCTGGCTTCGTTGCTCGTCGCTTAGATACCGACGGGTATGCGCACTCCTCGCGCCTCGCCATCCGGGCGCCTCGGCACCCTGATCTGCACGACTTATTCTTCCCCGGGTCCTGAGCCGCCGCCGTCACAGGGTCAGGACCTGGCAACC
>Ga0187894_10000364_pt1 | contig 61474 bp, 54 predicted proteins | sample GBC1701081metaG_FD_136650 | JGI IMG/M metagenome (GOLD analysis project Ga0187894, IMG submission 136650) | White microbial mat communities from a lava cave in the Kipuka Kanohina Cave System on the Island of Hawaii, USA - GBC170108-1 metaG ...
AGAGCTTTTTCGGCTTGGCTGACGATCAACTGCGCTTTTTCGCGCGCCGTGACACTACGTTCGACGGCTGTCTGAAGGCTCGAAATGCTGCGTTCCTTTTCGTCGAGCTGCTTTACGCGCGATTCGTATTCTTTAACTTTGGCGGCGATCGTTTTGATCTCGGCGACGAGCGATTTTGAGCGTTTGGCGAAATCTTTATGTTCGTCTTCGACCGTCTTCGAACGCGAAAGCTCGCCTTCGATGCGGGCGATCGTCTCACGAGTTTCAACGAGTCCGCTGTCGATAAAGCGCGAAGTTTCACGCAGGTTTTCGGCGGCCTGTCGATATTCCTCGACTTTTAGCAGACGGTCGAATGCGGTTTTGCGCTCGGTTGCGCCCTCGAGAAAGATCGCGGTGAACGTTCCTTGAGGAACGCCGATGGCTTGGCGGAAAAGCGAACGCAGATCGGTGCCCGGTTCGAGGCCGAGATGCTGCCAAAGAAAGCGGAAGACCTCTTCTTTTTTATCGGCGATGCGAGTTTGCAGACGCGCTTCGGTCACGTTATAACCGGAGCCGCTGTCGCGATAAACGATGTATTCGCGCTCGTCGATGCTGCTCTCAAACGTGACGCGGACGACGCCTTTCTTTGCGCCGCGGCGGACAAAATCTTCCTTTTTATATTCGAGCAGATCGAAGAGAGCCCACGCCACGGCCTCGATGATCGACGTCTTGCCGGCGCCGTTCTCGCCCGTGATCGCGGTCGTGCCGCGTGTGAAATTGTAGGTCGAGCGAACGTGAGATTTTATGTTCTCAAGCTCGATCTTTGAGATATGCATGTCGCCTCACGATCAAGTTTAAGATACCTGCGGCAAAGAAAAAAGTTTGCCGTCTTTATGCCTTTGCCTTCTTAGCGTTCTCTGCGGCTTTGCGTGGGAAAATCTTACCTCACGCAAAGACGCAAAGAACGCAAAGAAAACCGACTAGCCTAAGCAAACGGAGAATTTAAATGATCTGTTACTGTTTTCTGATGCCGATGAGGCCTGAGTTTGTTGTGAGTTTTAGAAGTGCGTCGCCGCCGGCACCGATGTTGGCGACGATGCTACGCAGTGGGCCTTCTTTGTCGTTTTCGGTAAGGATCTTTATTGGAAGATCAGAGGCAAAGTTACCGAACCCGTAAGTTGCCGCGACTTGAAACGCCGAGTTCAGCGGCAGTGCGAGGCGAATCGATCCGTTGCTCGTGCTGAAACTATAAGAGGCGCCGCTCAAAATATCGCCGGTAAACAACATCGAGCCTGAGATCGACGACACATCGAGCTGTTTGTGCAAAACTCTTTGCAGCGAGATCGCTCCGCTGTTTGTTTTCGCCTGGAAGACATCGCCGATCTCACTCGGCCCTGCTTCGAAAACGACGATGTTTCCGATCGTCGTCTCAAGCGATAGCGGCCCTTTAGATTCTTCGACCGTGATGCCGCCCTGAAAAACTCTGGCTTTAATTCCGGCGCTCACATTTCGCACCGAAACGTCGCCACCGACGATTTCGACGCTGAGCCTTTTCAACGTGTCGATCGACGTTTCGATCGACTTGCCTTTCAGATTAAGCGTCGCTCCGACCGGAAGATCGATCTCGACATTCTCGCCTCGCAGGCATTCGGAAACAACCGTTGTCTTGCCTCGCGTCACATGGCTAAATGCGGAAATCCAGACCGGCTTTTCGTCCGTCGTTTTTTCTAAAACCTTGAAGTTGAATTTGTTGCCGTTGTGGACGAAGATTCGCACTTCGTTGCGACGCCAGCCGTTGACGGACAGTTTGCCTTCGGTGACGCAGACGTTGAGGTTTACATTTGGTGAGACGCTGATCGCACGTTCAACATTTTCACCGCCGTATGGCAGGAATTCGGGAATCACAGCTTCCGGCAACGGTCGCGGCTCGGTATATTGTGCGACGGCGATCGCAGTCACGCTCGCCGTGATGACCGCAATCACAGCGGCCGTCGCTAATCTGGAAACAAACTTTTTCATCAATTCGTGTTTAGTTAAGACTCGCGACAAGTTCCTCTTTTTGCGCGACCGACGTCAGCAAGTCTATCTTGTTTTGGTATGACGAATAAAGCACCTGTTTTGCCGATTCGTTTTTCGGATTGCGTTTTAGTTCCTTGCGCATTTTCTTGATCGCGTCATCGACCACCGCCATATCGCGCTCATATGCGACACGTTGCGACACGCTCAGGACGCCGACCTTTTCGTCTTCGACAGTTTTTGTAAGACGGGAGATCGTTTTTACATAACTCTCTTCGCCGGGCATAAAGCTCGCGTTTGTAGGAAGAGCACGCGACGAATTGTAAACCGCCGGTTGAATATTCGGGCGAGCGGAATCTGCATTGTATGACGCGCGTTCGAACCTCGGCGTGTGAGATGTTGCGGTTTCAACTATCGACGTGGGAGCAGTTTCGATAACTCTCGGTGAGATCGTCGTTGACGAAACCGGAGCCTTGGCAACTTCATCCGGCGACGTCTCGACAGGCGAGCGGTTCGTAATCAGCATTGCAAAAACGCCCGCGACAATGAGCAAACCGGCGGCCACGCTGATCGAAGGATTTCCAAAAACTGCGGCGAAGAACGCGTGTGCTTTCTCCCAAACAGAAGCCTGTTGTTTTTCGATGGCGATAGATTCGTTGATTCGGTTCCAAAGACGTTGAGTCGGAACGAGCGTGTCGAATTCTCGTGCGAGCGTCGGGAAGACGATCGCCGATTCATCCTCGGCTTGTGCGAGCATCAGCGCGCATGAATCGCATGTCGCGATGTGCGACGAAACATGCGCAGATTCCGCGTTTCGCAGTTCGCCGTCCAAAAACGACTGAATAATACCGATGTCCAAACACTCTGTCTTCATAACGTATCCTTTCCCACCTTGCCGTAAAGTCGTGCAAATTCGGCCCTCGCACGTGCGACGAACGTGCCGATGCTCGATTCGTTGAGGTCGAGGCTGCCCGCGATCTCTTTGTATGAGAGGCCCTGCTGTTTTAAGATCAAACAGCTTCTCAGCGGCTCTTTAATTTTGCCGAGAGCACGATAAATTTCGTTGACGCCGGCGTGCTCTTCGTAGTCGATCTCGACCGAGCGAGTAGTAATTTCAACCGACTCTTTGACGTAATTTTCATCGCGCGTGTTCGCCCTAACTTGTCCGCGAATCGTATTCTTCGCAACATTTATCGCCACGCGAATCAGCCACGGTCGGAGCATTTCGCCGTCTTTTATCGAATCGAGATTGTGATAGAGCCGTAGAAAGGTCTCTTGCGTGACGTCCTCAGCCATCGCGGCGTCGCGGACGACCGAACGGGCGGCGCGAAAGACAGTTCGATGGTGAAGAGTGAACGCCTCCTCAAACTCGATCTTTTCATTCGCCGCTGCCGTCGCTGTGTGTTCGGACATTATGTCCACAAGAATGTCTATACTCTCGCTCATTTTCAGCATCGAAAAATGCTCTCGTGACAAAAACACCGCCGAGGACATGAATATGACAAGAATCTAACTCTAAAAAGCCTTATTTCAATGTTTTGTGCGTAAATAACGCCGGTTTTGATTGGATACGATACGCGGCGGCGGATGGTTCACGCTCACGCGACAACGGAACGATTGAATTTCGCGTCAAAACACACTAAACTTTTGAAACTTGAGGCAGTCGTTTTCGTGAAGAAAACCGGAAAGGTGTGAATATTATGAGCAGTTATTTTAAGAGCCGATTTCGCGATCAACGCGGATTTAACTTGTTGGAATTGATGATCGTGATCGCGATCATCGGCCTGTTGATCGGCGTCGCGACCATCGGCTGGCGCCTCGCGCAACAGTCGGGAAACGAGAACAGCGCGATTCAGCAGATCGGACAACTGCGGACGTTTCAGGCTGATTTTGCCAATAAGAATCGAGGTCAATTTGCCACGTTCGACGAGTTGATCCAAAAATCGGGGCTCGACGAAAAGTTTGCAGGCGAGCAGCCTGTCGTCAATGGATATATTTACAAGATGACGATCGTAAAGGGGTCGGCCGCCACTCCGCCTTTTTACAGCGTAAGTGCCGAACCTCAGCAAGCCGACGGTCGCCGCTTTTATTTCGACTCGAACTTAAGCACGATCAAAGCGACCGATGAAAGCCGACCGGCCACGAAAGACGATCAATCGATCTAGCTCGTCGCTTGTTTTTAGTTTTGCCTTTTACCTTTTGCCTTTTAACTTTTGCTTGGTGCCGCCGTCTTAGCTCAGTGGTAGAGCACTCGCTTCACACGCGATAGGTCACAAGTTCAAGTCTTGTAGACGGCACCAATAAGAAAAGCAGCGAACAATGAAGTCGCTGCTTTTTTGTATTTAAAAATCTGCAAATTTACTCTGTTTCGCCTGCTTCGCTTTTCCAAACTAAAAATGCCATGTTCGGCTTTTTCGGTTTGGGCTCAGGTGTCGGTGGCGGTTTTGGCTGCGGGTTTACGACCGGCGGATTCTTTGGCGGTCGCTTATCGTCCTTTTGCGCCGAGGCGACGCCGCAAAGCCCGCCGACGAGCAAAAACATAACTAAGATTTTCGGTAAATTCATCATCGCTATTTCACTTCCTCTTTCGTTTTTCAACTTTAGGGGAAAGAGGGGAAAGCCGCGTTTCCGCTTGTGTCTAGAGCAATCTCGGTGCCAAAGACGCTCCTTTGACGTGAGACATCCGTGTTTGGTTGGAAATATTCTCGCACTCGATTATCGCTCGCTTACAAAACTTTACGATTTGGGCAATTTTCATACGAAATAGTGAATTTTGCAAGTGTTTCCGGCCCGACATCGCGTGTGCGATAATGCAATATCGTGAAAAACATCGATAAATTCAGAGCGATCCTCGTCATTTTTGCCGGCGTGGTGACCATCGTCTTCAATTGGCTCGCCGCCGCCGGATTTGTAAATAATGTGAGGCCGGACGAGATTTCTGCGCGATACGAAACCATCGTCACGCCGGCCGGCTACGCCTTCTCGATCTGGAGTCTGATCTATCTCGGCATTTTTGCGTTTAGCATCTTTCAAATTCTGCCGTCGCAGCTTGTGCGTTTTCGTGCGGTGAGAACACCGTTTATCGCAACCTGTCTGTTAAATTGCGCATGGATTTATTTCTGGCATAACAATCAGATCGTCGTTTGCTTTCTACTTATCCTGCTGCTGCTCGCGACGCTGATTTTTTTGCTCGTGCGTACGGGCTGCTGCGAAACAAATGCCGAAACGTGGCTCATGCAGGCTCCGTTCGGAATCTACGCCGGTTGGGTAACGGTCGCGTCGATGGCGAATCTCACGATCTTGCTCGTTTATCTCGATGTGAAATTGTCGCCCATGACGCAGGACATTTTCGCTGTCGCACTGATCTTAATTGCCGCTGCTGCCGCGATAATCGTTCGATTAAAGCTGCAAAACTTTTTCTACCCGCTCGCTGTCGCCTGGGCAATAACCGCTATTGCCGTCAAACAAAGCGGCAACACTGCGATCGTCGTCGCCGCAGCACTTGCGGTCGTCATTTGTCTTATCACGAGCGGAACCTTTGTTGTCCATTTGAGGGATTCGACCAGTGAATAACGGCAAGATCTGCATCTCCGTCTGCGCCATAACGGCAGACGAAATGATCGCAAAAATAAAACGCGCCGAGCCGCTCGCCGATCTTATCGAGGTACGTTTCGATTGCCTCGACAATCATCAAATCAACTTTTTGATTCGCGAAATAGAACGCGGTAATTTTACGCGACCTTTGCTCGCAACCTTTCGGTCGTCGGATCAAGGCGGCAATAACTCAGCGACGCTCGCCGACAGAATCGCATTTTGGGAAAACAGCCAAATTGCAAGATTCGAATCTGTCGATGTCGAGGAGGATGTTTTCGATGCCGTCGCCGAGCAGCAGAAGCGAATAGTCTCGTTTCACGATTTCGATAAAGTTCCAGAAGATCTGGCAAACGTTTTTGAGCGATTGTCTTCGCTCAATGCCGATGTTGTTAAGATTGCAACTCGTGCGGACGACATAACCGATTCGATTCCGGTTTGGAAGTTTCTCGAACAGACTGATAAGAAAATCGTGTCCGTAGCGATGGGCGAAGCCGGTAAGTGGACGCGAATTCTCGGCCTCGCACACGGCGTGTTTTTGACGTATGCATCGCTTGACGAAGGCGACGAAACTGCTGACGGGCAGATCACGGCGAAGGATATGATCGAAGCTTATCGCGTTAAGGAACTTGATAAAAATACCTATGTTTACGGGGTCATAGGCGATCCTGTGTCGTCTTCGAAGTCGCCGTTTATGCACAACGCGGCGTTCGCGGCGAGTGGTATAAACGCCGTCTTTCTGCCGCTGCTTGTAAAAAACCTCGATGAATTTATTCGCCGAATGGTCGCGCCTGAAACGCGAGAAGTTGAGCTTAATTTCGCCGGCCTTTCGGTCACGATGCCGCACAAGCAGACGATAATGAAACATCTCGACGAGATCGACGAAACCGCGAAACAGATCGGAGCGGTGAATACCGTAAAAATAGAGAACGACAAATTGATCGGCTACAACACCGACGCGCACGGTTTTATCACGCCGCTGAAAAAGAAGTTTGGCGATCTCAAAAATGCACGCGTCGCCGTCATCGGAGCGGGCGGCGCGGCGCGAGCTGTCGTTTACGCACTAAAAAATGAAGGCGCCGATGTCACGGTCATGGCGCGCGATCTGCAAAAAGCTGAGTCTTTCAAAAAGGAGTTTGAAGTCAAGCTCGAATGTCTGCCGATTGCCAACGGCCAACTGCCCAAAGCTGCCGACATCGTCGTCAACGCGACGCCGCTCGGCATGACAGGCGAGCTCGAAAACGCTTCGCCACTCACGGCTGATCAACTCAAAGGTGTAAAATTTGTTTACGATCTCGTGACGCGAGCCGACGACACGCCGCTCGTGAGTGACGCAAAGAAAGCGGGAATCGCGGCGATCGGCGGTCTCGAAATGTTAATAGCACAAGGCGTAAAGCAGTTTGAGATTTGGACTGGCGGTGAAGCGCCTACAGACGTGATGCGACAAAGCGTTATTAATCGTCTTACAAAAAACTCATGAAAGTCGAAGCACTAAATTGTCCCAACTGTGGAGCGGGCGTCGAGAGCGACCGGTCACAGTGCCAATTTTGCAAAACGCGGCTCAAGACTGTCGCGTGTCCAAAGTGCTTTGGGCTGATGTTTCTCGGCAGCAAATTTTGCGGTCATTGTGGCGCGATCGCCGCGCCGGTCGAGGTTTCGATAGATGAACCGCGAAGGCGCTGTCCGCGTTGCGACGGCAACCTCGAAGATCTGCAGATTGGCGAAACGCGGCTGTTCGCATGCGTAAATTGCGACGGTCTTTGGATCGGAGGCGCGACTTTTGAAGACATCTGCGCCGATGCCGAGAAGCGTTCCGTCGTGTTGGGATTTTTCGACAAACGCGAGAAAGGTGCGCACGCTTCGACCAAGGTCACATACGTGCCGTGCCCTGAATGCGGGCAGCTGATGAATCGCAGCAATTTCGCACGCGCCTCGGGCGTGATCGTCGATATTTGCAAACAGCACGGCGTGTGGTTCGACGCCGACGAGTTGCCGGCGATCGTCGAGTTTATCCAAAACGGCGGCATGGAACTCGCGCGTCAACGCGAGAAAAACGAGATCGAGCAGGCGCGCGTAAAGCTGCGTGACGATCAATTTCAGCACACGATTCGCGATCGGCGTTTTGAAGGCGGCAGTGGTTTTGACAACGAGGCGTCGGGCATCAGGAAGTTTGTTCAGATGCTGTTCGAATGACGAACTCGACTTATGAATGAGCGATACAGCCGACAGATTTTGTTTCGCGAGATCGGCGCGACGGGGCAAGAGAAGCTGCTCGCGTCGCGTGTTTTAATTGTTGGCTGCGGTGCTCTCGGTGCTTCGCACGCGGAGATGCTCGCGCGTGCGGGCGTAGGAAAACTGCGGATCGTCGATCGAGACTTTGTCGAATTCACAAACCTTCAACGACAAACTTTATTTAAAGAAAGCGATGCAGCAGAACGCCTTCCAAAAGCCGTCGCTGCCAAAACGCGAATCGCGGAGATCAATTCTGAAATCGAAGTTGAAGCTCTCGTCGCGGATGTAAACAATTCGAACGTCGAATCTTTCATTAGCGGCTGCGACCTCGTCCTCGATGGCACTGATAATTTTCAAGTGCGTTATCTGCTAAACGACGCGTGCATCAAAAATAACGTCACGTGGATTTACGGAGCAGCAGTTTCGAGCTACGGAACGACGATGACGATCATCCCGGGCAAGACGCCTTGCCTGCGCTGCATCTTCGACGAAATGCCCGACGCCGGCTCGTCGCCGACGTGTGACACTGCCGGCGTCATTATGCCGATCATCGCAACGGTTTCGGCGACGCAAGTCAGCGAGGCTTTGAAAATTCTGGTCGGCGATTTTGCGTCACTGCACGGCTCGCTGATGCAGTTTGACGTGTGGGCAAACGACCGACAGCGAATCAAACTGGACGCGCCGAACCCTGACTGTAAATGCTGCGGACAAAAAGTATTCGAGTTTCTCGATGCCGAGCAACAGGAATTTGCCGCCGTCCTCTGCGGTCGCAACGCCGTTCAGATCGCACCGCCGCAAACCACGAACCTTGATTTGAAATCATTGAGCGCACGCCTTGGAGCATCTGTCGATGTCAAACAAAACGAGTTCTTGTTGAGATTCGCCGCCGACGATGTGGAGATGACGGTATTTCGCGACGGCCGAGCGATAATAAAAGGTATTGACGATGTTGCAGAAGCGCGCGTCCTTTATTCGAAATACATCGGAAATTGACGACTAATTACTCTCAAGCCAGCGAATGTCGCCCAGATCTTTCGGCCTGTTCATTTTGAGCTTGTTTTTGAGAAGCTCCGACTTTCCAACTATCGGGATGGTCAGACCGTGAATCTCGACAAGCTCGTGGTTGGCCCAGGCTTCGTCGAACTCGACGCCGTTCACTTTGTTGATAACATCTATGCGGTTTGGCGGCAGGCCCATTTGAAACACAATGCCCGGCGTTTTGAGGTCATCGCGGCTGAGATCAAAGAGCGGCGCGCCGAAGGTTTCGAGTGCCTTCCGGACACGCTCAGCGTTTTTATCCGAAATGCGTATCCACAGGTCAATGTCGCCAGTGCCGCGCACGTATCCGTGAAAGGCGAGAGCATAGCCGCCGACGACCATGTATTCAACTTTCTCTTCTGAAAACGCGGACAATATGTCGATGAAGTCCCGGCTCAGCAAGGCGGTTCTCCTTGAGTTCGTAAAGGCTGCGCGACAGCTCCCACGTCATCGCGAGACGCTGCTGCGGCGTCGTCGAAGCACGAACGTCACCCGCATCGTCGCTCTCATCGAGCGTCGTCAGTCGTGTGACCATCTGGCTTCTGTCGACGTAATTCACATGCATATTTTAGCACAGAAATCGTCCGATTTTAGATCGAGTGTTTGGGTGATAACCTTGTATTTGACCTATGGTAAAGAGATTAAAGGTAGCGATCATCGGCGGCGGTTTTGGCGGTCTTTGGGCGGCGAAGGCGCTCGCGAACAAACCCGTCGATGTCACGTTGATCGACCGCAAGAATCATCACGTTTTTCAGCCGCTGCTCTATCAGGTTGCGACGGCGGTGCTTTCACCCGGTGAGATCGCACAACCGATCAGACGAATTTTGCACAGGGCCAAGAATATCGAGGTCATACTTGGCGAGGTCAATGCGTTCGACAAAGACAACAACAAAGTTACGCTCGCCGATGGTTCGCAGATCGGTTACGACTATCTGATCGTTGCCGCCGGTGCGCGTCACGCGTATTTTGGTCACGACGATTGGGAAGCGTGCGCGCCGGGTTTGAAAACACTCGAAGACGCGCTCGAGATTCGCCGCCGCGTGCTGCTCGCGTTCGAGTTGGCTGAACGCGACGCTTACTTGACCGGCGAGCAACGTCAGTTAAATTTCGTCGTTGTCGGCGGTGGGCCAACGGGCGTCGAGCTTGCGGGTGCGATCGCCGACATTGCGCGACAGGCGCTCGCAAAAGATTTTAAAGCGATAGATACGCGAAAGGCGCGCGTAATTTTGTTCGAAGGCTCCGACCGCGTGCTTGGAACATTTGCAAAAGATCTGTCAACAAGCGCTAAATCTCAACTCGAACAGATCGGCGTCGAGGTCCGGCTGAACAGCTTTGTGACCGCCATCGAAACTGGGCGCGTGAAGGTCGGCGACGAGTGGATCGATTGCGATGTAGTGCTTTGGGCGACCGGCGTTGCGGCGTCGCCACTTGGCAAAGCTCTCGGCGTCGAGACAGACAATGCGGGACGAGTCGTTGTCGAGCCGGATCTATCGATAAAAGAATTGCAAAATATTTTTGTCATCGGCGATATGGCTTCGCTCGTTCAGGAAAACGGCGAGCCCGTGCCGGGTGTTTCGCCCGCCGCCATGCAAATGGGCACGCTGACCGCAAAGAATATTCTCAACAAATTAAAAAGTAAGCCGCGTGAGAATTTTGTTTACTGGGACAAAGGCACGATGGCGACGATCGGGCGCAGCAAAGCGATAGCGCAAGCGGCGGGTTTTAAATTCAAAGGCTTTATCGCATGGATGATGTGGCTCTTTCTGCACGTGTTTTTCCTGATCGGTTTTCGTAATCGGCTCGCGGTGATGTTCTCGTGGTTTTGGGCATATCTCACGCGCGAACGCAGCGCGCGGCTCATCACCGGTGACGCCGACGAACTCCGTGACGCGATCAAATTTATAGAAGCAAAACCTGTCGAAAATACTAAACCTGCTCGTCGCAGAAAAGCGAAAGTCCGTCTCTCAGGCGAGTAATTTGCTATCATTATCTGCATCTAAACGTCGTAATACAATATGAAAACAACTTTGTCCGCAACACTCATTCTCTTTGTGTCAGTCGTCGTGAGCATCGCCGCCGAGCCGCAAATTTGGTCGGTTTCATCGCGCTCCGATGTTTTAAAAGGCGACGCTCGCGGCGTCTCTATCGACCAAAACGGCACGATCACGCTCGCGCCACGCCTGACGGAAGTTTATAAAACCGGCGAGCAGTATATCTGGTCGAGTGAGGTCGATGGCGCCGGAAATATCTATCTCGGTTCGGGCGGCGAAGGAAAAGTTTTTAAAGTCGCAGCGAATGGAGCTGGCGCACTTTTCAGCGATCTTGCCGAGATAAATGTTACGGCTCTCGCAGTTGGCAAGTCGGGCGAATTGTTCGCCGGCACTTCGCCGGACGGCAAGGTCTATCGCATCGACGCGAACGGTAAAGCAACAATTTATTTCGAGCCGAAACAAAAATACATCTGGTCGCTCGCGGTTATGAGCGACGGCTCGCTTGCAGTCGCGACCGGCGACGGCGGAAAAATTTACAAAGTTAAAGCGGCGAACGCGACGCCCGAATCTTCGCTGCTTTTTGACACGAGCGAGACGCACGTAGTCTCTCTTGTGACGGACAGGCAAGGAAATCTTTACGCGGGGACGGACTCGAACGGGATCGTTATGCGATTTGATGCGAGCGGCAAACCGTTCGGACTGCTCGATTCACCGCTTCGCGAAATTCACGAGCTCGCGGTCGGAACAGATGGTTCGGTTTATGTGCTCGCGCTTGGCGAATCTGCTTCGGCACCAAAACCCGCGGACGCGCCTGCGGCACCCGCGACATCTGAGAACAAAACCGTCACGGTCGAAAAGCCAAATCCGCTTAATCCTGAGCCACCCTCGAAAAGCCGCTACGATCTCAAAGACGCGAAGTCGGCCGTCTATCGCTTAATGCCTGACGGCGGCAGCGACTTGATCTGGGCGAGCAGCACGGTCACGGGATTTTCGCTTTACGCGCACGCGAGCGGCAACGGCGTTCTCGTCGGCACGTCGGACAAAGGCAGAATCTACAACGTTAGCAACGACAGCAGCGAAACTCTCGCACTCCAAACTGATGCAAGTCAGATCTCGACGATTCGCGTCGCCGGCAATTCGCTCTTCGCGACTTCGAGTAATCAAGGTTCGTTGTTCAAGTTTGGCCCCGAGTCGATCGCGGAAGGTAATTACGAATCCGCCGTGCTCGATGCGAAGGGAAGCGCGACGTGGGGACGAATTTGGTGGCGAGCAAACGGCAACGTCGCGATTCAAACACGCAGCGGCAACACCGAGAAACCTGACGAAACCTGGAGCGCGTGGAGCACCGCCGCGACCGATTTGAAAGGCGTTGCGGTGACCAGTCCGAAGGCGCGTTATTTTCAATGGCGAGCGACTTTGCGCGCGAGCAATGCGAGTTTGAGCGAAGTCAATCTTGCCTTTATCGCACGAAACATCGCGCCCGAAATTTTGTCGATCAACACTCTGCCGACAAACGTCGGCCTCGCGGCAAATCCGCCGCAGCAGATCGACCCGAATATTGAGTTGTCGGGCATGAGTCCCGTCGATTTCGGAATTCCGGTTATCGCCATTCCTCCGCGTCGCGTCTATCAACGCGGTGCGACAAGCTTGCAGTGGACAGCCGAAGATCGCAACGGCGACAAGCTCGTCTATGACGTTTATTACAAAGAGGTTGCGGACGCGAATTTTAAACTTTTACGCGGCGATCTGACCGATGCGTTCATAGCGATCGACGGCCAATCGCTCGCCGACGGACGTTATATTTTTAAAATTGTCGCCCGCGACGCGCCGTCAAACCCAATACCGCTCGCTCTCACAGGCGAACGCGTTACCGAGCCGATCGACATCGACAACACCGCGCCGGTCGTTACCTCGATCGGAGCGCCTGTCGTTACGAGCGACAAAGCACGCGTCACTTTCGAAGCAACCGACGCCGCGAGTTACCTCACTCGCGCCGAATACAGCTTGGGCGGCGGCGAATGGAAAACCGTTTACGCCGACGATGGTATTTCCGACAGTCCTCGTGAACGCTATACGATCGAGATTCCGGTAACTTCGGCAGGCGAATACGCAGTTACGATTCGCGTTTATGACGTGAACGCAAACTCAGGAAACGCGCGTGTTGTTGTAAGAAAATAATTTATTTCTTCGGCAGCGTCATTGTCTTGCTTTCGCTGTCGAGTTCGAGGTGGCGAGTGGTCGAGTCGGTGACGCTCGGCGGGACAAGGTCGCCGGTTTTGTAGCGGGATTCGGACGAGACGAAGTGTCTTTGCTGTGGTGGCAGAGAAGCTTGATGACCGCTCTCGATCGTCATTGTCGCGGCCGGAGCATTCGCGATCTGAGATTTGCGATCGTTTTTGATCTGCACGTATTTCGCGACGCCGCTTCCTAACATCATAAAGCCAGGAATCAACATCCAGAACCACCAGCCGCTGCCTCTGCCCGTAAAGAACAGACTTAGCGCAACGATAATGAACGCTAAGCCACCAAACATCGGCATTATCGCGCCTTCCCAGTTGATCGGCCTGCCTTTGCGATCAAGCGGCTGCGTCGGCTTTGTATCGGCCAACGCTTGTGTGACGTTGCCGAGATCGGTGCCGCACGAGCGGCAGAATTTGCCGTTCTCAGGATTTTGTTGTCCGCATTTTTGGCAAAACATAGAAACAGTAGTCAGTTGTCAGTTGTCAGTGTGCGTTGGCGTTTCGCTTCGAAAAGAATTACGCCGGCGGCGACTGAGACGTTCAGTGAATCTATTTTTCCATACATCGGTATTTTTACCAACACGTCGCAGTTTTCGGCAACGAGTCGATGAAGGCCGCTGCCTTCGCCGCCGAGAACGAGGGCGGTCGGACGCGACCAGTCCCAGTCGGTGTAATTTGTTTCGGCGTCGCCGCTCGTGCCGACGACCCAGATATTTTTTTCTTTCAGTTCTTCGATAAAGCGATTTAGATTTGTGGTTTTTGCGACGCGGACATACTCGATCGCACCGGCTGAGGATTTCGCGACCGTGTCAGTTAGACCGACGGCACGGCGTTCGGGAATGACGACGCCATCGACGCTCGCGCATTCGGCGACGCGGAGTATCGCACCGAGGTTTCGCGGATCTTCGACGCCGTCGAGCAGCAAGATCAAAGGCGGATCTGCGGCTCGATCAAGGATTTCATCAGTCGAAACATAATCTGCCGCAGCCGTGAAGGCGATCACGCCTTGATGATTGACGCCCGACGCGAGGTGCTTTGCAAACTGTTCGCTTGGCACGCGATTCCACGCTACCTTTCGTGATTTACAAAGTTCGATGATCTCGCTCAACCGCGATTCGCGCGCACCGTCGGCGATCAAAACTTTATCGACGCGACGAGTCTCGGCACGCAGAGCTTCGAGCACGGGCAAAACACCGTAAATTAGTTGAGAGTTGAGAGTTGATAGTTGAGAGTCCTTAACGCGTGGCGATTCGCCGCGACTATTACCGCTTGCTGGTTTTGCCTTTTGCCTTTTCACTTTTGACTTCATCGCAGATGCCACTGCAGCCGCGAAAATTTATTGAACTGCGTCAAGTTGCTCGTCGATGCGACACTTCCGAATTCGACTTTTCCAAAACCCGAACGCTGCAATCCGCCGGAATCTTTACGCGACTCGAGTTCCCAAACATCGCCAATTAAATTTTTCACACGATCGTAACTGATGATGTGTTTTGCGTTTGAAGAACGGATTATAAGTTCGTCGATCAAACGTTGTATGTTCTCCGAAGCGAGCAAAGTTTTGGCATCGCCCAGGCACGAAAAGTCGAAACCGGCCCGGTTGATGCGAAAACCGGTCGCATCGACGCGAATGTAAAGATCTACTATATGCTCGTCCGACGATGTAGCCATTTCGTCGATGAGCTTCGTCTTGCCATGACGACGTTTTTTCTCGAGCGAATCGACGCGTCCTTTTGTCAACGATCCGCTGACGATCAGTGACAAATCGCTGTAGTCGATTATGGTTTTTTTACCGGTATTAAAATTTACAAGCGCGAATTTATCTACGAGAAATTCGATGCCCGAAAGTCTGACATGCGGTTTGTCTATTCTTAGATCGTCGTCCGAAACAACCGCGCAAGTCAGACCGTTTTGTTCGAGCCGATCACGAATAACGCCGGCCTCGATTTCGCTTTCGACACGGGCGATCGGCAGTGGAATTTCGGTTTCTAAAATTTCCGCGAGTGTCGAAATATCGAAACGCAAAACTTCCGTAGCTTTTTTGACGTTCGTTTCGGCGCCGGTTTTTCTGACAAAGATCACGTTAAATCCGCGTTCCCAGCCATCGAGGTTGCGTCCGATAAATTCTTTATCGGCAGCTTGGTCGGCCGACACCGCGAGTCCGTGCGCACAGTAAAGACAGTTAGATCGATTCGGCGGATTCATGCGGCCACAGCTGTCGCACGCGACCATTTCTTGCGCCGTGAAAGCGATGTTCTCGGTCTGAATCGCGGGGTCGAACACGTGAAGTTTATCCGTATTTTCGATCATACGCGTATTGCGAACAATCGCGATTTTATCATTTTTGCACTTGAATTTGCTTGACCAAATTTCATGACCGATGCAAACTGGTGTTGGCGGCTTCCCGCTTTGGAAGTTGTGCGGAACATTTTTAAGAAAGCAGATATTTAAAATATTATTAGATCTTCTTCGTTAGTTTTTGACAGAAAAATTCGATCCAAGCGTTACACTCTGATTCTGCTCAATTAGTTCTTCAACACAACCTCACGCGAGAACTGCCTTGAATTTAAAAGTTTGAGGTGTATTCCATGCAGTTCGACACAAGCACAAGTTCGTCGTGGCAATTCGGACATCGCGGTCGCGTCGCGGTTTTTATCGACGGCAACAATCTTTTTCACGCGGCGCGTTCGCACAACATCGACATCGATTACAACAAGTTGCTCCGCGTACTTTTGGGCGACGGACGGCTGCTGCGCGCATTCTTTTACACCGGTGTGAATACCGGTGCCGAGCGACAGCAGGGCTTCTTGTTGTGGATGCGGCGAAACGGTTTTCGCGTGGTGCATAAAGAGTTGAAGACGTTTCACGACGGTTCGCGAAAGGCGAATCTCGACGTCGAGATAGCCGTCGATATGCTGAGCCTTGCGGGCCGCTACGACACTGCCGTGCTGGTCTCGGGCGACGAAGATTTTGTTTACGCGATCAACGCCGTCGCATACAAAGGATGTCGCGTCGAGATCGCCGGCTTTCGCTCGAACACGGCGCCGCGGCTGATCGATGTCGGCGATTTTTTTATCGATCTGGGTGATATTGCGGAGCTTATCAAGAAAGATGTGACGCAGCCGGGCGGTTACGAAATTCCATCGTTCATTCTGCCGGAAGAGATAACGATAGATTCTGATCTCGCGAATGTAGGAAAAAACAGATGAAGCTTTTTACAATCGACGAGGCGAATGAGTTGTTGTCTTCGATAATTCCCAAACTCGAAAAAATTCAAAAGCTCTATTCGTCGATCAACGAATTACGCGACGACGCGCGAGCAGCGGCCGGTGCGTCGGAGTTTGGCGGCGGTATGGCAGGCGGCACGGGTTACGTAAGCTCGCTCTACAAGATCGGAAAGCTGACGACCGATCTTCACGAACTTGGAATCGAGCTGAAAGATTACACGCGCGGTCTTATAGATTTTCCCAGCATGCGCGGCGATCGCGTCGTTTATCTCTGCTGGCAGATCGGCGACGGCGACGAGATCGTTTGGTGGCACGAGACCGACGCGGGTTTTGCCGGACGTCAGCCCTTATAAAATTTCCACAGGATGCGCTCGATTTTCCACAAGGTTTTTGAGACGCACTAGACTGCTAAGAAGTTTAAAGTTTTCTGCGCTTTAGTATTGACGGCTTAAAGTTATTTCTGATATTATTTCCTCGATTTTTAGCAAACGCGCTTTCGCTGTAATTTCTGACAAACAACTTTCTACTAAGCCTATGAACTGTCCAGTTTGTGAACGGATTTTGGCACCCACGTTATCGATTTGCCCGTCTTGCGGCGCGATGATGAACGACACGGTTCGCGAAGAACTGCAAACCAAGATCACCACCGGTGCGATTCAGAAAGCGTCCGTCGCCGATGAAACCCCAAAGCCGGATTGCAATATTTCGCCGAGTGCAAAACTCATGCCGCTGATCGTCGCCGCACCGCCGATGCGACGAACGGAAACCGCCGAGCTTACGATCGCGAAAACAAGTCCGACGCTTGTCGATTTTCAAAATAAAAATAACATCGTTCCTGAATGGCGTTTGCAAATGCAGAATGCGGTTCAACAGCGCATCGGTTCGGCTGCGGCAGCGACAAAAATGGCACCGACGACGGGATCGGTCGCGTTAAAACCGCAACCGGCAAAACAGATCGACAAAGTTGCTGCCGAGATCTCAGATCCGCGTGTTGCGAGCGCACTTAAACGAATTGACGATTCGCGCAAAACATTTTTGCCGCCGGCCAAGGCGTGGAAAAAATCGACTTTGCAAAAATCTTCGCCAAATATTCCGTCGCCGTCGAAACCATATCGCATCGTTGCGGGCCAGACGGCGGCTCCGGCGACGACGGTCGCACGGTCTGAACCGTTGCAGTTTTCGCCGCAGCCACGACCGGTTCAGTTGCCCCTTGCACCGCCGCGTCGCGAGACCAATGAGCTGCCAAAACTCGATTCGGCGATCGAACAAGCGTTCGAAGCAAGGTCGCAACCGATCGTTGAGGAAACGAAGATCGAGATTCGCGAGCCTGAATTTGCCGAAATAAAAAGTATCCGTATCAAAGCCGAGGCAATCGAGATCGAAACTCACGAAACATCTGATCGCGTTGACGAGATCGAGGATCTCGCACCGTTCTCGATGCGATTCGGAGCAGGATTGTTCGATTTCATCATCGGCGGCTTTGTGACATTGGTGCTGATCTCGCCGCTTGCTTTCATGGGTGGCAATTGGTGGACGACGAGCGGTGCGTTGATCTTCGCGGCGGTATGGGCGATCGTGCTTTTTGTTTACATGACGCTCATGTTGGGTTTCAACGGCAAGACGATCGGCATGAAGCTGTTCTCACTCGAACTCGTCGATGCGATCGAGAACGAGTATCCGACTCTCCATCAGGCCGCTGTTAGTTCCGGGCTATTTATTCTCTTAATTCCGTTCGCCGGTGCCGGCTTTCTAACCGTTTTCTTCAACGAAGAAAACCGCGCTCTTCACGATCTTTTGTCCGGGACGATTCTAGTTCGCGAATTTTAGTCTTTTCTTTGCGTGAGCAGAAATTATTTCACGCAAAGACGCAAAGAACGCAAAGAAGAAAGCCCGAAGCGTCATTGTTTTGGGCTTTTTGGCGCGTAAACTAAACTCCTTATTATGACCTCGGAGAAGAAGCTAAGTGCCGATGAGCAGTTTGAACAACTCGCTGCGAGTGCGCGCAAAAAGGCGCTTGCAGAGATCAGAAAGCACAAAAAACTCATCGACAATCTTCGCGACGATATTGAAAAACATGGCGAACCGGAGCTTTGGCAGCGATATGGCAATCTGCTGTTAGCTAATGCGAATACAGCGCGACGTGAACGCGACAAAATTTTTGTCATAGATTATTTTGCAGACGACGTGCCGGAAATAGAGATCGAAGGCGAGTCGAATAAATCGATCGGCGAAGTTGCCGAGGAGTATTTTCGACGTTACATAAAAGCGCGTAACGGCAAAAAGGTGATCGAGCGACGTCTGTCTGAGACGCAAACTGCACTTGATGCCGCGCATCAAAAGCTGCTGCTGATCGATCAGGCGATCGAGGAACGTAACGAAGATTACCTTGTCTCGTTTACGCCGGCGGCTGCAAAACAGCCGCTGCCTTCGAAAAAGAAAAAAGCAGAAGCAGCATTTAAAGGTGCGAGGCGGTTTGTTTCGTCAGACGGTTTTGAGATTCTTGTCGGCAAAAAAGCAAAGGACAACGACTATCTGACGTTTCGCATTGCCCGCTCGCTCGACCTTTGGCTGCACGCTGCGGATTATCCCGGCTCACATGTTGTCGTGCGTAATCAAAATAAGAAAGACATTCCAAATCGCACGCTTGTCGAGGCGGCCGAACTTGCCGCGTTTTACAGCGACGCACGCGAGCAGCCGAAGGCGGCGGTTAATTACACGCAGAAAAAATTTGTGAACAAGCCGCGACGTGCGGCACCCGGCTTGGTGAGGTTGGCAAGTTTTAAAACGATCCTTGTCGAGCCGAAGGTTTCGGTTTCTAGTTCCTAATTCTTAGTTTTTAGTTTCGAGTTTTTAGTTTTGATCGAGTCTCGAAACCAGAAACCAGAAACCAGAAACTAACCTTCAGCCATCACCTTAGCGACGTTTTCCTTCATCGAATTAAAAATTTTGGGCCCGCCGCCGATAAAGACGCCACGCATGCGGCCTTCGCGATCGACGAGAATTGTCTGCGGCACGACGCTCTGTTTTGTGATCAGGTTGAACTGATTCGAGACCGCGTTTGATGCGATTGCGATCGTGTAATTGAGTTGTTGTTTTGCGACGAACGCTTTTATCTTGTCGAGCGGTTCCGGAGTGCCGCCGCCGTCGCCGATGTTCAGGCCGATCACTTCAAAACCTTGTTCCCCATGCTTATTTTGAAGCTCGATCAGATGCGGCATCTCCGCAATGCACGGTCCGCACCACGTGCCCCAGATATTTAAGAGCAAAACCTTGCCTTTCTTATCGGAAATCTTAAACTTTGTTCCGTCGAGCATCGCTACTTCGGCGTCGGCGAGCCCTGATGCGAGAGGCGGAAAGTTGGTCGCGGCTGCCTGCTTTTGGGCACCTGTATTCGCGGCGGTGTTGTTACCGGTCGAGTTGTTTGTACTTTGTATAGAATTGCAGCCGGTCATCGCCGAAAAAATAACAGCTAGCGCTGCAAAGGTCATCAAAAATAATAATTGCTTCATCTTGTTTACATTATCTATAAAACAGGCGGGAATAGCGAGTGTCGGATGATGCTCGACCGGTCGTGATGTTGTTATGTTGTTAATTACCGGCGGTCTTATCGGTCAGCAGGACGTTGAGTGATTTGGCGTCGGTGTGATGTTTTTTGAGCAGGGCCTCGGCGAGTTGAAATAGCGGCGCGGGGATTTCGACCTGAGGGTTGATTTCGACAGCGGTATCTTCTTGCGGAAATCGCGAATAGAATTCAACCTCGGCTTCGCAGAATTCGCATGCTATGAGATGTTCGCTGATCGCCTGCTCTCGTGAATGTGCAAGCTCGCCATTTTCAAAAGCAAGAAGTTCCTGCGACGAGGGACAATCTTCGCTCTTTCTAAATCCCGTGGTCATTGATGAAAACATAGAGGTCCTAGTCATTCAAATTGTGACGCGAACCTCTGGCACAGGACGAACGCGGACGCTATTTTGTTACATTCAAATAAATCCGTAATGCCCGAATGCTTCCAAAACTCTGTGAACAAATTCTCTCCGATAGGTTCTTCGGCGCGTTAAGCCGCTACGCAAACTCCTTATTTAGATAACTTACAGCAGTGTATAAACAATATACAACATGACAAAAAACTATTGCCCAATTCCCGGCAACCTGCTAACATCTTAAATGTGGGTAGTGAGAGGCAATTTCTCACGTGCCACATTAACCAGATCGACGTTGCTGCTCGGCAGTTGATCTTACCAATCTTAACTACCAAAATTTAGACCCGCGATAGCTCGAAGCTGAAGTTTCGATTAAAGATTCTTGTCGCTTTGAGAACGTTAGCCGACCCTGCCATTCGCGGCGTAGGACAAACCGATTTCAAGGGCTCCGACTTTTTATGAATGATGTAAGAACAAAGGAACGTCTGCCACGCTCGATTCAGAACAAACAGGTCAAGGTAGGGAAGTGGAATGACAGCTTAAAGACCTCGGATGTAAATCAGATTTGGACCGAGCTGCATCGAATCGTTTCGTCGCATCCGTTGGTGAGAGCTTCGAAACGCGCGGGCTTTCTCGTCGAAGAAGGCAAATACAACGCCTACACCGATCTGACGCAGGAGCTTTTTGTAGCACTGCTTTCGAAAGATCGATTTCAGCATTACATCGACACCGGCATGACTGATGCCGAGATCGAGGCCGAGATCAGCCAGATCGAGCTGACGAACATGCTCACGGCTGAGCTTCGCAAGCGTTATCCCGAATCCTATCGTTTGGCACGACGAATTTCGACGCTGATTCAAACCGGCGAAAAGTTTAAAAGATTTGACAACATCGGCAACCCCGAAGCGCATCGACGATTGGCCGACAGGCTCTACGGACTTGCGGATTGGAAAGATCAAAAGATGCGACGCGACGTTCAGGAGATGGACGAGCGGGTCAAGGCCGTGTCGTTCTACGGACGCGACACGCGAATGGTCGGCTGCACCGGCGACGCGCAGATCGTCATCAGCAATCCTGAACTCGAAAAACTCATTATCCGCGTTTTCAAAGCGATCGATTCGCCGGTCGATGTTCGCTCGCTTCGCTCATTTGTGATGTCGCGGCTGCCGATTATGGACATTCATCTCGTGCCTGTCGGAAGCGGTGGCGACGGCGACGATGAGGACCGCATGCCATTTGAATTTTTGGACACGCGCGAGACGCCGGAGGAAGATCTGCTGCGTAACGAGGCGGAAAAAGCGGCCGCTGGTTTTGTAGATAACTTTTTGGGCACGTTGAACAAGTCGGTTCGCGGCAAAGCAAAGCAATACGACCGCATGATAAATGTGCTCTGGCATTGCTATCTGATCTCGGACAGCGGGACGCAACTCGAAGTCGCCGATATGCTGGGCGTTTCGGATTCGCTCGTGTCCGATTATCGCAAACGCATCGAAGCGAATCTTCAACAACTTTCATTCACGGGCGTCAACGAAGCGCGACATTTCGAAAAGGCGCTGAAGCTTCGCGTTCGCGACATGATCTCAGTTGAAACGGAAAGTGTTGCCGTTTAAGAATTTATGCAAGTGAAGCTCGCAAATGTCCATCGGGAGATCAAAAGATTACAAACCGCTAAAAGGTTTTTCGCGAGCCGATAGCCGAGACGACGAGGATCGTTTCCTCCGGTCGGCGTCGGCTGAAACGGTTCCGCCGATCGTTAATCGCGAGCAAGTTGAGCCGATTCCTCAGCCGATAAGCACCGATAAAAATCAAGGCGCGACCGCACCGAAGAAAAAATCAAAAGGCGAAGAAAAGCAGGTCGAAAAAGACAAAGTGTTGCTCAAGAGCGACCTATGGCTTGTCCGCAACGGCCATTTTGTAACATTTATCGGACTGTATCTGTTCTCGATAATGGTGCTCTTTCGACCGTATGAACTTGTGCCGGGTCTCGGCTTTTTGGCGGCGACGGCAATTTATTTTGCGCTTGCTACGCTGCTAATTTACGTGCCGAGCCAGCTTGCGACCGAAGGCAATCTCACGATGATCTCGACCGAGGTCAAGGCACTGCTTGCGATGACGGCTCTTGCTCTGATCACGATGCCGATCGCACGCAGCCCGGCGCTCGCGTGGGAATCTTTTAACGAACCATTTATCAAATGCGTGCTGTTTTTCATAGTGATGATCAACGTCGTGCGCACTCGCAAGCGGCTGATGGCGATGTTGTGGCTGTCATTCGGCATCGGAATTTATCTGAGCGTGCGGGCGCTGCAGCTCTATCAGGAAGGAACATTTTCGGTCGAGTCGTATCGTGTTGCGGTCATCGAGATGGACGGAATGTTTGGTAACCCGAACGACATGGCGATTCACTTTGTAATGATGGCGCCGATCACGCTCGCACTTGCTCTCGCGTCAAAAAGCAAGTTTATGCGCGTCATCTATTTTGTGATGACCGTTCTTTTTGTCTCTGCGAACACCGTAACTTATTCGCGGGGCGGTTTTCTCGGTCTGATGGCGACGGTTATGGTTTTAGCGTGGAAGCTCGGCCGCAAATACAGACTGAACGTCACAATCGCGACGATAGTCGGCGGCGGTTTATTGATGATCGCGGCGCCGGGCAATTACGGCCTCAGAATGTTGTCGATCTTTATTCCGGGACTCGATGCGGTCGGGTCGAGCGATGCACGGCGAGAGATGTTAGAGCGTTCGCTGATCGTCACGGCGCGCAATCCGTGGGGAATCGGCATCGGCAATTTTCCGATCGTCGGCATTCACGAGCATCAAACTCACAACGCGTTTACCCAAGTGTCGTCCGAACTCGGCGTGCTCGGTCTCGCGGCTTATCTTGTTTTTATTATCAGTCCGTTTCGTAAACTCAGCGCCATCGAACGCCAGCGTTTCGACGTAAATAACACCGACTGGTTTTACTACGTGTCGATCGGTTTTCAGGCGAGCATCGTCGGTTACTGCGTGTCGAGCTTCTTCGCGTCGGTCGCCTACAACTGGTTTATTTATTATGTGATCGCCTACGCCGTCGCCTTTCGCAGAATTTACAGTCTCGAAAACGAGGCAAAAGAGACCGAGCAGGTTTTATCGGGCTGGACCTTGCAACCTGCCGAAGCAAAATGACCGCAAGCGTAGAACAAATAATTTTTTGGACGTGCGTCAGCTTGCTGGCGTATGTCTATCTTGGTTATCCGTTGCTGGTCTTTTCGGTGAGCAAACTGTTTCCGCGTGAGATAAAGTCGGCGTTCATCGAACCGAAAGTCACTGTCTTGATCACGGCCTTTAACGAGCAGGCCGCAATTCGTCAGAAGATCGAAAACACGCTTGCGATCGATTATCCGCCGAATAAACTTGAGATCATTGTTGCGTCGGACGGTTCGACCGACGACACGGATATATTCGTCGGCGAGTTTGCGTCGCGAGGCGTGCGACTGTTTCGCCAAGAGGGTCGCGTCGGCAAAACTACGACGCAGAACAATGCGGTCTCGCACGCCACCGGCGACATCATTCTCTTTTCGGACGCGACAACGGATTACGGCAGCGATGTTTTGAAACACGTGCTGCCGCAGTTTGCGGACGCGAGCGTTGGTTGTGTAGCAGGTCGGCTGGTTTATATAAACGATGGCAGCACGAATGTCGGCAAGGGTGCACAAAATTACTGGAGCTACGAAACTTTTTTGAAAACGGCGGAGTCGCGTGCGTGTTCGTTGATCGGCGCGTCGGGCTGCCTTTACGCAGTTCGCCGCGAGGCGTATGAACCGATGTATGCCGAGGCGTGTTCCGATTTTTTGATCTGCACGCTTCTCTATCGAAAAAACTTACGCAGCGTCTTTGCTCCTGACGCGGTTTGTTACGAACACACGAATCGCAAAGTCGGTGACGAGTTGCGAATGCGCGTCCGCGTCATCTCACAAACTTTTACTGATCTTTGGCGCAACCGCGATATGCTCAATCCGTTTCGCAGCGGCTTTTACGCTATTGAATTAATTTCGCACAAGCTGCTTCGTTACGCGGTGCCGTTGATCCTGACGACGTTGTTTGTCGCAAATGTTTTGCTCGCCGGCTCATCATCGTTTTATCTCGCAACGCTTTTGCTGCAAGCTTCATTTTACGCGTCCGCACTAGCCGGCTGGTTCGTCGAACGCACCGGACGTCCATCGGGCTTGCTCGCGATGCCGTTGTATTTTACGCTTGCCAATTTTGCGTCTGCCATTGGTTTTTATAAATTTCTCCGCGGCGAAAAATACGCGCGTTGGGAACCGATCAGACACACACGATAATGTCGAACAACGAAATCACAGAATTTAGCGTAAAGGTTGGTCGCAATGTATTAAGCTCGCCGCCGAAAATATCGATTGTGATTCCTGCCTACAACGTCGCTGAATACATTGTAGAGACCTTGAATTCGGTCGCGGCGCAGAAGTTTTGCGAATACGAAGTGATCGTCGTAAACGACGGCTCGCCCAACACGCTGACTTTTGAGCGCTCGATTTACTCAAAACTCGACGACATCGTTTACATTCGCCAACCGAATGCTGGCGCGGCCGTTGCCCGCAACAAAGCGATCGAACATGCACGGGGTGAATTGATCGCGTTTCTCGACGGTGACGATGTTTGGATGCCGGAGTTTTTGGCGACGCAATATCTGTTTCTCACAAGCGGCGGTTACGACTTGGTTTATTGCGACGCCTATTTGATAGGACTAAACTCGGCTTATCGCCGCACGTTCATGGAAACCGCTCCGTCGAATGGCGTTGCCGACTTTAACGCGATACTCGATCTTCGCTGCAACGTGATCACGTCGGGCACGCTTGCACGAAAGCAGGCGATCATCGACGCGGGATTATTTGAAACGGAGAGTGTGCGTGCACACGACTTTCTTCTGTGGCTGCGAATGGCGAAAAACGGTGCGAAGATTGGCTATCAGAAGAAGCAATTGCTGAAATATCGCGTTCATCTCGACAGCTTGTCGGGCGATTCGATCAGCCGCGTCGAACGCGAGATCGATGCGTTCACGCGCCTTCGCAGAACGATCGAACTCGACGATGAACAAAAGAAAATAGTCGCTCATCGAATCGCATGTTTTGAAGCCGACCTCGCTGTTGAGCATGGCAAAGCGTTTTTGCTCGCGGGCGATTATCGCGAAGCCGCCATCGCCTTTCGCGTCGCAAACCGTCATCGCAATTCTTTAAAACTCAGCGTCATCACCTGGCTCGCGCAACACGCGCCGAAAATTTTGTTGAGGCATTACAAAAAACATCGCTCGTCAGAGATCGAGCTTGTTCCAAAGCTCAGCCAGCGCTGACATTCTTCCTGCTTTGCAGAAAATAAACTGCGAGCGTCGCCAAAAATGCGCAGCACGCGGCGATTGCCACGCCGTAGAATGCATTCGTGTAATCGCCGCCATTTTTGTCGGCGAGATAACCCGTAATTCGTCCGCCGATCGCTGCGCCCGCGACTTCGATGAGAGTGATCAGACCAAGTATCTTGCCCGCTTCGCGACGGCCGAAAAAATCCGCGACGAGCCGCTGTAGCACGACAAAAGTTCCACCGTAGCCGAGCGCGAACGGCAGCAGGAAAAGCAAAAAGTTATTCGCAGTCAACATCAGCAGCACGGTCGATGCGAGAAACATCACAAATGCACACACGACAAAAACTCGTAACGCATTAAACCTGTCACTCAAAAATCCAGCAAGGAATTTGCCGCCCAAACTCATCGCAAAAAGCGCCGACTGCGTGACCGCCGCCGTTTGCGCCGAGACGCCGATCTTTGACGATTGCAGCGAGAGAACAAACTGCTGTGTTGTAAAAAAAATCGGATAAAAGATGAGAGCGGCACACGCAGCCAACATCCAAAAGAGCGGAGTACTGAGCGCTTGGCGCAAAGTAGCACCGTCTATAGTGTCGGAAGAGCGCACGTTAGTAAGGGCTCCTCGCGGCTGAGATGAGCCCTTACTAACGTGCGGGCTACGGACAAAAAACACTATCGCTGGCAGCAACACGATCCACACAAGCGAGCTTGTGGCCAGCATTGCGTTTCGCCAGCCGTAGTTTGCAATGAGCGGCGCCGCGACGAGCGGAATCAAAAATCCGCCGAAGCTCGTGCCCGTCAATAAAATTCCGATTGCCGTTCCACGCTTTTCCTCAAACCATCGCGACACGAGCACGACGCACGGAGCGACGCCGATAAAACCGAGCGAGGCTCCCATCAAAAAACGTGCAAGATAAACCGTCTCGGCGTCGTACGCCAACGCGTGTAGTACGAGTCCACCGCCGAGTAAAATACAGCCGAGAATCATCATCGGTCTTAGGCGAAAGCGCGTGATCAGCCAACCGCCGAGCAACGAAAAAACGCCTGACATTAGAAACGTGATGTTCGCCGAGTTTGCGATAAAACTTTCCGCACGCGTCGTCTCGACGACGCCTAGCGCGACAAATTCTTCGCGAATCGGTTTATAAAACGGCGGCAACCCGCCGATCGCGAGGCCGTTGCTCACGACAAGTGCAAGCGTCGCCACCGCGACGATCACCCATCCGGATAATTCACGATCAGTTTTTTCCATTGCGTTTGTAATCGGTTATGTAATCAGGCGGCTCGATGCCGGAAGTGAGCCGGGCGTCGTTGGTCGGCGTTCCCGGTTTGAATTCGAGCGGCAAAAGGCCGGCCCAATGACGAAGCGAATAATCTTCGTCGTCATCGACGGGGTTGCCGGTGCGAATCTTGGCCGAGGCTTCGTCGATCGCGAGTTTTAAAACGTTTGTTGCTTTTAATTCGAGTTCGTTCGGCCAACGACAATCGTCCCAGCGACCGGGCACGATGTGATTGGTAATTGCTTCGAGAGCGGAAGATTTTTCATCGTCGTTGGTAACCAATTCAGCTTTGCCGAGCACGACGACCGAGCGGTAATTTACTGAATGATGAAACGCCGAACGCGCGATCACTAGTGCGTCGATTAACGTCACGGTCACACAGACTTCGACGCCGGTTGCCAGATTCCGCAGCATTCTGCTCGCCGCCGAGCCGTGAATATACAAATCATTTTCAACGCGGCCAAAACCCGTCGGGATCACATACGGCTGGCCGTCGACGACAAATCCGACGTGACAAATAAACGCCTCGTCGAGAATTACGTTTATCGTCTCGCGCTCGAAGTGACCGCGCTTCGGCAAGCGTTTGAGCTGTGTTTTCTTTGTTGGATTTAGTTTTTCAGTCATTTGCATTTAGTTTTGCCCGCGAATAACGCCAATGTTCGCGAATAAAAGAATTTGCTTCTAATTCGTTTTATTCGTGTTATTCGCGGGCAAAAATCTTACTTAGCGTCCATCCAATTTTCGCCGACGCCGACCTCGACGATGATTGGCACGTCGAGCGTTGCGGCGGATTCCATTTCATGTTTTATGATCTCGCTTGCATGCTCGACTTCGTCTTTTGGCGCTTCGAAAAGAAGTTCGTCGTGAACCTGCATTATCATTTTTGTCGCAAGTTTCTCACGTTTGAGCGCTTCGGCGACGCGGATCATCGCGATCTTTACGATGTCGCTGGCAGTGCCCTGGATCGGCATGTTGATGGCCTCGCGTTCGGCGCGCGAACGCACATTAAAGTTGCGATCATTGATCGAAGGGAAGTATCGCCGGCGGCCAAACAGCGAAGTCACAAAACCATTTTTACGAGCTTCGTCGGGTGTTCGATCCATATATTCACGTATGCCTTTGTAGGTTGCGAAATAATCGTCGATAACTTTACGAGCCTCTGCTCGCGAGATTCCGACGCGCGTCGAAAGCCCAAACGCCTCGACCGCATAAGCGATGCCGAAGTTGACGATCTTTGCAAGACGGCGTTTTTCTTTTAGATCTTTTTCGTCTTTTGCGCCGAAGACGAGCCGAGCGGTTTGCGCGTGAATGTCTTCGTTATTTTTAAACGCCGCGAGCATGTTCGCGTCCTGCGTGATGTGCGCCAAGATTCGCAGCTCGAGTTGCGAGTAGTCTGCTGAGATAAGTTTGCAACCTTTCTCGGGAATAAACGCTTTGCGAATTTGCTGGCCGAGCTCGGTCCGCACGGGAATGTTTTGTAAATTCGGCTCGGTCGATGACAAGCGACCGGTCGCCGCGACGGTTTGATTAAGACAGCCATGCACGCGTCCGTCGTCGCGGATCATTCGCGGCAGTGCGTCGGCATACGTCGCCTTGAGCTTGTCCATCTCGCGGTAATCGATGATGAACTGCGCGATCTCGTAAGTTTGCGCGAGTTCGACGAGCACGTCGTGACTGGTTGAGATTTGCCCGGTCGCAGTCTTTTTGCCCGTCTCGATATTCAGCTCGCTAAAAATTTCGCCAACTTGTTTTGGTGAGCCGATATTAAATTCACGTCCGGCGATCTTGTAAATGTTTTTGCTAAGTTTTGCGAGATCGTCGGCGATCTTTTTCGAAAATGCTACGAGATTTTCGCCATCGACTTTCATGCCGACAAGCTCTATGCCAGCGAGAACATCGACCGTCGGCATTTCGATCTCGGCGTAAACTTTTTCGAGTTTGTTTGCGCGAATCTTGCCACGCAGCACAGGAGCGAGCCGCGAAGTCAGATCTGCAGTTTCTAAAGTTCGAAATGTAACTTCGTCAAAACCGTCGGGCACGTTGCGGGCGAGGTCGGTGTCAAGATACGCTTGGGCGAGAAAATCGATCGGGTAATTTGCACGTCCCGGATCGAGCAGATACGCGGCGATCATCACATCGTCTCGGACGTGCGTCGGCCTAATGTCGAGCTTTAGAAGCGCGCCGAAATTTCGCTTCGCGTCGTATGTGGATTTGTCGAGATAGATGTTGGTGAGAATGTCGCGCAGCGGTGTGATTGCTGCATCGCGGCCGCCGTCGAAGTTTTCAAGATCGATATAGTTTGCCTCGCCGTTGCCGAGACCGATGGCTACGCCGAGCGGCGGCAGTTTGTCATAACAACTTGATTTTTCGTTTGAATTACCGTCGCCCACGTGAAAGCTAAACTGCTCGACTTCGAACAGTCGGCGAATCAGCTTATCGAGATCGGTGCGCGTTGTGGTAACTGTGTAATTCGATTTCACCGCCGTCGCGACTCCCGTGTGTGTCGGCAAATTGTCAAACAGGCCGCCACCGCCGCTGCTTTGCACTGACTGCGACGCGGTCATCGCAGCAGCGTCGTCGCTGAATTCTTTTATCAATGCTTTGAACTCGAGTTCGCGGAAAAGTTCGTACGCGAGTTTTCGATCGGGTTCGCCATGCTCAAGCACCTTTAGATCAAGCTTGATCGGCACTTCGCAGTGAATCGTCGCGAGTTCGAGCGACTGTTTTATGATGTCCTGATTATTTTGCAAACTTTCGCGATAGGTTTTGTGCGAAATTTTTTCTGCGTTCTCCATCGCGCCTAACGCCGAACCGTATTCGAGCACGAGTTTTAAAGCGCCCTTTTCGCCGATGCCCGGCGCGCCGGGAATGTTATCGACCGAGTCGCCCATCAGCCCTAGCAGATCGATGATCTTGTCCGGCGGCACGCCGAATTTATTTTTTACCCACGCTTCGTCGCACCACTCGATCGGCGGCACGGGCACCTTGCGTTTGATGTTCGTCGAATTTTGCCGCATCGCGATGACGTGCGGATCGCTAACGAGTTGGCAAAGGTCTTTGTCGTTCGAGACGATCACCGTCTGCATGTCTTTCGCGGTGAACTTTTGCGCGAGCGTGCCGATGATGTCGTCTGCCTCGTAACCGTCGACTTCTAAAATCGGAACGCTCAACGCCTCGCAAACCCGGACAATAAAAGGCAATTGCGACGAAAGATCGTCAGGCATCGCCTCGCGATTTGCCTTGTAATCCTCATACGCGTCGTGACGAAATGTCGGCACGTCAGTGTCGAAGACCGCTGCGATATACTCCGGCCGCTCGTCCTTCAAAAGCTTGCGCAGCATGTTCGTAAACACAAAAACCGCCTGCGTAACCTGGCCTTTGCTATTTCTGAGCGGCTCTTGCCTCATGCCCATCGGCGCAAAAAACGCACGATAAACATGTGACATCGCATCGATGAGGAATACTCGTTTCATCCGGTTAATGAAATGATAGAAAATGCGGTTTTGAGTTACAAGCGAGGTGTCCTATACTCGCCGTGCGCGTACCACATAGGAGCCAACTTAAGGCTGAAAATCATTTCGCCAGAGAGGTTCGTGTCCCGTAGGGACAGTTGGTAATAGCCCAGCGATTCATCGCTGGGAAACAAAGCGCCGAGAGCGACAAAGTCCCGTAGGGACGACCGATAAGGCCCACATTATGAAATCATTCGTCCCTACGGGACTAGCGAATACGGTTTCGGCCTGCCCAGCGATTAAATCGCTGGGCTATTGTCGCAGCGTCCCTACGGGACGAAAACCGCTTATCTGAATCCAGATAGCCTTAAGTTGGCGCTAATGGGTTAGAGTCCCACCGGGTGCTTTTGCTTGACACAATTAACCACCGTATTGAATCATAGTTTCAGCGAAGTAAGAGCGTTCACCGAGTCATCGGGTTCGAGCGTGACCTTCTAAGATTAGGCCCGGTTCACTCCGGGCCTTTTCTTTGTTTCGGATGGTTTGTTTGACAACGAAATACCTCTGTTCGCTTGTGGACAGGCGAAGCGTTTGTGTCCGGTTCGTCTAGGGGCTAGGAAACCGCCCTTTCACGGCGGATTGCATCGCATGCAGAGAATCCTGTGCGAATTTTTTTTGAAGATAACGGCTCAGCGGATAACCGATCTTCGCGAGTAATGAGCCCGGACGTGAGAATGCATAAAGGTCATACCAGACGATGCCTTTGTCTGAATCGAACTCAACCGAAAATCTCTCCTCGCCGATTTCTCCATGTTCAGTCAACGTCCCATATGCAAAACCAAACCGATTGGTCTCATCGATCGTATAGACGATTCTGGTCGCGTTAAGCGAGTAGAATCCAAAATGATTTACATGGATCGCGACCGTTTTCCCGGCCTCGATCGGGGTGTCGTCGTAATAGAGCTTAACCCAATTGAATGCAAACATTCTCCATGAGCATATTGCTGCCTTAGCGCGGTCGAAAACTTCCAGACCCTTTCCTAATTGAATTCTGTTATGGTCAATGGTGTATCCGATGGGCGATTGATTATCGGTTGCGCCAACCTCTGAGTATGAGAAATAGTCGTTCGTGCTGTCGGCGAGAAATCTGTCGACGTCCTCCTCGGATGGCTTGAAAAACAAAAACATTATCCAAATCTAGGTGATTTGGCTTTGCGTCTCAAGTTTGACACAAAATCCGTCGTCCGCTATTCTTACTGTTCGCTTTCGGGCGGTTTGGAGAATATCATGTGTCCGGTTCGTCTAGGGGTTAGGACACCGCCCTTTCACGGCGGCAACACGGGTTCAAATCCCGTACCGGATACCACTTTTATCGCAAAGGCTGCATCATAAAGTTGTTTTTACGGATTCGCTTGGCGCTGCCCAAGCGAATTTTGTTTTTGTAGGTTAATGCAGGTTAGAGGACTGAAAATTATCGCCATTTTGCTTTTCGCGGCCGCGGGCGTTTTTGCCCAAGGCCCTGCGAAAGCGACTGACGTTGTGATGGTGTTGCCGTTTGAGAACACGTCGGGCAAGGCGGAGTTTAATTGGATCGGCGAGAGTTTTGCAGATTCGCTATCCGATCTGCTGCGTGTGCCGACGCTGAATGTCGTCTCAAACGATGAACGAAAGATCATACAGCAGCGGCTCAAAATTCCGCTGACGACGCTGCCGAGCCTCGCGACTTCGCTCAAACTCGCGCGCGAGTCCAACGCGACGCTTCTGATCTCCGGTCGCTACAACATCGTGCCGGCTGACGAAGAATCGGCGGCGAAAATTACGGTTTCGGCGCGGATCATCAAGGTTAGCGAAGGCCGCTTTATGAGCGAATCGCTTCCGAACGGCAGTCAGAGCATTCCGCCGCTCGATCTGACCGACGCGCTCGGCAACTTGCAGACGATTCAGGGACAGATCGCTTACAAAATTCTTTTTTATCACGACAAAAGCTCGCTCGCGTTTTCGCAGAATGACCGCGTGGTTGCGGCGACGAAGATTTCGGCGGATGCGTTTGAGGCTTATATTAAAGGGCTTTTGACGAACGAACCGGCGGCGCGCGAGAATTTTTTCAAGAACGCGCTTATCCGCTACTCGAAAGTTTCATCCGGCGGCACTTATTCCGAAGCGGCTCTCGAACTCGGCCATCTTTATATGGGCCAGCGAAAATTCGGCGAGGCTGTCGATGCATTCGAACGCGTGATCAGCGCGAATCAACGCTGCCGCGACAAAGCTGCTGCCGACAAAAAACCGGCGCAGTGCGGCGACGAAGGCTTTGCCGAAGCGTCGTTTTATATCGGCCTGATCTTTTGGCAGCAGGGAAATTACGAGACGGCGCTCGCGACGCTTCGCCCGCTGACCGAGGATTTAAAACTTACGACCGTTTACAACGCGCTGGGTGCGATCGCGGTGCAAGCGTCGCGTGCAGAGAAAAAGAATCAGGCGAAGCAGGCGGCGCTTTTGAAGGAGGGCATCGATCTGTTGAAAAAAGCGAGCGATTCTTCTCCGGAAGACAACGGCCCTCGATTCAACTATGCGCTTGCTCTTTTTCTCGAGGGTAAGATGAGCGAGGCCGCGTCGCAGCTTCGCGCGACGATCGCCGCCAGCCCGCGTGACGGCGAGGCTTATTATCTGCTCGCAAAGGCGCTCGATTCGTTAAAGGACGCCACGGCCGCCGACATGGACAATCAGGCGAAACGTTTTTTGATCGACGGCAACCGCTACGCAAAGCTCGAGACCGAATGGCAAAAGTCGCAGACCGTGGGCGAGATCGCGCTTCGCGTACAGCAGCCGGCGAGAAAAGATTTTGTCGCCGTAGTTCTTAGCCGACGACCCGCTACAAACAACGTCGCTCCGATCAGCGAAACCGAAAGTCTGCTTGCGCAGGCCCGCACTCACGTAAAGAATGGCGCCGACGACGACGCAATGACCGTTCTGCGACGCGTGCTGGCGAGCGAACCGATGAATGCGGAAAGCTATCTGCTGCTCGGCAAAATTCACCTGCGTCGCGGTGACATCGATCAGGCGATCAGCTCGTTCAAAACTTGCGTTTTCTGGGATAATCGGCTCGTCGATGCACACGTCAGTCTCGGCAAGATCTACATAGAAAAAGGCGACTGCCAGCAGGCTAAAACTTACGCCGCGTCTGCTCGCGAGATCGACGCCGAGAACCAGGATGTCGTCGCGTTACAAAGACTGTCAGAACGCTGTGCGAAATAGTTAGTTGCGAGTCACTAGTCGCGAGTCGCGAGGCAGACACCTTTTCATTCTAAAAATCTTTGCAATTCGCAAAAGCTCGTTTTAACGGGCTTTTTGCTTTGGTATTGACTCACGACTCGTCACTCACAACTCGCGACCCATTCCCGTGGCACGCTATGTGCTTAAGATAGTCACGGCTAGCTTGAGAAGTTTTCAAGACCCCGCCGCCACCTCTACTCCGAGCGCGGTTTGCCACTGTGCTCTATTACCTTCCGAGCGTTCCTTCAGTTGTCCTACCATTACAAAGCCTGACCGAAAGGTTGGGCTTCCTTCTTTTAAACCCGCGTTTTACAGCCTTTCAGCCAATTTGCTCTGTTTTCGATCAGTTTGAATAACGTCGCTGTCGCTTATTCATCCGTCTTTGGTCAATTTGACCAAACGCCACGCGAATCGTCGTCCACATTACAATTTGCGTCATCAAAATGGTGACAAATTTTGTCGCTTTGACCGGTCAACCGTTCAAATTGAATTGCTCGCCGCCGCGCATGTTAATCTATCGACGTGAAATTTCTGCCCTCATTAAAAAACGCCGCTCTCGCCCTGCTTTCTGCCGGGTTGCTGATACTCGCCTTTCCTGATTTTGAATGGTGGTTCCTGGCGTGGTTTGCACTCGTGCCGCTTATGTGGGCAATCGAGCGACAAAAGGAATCGACGTGGAAATCATTCCTGCTCGGCTGGCTGTTCGGCACAGCATTCTTTTTCGGCACCTGCTGGTGGCTGACCTTCGCCCCGATTCATTACGCCGCTTTTCCGTGGCCGCTGGCGTATCTGCTCATATTTATCGTCTGCCTGATCTCCGGAGTCTTTCCCGGCATCTTCGCCGCGATCCTCGCCGTTCTACTACGTCGCTTCGGCTCTTGGGCATTCCTCGCCGCGCCTTTTGTTTGGGTGTTCAGTGAATTTCTGCGTTATTGGCTGACGGGGAACAACTGGAACGCGACTGGATATTCGCAGGCCTACGAATTTTTGAGTTGGTATGCAAGTTACGGCGGTGTATTGCTCACTAGCTTTGCGGTCGCCATCTTTAATGTAGCTTCATTTAGACTATTGGAGTCGATAGTTGAGGAACGTGATTTTAAGTCAATAGCTATTCATATAGCCGAGCCAGCTTTCCTTTTTCTCATTGGCTTCTTTTTTTCCAGCAGTAACAGTCCTATGCCGCCAACCACCGAATTAATCAAGAACGATCCGACAGTGAATTCGCATGTAGTTGTGATTCAACCCAGTGTCCCGATGAGCGGCCTCGATCAGACCAAATGGCAACGGCTTCGTCAACGACAGATCGACCTAGCCGAATCCGAGATTCACAAACTACGAACAACGAACAACGAACTACGAACGACCGTCATTCTTCCCGAATCCCCAATGAACTTTATGTACAACGACGACCGCGAATTTCAGCAGTTTATCGGCGATTTTGCGAGGCGAAACAACGTCAGCGTGTTATTCAATTCCGCCGAGCCGGATGCGTCGAATGGGCGGTATTTTAATTCTGCGGTGATGGTCGGGCCTGACGGAAACGAGATCGCGCAGTACGACAAAATTTATCTGTTGCCATTCGGCGAGGCGGTGCCGCTGCCGCTCGACGGCATTATGCCAGGCTTTGTCGGCAATTTTTCTTACGGCCGCGAATACGATCTCCTACCGGTCGGCGACGCCAAAGCGGGCGTGATGATCTGCTTCGAATCACACTTTGGCCAGCTCTCGCGAGAGTACGTCCGCAACGGCGCCGACGTGATCATCGAGATGACCAACGACGGCTATCTCGGCCTGACGCCGGTGCTTCGCCAGCATCTTGCAAATGCTGTTTTCCGCGCCGTCGAGACAAACCGCCCCGTTCTTCGCGTCACAAATGTCGGCATCACCGCCTACATCGACGAACGCGGCAATGTCCACGATCCTTTACCGCCATACGCCGAAGGCACACGCGTCTGGACCGTTTCAAAGAGCGACGGCTCGCAGACGTTTTATGTGAAATACGGCGATTGGTTTGCGTGGTTGTGCACGATTATCACGTTTGGATTGCTCTCGATAAGTTTTCGAAGACGCCAGTCAGAACCACCTGCGGTAGCGGGTGGTTGAACATAACGATTGTTGACGTGATAATCTTAATTCACAACTTAAACCACCCGCTACCGCAGGTGGTTCCGACTATATGGAACTCACAGACCTACAGACAAAACACGCTAGCGTAAAAGACAAAGTTGCCCAGCTTGGGAGGTTTCTTTGACGCACCGGCAAAGCAGATAGAACTCGACAAATTAGAGCAACAGATCTCGTCGCCCGGGTTTTGGGATGACAACGAAGCTGCGCAAAAGGTGGTGCAGACGCGTTCGCGCATCGAGAAGGCGATCGAGCGGCAAAAGTCGTTTGAGACCGGCGTGTCGGACGCAGAGGTTTTGTTTGAGTTTGCGCAAACAGATAAAGATTCGGCGAGCGAACTTGAAGCGCTCATAAACAAACTCGATAAAGAAGTCGGCGAAGCGGAAACGACGAGTTTGTTGTCCGGCGAGACCGACGCAAACAACGCGATCTGCTCGATCCAAGCCGGTGCGGGCGGCACGGATGCGCAGGATTTTGCGCAGATGTTATTAAGAATGTACTTGCGCTGGGCCGAGCGAAAAGGCTTTAGCGTCGAGATTCTCGACGAACAGTTTGGCAGCGAAGCGGGCATCAAGTCTGCAACATTCCGCGTCGAAGGTGACTATGCCTACGGCTTGCTCGCTGCCGAAGCGGGTGTGCATCGGCTCGTGCGAATTTCGCCGTTCAACTCTGGCGGCAGTCGCGAGACGAGCTTCGCGTCGATGTTTGTCTCACCGGAAATCGACGAGAACATTGAGGTTGATATTCAAGACAAGGATCTGCGTGTCGATACATACCGCAGTAGCGGCGCGGGCGGTCAGCACGTAAACGTTACTGACTCGGCGGTAAGAATTACTCACCTTCCGAGCGGAATTGTGGTAACTTGTCAGAATCAGAGGTCGCAGATACAAAATCGCGCCGTTGCGATGCAGGTTTTGCGGTCGAAACTTTACGAACTCGAACTCGAAAAACGCCGCGAAGGCGCCGCTGCTCTCGAAGCCGGCAAGATGGACATCGCGTTCGGTTCGCAGATAAGAAATTACGTGCTGCATCCGTATAAATTAGTAAAAGACACGCGCACAAAACACGAAACCGCCGCAGTCGACGCCGTGCTCGATGGCGATGTCGATGAGTTTATCAAGGAGTATTTATTGTTCAAGAAAGGAGCACAGAGTCAGTAGCCCGCACGTGAGTAAGGGCTCAATGTAGTTGCGGAGAGCCCTTACTCACGTGCGGGCTACTGACACGAAGCCTCAACCTCGCATATGAAAGTTTGCCCGACATGCGACAAGGTTTATAACGACGACGAGATCAATTTTTGCCTCGCCGACGGGACGACTTTGCTCAAGAAGAAAAAGAGCAAGCTGACAAAGCATTCGCATTGGAACGACGTGGTCGCGGTAATTATCGCTGCGTTTGCCGTGTTGCTGTTGCTGAGTCTTGTGACGAGCAGTGCTAGTGATCGCGCTTTTGGTGCGACCGGCAACGGCGCCGCGCCGCGTAATCTCGTCGGCACTTTGGGTGCGAACATCGCGTCCGTTCTTTTTAACACGCTTGGTTGGACGGCGTATCTTTTTCCGCTGCTGATCGCTCTTGTTGCATGGCGTGTCTATCGGGCAGATTCGCTGATGCCGCGACCGTTTCGCGTCGCGGGCTTTGTCGGTTTTGTGCTGTCGTTAGCAGGTTTGACGTCCTTATTTGGTGGTTACGGAGCGATTGTCGGTAATGGAGTTATCGCAGCTCTTTCTTTTCTTGGCAGCGTTGGCACGGGCATTCTGCTGATCGCGATTTTTATCTCGTCGGTATTGTTGATAACAAATTTTACTCTTGCAGGTTTTGCGGGACACTTCGATGTTGCGTGGAGTAATTTGAAAATTCGTTTTGACGAATGGCGTGATAAGGGCGACGGCGCGCGTGTCGCTGAGCTCGACGCCGCTAAAAAACGCGCCGACAAGCGTCGTGCAAAACGTGAAAGCGAAGATGAGGCAATACCGCCGACGATCTCTGTAGGCGAGCCGGCGGCAAAAGCTGTGGCTGCCGCCGTCGGACGCGCGGCTCCGGCCTTTGAAGCAGAGCCGTCGATACCGACGATCGACTCGAACGACAATCCGTACGAAACCGTCAGGGTCGAAGAGCCGCCGGAGTTTGACGAGATCTTTGCAAAGAACAAAGCGTCGAAACGCAAACCATTACCGACCGATGATGAGGGCGCTGAATCGCAAGATTTGTCGCGGCAGAATTTTGATAACTACAAATTGCCGACTTCGGATATGTTGACGCCATCAAAAGCGCGCATACAACACGATGAGGACGAGTTGCGAGCGATCGCTAAGGATTTGCAGACAAAAACTGCAGAGTTCAACGTCGGCGGCAAGGTCGTCAATATCTTAAAAGGCCCGATCGTTACGACTTACGAATTCAAGCCCGACGCGGGCGTTAAATATTCGCGCGTCACCGGTCTTGTCGATGACCTTTGTCTCGCGCTCAAGGCCGAGTCGATCCGCATCGACCGCATTCCGGGTAAAGCGTATGTCGGCATCGAGGTGCCGAACAAAAAACGCGAAACTATTTTCCTTCGCGAGGGAATCGAGTCGCCTAAATTCGAAGAGTCGAAAAATTTGCTCACCCTCGCTCTCGGCAAAACGATCGACGGCGCAAATTACGTTGCCGATCTCGCAAAGATGCCGCATCTGCTGATCGCCGGTGCGACCGGTGCGGGCAAATCGGTCGGTGTCAATACGCTCGTGATGTCGATTTTGTATAAAGCTCGGCCCGATCAGGTGAAGTTCATCATGGTCGATCCGAAGCGGCTCGAGCTCGGGCTTTACGCCGACATTCCGCATCTCGCGACGCCTATCATTACCGACCCTAAACGCGCCGCGATCTCGCTCAAGTGGGCCGTCACCGAGATGGAACGCCGCTACAAAGACCTTGCCGGCTTTGGCGTTCGCAACATCGACGGCTACAACGCCGAGATCACTCGCCGCAACTCGCTCGAGATGTGGGACGACAATGGCGAGCCTCATCGCATCCTGCCGTACATCGTCATCATCATCGACGAGCTTGCCGATCTGATGATGGTCAGCGGCAAAGATGTCGAAGAGTCGATAACGCGCCTCGCTCAAATGGCGCGAGCCGTCGGCATTCATCTCGTGCTCGCAACTCAGCGGCCGAGCGTCGATGTCATCACAGGTTTGATCAAAGCAAATTTCCCGTCGCGAATTTCGTTCCGCGTTTCATCGAAAGTAGATTCACGAACGATCATAGACGGCAACGGCGCCGAGAGTTTGCTCGGTGCGGGCGATATGCTCTTCTTGCCGCCGGGCAACTCGAATGTCACGCGCGTGCACGGCGCGTTCGTCAACGAAGCCGAGATCAAAAAGGTCGTTGAATTTATAAAAGCCCAGGGCCGCCCCGAATACGATCAGACCATCACCGTCTCGCCCGACGAACTCGACGATGGCGGCGAACTTCCGGGCCGTCGCGACCCGCTATTCAACGACGCTCTTCGCTCGGTCGTGCAGGCAAAGCGCGCATCGACTTCGCTGCTGCAACGTCATCTGCGAATAGGCTACGGTCGCGCCGCCGCGATCCTCGACGCAATGGTTCGCGAAGGCTACATCGGCGAAATGGACGGCTCAACCCGCGCCCGACCGATCCTCGCAAAAGCGTATGAGGATTTGCAGGACATTTCCGAGATGGAGAATGAACAGTAGATTAACGGTCGTGTCCGGCTTCTTTGGTGTTTCTCATTCGCTCTTTCCTAAGCCTTTTAAATACAGCTAACAGCTATCAGCTAACAGCTAATAGCTGCATTTAAAAAGTTCACGGCTGTTGCCCGGCCTCGCGCGAGTTTGCATCACCGTTTCGACAATGGTTTCAAGTTCTTTTGCGGTCTTCGCGTCTTTGCGTTAAAATTTCACGCAAAGTCGCAAAGAACGCAAAGAAAAAGATGACTCGCCCCATCACAATAATTCTGTTGGCCTTCGTCGTCACGTCTTGCTCCTCACGTATTGTTCACGAGCCACAACCGCATCGAGCCGCTTCATCCGATGCGATCAACATCAACACAGCCACCGCCGACGAACTCGAAAAGCTGCCGCACATCGGGCGCAAAACTGCCGAGTCGATCGTCGATCACCGCGAGCGGCACGGTGCGTTTCGGCGTGTCGAACATCTGATGCTCATCCGCGGCGTCAGCGAAACGCGTTTTGCCGCAATCCACCCACACATTCGCACCGATTGATCTCTCCCGATGCAAAACTCCGCACTCAAATCGTCATTTAACCGCTCGCCCGTGCTCGTGCTCGCCGCATGTTTTGCGGCGGGAATCTTTCTCGCCAAATTTGCGTTGATCGAATTTAGCATCACGCTTCCTATGGCTTTTGTGTTCGCGAGTTTGGCGTTTGTGTTTCGCAAACACGGCGTCGCCACACTTTTTATCTCACTCGCGTTTGTTGCAGCGGGCATGATCGCTGCCGCGAGCGAACTGAAAATAAACTCATCACCCGAACGCCTCAAAGTCATCTACGACAGCGGTGTTCTAAAATCCAACACGCCCGTCGAGATCGAAGGCGTGTCCGTCGGCGCTCCCGAAGCTGCATTTGACGGAGCTTTGCTGACGCTTCGCAGCGAAAGGCTGCGTTACAAAAACGATGAACGCAACGTCGCGGGTAATGTCAGATTGTTTGTCCCGACGCGTGAGTCGTCTGGTGCAAATTCGAAATTTGCATTTTCAAATTTCAAATTTCAAATTTCAAATCTGAAATATGGTTCGCGCATCCGCGTCGCCTGCGCGCTTGAGCGTGAAGACGAATTTCGCAATCCCGGCGTGTTATCAAAACTCGAACTCCTCGACCTCATCGGCGTCGATGCAACCTGCGCCGTGAAAAGTCCGCTGCTCATCGAGCATCTTGCGGACGAAAGCGTTTTTCTGCCGCTCGCCTGGGTTTACGATCAGCGCGCAAAGTTGATAAATGAATTTCGCACTAACCTCGACCGACGCGCCGCCGGCGTGATGATCGCGAGTCTGCTTGGCAACAAACATTTTCTCGATAAAGACACGGCCGGGCTCTTTCGCGACGGCGGAACGTTTCACATACTCGTGATCTCGGGATTGCACATCACGTTTATCGGCGGGTTGCTTTATTTGATCGTGCGAAGTTTTACGCGACGGCGCATTATTCAATTTGCGGTTACAAATTTGGTTTTGTGGGAATACACGTTAGCAGTCGGCGCTGAAGTGCCGGTTGTCCGAGCGGCGATCATGTTCACGGTGATCTCGTTCTCGTATGTGATCTATCGGCAGAGCAGTTTGCTCAATTCGTTCGGCTTAAGTTGTTTGATCTTGCTCGTGTGGCGGCCGACCGATCTTTTCAATCCGTCATTTCAACTCACGTTTGTAAGCGTCGCCGCGATCGTCGCGTGTGCGTATCCGCTGATCACAAAACTTCGCGAGATCGGTGAGTGGACGCCATCGGCGGCGACGCCGTTTCCGCCGAATGTTCTGTCGTGGCTGCGACGTTTTTGCGAAACGCTTTACTGGCGAGACGCTGCATGGACTATCGAGAAGAGGCGCCAAATATGGACCGCGAACATCGTGAAAACTCCGTATTTGAAAGGTAAAATAAAAGAGTTGTCACAGAAGATGCTTCGCTATGTTTTCGAAGGGCTGCTTGTCTCGCTGATCGTTCAACTGTGGATGCTGCCGCTGACCGTTGTTTATTTTCATCGCGTTTCGTTCGCGTCCGTCCTGCTCAATCTGTGGGTCGGCGTGCTGATCGCGTGTGAAAGTTTTGCTGTGGTTGCTGCAGCGATTGCGCTTTATTTTAGCGAACTGTTGGCAGGGGGATTTTATGAGATCGCAGATATTTTTAATTGGCTGCTGATGACGCTGCCGTCGCTGTTTTCGGATAACGGCTGGGCGAGTTTTCGCCTTCCGGCGTATTCGGAAGATGGTCGCGTGATCTATGCGTTGTATTTTATTCCGATCATTTTGTTATCTTTCGCAGCGACTCGTTGGCAACCGTTCGCATTGCAAAACAAGTCGTTAATAACGAACCGCAGAATGATGGCTACATTATTTACAGCGACGATCTTGCTTTTTGTCGTGATCGTACTTCATCCATTCTCGACGCCGCGTGCCGACGGACGACTACGAGTCGATTTTCTCGATGTCGGTCAGGGTGATTCGATATTTATAACTTTTCCAAACGGACAAACGCTGCTCGTCGATGGCGGCGGGCGATTTGATTACAGAAAAGCGGACGACGAGGCTGAGCCGTTCGAGCCGGACACGCGTGGCATCGGCGAGGCGGTTGTCAGCGAAGTTTTGTGGTCAAAAGGCTACTCACACATAGATCACATTCTGGCGACGCATGCCGACGCCGATCATATTCAGGGACTTGTCGATGTCGCGAAGAATTTTCAGATCGGCTCGGCGATCTTCGGACGAACGCCAATGAACGACGCTGATTTTACTGAACTCCACGAAGTCTTGCACCGACGCGGCATTACCACAGAAACAATCGCACGCGGCGAGATCTTAAAATTCGGCGACGTAACAGTCGAAGTCTTGTATCCATTGCAATCGAATGACGAAAACGCGCCGTCGGACAATAACAACTCGGTCGTTTTGAGAATTGTTTACGGCTCGCGCGCGATTATACTGACAGGTGACATTGAGCGAACAGCAGAGAGATCGCTGCTTGGCAATGGCGGCACACTCGCTGCCGATCTTGTAAAAGTCGCACACCACGGCAGCCGGACTTCATCGGCAACGGACTTTATCAACTCGACACGCGCACAATACGCCGTCATCTCCGTCGGGCGACATTCACCGTTCGGCCATCCGCACGCCGAGGTTGTGACGCGTTGGCAAACCGCCGGAGTACAAGTCTTTACAACCGGCGACAACGGAATGATCACCATCTCGACCGACGGCCGCGATCTCGTGATCGACAAGCACGCTAAATAAAAAAGAAGATGTCTGAAAGTCCCGAAGGGCAGATAGCCACGTCATTTATGACGTGGTTGGTTGAGGCGCAAAAAGAGGAAGGGCGTTTTTAACGTCCTTCCTCATCTGTGGCTTAAGCCGCTGAATTTAAGCCCGTTGAAACGGGCTTGCTTACTCCGCTACGCTTGATCCACGCCATAAATGACGTGGCTATCTGCCGCTTCGCGGGCGAATTTCAAACATCCTACGTTGCAGGCATCGCGGGTGTTTCAAACAGATAAGCGAGTTTCCACGCATCGCCTTCTTTTATGTAGATGCCCATTCCGTAAAGAGAGCCGTTCTTCATGCCGTCACAGCTGCCGTCGGCCGTTCCTTTGCTCGTGAGCAGCTCGACTGTTGGGCTAAGAGCGGTTGAGAAGCCGTCGGTGACCGCGACCTTGGTGACGCCGTCGCACTTCTGCGTCTCTGTCCACAACTTGATAGCGTCGGCTTTGCTGCCGAAATAGTTGCCCATCGGATCGATGAACGCGAAGCTGGAAGCGAGCATTCCCTCAAACGCTTTTACATCTTTTGCTTTCCAGGCTTCCCAGCCGGCGAGGTGCGATTTTACGAGCGCGTCGGTGTTGGCCGACGGCGTCGGTTTGGCCGGAGCGGTTGCGGCAGCGTTGCTGTTTGACGCAGCTTTGTCATCCATCTTGGCATCAGCTTTTTTGTCGTCGGCTTTAGCGTCAACTTTTTTGTCTTCGTCCTTTGCTGGCGCAGCAGGCGGTGCTTTGGGATCGATGATCTGCGTTTCGGCGTGGAAAGCGCCTTTCCATTTGTCGCCCTCGCGAACCCAAACGCTCGCCGCTCGAATCGGGCTCGGCATCTTCATCGCTTTGCCGTCCGGTCCGGTGCAACTGCCGTCGAACGTTCCCTTGTAGCTGATCGCGTAAGTGTCGTCGTTGATCTTTGTCATTTTTGGATCTTCGAGATTCCACGATTTCATATCGCACTTGAACGAGCCGATCATGCCGAGGATGTCGGCCTTGCCCATTCGCTGGCCCTGCTCCATCGACACAAACTTGTCGCTGAGCATCGCTTCGAAGTGAGCCTTGTCGCCTTTGACCCAGGCTTCGTTCGCTTTCTTATCCATGTCGAAGAGAGCTTCGACGGTCGGTGCCGAGGCTTTTGTCGCGGTGTTTGCGGGTGCGTTTGCAGGCTTGTTTTCGGCAGCGCCGCCACAAGCCATTATAAATGCAGCCATCGAGGCAATGATAATTAATCCGGTTTTTCTCATAATTTTCTCCTGTGCGCAGATGTGCGCTAATTTAAAATAAAAGCCCGATGGGTTTTTATATTAAAAATCCTTCGAGCGTTCCTCAGTCGTCCTAATTGGGTATAGTTTTAACATCGATACCACATCTTGTCAAGAAAAAAGTCCTTTTTTAGTGCTTGAAATGTCGAATACCGGTGAACGCCATCGCGATATTATGCTCGTCGGCGGCTGCGATAGACTCGTCGTCCTTGATCGATCCGCCCGGTTGAATGATGGCTGTCACGCCAAACTTTGCAGCTTCGTCAACGTTGTCGCGAAACGGAAAGAAAGCGTCGGACGCTAGAGCAGATCCTTTTAGATCGAGACCAAATCTCTCCGCGCGCATCGCTGCGATTCGCACCGAATCGACGCGATTCATTTGACCGGCGCCGACGCCGAGTGTTTGAGATTCGTTGGCAAAAACGATCGCATTCGACTTTACGTGTTTGCAAACCGTCCACGCCAGCATCATCGAACGCAGCTCGGCGTCGGTCGGTTTACGCTTGCTGACGATGTTGAGATCGGCGGTGTCGAGCATGTGCGTGTCGCGATCTTGGACGAGAAAGCCGCCGGAGATTTGACGGTATTCGACAGTTGCGTTGCCATTACTTACGTGCGGGCTGCTGACACGCAGCACCCGAAGATTCTTTTTAGTTTTGAAGATTTCGACGGCATCCGCGTCGTAATCAGGGGCGATGATGACCTCGGAAAAGATCTCAATCACGGACTTTGCAGCTTCCGCTTCGACTTTGCGATTAAATGCGACGATGCCGCCGAAGGCCGACACCGGATCGGTCGCGAGCGCTCGTCGATATGCTTCTTCGTTGGTCGCACCAATGCCGACGCCGGAAGGATTTGTGTGTTTTATGATGACGACCGCCAGCTCGTCGAATTCGTTGACGAGACTCCACGCCGCGTCGGCGTCGAGGAAGTTGTTATACGACATCTCTTTGCCGTGAAGCTGCTCGGCGTTCGCGATGCCGCTGCCGTTATCTGTGTAAAGAGCGGCTTTTTGGTGCGGGTTTTCGCCGTAGCGAAGGTCGGCGATTTTGCTAAGTTCGATTTTTGTTGATAACGAAAGAACCACCCCGTCCGCCGAAGTGGCGGCCACCCCTCCTTCGTAAGGAGGGGAGCTAAGATATTGCGAGATCGCGTTGTCGTATTCGGCGGTTCGTGTGTAAGCGGCGGCGGCGAGTTTGGAACGTGTTTCGAGCGAAAGTGAACCGTCGTTTGAATTAAGCTCGCTGGCGATCTCGTCATACATTGCGGCGTCGGTCACTACGGCGACATCGCGCCAGTTTTTTGCGGCCGAGCGTATCATCGCAGGGCCGCCGATGTCGATGTTTTCGACCGCTTCGGCGAGCGTAACACCTTCTTTTACAATAGTTTGCTCGAACGGATAAAGATTGACGACGACGAGGTCGATAGGCGCGATGTTGTGTTCGTTCATCGATGCGACGTGTTCGGCGTTATCGCGAAGCGCCAAAAACGCTCCGTGAATTTTTGGATGCAGAGTCTTTACGCGACCGTCCATCATCTCGGGAAAGCCGGTCACTTCGGACACGTCGGTGACATTCAAACCGGCGTCGCGCAAAGCCTTAGCGGTGCCGCCGGTCGATATTATTTCGACTTTGAAATCCGACAAACAGCGTGCGAAATCGACCAACCCAGTCTTATCGGAAACGCTGATGAGAGCACGCTTTATCCTTTTCAGTTCATTCATAAAAACGAAAAGACGGTCGCTTCTCGACCGCCTTTACAAAACTCTCAACGAGAACGACCGACGTTCTCATACGCACAAGTTTACGCGTCAAATGCCCGGCCAATTAAAAGAAATACCGTCCCAAAAACAACAGGCTAAGCACGAAGATAACAGCGAAAATCAGCACTTTGATAAGACTCATAAAATCCTCTATTCTGAACTTGCGCCCAAATCAGGCCGTAACGACAAAAAGCCATTTTAGTCCCGACCTTTACGCGATGTCAAAAAACTCCGACCCATTTTACAATTCTTTACAGAGGCCGAGATACGAGGCTTTGTCGGGTGAATTGGGTTATAATGGCTGGCGAGAATCGATGAACGACTAACGATGAGATTACGTTTTTTTGCACTTTTGATTGTTGGCATTTCAGTGACTTTTGCAGCGGGTTGCGGTGCGGTCAGCGGGATAATCGGGCCGAGCGACACGGCGACGGTGATCTCGAAATCCGCGTGGCTACGCACTTCTTATTCGGTCGTCGCCGCCGATCTGCTCGAGGTAAAACGCGGCGACAGGCTCGACGTGATCGATCAGGTCGAATTTGAAAAAGTTCCGTGGTATCGCGTCCGTGCGCATGACGAGGCTCAGACCGAGGGCTGGATCGAGGCGCAAAATATCATCACCAGCGAGACGCTCGAAAAGTCGAAGCAGATCGCCGAAGAATTTCGCGATCAGTCGCCGCAGGCAGCGGGCATCATTCGCTCTGCTTCGAATTTACGTTCAGCCTCAGACATGAATCCGGAGAACGTGCTTTTCAAACTCGCACACAGTTCGACCTTTGAGATCATGGCGTGGAAATTTGTGCCGAAGCAGGAAGTGCCCGACGTCGATGACGCTCCGCGTGGCCAGCAAAAGACCGGCAAACGGTCGAAAAATGTGGACATCGAGGCCGCGAAAGAGGAAGGCGAGCCCGAAAAGATCGACGAAAAATACGACATTTGGTATCTCGTCAAACTCGATCCGTCCGTTTCGCCGGCGCCGGCAGGGTGGCTGTTTGGCCGTCAGGTCGAGCTGCAGGTGCCGGGCGATATTGTTTTTTTTCAGCATAATAATCGCAAATTTGTGACCTGGCAGCGGCTTGACTCGGATTCGGCAAACAAGGTCGGTGCCGGTGACAAATCGCTCGCACCGGGAAGTTGGGTGATACTCTCACGCAGCAATTATTCCAAACCGATCGACGGTGTCGAGCCTGATTTCGATTCCATTCTCGTGCTCGCTTTCGACAAATACGATCAGAGCTACTACACCGTTTGGAAGACGACGCCGAATCACGAGATGTGGGGCAGACTGCCGCTGCGTATGGACGGAAAAGGCGACAATAAAACGTTCACCGTGATCGTCCGTAATGCATCGGGGCAGATGGACGAAAAGCGATTCACCGTGTTCCGAGACAAGAATCGGTTAAAGGTCACACCGCCCGAGGACATCGCGCAATACGAGAGCAAAGCGCAGAAATAGCCACAGAGTTCACAGAGAACACTGAGAAAATGAAAGAGCGCATTTACGTTTTAAAAAACTTCTGTGTGCTCTGTGGCTAAATTCAGATGGACGCTAATGACGACAATCCGTTCCCCGAACCTGTCGAGATCGAGATCACCGACTCGCTCGATCTGCATTCGTTTGCGCCGCGCGACATTCGAGCGGTCGTCGAGGTTTATCTTGTCGAAGCTCACAAAAAAGGTTTTGCAGTCGTGCGAATAATTCACGGCAAAGGCGTCGGCGTGCAGCGAGAGATAGTGCGAAAGGTTTGTAGCGAAACGGATTTTGTCCGCGACTTTAAGAACGCACCCGAATTCTCGGGCAGTTGGGGAGCGACGATCGTTAAGTTTGAAGTTTAGCGTTCCTCGATAACGTCGGCCCACGGTTCTTCTTCAAAAATAGTCTCGAGAAGTTCGTCTTGCTCGGCAACGCGGAGTTCGGCGTGTTCGAGCCGGGCAGTGAGATCGTGGCACCTCTGTTCAAGGGCTTTGAGATATTTGCGGCGTTCGCGATTCAGACGATCGACGTAAAAAAGATATGTGAACTGTAGCCCTACGACACCCACAAGCACGAGACAAAGACCGATCAAAAAATACATCAACATAACGGCAACTGACAGTTGATAACGGAAAACGGATAATTAAATCCGCGTCCAACTAGATTTTACTTTTATCGTCCGACAGGTCAAAGTATAGATAAATTATCCGTTATTCATTTTCCGTTATTCGTTGATGAACATACCCAACCTGAAACTAATTTACACGCTGCTGTGCGACGACGTTCGTATCGAGATGGGGAATAAAATTTCGCTGATGGGAATTTTTCAAAACATCATGGTCGAGAAGCTGCCCGTCTCGCTAATTAAGTTTGCCGTCATAAACCACTGGCGCGGCGCCGGTAATCACGAAACCGAAGTTCGCATCCTCTCGCCCGACAAAGCGAATCTCGTCGTCACTTCGCAGCCGACAACCATCGAGCTCGCCGAAGGCGGATTTACCGACAACGTCAGTTTTTTTGTAAACGTCGTCTTCCCGAATCCGGGCACATACTGGATCCAAACCATCGCCAACACCGTCGTCCTCGACGAATTTCCGTTAATGGTCACCGATCAGGAGAATCTTGATGCCATTCGGCCTGCGGAAGAAATTAGCGAAACTATAAATTAGTATTTTCACGAACTTTTGGTAAAACTTTGGTGTGAATCTCGGCATCTTACCAGCCTAAAACTGTTTCGGCGAAAGCCGGAAATTCAATCAAAAGGGGGGAAAATCATGAAAAGCATTATATTTTTGTTTACCTTAGCCTTGGCTCTGGCGAGTGTCGCGATGGGGCAGAAGTCGGTGGGCAGTTCATCGCAGGCAACTGCATCGAGTGCAACGAAAGCAGCGGCTACTGGAGCCGACATTGCCGCCGGAACGCAGGTTTCGGGACAATTGCAAAGCACATTGGACGTTAACAAAGCGAAAGTTGGAGATCAGGTTTTGGTAAAAACCACAAAAGCGATCAAGCAGAACGGCAAAACGGTCGTCGATAAAGGCTCGATGTTTGTTGGACGCGTGACCGACGTGACTAAAAAGACAAAGGAGAATGCGGCTTCGCGAGTCGGGGTTTTGTTCGATCGTCTACGGCAGAACGGCAGTGAAATTTCGATAAACTCGGTGATCACATCAGTTTTGAAAGTTAATAATTCAGCTGCAGCATTGTCGATGAGCGATGATATGCAGATGAGTTCATCGACATCTTCGCGCAGTTCGACGCAGGCTTCGGGCGGATTGCTCGGCGGCGTTACTAGCACTGTTGGCGGGGTTGTAGATACCACGACCAACACAGTCGGCGGCGTTACAAACACGACCGGACGAATTGTTGGCGGCACGACGAATGCAGCTACGAGCAACATTCGCGGCCTCTCTATTTCGCAATCGACCGACGCCTCAGTTCAAGGCAGCAGTAATCTTTCACTTACCGGTGGTAATCTGAAATTGGACAAAGGCACGACCTTTAATCTCAGTGTCAGCAGCGCAACTTCGGTTGATAACAACTAACTAAATTTTATTTGTTTAATTGTGGAGAGGCGGATCGTCTCTCCTTTTTTTGAACAAATCACTTTCCGTCCCGATTTACGGGAAGGGAAACGGCGGTGCGGTAGATGGCGGCGGTTTCGACTTCGATCTCGCGGCTTGCGGTCGTGTCTTTGTATTTTGCGGTGAATCGGTACTTTGCTTTGCCTTCGGGACGGCGGATCGAGAATTCGCCGCTGATGGTTGTGTAAACCGTGGTGATATTTTTGACCGAGCCGTCTGCTTCGACGCGGTCGATGCGCACTTCGGTGCCGGCGGCGCTCGTTCCGTCTTTGAAAAATACGCTGCCCTGAATTATCACCAGCGAACCACGATCGACAAAGAGCATCAGGCTTTCGCCGAGTGAGCGGGTCTTGCCTTTTTGCACTTCGAAGTTGTAACGAATCGCGGCAGCATAACCTTTTGCATCGATCACAAAGTTGTAAACGCCGGCGTCGAGGCCGTCGAGAACAAACTCACCTTTGCTGTTCGCTGTCGCGGTTTTTATGTCGTTAGAATTTTGCCTCGCGGTGACCGTCGCACCCGCAATGCCGTCGCCGCGTGAGTTGCGCACCTTGCCTTTCACGCCGCCGGTCGTTTGTGCAAAAGACGTGGCTGCAAGGAGAAAAAGCACACTCAGTTGCAGAAGCCCGCACGTAGTAAGGGCACGTCTAAGTTGACTGAACGATGCCCTTACTCCGTGCGGGCTTCTGCAACGATTTTCGTAACTAATTCTGTGCATGCTTCGATTCGGGAGACTCGGCTCTAAATTCGTTCGCAACATCATTGATGATGTCATCGAGCGATTTAGTTGGCTGGTAACCGACGAGGCGGTTTGCTTTTTCGAGAGACGGGACGCGGCGGCGCATGTCTTCGAAGCCCTCGCCGTAAACCTCTTCGTAAGTTACGTAACGAATCTCGCTCGTGCTGTTTGTAAGTGCGATGGCGCGTTTCGCGAGATCGTTGATCGAGGATTCGGCTTCGCTGCCGAAGTTGATGACCTGACCAAAGCATGCGGGCGTTTCGAGCGTTTTGACAAGGCCGTTCACTACGTCCGATACGTGGCCGAAACATCGCGACTGCGTGCCGTCGCCGTGAACTTCGATGGGCTCGTTCTTGAGCGCAGCTCTAACAAAACGGGGCACGACCATGCCGTATTGACCGGTCTGACGCGGCCCGACCGTATTAAAAAGTCGCACGACAACAACCGGAAGCCGCGTTTCTTTGTAATGGGCGAGCGCGAGGAATTCGTCGAGTGTTTTAGCGCAGGCGTATGCCCAGCGATGTTTGTCGGTCGCGCCGGTCAGCAGGTCGTCGTCCTCTTTGAACGGCACCGAAATTCCTTTGCCGTAAACCTCGCTCGTGCTCGGTATCAGAACGCGTTTGCGAAACTTCGCGCAGCGACCAAGCACGACGTCCGTGCCGTGAAAGATCGTTTCGATAGTTTTTACCGGCTGCTCCATTATCAAACGCACGCCGACCGCCGACGCCATGTGATAAACGCGGTCGGCATCGCGGATGAGTTCTTCCATCAGTTCGGCGTTGAGAACCGTGTCGATGATGAGTTTAAAATTCGAATTCTCTTCGAGGTGAGCAATGTTCGAGTATCGCCCGGTCGAGAGATCGTCAACAACCGTGATCTCATGTCCCTCGCCAATAAGTTTGTCCGCAAGATGACTGCCGACAAAACCGGCACCGCCTGTGATAAGTATCTTCATAAAAATTGCCGCGCGGGCGTTAGCTATTTACGCTAGTTGCAACATGGTGAATCGTCAAGTCGTCATCCACATCCGCATCGTGAAGGTCGGGTATGAAATGTAGCTCTCTACAAGCCGTTCGATGAATGACGGTCGTCTTTCGACATCAGAATAAGATCGTGAAGCCTTCCTGAACAAAATGCCTGTCATGCGACAAAACGGCGTTGATACTGCGTTCTCGCATGGTGAGCATGGAAATGCAATCGGTCAGGCTGTATCCTTTATCGCCTCTGCGTTGTAACAGTTCAAGGCCTGCTTCAAATGAGGCGTGCGATTGTGAAATGACCTCGATATTCGAGTTGGCTAACGCATTAACACATATTCCCACGGCGACGGAACGCCTGTGTTCGCCAGTCTCGGAGAAGTAGTTCAGAAACTCCGTAAGAACTTCTTCGGTAGTAACGATCGTGGTGTCTGGGTTTTCGGTGTCGAACTCGCTCACCGGCACGTGATACTTGTCCGCCGGGTTTGCCAGCGCGATCCAGTAGAATGTGTCGGCAAAGACGAGTGGCATGGTCTATCGAGATTTCTTCGGATGCCCGTAAAGATAGTGCTTGTAGTTCTCGGCTCCATCACGCGGAAGCTCCGCCCATTCTTCGTATGGCACTTGGGAACTTAATTCTCTGGCAATCTCAGAGATCGGCCGCGACTCCTTTGTGCCGTTCGGAGCAAGCCCGCCGCTTTCTTTCGACAACTCCTCAAGCACGCGCCGCCTATCCGCTGGGGGCATACTCCTGATCTCTTTTAATACCTCTGCCGGTGTCATACATGTAAATTATACATCAGATAACCCGGACGCTTTAAGATTTGATCGCCGGCGACGGGTAATCCGTCAAGTTCCCCGGCTCCGTTATCGACGGCAGATCGTCGCCGTCTCCACCGTGGAGGTTCGGGATTACGTGAAGCGTCCCACGCCGTGAACGGCGTGGCTAAGTGCCCTTCGGGGACCCTCGATCCGCTTTAGCCGTTTACTGCTTTCTGCGGAGTGATGACGATATTTATTTCAAAGTATGCAACGGTTTTCTTCAAACCATCTGCGAGCGGAACAGTCGGCTCCCATTTTAGCAACTCTTTAGCGCGTTCGATGTTGGGGCGACGCTGTTTCGGGTCGTCCTCGGGAAGCGGCAGATATTTGATGCGAATCTGTTTGCCGGTGGCTTTACCGACTTCTTCTGCGAGCGCGTTCATTGTAAATTCGCCCGGATTGCCGAGGTTTACGGGCATGTGAACATCATCGCTCTCGGCGTTCATTAATTTGATAATGCCGTCGACTAGATCGCTGACATAACAAAACGAACGCGTCTGGGTGCCATCGCCGTAGATCGTCAGCTCTTCGCCACGCAGTGCCTGCACGATAAAATTCGACACGACGCGACCGTCATTTTCGAGCATTCGCTCGCCGTAAGTGTTAAAGATGCGCACTATGCGCGTATCGACGCCACTCTGTCGGTGATAATCCATCATCAGCGTCTCGGCGACGCGTTTGCCTTCGTCGTAACACGCTCGCAAGCCGATCGGATTTACATTGCCGTGATAATCTTCGGTCTGCGGATGCACGATCGGATCGCCGTAAACTTCGCTCGTCGAAGCCTGCAAAATACGCGCCCTTACACGCTTTGCCATGCCGAGCATATTGATCGTGCCCATGACGTTGGTCTTGACGGTCTTGACCGGATTGTATTGATAATAGATCGGCGACGCAGGACACGCGAGATTGTAAATTTGATCGACCTCGAGCAAGATCGGCTCGGTCACGTCGTGCCGCACAAACTCAAATCGCTTGTTGTCGAACAGATGTTCGATGTTTGCTTTGCGACCCGTGAAAAAATTATCAAGGCAAATGACTTCGTTGCCTTCGTTCAAAAGCCTTTCGCAAAGGTGCGAGCCGATGAATCCGGCACCGCCGGTAACCAATATCCGCATAGTGATTTATTTTGCCACAGAGCACACCGAGAACACAGAGCAAAGTCGTCTTTGACTCAGGTTCTCTGTGATCTCGGTGGCTATTTCAGATGTTTCTCGAAAAAAGCGAGGATGCGTTCGTACTCGTCCGCCCAGCTTTCGGGACGCACAAAACCGTGATTCTCGGACGGATAAAGCATCGTCTCGAAATACTGAGTCTTGCCGAGGCGAATAAGCTTCTCCATCAGTTGAATCGAATCTTGCACGTGGACGTTGTCGTCCGACATTCCGTGCAAGATCAGCAGCGGACGCTCAAGCTTCTCCGCGTATGAGATCGGCGACGAGCGTTTGTAGGCTTCGGGGTTTTTGTCAGGGAAGCCGAGCCGCTGTGCCGTGTATTGCGGATTCGCGGCGTAGTAATTTTTCCAGTCGAAAACGGGTCGCAAAGCCGCCGCCGCCGCAATGCGTTCCGGCGCACGCATCGCGAGCATTCCGGCCATAAAGCCGCCGTAGCTACCGCCATAAACACCGATACGCTTTTGATCGACGCCGTAATTCTTGACCATAAAGTCGATCGCATCGATATGATCGTCGTAATCCTTGCCGCCTAAAAAATCGTAAACATCTGTGCGCCAGTCGCGTCCGTAACCCGCCGAACCGCGATAGTCGATGTCGAGCACGACGTAGCCCTTTTTTGCGAGCAGGTCGTTGAACATAAACTCGCGATAATAATTATTCCAGCCGTTGATCGTGTTCTGCAGATAACCCGCACCGTGAACAAATATCGCCATCGGATATTTTTTCTTCGCGTCGTGACCTGCGGGAAGGTAAATTTTTGCGGGGATTTTCTTTCCGTCACTTGAAGGTATTTCGAGAAACTTAGGTTCCGTCCATTTGATCGAGCCAAAGCGGCTAGGTGTTGTGTTCGTTAGTCGAACCGGTTCTATCGGCGGTACGCACACGCCGCAATGCCTTATCACATAAAGCTCGCCCGGCTCGTTCCATCGTGACTTGTCAAAAAGAACAACACCTTTATCCGTTTCGCTAATTTGAAAACTGCCACTCATCCCCTTAGGATCGCCGATAAGCGTGTCTGCTTCTTTATCGAATTCCAGTAATCTAATATCTCGCGTCGTATAGCCTCCACGAGTTGACGAATACGCGATTTCTCGTCCCCGCTGAGACCACTTCGCCCATTCGACTTGCCAATTACCTTTTGTAAGCTGCTTTACATCGACTTTGCCGCTGTAACCTGCGTCGGTCGTATTTTCCTGACGAATAACGCCGGTTGGGTTTGATTCGGTCGCGCGTTTTTCGAGCGTCGCGAGATAGATGTGATTGAAGCCGTCCCTTTCCGAGCAGAAGAAGAGTTGGCCGGCGTCCTTCGGATTCGGTTCAAATATCGTCGAGAGCGGAGCCTGCCATTTGTCGTCGGTCTCTTCGGTGACGAGGATTGTCTGTTCGTCTTTGCTCGCGACGTTGTGAATGTAAAAAAGCTGCCGCCGCTTTGTGTCTTTGTCGTTGCGATCGACGATCAGGCTGCGGCCGTCGGTCGTCCAGACCATTCGGCGAAAAAAGCTGACGCCTTCGTGCTTCGGTAATTTAATTTCAAACGGAGCGTCGCGGCTGCCATCAGCTGTCGTGACAAAAAGTTTCTGCTCCGACCAACCGCGACGCGGTCCGCCGCCGGTGACGAATTCGGGAACAAAATTCGGCACGATCAGTGCACGTTGCTTCGAGCTGTCCGTGACTGTGTAAGCGATCATCGAACCTTGTTTATTCGGCACGACGCCGCCGACCGAAACGAAGTTTTGCGGATTCGCTTCACGCGTAAGTTGCGTGAGCGTCGCGTCAACGGTATTCAAAACAAACCAGTGCCCGCCTTGCGAAAACAATATCCGTTCATTATCAAGAAAGCGCGCGCCAAACTCCGGCGACTGCGTTCGTGTAAACCGCTTTGGCGTTTTATCGCCGACGGTTAGAACATAAAGATCACCGCCAAACGAAAAAACCAACTTCTTCGAATCCGGCGACCAATCAAACCCGCCGAGCGCATTCTCACGCACCTTCACAAATTCGTCGCGAACCTCGACACCATAATTCAACTTACTCTCAGGCGTCGGCGTCGCGGTTGGTTTTGGCAGATCGCTCACGCGCAAAATTATCTGCGGCGTCCCACCTGACGTTGAGACCAAATACAGATCGCGTGGCTGCTTTCCCTCGGCATTCCACAGATAAATAACCTTCGTGCCGTCGGGCGAAAGTTTTTCGCCCTCGACGCGCTGCCCCGCAATTGACGGTTCCGCCATGATCTCGCGGACGGTGAGGTTTTGAGCCTGGCCGCTGAGACAGAGGCAAAAGGTAAAAGTAAAAAGGCAAAGCTGGACGAGTTTAATTTTCATCTTTTTCAACTATGGTAGATCGAGCGCGTTTGCGCGCTTTTCGGTTTTTTGTGCATCGGTCAGGCGGCCGTATTCGTAGATCGCGTTTTCCCAAGTGCCATACATCGCGTTTGGCAGGACGATCCAATTTTTGCCGAACATCGCACGCATCTTGTCGGTTTCGGCAAAGCGTTCGACGACTGACTTTCGTTCAAATACGTCAGAAAAGTCGTCAAGGTTATCGCCCATCAACATAACGATGCGGTATTTTTGGCCGACGAATTCGCGTCGCGGCGTCTTTGTCGAAATGTTATTGCCTTTATCGTCTTTTATGCGGAGCAGAACGTTTTCGGTCGAGACATCGTTAAAGCCGACGTTTTTCAAATTATCGATCGTCGGTTGAAGTTGCGGATCGCGGTCACGATTTGAGACGTAGAAAACTTTTACACCTTTAGAAACCGCATAATTCAAAAACTCGACCGCGCCGGGAATCGCCTTCGCCTTACGCATTTCGCCCCAGTTATACCAGCCCGGTAGATCAAAACCGACGCGATTCTTAATGCCAAACGCCTGTGCCGGCGAATTGTCGAGCACCGTCTCATCAACATCGACGACGATCGCCCGCGGCTTTTTCTGCTCGGCTTTTGGCAGTTTCTTGAAATTCTTTTTGTCGAGATCGGCGTCAAGCTGCCAACGCGCCAAATTAAATGCCTGATACGCAACGGCCCGATATTCCGCCGCCTTCTGCACCCATAACGTCGCGCCGGCCTGATACTCCGTATCGGCCTTAACCTGCGGAGCCGCCGCCGGTTGTTGCGCAGTCGAATGCGTGACAACATAAGTCGTCGCAACAGAACCCGTAACCAAAGCCATCGTGTAAAGATATAGTCGTACTTTCATAATCGATTTTAGCTATCTAAATTTGCATCGATTATAAATGATTCTGCACTAATGCCGAAGTTACTTTTTCGGGCGCTCGTTAGATTTGAGAACGCGTTTGCGCAGGCGAATCGCCAGCGGTGTGACCTCGATCAGTTCGTCGTCGGCGATGAATTCGAGGGCGCGCTCGAGCGACATTTCGCGAACGGGGACGAGCCGCATTGCTTCGTCGGCGGATGTCGTGCGCATGTTGGTGAGTTTCTTTTCTTTGATGGCGTTGACGTCGAGATCGACGCTGCGGGCGTTTTCGCCGATGATCATTCCTTCGTAAACTTTGATCTGTGGTTTTACAAAGAGCGTACCGCGTTCCTGCAAATTATAAAGAGCGTAAGTATTCGTCTCGCCCAAGCGATCTGCAACGAGGCTGCCGGTTTGCCGCGAACGCATCTCGCCATGCCACTTATCAAAACGTAAAAACAGGGTGTTGAGAAGACCCGTTCCTTTTGTTTCGGTCAAAAACTCGCCGCGAAAACCGATCAGTCCGCGCGACGGAGTTTCAAATTCCAGTCGCACGCGGCCAGAACCGTTGTTGATCATTTTCGTCATCTGACCTTTGCGGCGGCCCATCGCTTCGGTGACGACGCCGATGAATTCGTCAGGCACATCGACGACGACGAGCTCGACGGGTTCGAGCGTCGAGCCGTCGCCCTCGTCTTTTTTTGTGATGACCTCAGGTTTTGAAACCTGAACCTCGTAACCTTCGCGGCGCATCATTTCGATCAAGATGGCGAGCTGCAATTCGCCGCGACCCGAAACTTTAAATTGCTCAGCGGCTTCGGTTTCCTCGACGCGAAGCGCGACGTTGCCGAGTAACTCGCGATCGAGTCTTTCTTTGATCTGACGCGATGTGACGAACTTGCCGTCGAGTCCCGAGAACGGCGATGTGTTGACACCGAAGATCATCGATATCGTCGGCTCATCGACGGCGATCACAGGCAGCGGCTTCGGATCGTCGAACAACGTGATCGTCTCGCCGATCTCGACATCGTCGAAGCCCGCAAGTGCGACGATCTCGCCAACTCCTGCATTATCAACAGTTGTGCGTTCGAGTCCTTCGAAAACGAAAAGCTCTTTGACGCGGGTTTTAACAAGCGAGCCGTCGCGTTTTGAAACGGCGACCTCTTGATTCTTCGCGATCTCGCCGGAGAAAATTCGCCCGATCGCGAGACGACCGACAAACGGATTGTAGTCGATATTCGCGACGAGCAACTGCAAAGAATCGTCACGCAACGCATGCGGCGCCGGGATGGTTTCGATGATCTGGTCGAAAAGTGGTTTGAGACTTTTGCTCTCGTCAGCCAACTCTTTTTTTGCGACGCCGTCACGCGAGATCGAGTAGAGAATCGGAAACTCGATCTGCTGGTCGTTCGCACCGAGGTCGATGAACAGATCGTAAATTTCGTTAACGACCTCGTCGGGCCGCGCGTCCTGACGGTCGATCTTATTGACAAGAGCGATTGCCGGCAGCTTTAATTCAAGCGCCTTACGCAACACAAAACGCGTCTGCGGCAAACAGCCTTCCGCAGCATCGACGAGCAGCACGATGCCGTCCACCATTTTCAAAACACGCTCGACCTCGCCGCCAAAATCCGCGTGGCCGGGCGTATCGACGATGTTGATCTTGTGGTCGCCGTAACGCACGCTCGTGTTCTTTGCCATGATCGTAATGCCGCGTTCGCGTTCGAGATCCATCGAGTCCATCACGCGATCGACGACCTCTTCGTTGTCGCGATACGTGCCCGATTGTGCGAGCATCGCGTCCACGAGCGTCGTCTTGCCGTGGTCAACGTGTGCGATGATTGCGATGTTGCGAATCTTGTCTGCGGTGATCATAGTCTGAATTTCCTTGCTCAAGGCAAACGAATATAATGCTTTATCCGTTGCGTAAACGCAAAAAGGCCGGACTATATGCCCGGCCAAGGTTCAAAACTAATTAACACATTTACGAACGATAGCTATCGCGTCCGACGATAAGATTATTCGTCACATTAAAGACGCCCGGGAGGCCGTTCGCCAGAATGTTGAAGCGGTTGCGGTCGCCATTGTTTGAGACATAGCCCTCGAGCGTGATGCGGCCGTTCTCGACGATGATCCGCACGTCGGGTCTGTTCTCATACAAATAGCGATAAAGTCCGCTGTTCGCAAATTCACGATACGCGGTTCGACGAATGCGGTTGTCGAATGACGACGGCGGCAAATTGTCGATGTTATTGACGACTCGCGTGACGCCGGGAATTCGCTTTACGACGCTCGCGGCACTGCTCTTTGTGCCGAGCGACGCGACCTTGCCGTCGAGCGTGACGATGCTGCCGTTGACGCGAAAATTAATAAAATCAAACACGCCGTAATACGGCAGCTTGATGATCTCCTTGTAAACTTTTTGCTCGAGCGCGCGGCCCGAAAGCGGTCGCTTCGAACTCTGCGCGTTTGCTGCGATCGCAAAAAGCGTTATTAAAACTGACGATAAAACGATATATGATCTAAATTTTTTCATTGCATTTACTTCCTCCTATTATCGAAGGTTTCAGTGGTTTAGATTAGGAATTGGCGGGTTGGGGTGTCTGAAAAACGGCTTCGCGTGTGAACGTTGGCTAACGTTGAGTGTGCGCGACGGCTACGGACACTGAATTTGTCTGATCGCTTCGTAGAGAACGATGCCGACGCTGGTTGCGAGGTTTAGGCTGCGAACATTCGCATTTGGCATTGGAATTGTGAGACAGCGTTCCCAATTTTCGTGAAGCAGGTTTTCGGGCAAGCCGCGCGTTTCGGGGCCGAAGACGAGACAGTCGCCCGCGGCAAATTCAAAATCGGTATAAAAGCGCGTCGCCTTTGTTGTGAAATAAATAAATCGCGAGTTCGGCAGCGCTGTGTGTAATTCGCCGAGATCGATGTGGCGATGCAGTTCGACCTCGTTCCAATAGTCGAGTCCCGAACGCTTTAGTTCGCGATCGTCCATGCGAAAACCCGTCACACCGACGATGTGCAGACTCGCCCGCGTCGCGGCGCACAGACGCGCGACGTTGCCGGTATTCGGCGGAATCTCAGGTTCATATAACGCTACGTGAAACATCCGAAACTATTCACTATTCACTATCAACTATTCACTGAAGAAGTGCATCTTTTCGCCGCCCGCGAACATCCATTTCACATGTTGCCGGGCGGCGTTTACGCTAAGTCGCGTGTCTTATGCTACAATCCGCCTTTGCGCGGATTCCTAAACAATTTTTTGAGGAGTTTCCTGAAAGTGTTATTGCGTTTACAAAGGATTTTAAGTTTAGCTTTTGTCGCTGCGTCCGTTTGCGTTTCGACGTTCGCTCAAAACGATGCGGCGAAACCGGCCGAGGCAAAACCATCGCCCTCGCCCACGCCTGTAGCGAAGGGCAAACCTGACCCGACGAATCTGACAGCCGAGCAGATCGCCGAGGGAACGATTTTTATCTACGGCAACGGCGGCGGACGTGTCACCCTGGGACAAATCAGAAAGACGACGCTGGAGCGCGGCACGGCGGTTTACACAAACGCCGAGGGCAAGGTCGAGCGTGCGAGTTACCAGCGATTTGTTATTCGGGGCGAGAACTTTGGCAAAGAAAAGATCCGACTCGATCAGGATTTTCCGGGTGCGCGTTACTCGCTGATTTTTTCGGACTACAAAGTTTTCGGCATCTTCAACAACCAGGTTTTCTCGCCGCGTGACGACACGGTAAAAACTTTTGAGAACCAGATCGTTCGCGGGCTCGAAGCGCTGCTGCGTTATAAGGAAAACGAATCGGCACTCGCGCTTCAGCCGAAAGAAAAACTGATGGGCGTCGATTATCACGTGCTCGACGTCATCGATAAAGAAAATCGCAAGACGCGTTTTTATATCAGCGCGAGATCGTTCCGCGTGATGATGCTCACCTACGAGGACAACGGCGTCAATTACAAACGCAAATTCTACGACTACAACTACGCCCAAGGCACGCTCGTCCCATACCGCACCGTCCTCTGGGCAAACGACAAACAAGTCGAAGAAACCGACATCGGCACAATCACCTTCGGTCAAAAAGTGGACGAGAATCTTTTTGCGGCAAGCTAATTAAGGAATAAAGTTGTAAGTGATCACACCGGAAACTTTTACCGGACGACCTTCGAGTTTAGTTACCGAAAACTTCGCTCTGCAAGCTGTTTCGACCGACTCGTCGCGCAAGAGTTTGTGTCCGCTGATTGCGCTTGCGGAGATAATATCTCCATCTTCTCCGATCAAAACCTGCACCTGAACCGGTCCGCCTGCACGCTCATTGCGGGCGGCGTGCGGGTATGACGGTTTTGGCAGCCTCAACGCTTTTCCGTTAACAATGCCGCCTTGCACAAGTTTTGCGTTCGGTGAGTTAGTGTCGGCGTCTAACAATTTTCTCTTTGGCCGAACATTAAATTTTATTAAGAGCTGCTTTTCTACAGGCTCGCCGTCCTTCATCGGAACTTCAAAAACTGCTTTTTCGGCGGCATCGACCACAGCCTTTCGGATCGCTTTCGTCTTCGAATTCTTCAAATCGGAACACGGAGCATTCGGGCCAAAAGCGTCGAACACTGAGACGTTACCCTTTTTATTAACATTGATATAAAGGCGAACGTCGCCGTCGAGATCGACCGCCGAAATATCGTCCGGATAAACCGGATCGGGAAAACTGATCGCCTTTGGCAGCTTGTCATCGGCCGGTTTGTTTTGACTGATAGGAATATTCCGCTTTTCTTCATTTGGTTTGTCTTGTCCGCCAGCAAAATGCGCCAACACAGAAAGGTTGACGATCCACAATGTGATTTTCAAGAGAGGTTTCATAGAAGTTTTCCGTCCGTAAAATATTGTATCCGGTAACCGGGTTTGTGCAAGACTTGTTCTATCGGTTTTCAGTTTTAAGTTTTCACTTTTCACTTCTCAGTTTGTTTGAGCGGTTCGACAAAATAATTTCTTCATTGCGCAAACCGGGTTTATTTTTCGCGATTTCGTTGAATGGTTTTTCTTTGCGTTCTTCGCGTCTTTGCGTGAGACGGTTTTTTCTTACGCAAAGACGCAGAGAACGCAAAGGAAACCGTTGTTTCTGTCTTTTGTTTTCGACCGCGTGAATGCGATCGCCGTTTTGGGCGTTTTTTGAAAACAGCTTAAAGAGTGCTTTGAAAAACCTTAAAGAATGAATTTTATTTCGAAATAGATAATAGATTACAGATTTTAGATGATAGATCTATCCGTTAGCATCTATTATCTCTAATCTATTCCGAATAAATCGAT